>Ga0335072_10015007_pt1 | contig 11000 bp, 11 predicted proteins | sample Lox_Sample_21_FD_206725 | JGI IMG/M metagenome (GOLD analysis project Ga0335072, IMG submission 206725) | Soil microbial communities from Loxahatchee National Wildlife Refuge, Florida, United States - Lox_Sample_2.1 | ecosystem: Environmental > Terrestrial > Soil > Wetlands | place: USA... | reverse complement strand
ATGCCATGCGCGTCCCACTTGTTCTCGCCTTCGCGGGTCTCTCCGCTACCCTTGTTCTCGCACAGCAACCGACACCTACGACTCCTGCGGGAGCGAAGACGCCGACGGTGACGCAGATTCCTGCGGCTCCGCCGACGGCGCAGGATCCGACTGCGTCTTCGCCGACGTCGGCGCCGGTTCAACAGAGCCCCGCGGCGACGGACACCAGTGCAGCTCCGGCGAACACTACGACAACGGCGGATGTGAAGGCGGATACCGGCGGAAAGGCCGCGAAGCCGGGAAAGAAGGGGAAGGTCAAGACAGAGCAGGCACCCGAGGACGCCAAGGCCGACTCGATTCCGAATCCCGGCGAGGACCTCGATCCGCACATCAAGAAGGGCAGCGAGGAGGATGTGAACGCTGTCGGGCAGCGGAACATCGGCGGCCGCGGCATCGGCAACTGGTACTCGACCAATTGGGAGATCTCAACCGGCAAGCAGTATTCGATGGAGATCGAGAAGTCGTCGCACCTCATCACCGATCCGGTCGTGAATGAGTACATCAATCGCATCGGACAGAACCTGGTGAAGAACTCCGACGCGAAGGTGCCGTTCACGATCAAGGTGCTGGACGCGGACGAGATCAATGCCATGGCGCTGCCCGGCGGGTTCTTCTACGTAAACTCGGGCCTGATCCTCGCGTGCGACAACGAGGACGAGCTTGCGGGCGTGATGGCGCACGAGACCTCACACGTGGCGGCGCACCATGCGGCACGCGAGATGACGAAGATGAACTACATGCAGCTCGGCCAGATTCCGCTGATTATTTTCACGCAGGGAACGTGGACGGGCTACGGGATTTACGAGGCGGCACAGCTTGCCGTTCCGCTGACCTTCCTGCAGTTCTCGCGTGAGTACGAGGCCGAGGCGGATTACCTGGGCATCCAGTACATGTACAAGGCAGGGTACGATCCGCAGGGCATGGTGAGCATCTTCGAGAAGCTGGAGGCGCTCGAGAAGCACAAGCCGGGGGCGCTGTCGAAGGCGTTCAGTGACCATCCAGCCACGCCGGACCGCATCGCGGCCATCGAGAACGAGATAGCGACGATTCTGCCGCCCGAGCCGCAGTACATGGTGACGAGCTCGGAGTTTGATCAGGTGAAGGCGCGTCTTGCCCGCATCCAGAACAAGCGCGGGCTGAACGACAAGCGCGACAATTCCAAGCCAACGCTGCGGCGTACGGCTGGAACCAACAACGATCCGAACGCACCGAACAATCCGAGCAGCTCAACCGACGATCGCCCGACATTGGGGCGCAGGGATTAGCTGCTAAAGGGATTGAACCAGCAGGGGAGCTTCGGCTCCCCTGATCTTTTGCGCGGCTCGATCGTGAGCTACATCCCGCCGTACCAGGAGTAACCAAACTCGGCGCCAGACGAGCCGACGCCTTTACCGAAGTGCTTCATCGAGTCGGTGACAGTGATGTGCGTGAGGAATTTGACGCTCTTGTAACCGAGCTGGCGCGGAACGCGCAGACGCAGCGGGCCACCGAAGCCGACCGGGAGATCGCCGTCGTTCATGCCCCAGGTGACGAGCGTGCCGGGGTAGAGTGCTTCGGCGAGATCGAGGCTGTCCCACCAATCAGACTGAATCGAGCGATAGACGACGAAGCGCGCTCCGGGCTTAGGGCCGGCTTCACGCAGCACAAGCGAGAGCGGAGTGCCGATCCATTCGGCGATGTAGGACCAGCCCTCCTCGCAGGCGACCTCCGTGATCTGGTTACGCGTAGCGAGCGCGCGGAGATCTGCGATTGACAACGACAGTGGGGGGTCGACGAGTCCGTCGACAGTAAGGCGCCAGTCGGAGAAGTTGACGGCTTGCGATGCTTTGAATTTGTCGGGCAGCGGGCCGATCTCATTCATGAACGGCTGCCTGGAGATCATGCCGCGCGGAAACTCGTGCAGTGGACGGTGCAGGGTGAGGGCTCTCTGGCAGGCATAGGTGAGCGTTTCGCCCGCGCCGAAGAGGCCACCATGATCGGGCGGGATAAGGCCGTACCTTTGCGCAAGGCGCGCCGCGGTCGCAAGGCCTGCGGCCCCGGCAGTGGCTGCGAGTCCCGTGGCGAGCAGCTTACGGCGAGAGATGGGATTCATGAGAGCTCCTTTGGCGTGAGCTCGGTATCTGTGACCTGAACCTTACCAGTAATCATCGCACGCATGCGGGCGCGGAAGCCGGAAAGCGCCACCATGGTGACGTGCACGAGCAGAAAGAGAACGAGCGCGACGGTGATGAAGAGGTGCAGCGTGCGCGCGGTCTGGCGTCCCCCAAGCAGAGAGCTGATGAAAGGAAACGCCGTAGTCACGGCGGGCGACATTGCAAGGCCCGTCCAGACGATGAGCGGGAAGAGGACGAAGATGACGGTGAGGTAGGCGCTGCGCTGCAGGACGTTGTAAGTGCGGAGCTCATCTTCCGACGACTTCTCGCGGCGCAGATATTGACCGATGCGAGCAATGAGGGCGCGAAGCGAGCGCTGATCGCGAGAGGGGAAGAGATTCCTGCGCAGATGACCGGTGAAGAAAAGATACGCGAGGTAGACGACGCCTGTGAGAACTAGGAGCCAGGCAGCCTGGAAGTGGAGATAGCGGCTCCAGCCGTTTTGATCGGGAAGGACGTAGCCGTAACCGGTGGGAACGGTGTCCCGCGAGGAGGGAATGTGGAACGTGAATAGCGGCTGCGTATTCACATTGCCGACCTCGCCCCAGTAAAAGCGCGGGTGCGAGATGAGAATCTCTATGCCAGTGATGAGCAGCGCGATGAACGCAAGGACGGTAAGCCAGTGCGTGATGCGGACGAGCAGAGGATGTCGAAGGATCGTAGTGCGCCCGGCTTTGGTGGCTGTCGGCACGCCGCGAGAATAGCACGACATTTTGTGCGTCGACAGGTCTTTCAAAGAAGATCGCTAAAATGGCCTCGAGAACGTCGGAGAAGAAACGATGAGCAACGGAGCAAACGGATCGAAAGTAGAGTTGTGGCTCGTGAGGCATGGAGAGACTGAGTGGTCGCTGGATGGGCGGCACACCAGCGTGACGGACATCCCACTCACGGAGCGCGGACGGGAGCGTGCCCGCGAGCTGCACGACTATCTCGCCGGCCACAAGTTTGCCGCGGTGTTTGTAAGTCCCATGCAGCGTGCGCGGGAGACGTGCGAGATCGCTGGATATGGCAACGTCGCGATCGTGGACAAGGATCTGATGGAGTGGAACTACGGCGAGGCAGAGGGCAAGACGACCGCCGAGATGCGCCAGAAATACGGCCCTGACTGGAGTGTGTGGTCGAACGTGCTGGCCGGCGGAGAGACCGTCGAACAGGTGGGCGACCGCGCGGACAAGATGATTGCGCGCGCTTTGGCTTCTGTTGCAACCGGGCCGAATGCCGGTGAGTCCTCTCAGGTCGCCCTGTTTGCGCACGCGCATATTCTGCGGATTCTCGGCGCGCGGTGGATTGGGCTTCCTGCGGTCGATGGAAAACTATTCGGGCTGGGAACAGGAAGCCTCAGCGTGCTGGGGTTCGAGCGCGAACAGCGTGTCATCTCGCGCTGGAACCGCAGCTTCGAGGACTAGGGCTCTCAACGAACGTACGAGAAAATGCCGCAAAGGTTGGTTGCGTTATTAACGGCATCGACGGTGAGCACAGGTGGAGTGGCGCCAGAGAAAAAGGCGACTTGGAGATCGCGGCCCTGTGCGTAGGTGACAATCCACTGCGTAGATTCAGAGCCGCAGAGCGTGTTGTGGTGGAGGAACTTTTGGTCGGCGGGGATACCGACGCGGAAGACGTTGCCACCACCTGTAGTGCTGTCCGGATTGAAGAGCGCAAGAATCTCTTCAGTTTTGAGCAGGCGGATCTGTGCGATGGTGAAGGTCGTGAAGTTGATCGTGACCTTAAGTGGAGTGAAGACGACGTCGCCCGTGATGGCGCGGGCATTGCTGCTGGCAGCGCGCCATGGGCCGGATTCCTGCGCAGTCGCAGGCAGGGTGCAAAGGGCAACGGCGATGGCGATAAAAGTGAGCGAGCGAAAGTGCATTAGTTGAGAATGACATTTGCGGAGTGCTGCGGGCAAACGCAACCGCAAAGATAGACTGTGAGTGGCCTTTGATCCTCGGGGGTTAAGCCTTGGAAAACCTGAGATACCTGAGATACCCGATCCTCGAACGCGGTGTGCGAACGAGCGGGCTCGAAGAAATTTGTGCGCTGGCCGTGATGGCGAAGGCTCCGCGGGCGGGGATGGTCAAGACACGCTTGCAGCCTCCGCTGAGCGCAGAGGAGGCTGCGGCGCTCAACGTATGCTTCTTACGCGACACGGCGGAGAACATTGCAGAGGTTGCGAGCAATAGCTCCGCCCAGGGGATCGTCTGCTACACCCCGGTGGGCGATGAGGCTGCGTTCCACGGGCTGCTGCCCGACGGGTTCGCGCTGATTGCGCAACGCGGCGATGGATTTGGCGAGAGACTGCATCACGCGGCAAAGGACATTCTGAGCTGCGGCTTCGGAGCTGTCTGCCTGATCGATTCAGATTCGCCGACCCTGCCCGCCAGCGCGCTGCGCGCGGCCGTGACGGAGTTGGCGCGGCCGGGTGAGCGCGTCGTCGTGGGGCCGTCGGACGATGGAGGCTACTACCTCATCGGAGTGAAGCGTGCCGAACCACGGCTGTTCCATCGGATCGCATGGAGCACGGAGAGCGTCTACTCTGAGACGGTCGAGCGCGCAGGTGAAGCGGGACTGGAGTTCGTAGAACTTCCGAAGTGGTACGACGTCGATGATGCGGCCACGCTCGCAACGATCGAACAGGAGTTGCTGATCGGTGAACGTCCGGCATTTGCGAAAGCGAACGGATTTGATGCGCGTTGGACCCGTGAGTTTCTGGCGAAGAGGGTGCGCATGGTGGGTGAGGCTTCGTGAGTTTGCGCGATGAGCTCAAGCGCTGGCGAGGGGGTCACCCGTGGCTGACGAACGCACTGTTGTTCGCTCTGGGTGCGGGACTGGTGGCCATGGCAGGCCAGTTTGTTGCCGAGCAACGGAGGTTCACAATCGGATTCTCCGGTGTATCGGGCTGGTCGGACGTGTTGTTTGTTGCAGCCGTAGCGATTGCGCTGACTCAGCCCGTGAATCGTGCGACGATCTGGATCGTCCTCGGATTCGCGGTAATGATGCGCGGCGCGGTGATCTTCTCGCGGCCATATCTTTCGACGGACATCTACCGCTATGTCTGGGATGGAATTGTCCAGCACGCACACATCAGTCCGTACCGGTACGTGCCGGGTGATCGCGCGCTCGCGCCGTTGCAGGCGAAGTATCCGGAGATATTTGCGCACATCAACCGCCGCGATTATGCGCACACGATCTATCCGCCGGTCGCGCAGATGATCTATTGGCTGGCTACGCTTTTCTCGCCAACGGTCCAGGCGATGAAGCTGGCGATGTTTGCGTTCGAATGTGTGACGGCAGGCGCGCTGGTTGCGCTGCTAAAACAAATGGGCCGACGGACGACGGATGTACTGCTGTACGCCTGGTGCCCGCTTCTCGTGTGGGAGATCGGCGGGGCAGGGCACGTCGACGCGGCAATCTTGGCCTTCGTCACGCTTGCGCTGCTGTTTCGTTATCGCGAACAGCCTGTTCTGACAGGCCTATTCTTGGGACTCGCCGTGATGACGAAGTTCTATCCGCTGGTGTTGCTACCGGCGCTCTGGCGCAGAGGTGACTGGAAGATGCCGGCGACTCTGGTTGCAGTGTGTGCTGCAGGGTACGCAATGTATGCGTCCGTCGGCAGTCTGGTATTCGGATTCCTGAACGGATATGCCGAAGAGGAAGGACTGAACAGCGGAACGCGGTACTTTCTGTTGGATGAACTCCATTCGGTGCGACGATTCGAGAACGTGCCAAAGTCAGCTTATGTAACATTTTGCGCGCTCATATTTGGATGGCTTTGTTGGGAGTGCTGGAAGCACGCCTCGGTAATGAACGGGAAGACTAAGAGCAATCTGGAAGCTGTCGCACGCTGCGCGACGATATTGTCCCTCGCTCTAATGCTGCTCTTTTCCCCGCATTACCCGTGGTACATCGCGTGGCTGATTCCGTTACTCGCGATATACCCGAACTGGGTGACGCTGACGTACGTTTGCGCATTCTTCTATGGCTTCACGACGCAGTGGGCAGTGCCGGGTCCGAAGATGTTTGTGCTGAATAGTTGGATTTATTTCGCAGTGTCGTGCGCGTTCGCCGCGGAGATTGTGTGGCGGAGATGGCTTGTGGCACGGTCGTTCGACTGCAGAGGCACAGATGCGGCCTAGTGTCTCGGTGGTGATTCCGGCGCTCAATGAAGCCGAGTCAATCGGAACCGTGGTGCGCTCGATGCCATGGGACCTGATCGCAGAATGCATCGTGGTGGACAACGGAAGCACAGACGCGACAGCGGAGACGGCACGTGCTGCCGGAGCGCGCGTGGTGAGTTCGCCTCGCGGATATGGGGCGGCGTGCGCAGCGGGTGCCAGGGCAGCTACCGCGACGAGTGATGTGCTCGTGTTTCTGGATGGTGATGGCTCCGACGATGTGAGCGCGATGCAGCGGTTGGTAGAACCGATCGAACGCGGTGAGGCGGACTTTGTCATCGGCTCGCGGATGCGCGGCAAAGCGGAACCCGGAGCGTTGAACGCGGCGCAGGTCTTCGCAGCTAAGATGATCGGTTCATTGGTGAAGCTGCTGTATGGGTTTCGCTACACCGACATGGGACCGTTTCGCGCGATTCGTCGCGAGTGCCTGGAGGCGATGCAGATGTGTGAGATGACCTATGGGTGGAACCTCGAGATGCAGATCAAGGCGCTGAAGATGAAACTGCGCGTGGTGGAGATTCCCGTGGACTATCGGTGCAGGATTGGTGGCGAATCCAAGGTGTCTGGGAACGCGTGGGCGAGTCTGAAGGCGGGCGTGAGAATCCTTGGAGTACTGGCGAGAGTTCGCTGAATTTCCCGATGCTCTGACAAACTAGAGAGATGATTAGTCACGGCCCGTTGATCGAATTGGAGCATGTACATGTTGCGCGAGGCAGCAACATAGTGCTGCATGATGTGAGCCTGCGCGTGGAGCCCGGCGAACATGTTGCGATTCTTGGACCGAATGGATGCGGGAAGTCCACGCTGCTGAAGACGATGACATGTGAGTTGTATCCGATCGTTAAGCCTGAGACGAGCGTGCGTCTGCTTGGACGCGAGCGCTGGGACCTGACTGAATTGAAGCGGAGGATGGGTGTCGTCAGCCCGGAACTGCCGGGCAAGCCAACGTTGCATACGAGTGGTTTTGATGCGGTGGTGACGGGATTCTTTTCGAGTTCCACTCTTTGGCCGAACCTGCACGTGACGGACGCCATGCTCGAGCGCGCGGAGCAGATACTGACGCTGGTGAGTGGGGAGAATCTGCGCGACAAGCCGGTTGGGCAGATGAGCGCTGGACAGCAGCGGCGCGTGATGATCGGGCGTGCGCTCGCTGGTGCGTCCGTAGACGGCGAAGTGCAGATGCTGCTACTGGATGAACCTTCGAATGCGCTCGATCTTGCGGCGCAGCACGACCTGCGCGACATGCTGCGCGGCCTTGCACAGCGCGGTGTGGCTATCGTAATGATCACGCATCACATCGCGGATATTCTTCCGGAGATGCAGCGCGTAGTGATGATGCGCGACGGGAGAATCGTTGCGGACGGTAAGAAGAGCGAGTTGCTGACCGAGCGCCGACTAACTGAGTTGTTCGGCAGAAAAATCACACTGGCGGAACGTGACGGATTCTGGAACGCGTGGTGAGTATTTCAGGCAGACTCCGTGAGAACACCCAGGCGTGATTGCAGTTGCTTGCGATACTTGCGGCTTAGGCGCAGCATGGCATTGTTCTCGAGCAGGACGGTGTAATCGCCGTCCTCGTTAGAACGAAGGCCGCGAACGCGATCCAAGTTGACGATTGCGGAGCGGTGAATTCTGCAGAAGAGAGTTGGGTCGAGGTCCTGCTCGAGATCCGAGAGACTTCGCCGAAGCAGGTGTGTGCGCGCACCGATGTGCAGCGCCGCATAGTAGTCAGCCGCTTCGATCCAGTCGATCTCAGAGAGCGAGACAAAAGCGATCTGGCCGGCCGACTTGATGGTGAGACGGTCGAGCTTGCGAGGGTGGTCTTTGCCGAGCTCAATCTTCTGCTTCGCGCGTGACAGCGCAAGGTCGAAGCGTGCGTTGTCGAAGGGCTTGAGCAGGTAGTCAAGTGCACCGGCCTCAAAGGCCCGCAGAGCGTAGTGGTCGTACGCGGTTACGAAGACGACTGCGTGCGGGATATCAGCACCCAGGAGCTCGATGACATCGAAGCCGTCGCACTCGGGCATCTGAACGTCGAGGAAAAGGAGATCAGGACGTGCGCGGCGGATGACGGCGGGTGCGTCAGGCCCGGAGCCGCACTCGGCGACGATGTCGATTGCCGAATCCTCCTTGAGGAGCACCCGAAGGTTTGAACGCGCCAGTGGCTCGTCGTCGACGATGACGGTGCGAATCTTTTGTGTCTCGGACAAGAGTGCTCCTCAGTGCTCGATGAACGGGACAGAGACGGAAACCTCAACACCGTTGGGCCGCAGGTTTTGCATGTTGAGCGTGAAAGCATCGCCGTAGAGACCCTGCAGACGCGTGCGCATGTTGGAGAGGCCTATGCCGGATGACACTGGGCTCGTCGTTGGAATTGCGGGACCGTCGTTGTAGACCGACAGGGTGAGTGTGCCGTTGGTGCGTGCGGCCGAGATACGCACCAGGCCTCCCTGGGCGCGCTTGGAGATGCCATGCTTGATGGCATTTTCGACCATGAGTTGAAGGATGAGCGTGGGCACCTGCGCCACTAGCAGATCGCTTGGAACATCTACTGCAAGCTGAAGACGATCGACGAAGCGAACCTTTTGGATGTCGAGATACTTCTGGGCGAACTCCATCTCTTCGGCAAGCGGCACCTGCTGTCGCGCAGGATCTTGAAGCAGACGGCGGAGGAAGTCGCTGAGACCCGCAATCATCATGACTGCGGCGTCGTTGCGGTGCTCGCGGATGAGCGCGGAGACAGAGTTAAGGGTGTTGAACAGAAAGTGTGGCTCAATCTGGCGGCGGAGAGCGTCGAGCTGCGCCTGTGAGAGTTGTTCGTTAAGGCGGGCAGTCTCGGCCTGTTGACGCGCAAGACGTGCGCGCGAATCCAGAACCGTGTCTACAGCAATGATGGCGCCGTAGAGGATGAGTGAAGAAAGGATGTCGTCGACGAAGATCTCAAACCACAGAAAGTGGAAGGGCTTGGGTGGCCCCGGCTTGCTGTAGGGATTGAGCAGATACTGAAGGCCGGCACTCCACGAGGACCAGGCGAGGTTCGTGAACATACAGGCGGAGACGTGGGCGAACCACGTTTTGCGCGATCGCCAGTCCGTGATCGGCAGGCGCCGGTTGAGGCGCATGATTGGTGCCGTGAGCAGAGCCCACGGAAGGCAGACGACAAGGTTGTAAAAGAAGAGCGTGGTCCATGCATGATGCATGCCTTCGGCGTGCATCATGATCGTCGACTCCATCGCGTCAATCAGGCCGAAGCCGAACCAGACGGCGGAGATCCAAATCCAGCGTGACGAGCGGCTACCCGGGGCGCGAGCGTCCATGAAGGAATCCTAGACCTTGAGAACCGGGCTGGGAACCGGAATGCAGCGAGTGGCCGGATTGGTGCAGCCGCCGGTCTGGCAAGTGGCGGGGAGCGGACGGATACTGCGAGCATGCTTACTACGGCAAAGGTTGTGTTGGTGCTGACGGCGCTGCTGGTACCGGTTGCGAAATTCCTCGGCGTGATGGAGTCGGGCGATGAGCCGCAGTACACGAGCGACGGTCAGATGAAGTTTCCTGAGCACTATCGTGAGTGGGTCTACCTGACGACTGGGTTCGATATGAGCTACAGCGCAGGCGGCACGCCCGACCATCATATGTTCGACAATGTGTTCGTAAATCCCGAGGCGTACAAGGAATTTGTCGCCACCGGGCATTGGCCTGACAAGACAGTTCTGGTGCTTGAGGGTCGCGGGGCGCGCAGCCGCGCCTCGATCAATCAACGCGGCAACTTCCAGGGCGATATCATGGAGGTTGTGATCCACGTGCGAGACGACGCGCGCTTTGCGGGTAAGTGGGCGTTCTTCGGTTTCGACGGCGGCAAGACAGGAAAGATGGTTCCGACAACAGCAGACTGCTATAGCTGCCACCAGGATCACGGGGCAGTGGACTCAACGTTTGTGCAGTTCTATCCCACGTTGTTCCCGGTTGCGAAGATCAAGAACACACTTGCGGAAAAGTATTTGAAGGAGATTGCAATGCCTGAAACGAAGCAGCCTCTTTAGCCAGTGACGAAGTGGAGGAATGTTTTCAGAAGCCCCGGCCGCGCTCCGGGGCTCATTTTTTGTCAGGCGATCGGAGTACCCGCGGCCTTGTAAATGGCTTCGATGGCGAGCAGATCCGCGAGGCCCTCTTCGCCCGGCGTATCGGGCGTTTTGTTGTTGCGTATACAGGCGGAGAAGTGGTCGGCCTCGGCGGTGAACTGATCATATTGGCCGGTGACGGGGAAGCCGCCGGCGACGGGGCCGTTGCGGGTCTGTCCGGTGTATGTGTACTTCACATCACCGTAGAAGAAGGCAGGCTCCACGTGGATGCGGCCCTTGGTGCCGTCGATCTGCAGGAAGGCGGGGCCGTCCATTCCGTAAGAAGAGCCGCAGTTGGCGAGAATGCCCGACGGGAACTTCATCACCCATTCAACCGTCTGCTCGACCGACGCGAAGCGCGGGCCCTTCTCCATCGTAGAGACCATGGCGCGGAAGTCGTTAGGCTCTTCACCGCAAATCCAGCGGATGGCATTGAGGGGATAGATGCCGAGATCGAGCAGCGAGCCGCCGCCGGCGAGGGCGCGGTTGAGGCGCCATTCACCTTCCTTCTTCTGTCCGTAGAA
>Ga0335072_10015006_pt1 | contig 11000 bp, 9 predicted proteins | sample Lox_Sample_21_FD_206725 | JGI IMG/M metagenome (GOLD analysis project Ga0335072, IMG submission 206725) | Soil microbial communities from Loxahatchee National Wildlife Refuge, Florida, United States - Lox_Sample_2.1 | ecosystem: Environmental > Terrestrial > Soil > Wetlands | place: USA: Florida... | reverse complement strand
TGGGTCATTCTGAGTGCAGACAAAATTACAGATGTGCGCTTAATGCGCTCACCGTCTATTTGTACAGTGGGCCATTCTGAGCGCAGACGAAATTACAGACGGGCGCCTAATGCGCTCACCGTCTATTCGTACATTAAGCCATCCTCAGCGCAGACGAAATTGCAGATGGGCGCCTAATGCGCTCACCACCTATTCGTACAGTGGGTCATTCTGAGTGCAGACAAAATTACAGATGTGCGCTTAATGCGCTCACCGTCTATTTGTACAGTGGGCCATCCTGAGCGCAGACGAAATTACAGACGGGCGCCTAATGCGCTCACTGCTTATTTGTACGTTGAGTCATCTGAGTGCAGATGAAATTGCAGATGCCTAATGCGCTCACCGCCCATTTGTACGTTGTGTCATATGAGCGCAGACAAAATTACAGACGTGCACTTATATAATGCGCTCACAGTCTATTTGTACGTAGAGTCATTCTGAGCGCAGACGAATCTACAGACGAGCGCCTAATGCGCTCATGGCCTATTTGTACGTCACCATCTGAGCGCATGCGAAATTGCAGATACCGCCATCTGAGCGCACACGAAAATTGCACCTCAGACGAAATGAGCTCACACCTTATTGTACACATCACAGCGGCGATGCAGGTTTTTCAGTGATCTCACAGCTGCTTCTAGAATTTTAGGCAAATTGAGGTATATAAGACTTTTTTTTTCAAATATTGATTATGACCCCACTCGTGCAATCCCCAACAATGTCCTGGTCACCGACGATAGTAGAGCAAGCCTTCCTCTTTGAGAGACTCCTTAGCCACCGACCATACTTGGCTAATAGGGGAGATATCAGTATTTGTAATGACCTGCAGGAGTCATTCCGGGGGGAATTCAGCTTTGTCCCACCTATGGAGGTATGTCCGTCGTGCTCTCACGATGAGCTCACCGAAACTCGCATCGGCTGATGAACCCAGTATCTCGTTAAAATGGTACACGAGTACAGACGCACAGCAAATACATCAGGTGGACCACCCACGTCATTCGACCCGACCACACCCTTTGACCCAACCACTTCCTTCGACTCACCTGCGCCGTTTGACACGCACTCTTCCAGGCATTTTGTTGGCCCTCAGTCTAGCCACGTGTTCAGAAACTACCTCATACCACAAAGCCAACACTATCTTGGTGGACAAGTCAACGCTGGTCGTGCACAAGATACTCTTGACCAAACTATATCGGACTATCTAGTCCCGAACGTTCCATTTGGCAATCATCATCAACCTCCTGGTAATTTCTTTACAGGGCCCGAAAATCGCCCAGTCGAACACGACCCTCGCAGGACAGTTCAAGATCATCAAACTGTCCCTCAACTCAACTTTGACGGTGATCCGATTGAACACGACCCTCGCCGAACCGTTCAAAATCTCCACCTCGACTTCGACACTCCAATTGAACCCAACCCTCCCCGTGGGACTGGAGAGATCCCCAGGCCAGATCACCACCGCGAACAAGCCCAAGTCACACCCCCAGAAATTACTCGTGGGCTCGGCCAAGGTCACCCCGGATCACCTCTCCTCAACGTCGACAGTACTCCCCAGCCCAAGCCACGCCATCACCCAAAGGGCACTCGAATGACAAGCCACCCTCCCAAACCCGTGGAGAATCGCCAAGCCCGCCAAACGCCGCCTCTCATCGAGATGGAAAGGACCCCTGAGCCCGACTATTCCCCCATGCCTTCGAATGCATCTATGTCCACAGCGCCAGCTCGCCCAAAAAGTACCCGAATAAATATCGACGATCCTGGAACGAATAGAAACGCTCCACGGAAAGTAAAGCTAGCCGATACTCGGCTCAACGACGGCCATGACACTGACGAGGGCGAGAGCGAGGAGGAACAAGGGGTCGAAGAGAGGGACGAGGACATCCAAGGCGAGGGCAACGAAGGCGCAGGCGAGGAGTGGAATAAGGGCCTGGATAAAGGCCAGGACGACGATGCCGTTGACCTTGTAGGCCCCCATAACATCGAGAAACCATCCAGGTTCCGGAAAAAGGTCGCCGAGAAGAATATGTATTATCCTAACAAAATCAGCGTGAAGAATCTATATGGGAAGAGTCAAGCAGTATTCATTGCCCAGGCCGACGAGAAGATTAAGGAGAATCCCGACCTCATAAAGGAGCGTGTCAGCATCGTGAATAAGGAGCGCGCAATTGGGTGGGACAGCCTCTCAGATGACGCAAAGCAGCACTGGATTGACGAGGCTGAAAAGCGCAACAATCAGCCGCCAGATTTTGGCTCTGTGGAGTTAGCACATTTTCTAACCGGAGTGCTACCACTTACCCCATTCTAGTAAACGATACAAGTTAATGAAAGCAAAAATCCAACAGCTTCAGGAGCACACGAACGAGGCGCTCGACTTTCCGATCGTGTCAATTGCGTTTCTCCCAGATTCCGCGTGGGACAAGCCAAAGGCGGTATTGTAAGCGAAATGACCCTCAAAATCAACTCATTGATGTTTCATTTAGGTTTGATTGTGATATGCCTGACGAGCGGCGACCAGGATTCTCCTCTTGGCTTGCCGCAACTCACGGTAAAGAAGCGCTGGACGTCTTTATGAAGCATATTGACGAATATGCAGCTTCTATTGCAAAAAGTTTGTATTTTTCTTGTTAGGATAAGACCCTATCTGATAATCGATAGCCCGAAAGCCCGCGACGAGCGGTGCCACGACGAAAGAAAGGAAGCAGTCCGCAAAGGCGGCAGAAAATAAGCCAGTAACATGGCGCGAAAACCTCCGGATCATCGCCGATCCATACGGACTCTTGGCGATCCCTCTCCGTTCGCTCTACCGCCAGGCATTGACGGATCGATGGAGTAAGTCTTATTTATAGTCAAACTCGCTTACTTATATTAGGACCACAGCATTGAGTGGATATCCCGGAAAGAGTGTGCCCTGGGCACGCATCGAGGACCAGCCGGCAAACTTTGTCCAAGCAGAGTTGCTTCAAGAGGGGTTCAGAGTCGCAGAACCCGACAAGATTGATGTCGATACTCTTCGCAAATATGTTCAATTCTTTGTATCTCATCAAACGAAGAAGATTCCTTGGAAGAAGGGCCTCGTTTTTATGCCATGCGGCAGCGGTAAAACGTTGAATTACCCGACTAAGAGACCTGTTGTGGCAGGTAATACCTTTAGTAAGTCGTTCCATTCTCCTTGTGCATTGACGGTACTAAAATTACATCGATAATCCCACAGCCGACAAGGCTAAGACCCCCGCCCCCGACACTTTCGACGCAGGCATGACTGATTCTGTTGCTGCACCTTCCCTGCACATTGATGTTGACGCCTCGGCTATGCGTTCTGACCCTGCGGTCGACCCAACCTCGCTCCCAACCTCCGCTGCCGACACCCCGGCTGAGCGTTCTAACCCTGCGGTCGACCCAACCTCGCTCATAACCTCCCCTGCCGACACCCTGGCCAAGCGTTCTAACCCCGCGGTCAACCCAACCTCTCTCCTAACCACCCCTGCCGATAACGGCAACACTACTACTGGGATCTCTAATCCTGCCGGTCTTAATGACCCGATCGATGATGTTGCTCCTACCAACGCCACTTCCACCGTGCCAACCAACGCCAGCGAACACGATGAGGGTTCTGCTGGTAATCCCTCCGCAAATACCTCCGCCGATAAAGCCCCGTCCGATCAGAGAGCAAAGGGCGGCAAGAGGCGTGGGCGCGCTCAAGCTGCAGCCCCTGCTGCACCAGTTAAGCGTCCTCGCAGAGGCAAACGTTCTGCTGAAGTTGCTGAGCTTGAGAACCTTGGGGGTCCAGAGCAGAGTCGCCTCCGGAAGGATGTTGCGGGCAAATAGGCCCGTTACCTCCCTCAGTGCCAATATGCCCTCGCCGAATCGATTTATGATGTATATGTACAATATTTTGTGAAATACATTCGCGTCTGTCTACGCAATGCTTGTCCTTTTGGTGAGTGCACAAACAAGCCACTCCGCGGACTTCAACATAGCTCGTAGTTGAAGGAGGTCGCCAAATAAATCGTCAGGAGGTAGCATTACGGGCATTAGGGTAGTTTGGCATCGAATAGATAGTGGGCTTATGCTCGTTTGGGACCGCAATGTGTAGTTTATCCATTTGGTGCTTTCATCCTTATAATATGTGATTCTTTCGTCTCACTTGGAATTTATTAGGTGCAGTAGTTTCACGTATATTGAAGTAATTTATTTACAGAAGGAATTGCTCGCTAGTATCCCCAGAGGTGACGAACAAGCCAAGTCAGGAGGACGAGCTTGGACTCACCTTGGACTCGCCGGCAATATCAAATATGTCGAGAAATGGCAGCCCCCAAAGAAAACGAAGACAAGGAAGCAAACCTATCATTTCTCGGCGTTTCGTTAGTATCGTCAAGCCAAAGAACGGCCGTCGACGTACAGAGAAGTATAGCCTGGAGAACGCAAGAGTGGCCCAAGAGTCAAGTGCCCCAAGCCAAACGGGCGATGACGAACTTGGGGTGGAGACATTCATCGAAAGCGAGGTGCTCCCAGTTACTACTGCTCCTCAGAAAAAGACAAAGGCAAGTGCTCTCCCACCTTGGCAAACCGTCGTGACGGGCTTTTCAGTCCCAAAACGACTTGCTAAATGACTGGATTGTCAAAGAAGAGGAGTATATGAACGCACTCCTCAACTTAGAGGACATCGGCGATGCTCTTTCGTGTTGCCGTTGCAACCAGTCGCAATGCCCTCTATTTCGATGCAATACATGTCTCGGAACGGTCAGCTACTGCCAAGGCTGCATCGTCAAAATGCACCAGGAGATGCCCCTCCATCGTGTTAGCCTTTGGGATCCAACGGCCGGTTGCTTTCAAAGCACATCCTTGGCGGAGCTAGGACTTGTCCTTAATCTCAGCCACAACGCCCTGTATTCTGTATGCCCCAATCCAAGTTCTCTCCACGGCATTACTGTGATACACACCAATGGAATCCACAACATCTCAGTGCAATTCTGTAACTGCCCTCAATCACAAAGTGCAGACCTTCAACTCTTCAATGAAAAACTTTTCTCGGCATCGACTCGCCTCCCACAGACGGCATTCTCCTTCGCTGTTCTGGAGCAGTTTCGATACTATCACTTAGAAAGCAAGGGAAGTGCCTACGTGTTTATGAATACTTTATGTCGTCTCACTGACGACACTGGCTGCATACGGGTGGAGGTACTGTCTTCTTGCTCTGACCCACACGGCGATACTGAGGTTGCTCACAAAGGACCGAGTTCGAGAGTTTCGTCGCGTCTTCAGGCAGTGGAACTACCTTCAGACCAGGAAGTTCTCTGGTCAATATGGCAGTGCTTACCGATCTCTGCCACTCATCGTTGCATGTCCCGCATGTCCCCACCCTGGAAAGAATATTCCTCACCGATGGCTTGAGACAGTTCCACCTGATAAACTGTAAGTCGACCATAAAACACGCTCCGACTACCATACTTAATAACTATAGTTGGTTGCATCGACAGTTTCTGCATTTCGACGCCAACTTCAAACTGACGTTGGAAAAACGCGAGAAGCGGGGGGATGGAAGTATAAGTCTTTGGGGAGAGAATAGTTATTTTGTGGAAACAGACGAGTATAGGCGATATCTAGCAGCCGTAGATGGTTTGCGGCGGGAGGTCAGTCATCGAAGATTCCACGATTATACACATTGACATGGATTTCAGTCATCTGATTGTGTCGATCATAAGGCTACTCTTCAACGGCTGCGTAATCGATTTGGATCCTTGGAGGTCTCTGGCGTTGCTGGGGCTGTTTGCCGCCATGAGTGCGCTATTCCACATAGCTTCGTCAATCTATCTCATGGAGAGCGGTGAGTTTTGCTTCTAACGTTGTCATTTGCTGAGGCTTTGTAGGTATGCGAACGTGGACTATGCCATTTCCAGCGCTCTTAAGGAAATGCACGGCCTCAAGGAGGTTATTCTCTCATACGACATCGCTTGCCAGTACTCGAAAAAAATTGAGCAGCGGTTTGCTGCTTCCCCTGCTTTGGAGATGCCGCAATGCTCTCTCATCTTCGTTATCCCGAAATTTCACCTGCTGGTTCATAAGGATCCGTGTCGGTATTTTTACTCTTTTAATTACTTGAAGGGTGTTGGGCGTACCGATGGGGAAGCAATCGAGAGGTTATGGAGCAGTCACAACTTGCTCTCAGGAAGCACATCAAGAATGAGCCCAGAGGCTCGTCTCGATACCCTCAATACTCATTTCGCTGATTGGAACTGGCGAAAAACATGCGGCATGGGTATGCGTTCTCTCCGCTCCTTTGATAGGTGCTTATCACACACAGGGGATACGCTTCAAGGTCGCCTATATGAAGCTCAGGAACAGTTCGATTTACATCATCGAAAATTTATAGAATTATGCGACAGTTTAACTGATGAAGACGTCAGAGTAAGTAATATCCCTTGGACCAACAATTTTGCACTTACGGAGCAGAGATGGGTCGGACTTGAGGACCACTATGAGCTACGACTTGGAGAGAGGACTATCTACCAGCTCCCCATTGAGAACGGTGAGCATCCATGTCAGCCACGGACTCATACTATTACTGAAATATATTTACCTTTGAGTACCCACTCGGGCATCTATACTGCAGCAATTGACGGAATTGAAGGATCCTGCAAATGCCCGTCAGGATCGTATTGGGCAGGCGGCGGCGGCGATTTGGGTAAATGACGGCTTAGAACTCGAAGACGAACAGTATGTCGATACTGTTTTTTCTTCTTCTAATATTAACCCTCGTAGACGCTCTTTGCTTGCTTACGCATCAACGATCAATGCCGGATCTACCGAACGCGAACGTATCCTTCTTACTAGGAGAAGGGAAACGTTGCATCAGCGGTATACAGCATGGAAAGGCCGCTTCCCTTTTGAAGTCGACGCTCAAGATGAACCAGAGATCGAGGTTGATGACTTGGATGTCATATTTGAAGAAATTGAGCTGCCACTCCCCTCTAGGCTTGTGGAAAATGGAGCGGGACTCATCCACGACCTTCGTCAACTTGAAAAGGGCCTTCGGGTGGGGCAGGCCGATGACGCTCTCAAGCAGCTTCGCAAGGCACTTGCGCTCCGGTTGGTTCTGCAGCGAGAAGCAAGAAAAAACCACGGGCCCGAATACTTTCGTTCACAGGCCGCAATTAAACGTGCAGACAAAGATATCGATTTTGCCGCCGATCGATATAGAGCAGCCTACTTGGCCTTGACGACCCTCGGCATGGGCGAAGAAAGCAGAAGGTTCAAGCCGCTCACACCCCAAGACTTTACTATGGCGAATGTCTTTAAAACTGATCGACCTTTAGGGAGGGGCTATGAGACGGAGGAAATCCCCTGGATCTGGCGAATGGAGGGTGTCGGTGCTGGGGTTGATGGCGATAACTGGTTAAACGAAGGTACGTACAAAACTGGCGTCCTTTTTATACTCACCCCAGTACAGTGTTACGAGTTCAGTTTCTTGATGCAAAGACCGCTATGGATCGGTGGCGAGAGGAGATTGATCTTACAACAGCAGAAATGCTGCGCACTGTCGAATACTTCAGATGGATGGCGGATACATGGGCTTACCGTGTAACGTTGAGCTGTACAAGAGGGGGGCGGGCCCATGCGGCTTCAATGAAGAGGCTATTTACGGATTTGGAAAGAAATGTTCATTCAAAACTTCCGTAAATGTAGTTTGTTCCATACTAGCGTCAAACACAATTATCTCTGAGATACACCGTGAGCGCGTTAAGTCCCCGTCTGCAAATACTCCTGCATTTTCACATGCGCTGAGACCGTTCAATGTACAAATAATTTATGAGCGCATTAGGCACCCTTTGTAAACTTGTTCCGTATGGCTCAATGTACAAATAGACCGTGAGCGCATTAAGCGCTCATCTGTTATTCGTCTGCACTCAGACTCAGGGTTGCTTGATGTACGAATAGCGGTGAGCGCATTAGACGCTGGCATGCAATTTCGTCTGCGCTCAGGACTTAATGTACGAATAGACGGTGAGCGCATTAAGCACCCGTCTATAATTTTGTCTGCGCTCTGGATGGCGTACGAATAGGTGGTGAGCGCATTAGGCGCTCGTCCCATCAGGGTCGCTTGACGTACGAATAGACAGTGAGCGCATTGGGCGTCTGTCTATAATTTCGTCTGCGCTCAGGATCACCAATGTACGAATAGACGGTGAGTGCATTAGGCACTCGTCTGTAATTTTGTCTGCGCTCAGGATCGCCTGGCATACGAATAGACGATGAGCGCATTAGGCGCCCGTCTGTAATTTTGTCTGCGCTCAGGATTGCCTGGCGTATGAATAGACGATGAGCGCATTAGGCGCTCATCTGTAATTTCGTCCAGGATCACCCAATGTACGAATAGACGGTGAGCGCATTAGGCGTCCGTCTGCATTTTCACCTGCACTCAGGGTCACCTAATGTACGAATAGACGGTGAGCGCATTAGGCGCACGTCTGTAATTTCGCCTGCGCTCAGAATCACTCAATGTATGAATAGACGGTGAGCGCATTAGGCGCCCGTCTGTAATATTGTTTGCGCTCAGGATCGCCTGACGTACGAATAGACAATGAGCGCATTAGGTGCTTGTCTGCAATTTCGCCTGCGCTCAGAATTGCTCGATATACAAACAGACGGTAAGCGCATTAGGTGTTCGTCCGTAATATCGTCTGTGCTCAGGATAGCCTGATGTACGAATAGATGATGAGCACATTAGGCGCCCATTTGTAAATTCGCCTGCGCTCAGGATTACCAACGTGCGAATAGAGGGTGAGCGCATTGGGCGCCCGTCTGCAATTTCGCTTGCGCTCAGGATCACTCAATGTACAAATAGACAGTGAGCGTATTAGGCGCCCGTCTGTAATATCGTTTGCGCTCAGGATCGCTTGATGTACGAATAAATGGTGAGCGCATTAGGCGCCCACCTGTAATATCGTCTGCGCTCAGGGATGGCCTGACGTACGAATAGATGATGAGCGCATTAGACGCCCATCTGTAATATCGTCTGCGCTCAGGGATAGCCTGACGTACGAATAGACGATGAGCGCATTAGGCGCCCGTCTGCATTTTCACCAGCACTCAGGATGGCCAAATGTACGAATAGACAGTGAGGGCATTAGGCGCCCGTCTGTAATTTCGTCTGCGCTCAGGATTGCCTGACGTACGAATAAACAGTGAGTGCATTAGGCGCCCGTCTGTAATTTCGCTTGCGCTCAGGATCACTCAATGTACGAATAGACAGTGAGCGCATTAGGCGCCCGACTGCAATTTTGCCTGCGCTCAGGATCACTCAATATACGAATAGACGGTGAGCGCATTAGGCGCCCGTCAGTAATTTCGTCTGCGCTCAGGATTACTCAATGTACGAATAGACTGTGAGCGCATTAGGCGCCCGTCTGCAATTTTGCCTGCGCTCAGGATCACTCAATATACGAATAGACGATGAGCGCATTAGGCGCCCTTCTGTAATTTCGTCTGCGCTCAGGATTACTCAATGTGCGAATAGACAGTGAGCGCATTAGGCGCCCGTCTGCAATTTTGCCTGCGCTCAGGATCACTCAATATACGAATAGACGGTGAGCGCATTAGGCGCCCCTCTGTAATTTCGTCTGCGCTCAGGATTACTCAATGTATGAATAGACTGTGAGCGCATTAGGCGCCCGTCTGTAATTTTTGCCTGCGCTCAGGGCCAATGTACGAATAGATGATGAGCGCATTAGGCGCCCGTCTGTAATATCGTCTGCGCTTAGGATCCCCCAATGTACGAATAGACGGTGAGCGCATTAGGCGCCTCTCTGCATTTTCACCTGCGCTCAGGATGGCCCAATAATGTACGAATAGACAGTGAGCACATTAGGCGCCCTTCTGTAATTTCGTCTGCGCTCAGGATTACCTGATGTACGAATAGACGGTGAGCGCATTAGGCGCCCGTCTGTAATTTCGCACTCAGTGTACAAATAGATGGTGAGCGCATTAGGCGCCCGTCTTCAATTTTGCGTGCACTCAGACTGCCCGACGTACAAATAAAGCCGTGAGTGCATTTGGCGCCCAACTTCAATTTCATCTGCGCTCAGGGAACTAATTTACAGTCATCAAACCTTGTTGCCATTCAACACTGTGAGCTCATCCGACTCAGCGCTGAGCGCACCCAAATATTCGTCCAGATTTTGAATTCTTTTTTTTGAATAGATGAGATCAGCGTGAGCCCGTGCTAATACATGGGGTGCGTGCACCCCTGTTTCCATGCATAATTGTACCCTGTCACACTACCTTACCTGAATATGCTCCAGTTATGCACAAAGAGCCCGAACTCCTGACTCTGTCTAAAGCACCTAGATGAAGTCGCTGCTCCTCTCAGTTGTTCCCGGACTGGGTTACAAACAGAACCCAAGCCTGGCTTACTACTCACCGTACGGGAAGTCCGACGGTCTCTTCACGGTCACTACACAGTCTATACGCTAATCGAGGCTTCTTCATTTGTCTGCGGCTGCATTCATGTCTTGCCTTAGGAATGATTCGAGGCCGGTAGATCCTTGGCGCGACCTTCGACATATAACGGATTGACTCGACATCCCATTCTATTTCCGCCACTCTACTATTTACTTCCTACAGGCTCCACGTATCCCCATTCATTTGCTGTATTAGCAAAGCAGCAGTGCTTTCCCCCGCCCCCTCCCGGCGAACTTATAAAGCATGACTTGACACGTACACACGGTGTTCATTTCACCCTCCACCTCTCAACTCCGTTTTTTCCCTTCTCATCCATGAGTTCCAACAGTACGAGGTCAGTTCCCGGTAGCAACGCCTGACCCCGATCCTCTTCTTACTCCACTTTCCCCACTCACAGCCAATCAACCGCTGCAGGAGACAACAAAGATACCAATGCACAACTCTCACAATTACCCAGCACCGAGAACCACATTGCCAATTCACAGTCACTCTATGCTCCCAGCACG
>Ga0335072_10015005_pt1 | contig 11000 bp, 12 predicted proteins | sample Lox_Sample_21_FD_206725 | JGI IMG/M metagenome (GOLD analysis project Ga0335072, IMG submission 206725) | Soil microbial communities from Loxahatchee National Wildlife Refuge, Florida, United States - Lox_Sample_2.1 | ecosystem: Environmental > Terrestrial > Soil > Wetlands | place: USA... | reverse complement strand
GCGCCGCCGCCGAGGCGGCCGTAACCGGCCTGGCCGGGGTCCGCAACGTCAGCAACGACATCGAGATCAGCTACGCCCTCGACCCGGTCGACGTCGACCTGCACGTCCAGCAGGCGCTGGACCGCGCTGCGCTGGTCCCCGACGACAGCGACGTGACCGCGGACACCAAAGACGGCATCATCACCCTGACCGGCCATGTCCGCACCTGGGCCGAACACGACGCGGTGATCGGCGCCGCGTTGATGGCCCGCGGGGTCATCGACATCCGCGACGAACTCCAGGTCAGCGGCTGACCGGCATCGCCAGGAGCCGGCGGCGGTGGCTGACCGCCGCGGTGCTCCTGCTGGTCCTCGCGGCGTGCACGAGCACGGCTGGCCGCCCGGGCCCCGGGACCGGAACGGCCGGGTCCGGTTCGACGGCACCGGGCGGCCTGAAGGCGGTCCGGCACGTGTGGGTGATCGAGCTGGAGAACCAGGGGTACGCGCAGAGCTTCGGCACCCCGTCCGCCGATCCCTACCTGGCCCGGACCCTGCCGCGGATGGGGGCGCTGCTGGAGGACTACTACGCGATCGGACACGCCAGCGCGGACAACTACGTCGCGGAGGTCTCCGGGCAGGCCCCGTCCCTGGGCAGTCAGGTCGACTGCCCGGTCTGGATCCCGTTCGCCGGCGATGCCGTGGCCGGGCCGTACCATCAGGTGATCGGCGAGGGCTGCGTGTACCCGGCGCAAGTGCAGACGCTGGGCAACCAGCTGTCCGCCGCCGGGCACAGCTGGGCGGCGTACCTGCAGGACATGGGCGACGACCCGGCCCGGGATAACACAGTCAGCACGCCGCGCGGGCCAGCCTGCGGCCACCCGGCCACCTGGGCCGTCGACCACACCCAGAAGGCCGCCCGAGGCGATCAGTACGCCGCCCGCCATGACGGGTTCGCGTTCTTCCGCTCGGTCACCGCGAACCCGGCGTTCTGCGCCGCGCACATCCTGTCGTTCCGGCCGCTGCCCGGCGACCTGGCCCGGGTCAGCGCCACCCCGGCGTTCTCCTTCATCGTGCCGGACCTGTGCGACGACGGCCACGACGGGCCGTGCGTCACCGGCGCCCCGGGCGGGCTGGCGCAGGCCGACGCGTTCCTGGCCCAGTGGGTGCCGGCGATCATGGCCGCACCGGCCTACCGGGACGGCGGCCTGATCGTGGTCACCTTCGACGAGGGCAGCGACGCCGCCGCCTGCTGCGGCGAGACATCCGGCTTCAGCTCCAGCCACCTCAACGTCCCGCTGCCCGGCAGGACCGGGCCCGGCGGCGGCCGCATCGGCGCGGTCCTGCTCTCCCCGCTGATCAAGCCGGGTACGGTCAGCACCGTCCCCTACAACCACTACTCGCTGCTGCGCACCATCGAGGACATCTTCGGCTTGCCGCACCTCGGCGACGCCGCCATGCCGCAGGTCAGGTCATTCGGCCCGGACGTGTTCGGCTAGCAGATACCCCGCCGCGCCGTCAGCCCGCTCCGGCCAGCAGGCCACGAACGGGCCATCGATGGCCGCGAGCGCGAAGCGCCCGAGCAGATCGGTGACCGGGCTTCGCGGATCGCAGCCGAACGCGACGGCGATCTGCGCCCGCAGGAGCTGCAGCGTGTGCTCGCGTATCCGGCGGACGACAGCTTGTATCTCCCCCCGCCCGCGGTGGGTGGTTGCACGGCGAACACGATCAGCAGGCGCGGGAAGTCGGGACGGCGCTCGAGCGTGCCACGGCGGCTGACACGACCCGGGCCAGGTGTGGTTTGCCGTCCTGATCGGCTGCCCTTCACTGAGATATGAATCATTCTTGTAATCAATCATCAGTTATGATTATGCTGTTGTCAAGAGCTGATCCGGGCGGGTGAGGCACACCGGCGCCCGGGCAGCGAACCGGAGAAAGGAAGGCTTGTCATGTTCGAGTCACTGAGCACGTCCCTGATCGGCCGGGGCATCCTCGCCCTGGCCGTCGGGGTCATCGCGCTGGCCTGGCCCGGGCCGACCGCGCTGGTCCTGGTGCTGATCGTGGGCGTGTGGGCGGTCATCGCCGGCCTGGTCGAGATCGCCGCCGCCTTCACCGCGGGTGAGCCCGCCGGGACCCGGGCCATGTTCATCTTGGCCGGGCTGGCCACGGCCGCGTTCGGCGTGGTGCTGTGCGCCCGCCCCGGCATCGGCGCGGTCACCCTGGCGCTGCTGTTCGGCCTGTTCAGCCTGATCGCCGGGACCTGGATGCTCGCCCAGGGCACCGAGCTGCGCCACACCGGCAAGACCCTGCACCCCGTCAGGCCGGCACAGCCGGAAACGAAGGCCGCCTGAGCCGGGCCAAGCCGATCGCCGGCCTGGTTCAGTGTCACTGAGCCGGGGCCGGCGTGCGGTCCGGCGGCAGAGCTTGCCGAGGGAGGTCTTGACATGCTTCCGTTGTCAGACGGCATCCCCGCACGGCGGTTCCCGATCGTCAACGTCTTGCTGATCGCCGCGAACTTCACCGTAATCATCGTCTACGAGCTGCCGCACCTCAACGCGGCGGTCTACCACGCCTCGTTCTATCCGTGCACGGTCGACAACGCCTGCTGGCGGCATGGCTCCTGGCCCGGGCCGGGCAGGCCGCACCCCAGGAGCGATGGCGATCCACGGCCTAACGCCGACACGGAGGTACGGATCGGTCTCGTATCAGGTATAGTCAATGCTGATATGAATAATCAGTATTGATTGGAATTCGCTAAGTCGCGGAGCGGCGGCGGCGGGCTGGCGAGAGGAACGCGTCCGCTAAGGTGCTCGCGGTGGAACGGCAGGAGGAGCAGTGATGGCAGAGGCGGCAACGCCGGCCGGGGCGCCGAAGGTCTCACGGTTCGACCGGCGTAAGGCCCGGACCCGGCAGGCCCTGATCGACGCCGCGGTGCGGCTGATCGCCGAGGGCCGCGGGGACCGGGCGAGCGTCCAGGAGATCACCGAGGAGGCCGACATCGGCTTCGGGTCGTTCTACAACCACTTCGACAGCAAGGAGGAGCTGTTCCAGACCGCCTCGGAGGAGGTGCTGGAACGCTGGGGCCAGATGATCGACCGTGCCAGCGCCGGCGTCACCGACCCGGCGGAGCTGTTCGCCGTGGGCGTGCGGATCACCGGGCGGCTCGGCTGGACCCACCCCGACATCGCCGGGTTCCTCACCGGCGCCGGCCTGGGTGTCCTGGACACCCCGCACGGGCTGGCGCCGCGCGCGCTGCGCGACATCGAGGCGGGGCAGGCCGCGGGCCGGTTCACTGTCCCCGATCCGGAGATCGCCCTCAGCGCGGTGGCCGGCGGCCTGCTCGGGCTGCTGCGAATGTGCCAGCGGCACCCCGAACGCGTCACCGAGGCCACCGTCGACCAGCTCGCCGAGGCCGAGCTGCGCCTGCTGGGCGTCCCCGCCGGCGAGGCCGCCCGTCTCGCCGGCCTCCCGCTCCCTCCCATCGAGGCCTGGTAACAGCCACGACGATGTCGCTGCGGTTCACCAGCCGCCCGGCGTCGCTGCGGGTCCAGATCTCCCCGCGCCACCCAGGCGCCTCCCCATCACCGCTAGTCCTGATCGAGGCGGTCTCGCTGCTCATCGCGTCCGAGCTGGAAGAGGACGTCAAGTCCGCCGGATAGGATCCGGCGGCTAGCAACCCAGGTCCGCTCGGGATAGAAATCTATTGATCCGAACGGACCGTGGTGCGTGCCCGTGACGGTGACGCGACAAGCCGCGTGATCACCCGGCCAGCACTCGTGGAAGCAATGATCACGAACCACTTCTTCGGCTCCTTGATGCCGTTTTGGGGCCCGCCGGGCAGGCGGCGGGATGAGGAGCCGGGGATTCCTGGGCATCATCCAGGGCGGTGGCCTGCCAGATTTCCTTGACCAGCACCTGCAGCGCCCCGGCTGTCGGGATGGCCAGCAGCGCCGCGACGAAACCGCCGAATATGCCGCCGATCAGGGTGCCGAGCGAGGCACCGACCAGCACCGCCATGAACACGAGCAGCGGGTTGATCCGCACCGTCTTGCTCATGACCGCCGGGTTCAGGACGTGGTTCTCGATCTGGGTGTAGACGGCGAAGACGACCGCGGTGACGATGCCCGCGGTCAGACCCTGGGCGAGGAACGCGAACAGGACGGTGGGGATGCCGGCCAGGGCCCCGCCGATCATCGGCAGGATGACGTCGGCCGCTATCCGGGTGACCGTGGCCTGCCGGCCGGGGGTCATCTGGCCGAGCGTCCAGGTCCACATCTTCGGGCCCTCGAGCAGCAGGAGCAGGACCAGGACGAAGACCGTGAACAGCTCCACCACCAGGGAGACCGCGCCCTTGCCGACGGTCAGCGCCGGCTTGGCCAGCGACTGGGCGTAACCGGCCAGCTTTGGCGTGTTCCGCTGCACCCAGCTCTGCACGTGGTACCTGGCCACGAGGTGGCCGATCCAGCCGCTGCCGTGCTGCGCGCTGGCGACGTAGCCGGGCATCCGGTCGGCCAGATGGGTGATCCCGTTGACCAGCGGCACACCGAATGCCGCGGCCAGGCCGGTGAAGACCAGCGCGGCCCACAGCGTGGCGATCGCCACGGCCAGGCCCCGGCGCGGGACCCGCCGCTGCACCTTAGCCACGGCCGGGTTGAGCAGCATCGCGGTGAATCCCGCCACGAGCATCAGCAGCACGATGTCCCGCAGCAGGTACAGCAGCTTGCCGGCCAGGTAGGTCGCGACGACCACCGCGACCGTGACCAGGATGGTTCGCAGCGGGACGCGGCGCCGGTCGGCGGCCTCGAACAGGCGCGCGAGCCGCCCTCGCGGCAGTTGCTCATCGTTCATTGCTCACCCGACCAGCACGCCAGGTTCTCGTCATGGTCGGCTCCTCAAGCCAGATTGCTGAATCCTTCGATCATTCTTGTAATTAATCATCAGTTGTGATTATGCTGTTGTCAAGAGCTGATCCGGGCGGGTGAGGCACACCGGCGCCCGGGCAGCGAACCGGAGAAAGGAAGGCTGTCATGTTCGAGTCACTGAGCACGTCCCTGACCGGCCGGGCATCCTCGCCCTGGCCGTCGGGGTCATCGCGCTGGCCTGGTCGGCATTAACTGCTGAGATGGACGCCAGGCCGCGATGAGATGCGCGGCGGAGAGCTGACCGCATGAGGTGTTCGCCTGTGGCCAGTAGCACGCAAGATGGATCGGCGGTACGCCGGTCAGCGCAGCTTCCGCCCGGTCAGGTACCGGTCCATTGCACCAGCAGCAGCGTCGCGTCATCGCGCAGGCCACCCGCTTGGTGCTCCAGCACGGCTCGCACCAGGCGGCGCAGCACTTCTTCGGCCGACCGGCCACTGGCGGCTTCCCGCTCCAGCAGGTCAGCGAGCCGGTCCAGCCCGAACAGCTCGCCGTCCGGGGTCCGGGCCTCGACCACCCCGTCGGTGTACAGCAGCACCGCGTCATCCGGCTCGAGCTGCTCGATGCCCGGCTCAGGCGGGCCGTCGCCGAGTCCGAACGGCAGCGTCGGGTCGCAGCTGAGCTCGGCGACCACCTTGCGGCCGCGCAGCAGCAGCGGCCGCGGATGCCCGGCGCATGACCACTCCAGCCGCCCCGACCCCGCAGCCAGCCGGCCGATGATGCCGGTGGCGAACGACAGGTCGTCGTAATACCCGGCCAGGGCCGCATCGATGGCTGCGTGGATGTCGGCCACCGGTGCCCCGTCCCGGCGGGCGTGCCGGTATGCGCCGACCGCCAGGCCAGTCAGCAGCGTCGAGCCGATGCCGTGCCCCATGCCGTCGATGATCGCGAAGTGCAGGTCCGGGCCGTTGACCGCGTAATCAAATGCGTCCCCGGCGATGTCATAGGCCGGCTCGAGCACCCCGGCGATCAGCGCGCCCGCGGTGCGCGCGCTCAGCGGCGGCAGCAGGTCCCATTGCATCCCGGCCGGCAGCGACATGACCCGGCCCCGCCGCCGCAGGTGCGGGATGTCGCTGACCCGCGCGGCCGCGGCCACGGCCAGACCGGCGAAGACGCCCAGCAGCTCGGCCTGCGCCAGGACCGCCTCACTGGCGTCCGGGACGGTCACTGCCAGCACCCCGGTCCGGGTCGTCTGCTCCACCACCGGAACCCACACCCGGACCGAGCCGTCCCGCTGGCTGGACACCGGCTGGCCGGCCGCGAACGCCCGGCCCGCCATCGTGGTCGCCACCTCCTCCTCGGCCACGCCTGCGGCCAGCGGGAAGAGCACCTGGTGCGCGAAGTCGACCAGGTAGATAACCGGATCCCAGGCAGGCACCGGGGCGCACGCCGCGGCGAGTACACGGTGAAGATCACCCCCGGCGGCCTGGCGCAACATCCCGAGCGCATCGGGGTAGCCAGGCTGACCCATCGCGGCTCCGCTCCTATGACAGCGTGCGCAGCGCGGACCGCGCTGCCCGGCCAGCCTACTGGCCTCATGCCCGTCCGCCGACGCCTGACAGACAGACCACGCCGACGGACAGGTCAACAATCGCCGCTCTCCCCGTACGCGTCCTGACGGCCCGGCCGCATTAACGGCTCGGCCAGCGGGACGGGCAAGACGGCTGACCCGGGACGGCCCGGGCTAGGCCTAGCTGCCGGTGCGCGGGCGCGGTTGCCGGGCCTGCCGGGCCGCGGGCTGCTCGCCGGCGAGTCCCCGCAGCCGGGCCAGCTCGGCCTGCAGCTGGCGGGTTTCCTCCTGCAGGGCCAGGACCCGGCGGATGCCAGCCAGGTTCAGCCCGTCGGCGGTCAGCGCGCAGATCTCGGCCAGCCGGTCGATGTCCCGCCGGGAATACCGGCGGGTGCCGCCCGCGCTGCGCGCCGGGTCCAGCAGCCCTTCCCGCTCGTAGATCCGCAGGGTCTGCGGATGCAGCCCGGCCAGTTCCGCGGCCACCGAGATGCTGAACAGGCCGCGGTCCAGGTCCGCCCAGCTGGGGTTCACCATGGCTGGCCCCGGCCGGCGGCCAGGTACCGCCGCGCCAGTTCCGCCAGCAGGGCCAGCCTGATGTCCTGCTCATCCCAGCCGGCCGGCGGCGATGCCGGGCGGGGGCCTTCCACCCGGACCGGGCCCGCCCGCAGCGGCGGCCCCGGCTCCCGCACCATGGGTGTCATGCCGCCCGGGCCGCCGGGGCCGGCCACCCGACGTACCGGCACCCGGTCGGGCGCAGCCCGAACGCGGACGGCGGGCGGCCGCTCGCGGGCCAGGGCGCGGTCATAGGCGGCCCGCCGGATCGGGTCGCCGAGCACCCGCCAGGCCTCGGCCAGGGCCCGGAACCGGCCCGGCGCGGCCGGGTCGGCCGGCCGGGCATCGGGATGCTCATCCCGGGCCCGGCGCCGCCAGGCCAGCGCGATCTCCTCCCGGGAGGCCCCCCGGGGCACGCCCAGCAGCTGGTACAGATCCGGGATCGGCCCGCCGTGATCCGCCGCGGCCATCACCGTCACCTACCCTTCGCCAGCAGCCCAGCGACACGTCTGTCTCCAGTATGCCCCAGGAGAAAATCTCAGTCGAGCCTTGTCAGGTAAATCGGTGGAGTGCTATATAGATGCCGTAAGCGTGACATGACACACCACGACAGCTGAGGAGGCACCCGATCATGCTCATGCGCACCGACCCGTTCCGCGAACTGGACCGGCTCACCCAGCAGGTGCTCGGCACCGCCGCCCGGCCCGCCGCCATGCCGATGGACGCCTACCGCCACGGCGACAACTTCTACATCTGCCTGGACCTGCCCGGCATCAACGCCGAGTCCATCGACCTGACCGTCGAGCAGAACGTGCTGACCGTCCGCGCCGAGCGCGCCCCGGCCCGGGCCGACGGCGCCGAGATGATCGTCGCCGAACGGCCCTACGGCACCTTCACCCGGCAGGTCTTCCTCGGCGAGACCCTGGACGCCGAGCACATCGCCGCCGACTACGCCGCCGGCGTGCTGACCTTGACCATCCCGGTCCGCGAGGCCGCCAAACCCCGCAGCATCCACGTCACCAGCAGCGACGAGAAGCAGGCCGTCACCGCCTAGCACACGCCTACGCGGCATGGGCCGTTGCGCACCCGACGGCCCATGCCGCACCGGAGTCCCGTCTGCCACGCCCTGGACCGCGAATCCCGGGGAAGGTCCGCCCAAGGCCAGGCCGCGTTCCGGCACCGTGGAGTACGGCAGCACCTCGTCGGCCGTGCCTGCGGCCTGTCATGTCATTTCCGCAGGCTTGGTGACGTTCTGGATGGTCGTGGCGTAGCCACGATCGGCGTGAACATCTCGGGGCCGTAATACTCTGCTCGTTCGGAAGAAGGGAATTTCTGTTTCCCGAACGAACCGTTGTATTACGGTCCGCATGCGGGGGTCGCGTCCGGGGCCATCGCTGACGGGCTGCCAGGTCACGATTGACTGTCCGCGGCCGGCCTGGCGCGGTGGGGGACCGGGCGTCCGTAGCGGTGGCGGAAGAGCAGGTAGGCCGGCAGACCGGCGAGCAGGGGGAGCCAGTAGGAGACGACGCGGTAGGCCAGGGTGGCCAGGAAGGCGTAGCCGGGGCGGACGCCGGCCAGGATCAGCAGGCCGCTCAGGCTGGCCTCCACGATGCCCAGCCCGCCGGGAGTGAGGGGGAACAGCGCGACGATGCCGGCGGCGGCGTAGGCCAGCAGCACCAGGGAGGGCCGCGGGTCGGCTCCGGTGGCGCGCAGCGCGCACAGCAGGCAGCCGTAGTCGAAGCCGAGGCGACCGGCGGTCAGCAGGACCGCCTGCTGCCAGTGTCGGCCCAGGACCGCCCTGATCGTGTCTCGTTCGGACAGCAGCCGGGTGTCCAGGCCGGTCACCGGCGGCCGATGCCCGCGGCTGACCCAGTTCCACAGGTTCTGCGCCGCGCGGCCCAGCAGCGCCAGCGGCCGGTCGGTACGCAGCAGGATCGCGCCGAAGACCGCGTACAGGACGAACCCGGCCAGACCGAGCAGTGCGGTATGGACCAGCCCGCGGCTGACCGGCACGCCGGCCACGATAGCGGGCAGCACGAAGACCGGCAGCGCGAGCAGGCCGCCGACGCCGAGCAGCGAGAACGTGGTCAGGCCGCCGACGGCGGTGTCGGTCTCGAACCCGGCGGTGGTGAGCATGCTGAACTGGACGGCGGCGCCCGCCGCGTCGCCGCCGGGCAAGATGTTGGTGACCGCGTTGCCGGCCAGCCCGGCGGTGACCACGGCGAACCAGCCTCGGGTCCGCAGCGCCAGCCGCTGCAAGGCGAAATTGCAGGTGAAGGCGGCCAGCTCGGCGGCGAATGCGACCGTGAACCAGACCGGGTTCAGCGTCGACAGGCGCGGCCATTCACCCAGCACCTTGATGAGCGCGGGCAGCACGAGGTAGATGGCCGCGCCGGCCACTGCGACGGGCAGGGCCCGCTTGACGATGGTCTTCCAGGTCGGCGGGGGCGCCTGCGCGGCGTCGATCGCGGCGGCCTTCTGCGCGACTGATGTGGTCTGCCCGGCGTCGACAGGCTGTCTGCCTGGCTGCTGCCCATGGCCTGGCCGCCGAGGGTGCCTGCGAGCCGTCATGTCGTACTTCATTTCCCAGGCCGGCCGTACCCGACAGCAGCTCCTTCCAGGAAAGTCGCCCAGCCCACGAAAACGGGATGCCCCAGTGGGTTTGCGGTCACGCCTCCGCCTGGTTCACGATCAGCCTTTCAGCGCCTCCTGTAGCTCGCTGGTGATTTCGTCGGTCGTGGCCTCCACCGTGCGCTTCACCACCTTGGCGGCCTTGGTCAGCGCCTTGTCCAGCCCTTGCTCGATGGTCGGCTCGCCGACCGCGATGAGCCCCGCCTGGTTAGCGGTGAGCTGCGCGGCCGCCTCGTGCAGCTCCTTGCGTGGCAGCGTCCCGCCGCCGAACCACTCCGGGATGACGCGGATGTGCGGCCGGTCCATCCGCTTGACCACGTGCGGCTTGCCGTCCTCCATGTCGATTACGGCCGCGTCGTACTGGCCGATCATTTCCTCCTTGTGCAACTGCTCGATGGCGTCCAAGTCCGCCAGCGCGGCCTCGACAGTCTCATACGCCGCGGCGTAGACGACCAGCTGTTTGTTCTCAGCCATGGCTTCTCCCAGGTCGGATTTTCGGAGGATAACCACGCTAGCCTTCGCCCAGTCCCCGGGTAGGGACCAAGGTCCCGTCCAGTCGGCGGAGAGACGGCCGGCAAGCCGGTATGGCCACCGCCCGGGCGGGCGATGACCGCGGCGGCGCGCTCTAGCGTCAGAGGTAACCGGCAAGCCGCAAATGCCAGTCAATGACCTGACTGTGCATATCGGTCTCCGGTGCGCCAGAACGCTCGCGCTCCGGAGGACGGCTCCGGTGCGCCGCCTGGGCTTCTGGCGTGCTCAATGCCAGTGATCCCGCGAGCCGCGCACGGTCGCCACGGGCTGGAAAGCCGTTACCGCGTACAGCAGGACAATCAGGACGTGCAGCGGCATCCGCGGGACCAGCCGGCCCAGAGTTCCATCGGGCCGGTCCTGACCGGCCCAATGCTCCATCGGGCCGGTCAGGAAAGGCGCCAGCCAACGCAGGACATGCAGGCGAACGCTACTGGTCGCGGCACTAGGCACGTTCCCAGGCGGTCATCATCGGACCGGCCAGCCCGGTGTGTCCCTGGATCAAGATTGCCGGCCGGCTCCCGGCCGCAGTTGCGGCGGTCGCCAGCGGGAGTTACTCATGCCTACCCATTCGGGGTGGGAGCACGGCAGCGGGCGGCGTAGGCGGACCAGTCAGAGCCGCCGGGGCCGGGCCATGCCGCCGAATCATGTTCACTTCAACGGAGGCGTCAACCTGGCCGATGCCGAGTCGGTGATGCGCGAGATTGCTGCGCGGGTGCCGTCTGGCCTGCGGCGCATTCGAGATGGGATGGCTGAATCGGTCATCGGCCTGTTCAAGACCGAGCTGATCAAGCCCCGCGAAGGTCCGCGAGCATGCAGCCTTCAGCCGCGGCGGCGGGTCCGGTCGGGTTGACCGCTTTGAGGATGTGGGCGGGCTGCGGGCGG
>Ga0335072_10015004_pt1 | contig 11000 bp, 12 predicted proteins | sample Lox_Sample_21_FD_206725 | JGI IMG/M metagenome (GOLD analysis project Ga0335072, IMG submission 206725) | Soil microbial communities from Loxahatchee National Wildlife Refuge, Florida, United States - Lox_Sample_2.1 | ecosystem: Environmental > Terrestrial > Soil > Wetlands | place: USA... | reverse complement strand
TTACCAGGCCTTGCACGCCACCAGGCCGCAGACCATCTCCTATGCCCTGACCGACTCGCCCGTCGGGCTGCTGGCCTGGATAGCGGAAAAGTTCACCGAGTGGAGCGATCTCCGCTCCGCGATCTCTCTGGACCAGATCCTGGCGGACGTCTCGATCTACTGGCTCACCGCCACCGCCGGCTCCTCGGCCCGGCTCGCCAATGAGTCCCCGCGCGGCAAGGTGCCGTGCCCGGTGCCGGTCGGGGTGGTCGTCTTGCCCTACGACATCCTCCAGTCCGTCCGGCCGCTGGCCGAGCAGGACTACGACATCGTCCACTGGACCGAGCTCGACCGCGGCGGCCATTTCTCAGGACTGGAGGTCCCCGGCCTGCTGGCCGCGGACATCCGCGATTTCTTCAGCCAGCTCCAGGCTCCCTCTCCCATTCCATCCCTGGGTCAGCCGGCATAACCGCTCAGGTCTTTCTTGACCTGGGGGATTAGCCCGGCGGCATAAGTAGCATGACCCCAGGCCAGGTCACCGTCGATCACGTCTCCTGGATTGGCGATGAATGCCGGAAGCTCCTGGTTGACGACGTAGTTATCAAAGCGGAGGAAGGTCGCGTAGTCAGCCCGCAGGTTCCGCACGCACGACGGTGGCTGGTGGGCGGCCAGGAGCTTGTACTCCCTGCGCAAGGTGGTCAGGTCGGCCTTGGCGGCGCTGGTGTCCGCGGCCCCGGTCACGGAGCCGGCGCCGCTCTCCGACTGCACGTCGGTGCTGGTCTTGTTGAGCTGACTGGGAAGGCTGGCCAGATCCGCCCCCACTCCCGTGCCCTCCCAGGTGGCCACCTGCGACGCGCAACTCGGGGCGCTTGCCTTCGAGCTGGCCGGGCTGCTGGCGCAGGCCGTCACGACGAGCGTTCCTAGCAAGAGCCCGGCGGCGCAGGCCACAAGGGCACGGCTCATGAATCCTCCTTCAGCAGGAATAGACATTGCGTGAAACGAGGCGACCGCGCCATTTGGTTCCGCTATTGGCGGCGCGCAGCATCGGGCCGCGGGCGGTAATCAGGACTCTCGGTTCTACGTGGTTAATGACCAGCTGGATGTGCGGCGATGTCCGGGGACCGAGCAGCATGAGTCCTGCGCGCCAGTGGACCCTGATGCCAGTGCGCTCAGGGTGGCTCATGAGGTGAGAGTGAGTAATGGGGCAAGCGGCGCCGGGACCTAGCCGGCGTTCTCGGCGGCCGCCGAGCCCAGCCGCGGGAACGGCTCGGTGGAGAAGATCACCTCGACCGGCACCTCGAAGTGGGCCGCGATCCGCAGCGCCAGGTGCAGGCTGGGACTGTACTCGCCCCGCTCCAGGTAACCGACCGTCTGGTAATGCACGCCAAGGGCGTCGGCCAGCTCCCGCCGGGAAATCCTCCGCTCGGCGCGCAGCATCGCGATCCGGTTGTAGACGACCTCGGTGCTCATGCGCGTCGCAGAATAGCGCGCTCGCGCCGCTCGGCCACCCGCGCCCCCGACTCGCGCCGCGCCATCCGCCGCAGTACCGGGGGCGCGGTGGCCAGGCCGAGCAGCGACCACAGGGCCAGGGCCAGGAATACCTGGGGCAGCCGCCACGAGCCGTCGATCTCGACCGAGGCCAGGTGGGGCGGCAGCAGCGCCGCGCGCATCCCGAGTCCCAGCCAGTACATCGGGAACAGCTGCCCGATGGCCTGCAGCCACCCGGCCAGGTGGGTGATCGGGTAGAAGATCCCGGAGACGGCCGAGATGCCGCCGAACGGCAGCATCACCAGCGGCAGGTACCTGGGGTTGGGGAGCAGCGAGCCGAGCGTGATGCCCAGCGGGATCGTCGCGAGCAGGCCGAGGACTGCCACCCAGGTCAGCGTGGCCAGGCCAGGAACCGTGACCCGCACTCCCGGGAAGGCGGCCAGCCCGATGACCAGCGTGATCACCAGGCCGATCAGCGTGGTCGCGGAGGCTACGGTGATCTTCCCGATGACGTAGGCGGTCATCCCGTCCGGCGTGGCCTTGGCCCGCAGCAGCACCCCGTCGTCCTTGTCGACGACGAGCAGCCCGACCACGCCGAGCAGCCCGCCGAACGCGAAGCTCATGCCGATCACGCTGGGCAGCGTCAGCGACCCGAGGGAAAAGGAGGTGCCCGGCACGTGATGGCCGCGCATCACGAGCAGGACGACGATCTGGATGGCCGGAAGCACCAGGCTCGGGGCCAGGTCCTGCCAGTAAGTGAACAGCTGACGGAGCTCGATGCCGCCGCGCGCCAGCCCGAGCCGCGCTACGTGCAGGCCCTTCACTGCTCGTACTCCCGTACCAGCGCCATGTAGGTGTCCTCCAGGTTGGCCCGCCGTACCTCAAGGTCCTCGAGCGCCTCGCCGTACTGGGCGAACAGCGTCCGCGTGAACGACGTCGCCTCGTCGGTCGGGTGCACGAAGCGCTGGCCGTCGATGGTCCATCGGACCTCGGCCTGCGCCGACAGCCGCAGTGCGAGCTCGTCGGGTGACCCGTCGGCGATGATCTGGCCGCCTGCCAGGATCAGCACCCGGTCGGCGAGCTTCTCGGCCTCGGCGAGGTCATGGGTGGTGAGCAGCACGGTCGCCTGCTCCGTGTCGGTGAGCCGGTGCACGAGCTCGTGGAACTCCCGCCGGGCGCGCGGGTCGAAGCCGGCCGTCGGCTCGTCGAGGAACAGCAACTCGGGCCGCCCGACGATGCCGATGGCGACGTCGAGCCGGCGCCGCTGGCCGCCGGACAGGTTGCCGACCCGGCTGCCAGCCTGGCCGGTGAGCCCGACCAGCTCGATCAGCTCGGCCGTGTCCCACGGCCGGGAGATCTCGGCGGTGGCGTAGCGCGCATAGTAAGCGCCTAGGTGGTGCAGCAGCTCGCGGACCCGCCACTTGGCGTGGTCGCGCCAGGACTGCAGCACCACCCCGAGCCGCGCCCGCCACGGCTCGCCCCCATGCTCGGGGTCGGTGCCGAGCACGGTCACCCGCCCGGCCGACCGGGCACGAAATCCTTCCAGGATCTCGATCGTGGTGGTCTTGCCCGCCCCGTTCGGCCCGAGCAGCGCGACGACCTCCCCGGTGCGTATGTCGAAGTCGATGCCGTCCAGGACGTCAACGGCCCCGTACCGCATCCGCAGGTCGCGAACTTCGGCTGCTATGTCAGACATGATGTATGGAAGATAGCAGACATACTACATAAAATAAACCCCCTGCCATCCGGGGCGGCTTGACTCTCCTGTAGCGGGAGGCTGGAGCGTCAGGCCCATGACCACCACGAGCCAGAACGAGCCCTCCCTCGGTCGGCCACCCCTGCGCGGCGCCACGGCATCCTGGGTGCCGCTCGCGGTCGCGCGGGCCCGCTTTGGTGCCCGCCGCTTCGAGGAAGGCTGATACTGGCGCCATGGCGACCCTCCTGACCATCGGGGACTTCTCCCGGATGACCCACCTGAGCATCAAGGCGCTGCGGCACTACCACGACGTCGGGGTGCTCGAGCCCGCCGCCGTTGACCCCTATAGCGGCTACCGGTCCTACGACACCAGCCAGGTTGGGGCCGCCCAGGTCATCAGGCGGCTGCGTGACCTGGGCATGCCCCTGGACGGCATCAAGGCGGTCCTGTCCGCGCCCGACGTCGCGAGCAGGAACGCCGAGATCTCCGCTCACCTGGCCCGGATGGAGCAGCAACTGGCGCAGGTCCAGTCATCGGTGGCCAGCCTGCGGGCGCTGCTGTCCGGCCCGGCGGCCCTGCCATCGGTCCAGTTCCGCCGGATCCCCGCGGTGACCGCGCTGGCCATCGCGCAGGTCGTGACGGTCGATGACTTCGTGGCCTGGATGACCGGTGTCGTCGCCGACCTGTCGGGCGCGCTGGCGGCGGGCAGCTTCCTGCAGGCGGGGTGCTTCGGCGCGCTATACCCCGGCGACTTCTTCGAGCTTGAGCGGGCCGAGGTCACCGTCTTCCTGCCCATCGAGCCCGCCGCGGTCAGCCCGGCCGGTCGCCAGCATGACCTGGGCCGGGCCACGGTGCGGGAGATCCCGGCGATCGACGCCGCCGTTGCCGTCCACGTCGGCAGCATAGAGAACGTGGATCGCACGTACGCGGCCCTGGGCGAGGCCGTGGCCGAGCGGGTCATCGGCGTCGACGGTCCGATCAGGGAGTACTACCCGACCGGCCTGGCCGACTCGGAAGAAAGCAGCCATCGCACCGAGATCTGCTGGCCGGTCTTCCACACGGCGGTCCCGTTACGGCGGTCCCGTAACGGCAGTCCCTAACCGGGCGGACAGGTAGTCGGCGCACCGCAGCATGTCGCGTCCGACGGGCTGCAGGCCGACTCGCGTGGCCAGCAGGCCGGTCGAGACGCGCTCGGCCACGCCCCACTCCCAGATGGCGGTGACGTCGAGACCGGTCCGGGCGGCCAGCCAGCGGGCTCGCTCGCCCGGGTCCCCCCGCATCAGGTCCACCGGGTCCTCACGCATGATGACGCCCAGGTCATACTCGCGCTCCGCGACCCCGCCATCCGGATCGACCAGCTTGAACCCGCCGGGTGACGCAAGCGCGTTCCACTGGTGCACGTCGCCGTGCAGCAGGAAGGCCCGCTCGGCGTCGTAGGCGGCGGCCCGCCGCTCGGCGCAGCCGACGGCCTGTGCGACCGTCCGCTCCGCGCACGGGCGGCCGAGCTGTTCCCATTCGACGGTGATGAAGCTGGCCAGCCGCCGCCCGATCTCGGCCCCGGTCGGCAGGCCGCACTCGGGCGCGGGCCGCCATATCTGCCGGGCGGCGTCGCACAAGATCTCCTGCCTCTTGCGCACGGGCAATCCCAGCCGGGCCATCGACCTCCCAAGCCTCTCGAGTAGCAGAGCGTCACGCGGCTCGTCCGACCGCAGCAGCCGTGCGCAGCCCTCGCCGTTGGCCAGCCGCAGCACGGTGATCTCGCGGCGGGCCGGGCCGTGGTCGTCACGCGGCACGAGCAGCTTGAGCACGGCCGGTGTCCCGTCGCGGCACACGGCCTTCGCGACGTAGGCCTCGGTCCCCTCGTCATAGGCGTCACCGACCGAGATGGACCAGTCCCGCTCCAGCGACGCGACGAGGTCGGGGAGGTCTCGCAGCCAGCCCCTCGCCCCGGCCACGAGCGCCTTGTTGCGCACCACGTCGGGAATCCACACGGCGCCCACGGTAGGCCCGTCGTGGGCGGCGGTCGACCGAATTACCAGGCAGTGGGTCTGATCACGCGGTATCCGCGCCCGAGAGTTGAACGCCGCATAGGGTGGAGCGCAACCGCACGTTAAGACGCAACGGCACGAGGAAGGCCGCAAGCACATGAGCATCAGCAAGCCAGAGGTCGACTTCCCGGGCGGCCCGCCGCCCAAGGCGCTGGAGGTCACCGACATCTGGGAAGGTGATGGCGCCGTCGCCAAGGCCGGGGACACCGTCGAGGTGCACTACGTGGGGGTTGCCTTCTCGACCGGCGAGGAGTTCGACGCGAGCTGGAACCGGGGCGAGCCACTGCGGTTCCAGCTCGGTGTCGGCCAGGTCATCCCCGGCTGGGACCAGGGTGTCCAGGGCATGAAGGTCGGCGGCCGCCGTCAGCTCGTCATCCCGCCGGACCTCGGGTACGGCAGCCGCGGCGCGGCCGGCGTCATCAAGCCGAACGAGACCCTCATCTTCGTCTGCGACCTCGTCGCCGTCTGACCCGGCCGACCCGAATCCAGCGCCTGGGGACCGTCGGGCGCGGGTGGCGGCTGAGCGCCGCCCGCGCCACGGCGGTCAGGCCAGCCCGAGTGCCTCGGCCGCGGCCATCGCGCAGGCCCGGGAGGCGCCGTAGGTCGCCAGGTAGGCGGTCCCCTCAGGCGGATTCCAGGTGGGCACGCCCATCTCCACGATGATCATGTCAGGCCGGGCCGACAGCAGTCCGGTGACCAGGGGCAGCGCCCCCGTCGCGTCCCGGACCGCGAGGACCAGCGAGCGCCCGGCCGCCGCGTAGAGGATCTCGCTGAGCGCCGCGCCGTCAAGGCCAGAGCCGCTGGCGTCCGCGGGGTCAATCCGGCGGACGGCTGACCAGTGGGAAAAGCCCCACGTGAACCGGCCGGCCGCGATGTTCTCTTCCGGCTCGACCTCGATGATGAGCGGGTCGCTCAGCCGGGCCGGAATAGGACCGGACCCGTACAGTGCGCGCCGCGCCGCGATCAGCCCGATGCCGTCGGTGGCCGGGCCGGCCCAGCCACCGGGCTCCTCGCCGTCCCGCCGCGCCTCGCCCAGCCTGGCCCGCAAGCTCGCGACCCGGGAGGCGGCCTCCTCCAGCCGGGAGGCGGCGAGCCTGCCCGACGTCACTGCCTCCGCCAGCGCGGTCCGGATCGCGTGGTACATCTCCTCGTCCGTGTCCCGGCCAAGGCACAGCAGGTCCACGCCCGCGATGACGGCCAGTACCGCCGCCTCGGGGATGCCGAAGATAGCGCTGGCCGCCTTCATCTCCAGCGCGTCGCAGATCACGGTCCCGCTGAAGCCGAGCTCGCCGCGCAGCAAGCCGGTGACGGCGGCGGCCGACAACGTCGCGGGCAGGTCCCCGGTCAGCTCAGGGACCCGCAGGTGGCCGGGCATGAGGGACCACGTGCCTGCCGCTATGGCCGCCTCGAACGGAGGCAGGTCCCGGCGGCGGATCTCCTCAAGCGAGCCGGAGATCGTGGCCAGGACCCGGTGGGAGTCGGCCGACGTGCTGCCGTGCCCGGGGAAGTGCTTGGCGCACGCGGCGACACCCGCCTTCTGCAGGCCCTCGACGGCCGCGGCGACGTGCCGCGCGACCAGTTTCGGGTCCGCGCCGAACGACCGGGTGCCGATCACCGGGCTGCCCCCGGCGGCCAGCACGTCCGCGCACGGCGCGAGGTTGGTGTTGATCCCCAGCCTGCGCAAGTCGGCGCCCATGGCCGCGTACACCTCCCGGGTCATCTCCACGTCGTCGACCACGCCCAGCGCCGCGTTGCCCGGATACGGGCTGCCCTCGGCGTAGTCCACGCGGGTGACGTCACCGCCCTCCTCGTCGATGGCGATGACCGGCTCCGCGCTGGCAGCCGTGCGGAGACTGGTGGTCAGCTGCGAGATATCGCCGGTGACGTTATTGCCAAAGAGGGTGACGCCCGCCAGGCCACGGCCCAGGGCGTCAAGGATCCAGTCAGGCGGGGTCGTGCCGTAGAACGGCGGGATGAGGACGGCGTCAGCCAGTGCGGCGAGCGAGGGGTCGATGTCGGGCTCCAGGGTTGTCATCCCTTCACCGCGCCAGCCACCAGGCCGCTTGCGAGGCGACGCTGGATGATCAGGAAGAACGCGAGGACCGGGATGGTGAAGAGGGTCGAGGCGGCCATGATGGCGCCCCAGTCGGTGCCGGTACTGCCGTGGCCTTGGAAGTACTGGACGAACAACGGCAGGGTGAACTTGGAGGTGTCAGGACCGATGAAGGTCAGGGCGAACACGAACTCGTTGTAGGCGAAGATGAACGCGAACACGCTGGTGGCGACCAGGCCCGGTGAGATGAGGGGCAGCAGGATGCGCCAGAAGACGGTCCAGGCCCCCGCCCCGTCGATCGCCGCCGCGTCCTCGAGCTCGCGAGGGACGGTCGCCGCGAAGTTGCGCAGCATCCAGATCGTGACCGGCAGCGCGAAGGCGGCGTACACCAGGATGAGGCCGGTCAGGCTGTCCAGCAGGTTCAGCGGGCGGAAGTCGATGAACAGCGCGATGACCAGCGCCTGCTGCGGGAGCATCTGCACGATCAGCAGCATGATCAGGTAGATGGTGCGGAACCTGAACCGGAAGCGGCCAAGCGCGATCGCCGCCAGCAGCGCGAGCAGCGAGGAGATGATCACGGACACGACCGTGACGAACAGGCTGTTCTTCAGGAAGTTCCAGTACGGCGTGCCGATCTCGGAGCCGGACAGGACGTGCGCGAAGTTCGCCAGGGTCGGGTGCAGCGGGATCGGGTGCGGGGTCAGCGAGTAGATCTCGGTGGGCGGCTTGAACGCCGTGGAGATCATCCACAGCACGGGGAACAGGGTCACCAGGGCCACCAGCAGGCCGGCCAGGTTCAGCAGCGCCTTGCGGAGGCTCTTGGCCGCGGAGCCGGCCCGCCGAGTGCCCCGCGGGCCCGCGGGTGCGTGTGCAGTCGTCAACGGAGCACCCCTTGCTTAACCGACGCCCGGACGTAGCCGACCGAGATGACGAGCAGGATGATCGTGAGGATGAAGGCGACCGCCGAGCCGACGCCGTAGGCGGCCGGCTGGGTGAACGCCCGGAAGTACTCATACAGGCCGAGGTTGAACTCGTCGCGGTTCCCCGGAGCGGCCGTGATGATGAACGGCTGGGTGAAGACGCCGAAGTCCCAGATGATCGAGAGCAGCAGCAGGACCAGGAAGACCGGCTTGAGCATCGGGTAGGTGATCTTCCAGAAGGACGTCCACGGCCCGGCGCCGTCCACCCGGGCCGCCTCGGCCAGCTCGGACGGGATCGTGCGCAGGCCAGCCAGCACGGTGACCGCGACGAACGGGTAGCTCGTCCAGACCAGCAGCACCGTGAGCACCGTGTAGGCGGGCAGCACGGAGTTCTCCCAGCTGAATCCGGCCCAGTGCGGGCCGCCGCCTAGCCAGGTAGGAAGCTTGGACAGCGTCCAGTCGACGATGCCACCGTCGGGGTCGGTGAGCCAGGCGAAGATGACGCTGCCCGAGACCGCCGGGGTACCCCAGGCCAGCAGCGCGGCCGTGGAGACGAACGTGGCCATCTTCTTGCCCAGCCGGGAAAGAAGCAGGCCGACGAGCGTGCCCACGATGAGCGTCAGCGGGACCACGACGACCGCGAAGACCAGGCTGATCCGCAGGGACAGCCAGAATTCCGGGTCATGCAGGACCTGGGTGTAGTTGCTGAAGCCGATCCACTGGGTAGGCAGCGCGCCGCTGATCTGCGCGAGCCCGTAGTTCTGGAAGGAGAACAAGCCGATCTGGATGGCGGGCCACAGCACCAGCCAGCCGATAACGGCGGTGGCGGGCACCAGGAGCAGGTAGGGAGCGATCCCGTGGCGGCGGATCCAGATCGCCGCGCGCTGGCGGGAAGTCAGGCCGGGGGTCCGGACGCGGCCGCGCGGCGCGTCCACGGGCAGGGGCTTGGAGGCGGCGCCGGCCGAGGACGAGGTCCCCGGCCGGCGCTTGTCGGTGTTCACCATGGGCGGGCCAGACGGCTAGCTTTCACTACCGGTGTTCAGGACGGTGGTCAGCTCGCTGTTGGCCTTGGTGACCGTGGAGGAGAACGAGGCCCCGTCCATCAGCGACTTCAGCATCGTCGGGATGATGTTGTAGTTGCCGTTGTCCGCGGTGGGCCAGTTCTTGGCGTTGAGCGGGGCGGTCTGGCCGTTGAGCGCCGCCTTCGCGAAGCCGACCATGAACTGGTCACCCGGGTAGACGCCGTTGGAGATGGCCGCGGTGTAGGGCGGGAAGAAGCCCGACAGCTTGGCGAACGACGTGGAGTTGGGCACGTTGTCCATGACCGAGATCAGGTCCCAGGCCGCCTGCTTGTTGGGGCTGGTCTTGAAGACCGCGAGGTCGGACCCGCCGGAGAAGACCGGGGCCGGGTTGGGGCCGTTCTCGCTCGGGATCGGGAACGATGAGATGTTGGCCGTGTCGGTCGAGTTGGCGGGCAGCGTGGCCTTGGCCCACGGCCCGTCAATGTACATGTCAAGCTTGCCGAGGCCGAAGTCCTCGTTGGGGCCGCCGGAGGTGGCGCCGGCGTTGCCAAGCTCGGTCTGGCCGATGTACTTGGAGGGGGACAGGTGGTACGTGGAGTACAACGAGACGTAGTACTTGATCGCCGCCTCGGTCTGGGGCGAGGTCAGGTCGGCCGTCCACTGGCCACTGGAGCTCTGGGAGGCGATCTGGCCGCCCGCGCCCCAGATGAAGCTGGCGAAGGCGTTCGTGTCATTGGTGATCGCGTCGAAGCCGTAGGTGCCGGGGTAGGTCTTCTGCAGCTTCTGAGCGTCGGCGAGCAGCTGCGCCCAGGTGGTCGGGGTGCTGGTGATGCCGGCCTTCTTGAACTGGTCGGTGCGGTACCAGACCGCCCGCACGCCGCCGAACCACGGCACGGCGTAGGTCGAGCCGCTCTGGGTGTCGTTGGCCAGCATGCCCGGCACCAGGCCAGGCTTGCCGGACCAGCTGCTCAGGTAGCTGTTGAGCGGGTCGAGGATGCCGCTGGCGGCCTCGGTGGGCGTGTCGGTGTTGCCCAGTTCGGTGACGTCCGGGATATTCTTGCCGCTCGACAGCGCGTTGTTCCAGTCCTGCGTGCGGTCGCTCCACGGGATCCAGTCCACCTTGACCTGCGTCTTGGCGTACTGAGGGAAGTCCTTGTGGAACTGGGTGACCACGCCATTCATCCAGGTGACCTGGGCGGGCACCGAGCCACCCATGCGCCAGACGGTAAGCGTTGAGGGGGCAGACGACGTGCCGCCAGACGAGCTAGTGCCGCTTGAGCCGCTGGAGCTGCATCCGGTGATCGCCAGCGCCGCCGCGGCGACACCCGCGACCGCGGTCAGCGCGGCCGATCTCTTCCTGAGTCCCACTCCTTGCACTCCTTCTGCGTTGGGGGGCTTGCCGGTCAGAATTGTCAGTGACCCATGGCACAGAAACTAACTGGAAACTTTCCTATAAGATAGGCCTGTTGCCAGATCTTAACAATGGACGAACTAGGTGGTGCGGGGCCGTAACGGCCGCGACCAACCCGTTGGAGGGGGACGACATGGATGACCCGGCCCAGTCGGCAGCACAGCCGCCGGTACCACAGCCGCGCCTGAAGCCCGGCACGCCCAGCCTGCTGCGCGAGCTGAACGACCGGGCGGCACTTGAGCTGCTCCTGGCCGAAGGGCCGCTGACCAGAGCCCAGCTATCTGAGCGCACGGGAGTGTCCAAGGTGACGGTCTCCCAGATGCTCGCCCGGCTGGAGGAACGCGGCCTTGTGCGGGTCGCCGGTGAGCAGGCGGGCGGGCGCG
>Ga0335072_10015003_pt1 | contig 11000 bp, 7 predicted proteins | sample Lox_Sample_21_FD_206725 | JGI IMG/M metagenome (GOLD analysis project Ga0335072, IMG submission 206725) | Soil microbial communities from Loxahatchee National Wildlife Refuge, Florida, United States - Lox_Sample_2.1 | ecosystem: Environmental > Terrestrial > Soil > Wetlands | place: USA: Florida... | reverse complement strand
CGGCGATGGCGGCGATGAGCTCTTCGGCGGCTATGACACCTATCGCGCCGACCGGCTGAGCGCGCGCCTGCTCGACTGGCAGCCGGCGCCGGTGCGCGCGGCCGCGGAGTGGCTCGGCCGCGGCCTGCCGCTCGGACGCGGCAAGCGCGGGCTGGCGAACCAACTGCGCCGTTTCCTCGAAGGGGCGCGGCTGCCGTCCAACTGGCAACACCTTCGCTGGATGGTCTTCCTGCGTGAGGAGCAGCGCGCCCGGCTCTACACGCGTGAGTTTCGCGCCCAGGTCACGGGCGCCACGGAAGGTCTGGTGCGCGCCGTCCTCGAAGACGGCGGCAGCGATCGCCTCGCCACGCAGATGCGCTGCGACCTCAGGCTCTACCTGCCGGAGGACATCCTCGCGAAGGTCGATGCGATGAGCATGGCGACCTCGCTCGAGGCGCGCGTCCCGTACCTCGACAACGAAGTGGTGGACCTCGCGCTCGCCATTCCGTCAAACCTCAAGGTCCGCGGCGGCGACCGCAAGTGGATCCTGAAGCGCGCCTTCGCCGCAGCGCTGCCCGAGGCCGTGCTGAAGCGGGGCAAGGAAGGCTTCAGCATGCCCATGAAGCATTGGCTGGCCCATGAATGGAATGGGCTGATGCACGAGCTCCTCAGCCCCGGAAGTCTCGCCGCCGACGGCCTCTTCGATGCGCGCTACGTGGAGCAGCTCATGCGGGAGCACGAGAGCGGGGCGCACAACCACAGCCATCTCCTCTGGGCGCTCATGGTCTTTCAGCTCTGGCGCGACCGCTTCCAGGCGGGCATCGAGATGCCGGGCGTACAAGTTCATGCTGCGTAACATCACCCGACTCCCCTTGGCTTCCTACGACCTCCTGGTCGTGGGCGGCGGGATCTACGGCGCCAGCGCCGCCTGGGAAGGCGTGCTGCGGGGCTTCCGGGTAGCCCTGATCGAGGCCGGCGACTTCGGCGGCGCCACCTCGGGCAACAGCCTGCGCACCCTGCATGGCGGGCTGCGCCACCTGCAGCGCCTCGACCTGAAGCGCATGCGGGAATCGATCCGTGAGCGGCGGGAGTGGCTGCGCCTCGCACCGCATCTCGCCCGGCCGCTGCGCTTCATTCTGCCCACTCACGGACAGGGCGTGCGCGGGCCGCTCGTCATGCGCACCGCGCTCTGGATCAACGACCTCGTCAGCGCCGATCGCAATCGGGGCGTGCGCCCGGACCGCCGGCTCCCGCCCGGAGCCGTCCTCAGCGAAGCGGAAACACGCGCGGCGTTGCCGGGCGTCGAGCTCGCGGGCTGCAACGGTGCGGCTGCCTGGCACGATGCGGTCTGTTTGGACACCGAGCGGTTGCTGATCTCGGTCATCAGTGCAGCCGCAGACGCGGGGGCCCACGTAGTCAACTACGTTCGTGCGACGGGTCTCCTGGCGCGGCACTCCCGCATCCGCGGCGTGCATGCCCGGGATGAGCTCTCCGGGCGCGAGATGGAGCTGCGCGCGAGATTCGTCATCAACGCCGCCGGACCCTGGGTGGAGGACTGGCTGCCCGCCGGGGCCGGCCGGCCGAAGGCGCCGATGTTCCGGGCCTCGCGGGCGTTCAACCTGTTGACGCGGCCCTTGCCTTTCTCCGATGGTGTCGGGCTCACGGTGCGCGCGCACGGCAGAACCGACACCACTTATTTCATACTGCCGTGGAACGGCTATTCGCTCATCGGCACGCGGCACCTGCGCTGCGACCCGAGCACCCGCTCGCCCGGCATCATGCGCGAGGAAGTGCTCGAGTTCGTCAACGATCTCAACACCGTCCTCGGTCAGCATCGGCTGACGGCATCCGATGTATATGGTGTGTTCGCGGGCCTCCTCCCGGAGGAGGGCGACAACTCCGGCGACGAGGTCGCGCTCGAGCGCGATCCGCAGGTGATCGATCACGAGCCGGCGGGGCTCAGGGGCCTGCTTTCCATCGTCGGGGTCAAATGGACCATCGCTCCCGCTGTCGCCGCGTACGCGGTGAAGATGGCCTGCCGCCAACTCGGCCTCCCCGAGGAAGTCGTCAAGCACCCCCGCAAGCTCGCACCGAAGGCGAGCTCGATCTTCGCCGGTCCGGGCGGCGTACCGGTCCTCGACCCCGCGGTCCTGGCGCATCTCGAGCAGTGCTATGGCGCTGCGCACCGGCACGTCCTCGCCCTGATGGCCGCAGAGCCCGCACTTGCCACGCGCGTGGTGGCGGACCTGCCGGTCGTGCTCGCGCAGGTCGCCTATGCGGCGCGGGCCGAAATGGCCGTGCGCCTGGCCGATGTGGTGATGCGCCGCACACCGCTTTATCTCAGCCGGGCGCTCGATCGGCCCGCGCTCACCGCCTGCGCTGCGACTCTCGCCCGCGAGCTGCGCTGGAGCACCAAGGAGACGGGCGCCCAGGTGGACGAGACCGCGCGCGAGCTCGCGGCCTTTCGCGGGCCCCTGGTGTGCGACCTCGAGCCCGCCGCCGCCTGATTTCAGGATTGCAGGAGCCTCACATGACGACTACGAGCAACCTTGCCGGAGACCCCATCACCGCGCCGCCCCGGCCGACGAGCACCGAGCCGCCCTGGCAGCTGCAGATGTATGCGAAGTCGCTGAAGAAGCGGCAGAAGGTGGACCTGTTGATGCGCCTGCTCGGTCCGGCGGACGGCAAGCGGTGCCTCCTCATCTCCGGCCACGACAACAACGGCGCGATGAACTGGCACTTCCGCGCCGCCGGCGGCAAGTGGACCTGGGGTCAGGTCTATCCGCAGGGGATCGGCGAGATGGCGGACTTCCTCGGCGACCCGGTGGCACACGTCGACATCAACCGCTTTCCCTTCGCCGATGAGGCTTTCGACGTCGTGATCGTGATCGACGTGCACGAGCACTTCCGCGACCTGAGCGGCATCAACCACGAGATCCGCCGCGTGCTCGCGCCAGGCGGACTCGCCATCATCACCACCCCGAACGGCGACACCCGCCTGCCGGTCGCCGCGCTGAAGCGCGTCATCGGCATGGGGCCGGCCATGTATGGGCACGTAGTGCAGGGCTACCGCATTCGGGAGCTCGAGGGCATGTTCCGCTCGGTCGACATGCGTCCGGTGGGCAAGGGCGGCTATTCGCGGTTCTTCACCGAGCTCGCGGAGCTCGTCATCAACTTCGGCTACGTGAAGGTGCTCGCCCGCAAGAAGGAGCACCCGCCGGTGATGGAGGGCACCATCGCGCCCACCTCGCGCAAGGAGCTGGAGGCGGTGCGCAAGGAGTACCGCATGTACTCGCTCATCTATCCTTTCATGTATCTCTTCTCGCTCTTCGACAAGCTGATCCCCGGCCGCGGCGGCTACGCGGTCGCGGTCTCCGCACGCAAATGACGCTGCGCGTACTCGTCACCGGCGCGGCCGGCTTCGTGGGCTCGCACTTCGCGCCGTATCTCGCCGAGCGCGGTTTCGAGGTGAGGGCCATCGACGTGCATCCGCCCGCCCGGCCGCAGGGCGGCGGCGTCGACTTCCGGGTACAGGACATCTGCGACCCGAAGGGCCTGGCCAACGCCCTCGACGGTGTCGATACGGTGTTCAACCTGGCGAGCGTCCATCTCGATGTGCACGCGACGCCGGAGCAGTTCCAGTCGGTGAACGTCAAGGCGCTCGAGCAGCTCATCGAGCTGAGCGCCGCTGCACACGTACGCCGCGTCGTGCAGGTGAGCAGCGTCGGAGTCTACGGGCACGTTGCGCGTCCGCCCGCCGCTGAAGACGCGCCCCTCAATCCCGAGAACGATTACGAGCGGACCAAGGCTGCGGGAGAGGAGGCCGCGCGCGCGGCGGCCCGGCGCACCGGCGTCGACCTCGTCATCGTGAGGCCCTCATGGGTCTATGGCGTCGGTTGTCCCCGCACCCGCAAGCTCATCGGGTCGCTGCGCAAGCGCCGGTTCTTCTTCATCGGCCGCGGCAACAACCTCCGCCATCCGATCTACATCGACGACCTCTCCGCCGCTCTCGAGCTCGCCGCCGCGGCGGGGCCGGAAGTCGCCGGACGGACGTTCAACATCGCCGGCCCGCGCTGGATGACGGTGGAGGAGATGGTGGGCGAGTTCGCGCGTGCCCTGAAGGTGCCGCCGCCGGCGTTTCACGCGCCGCGCTGGCTCGGGCTCTCGGTGGGTTGGGCGGCGGAGCAGGTGAGCGCCGTGGTCGGCGCCGAGCCGCCGGTGTCGCGGCGCACGCTCGCCTTCTTCGAGAACGACAACGCCTTCGACATCAAAGCGGCGCGTCAATCGCTCGGCTTCGATCCGAAGACCGACCTTGCCGGCGGCGCGCGCCGGGTCATCGCGAGCTACTCGGCCGCAAACTGACCTCGGACGGCACGGAGCGCGAGTCGCTGTCGGCCTGTCTCAGGTAGGCCAACGCCAGCCAGCCCGTGAAGAGGATGCGTACCAGCCAGCCGGCCGAGATCCCATACAACACGGCGACGAGCCCCCACCGTCCGGTGAAGAAGGCGCCCGCGACGCTGATGGCGATCGAGCCCCAGCAGCCGAAGCTGAGGATGCGCAGGCGGCGCTCCTCGCCGCAGGACACGACGACGGCCGTGGTGAAGCCGCTCATCACCTTCAGGAACCCCGAAATGAGTGTGGCGGCGATCAAGGCGTGCGACAGCGCGTAACGGCCGGCCGTCATCCAGCGCGCGATCGGCGGCGCCAACACCCAGATGGCGACGGAGCCTGCCGCCACGGTGACGAAAACCAGGGCCGCTTCCCGGCCGACCTTCGCGCGCCGGGCACGGGCGCCGCCCGCCACGCGCAGCGTCGGAATGAGCGTGAACTGCACTGCGGCCTGAAGCAGTCGAAACGGCGAGCTGACGAGCGCCGCAAGCACGCTGTAGACCGCCAGGTCGTGCAACCCCACGATCGGCCCCAGGAGCAGACGCTCGAGCTGCATGAACCCCGCACTGCAGGCCTGCACTGTCAGAAGTGACATCGCTTCCCAACGCAGCCCCCACGGCCTCGACACGGCGTCCTCAACGCCCTGACGACGACGGACGAACCACCAGATGGCGCCCGCACCCACGATGGCCACGAGGGCAATGAAAAGGCAGATCGAGCTCGCGCTGGCGAGTCCGAGACCGAAATCGAGGACCGCCACCAGAGCGAGCGCGCCGTTGAGCAGCTGCACCACCCAGACCGCCGCGCGCAGATGCTGCTGGCCCTGAAAGTGTCCGCCGGCCGACTGCGCGATCCCGAGCGCCAGAGTGGCCAGCGCCACGTCCGCCACCAACGTCGCGGAGAGGTGATAGACGAGAGCCGCGACCGCCCCCGCGCCCAATGCCGTCAGTACGCAGGCGGCGAGCGCGCTGCGCCGCCAGCCGCTGTCGAGGCTGATTCCCCGACGGGCCACGACCTGGTCGAGACCGAGAGGCGCGGCGAGCCCTGCGACCGCGACGATGCCGAGGAAGAGCGAGACCAGCCCGTACTCCTCGGTCGGCAGCAGCCGCGCCAGCAGCAGGCTCCCCAGACTGAAGCCAATGCCGCCGACTCCCATCGCCGCCGCTGTTCGCAGCGATGCGGAGCGAAAGAACGCCTTCAGCATCAGGACGCGGCCTGAAGCACCGGTCTGGGCGCGGCGCGCGGCAGCGGGTGGACAACCGCATCCTCGCGTTGGCCGCCGCGCAGCAGCAGCCGCTCCCAGAGCGCCAGGTTGAGCAGCGTCCAGAAAAGATGACTATGGTTGTGGCGGCTGGCCTGATGCTCCTGCCACAGCCGGTCCAGCGCCTCGCGGCGGAAGTGCTCGCCGATGAGCGGCGAGGAGAACACCTCATCGCGCGTGAGCGCGGCCAGCTCGCCGCGGATCCAGTTCTTCATCGGGATGCTGAACCCCTGCTTGGGGCGCATCGCGATGCCGGGCGGCAGGCGCTCGCGCATGGCGCTCTTCAGCAGCCACTTGGTGGTGAGCCCGCGCAGTTTTGCGCTGGTCGGCAGCGAGTAGCAGAACTCGACGACGCGATGATCCAGGAAGGGCGGGCGCACCTCGAGGCCGCAGGCCATCGACATCTTGTCCACCTTCATGAGCACGCTGTCCGGCAGCACGGTGTTGAGCTCGACGTACTGCTCGCGCAGGCCGCGCTCGCGCGGCGCCTGGGCGGACCAGCGCTTGACGGGCGTGAAGGGATCGGTATCGAGGCCGCGCAGGAACTCGGGCTCGAGGATGGCGGCGGTCTGCGCCGGGTCGCTGAAGTACTGCCAGCGGATGTGCTCGCCGTCGGCGCTCAGGAGCGCGCCCTGCAGGAAGCGCTTCAGGATGTTGCTCGCGCCCTTCTTGAGCTCGTTGTCGGGCAGGCAGGCGACGGCCGCGCGGTAGAGGCGCTGCCGCTGCGGCAGCGGCAGGCGCTGCAGCCAGGAATTGGCCTTGCTCGCGCGGAAGCGGTCATAGCCCATGAGGAGCTCATCGCCGCCGTCGCCGCTCAGGCAGACCTTCACATAGCGGCGCGCCTCGGCGCAGATCAGCATGAAGGGCAGGTTGGAGGGATCGGTGGTCGGCTCGTCGAGATGCCACACCGAGCGCTCGATCGCGGCGGCGTCGACCGGCCGCACGAGGAGCTCGGTATGACGGGTATGGAAGTGCTCCGCGACGGCCCGCGCGTACTCGAACTCGCTGAAGGAGGCCTCGCGGTAGCCGAGCGCGAAGGTCTGCAGCCCGCCCGGGAGCGTGCGGCTCAGGAAGCTGACGATGGTGCTGGAGTCGATGCCGCCGGAGAGGAACGCCCCCACGGGTACATCGCTCATCGTGTGATCGGCGCAGGCGCTCTCGAGGAGGGCGGCGAGCGCCTCCTCGTCGGGCTCGATTTCCTTCGGCTCGAGCGACCAGTAGCGGGTCAGGCGCGGCCGTCCGTCCGCCTCCAGGGTCAGCAGGCACCCGGGGAGGAGCTTGCGGATGCCGTGGAAAAGGGTCTCCGGCGCCGGCACGAACTCATAGCCCAGGAGGTCGAGCAGCCCCTGCCGGTTGAGTGTCCGCGGGACCGTGGGATCCGCCAGCAGCGCCTTGATCTCGGAGGCGAAGCGCAGGCGGCCCCCATCCAGCGCGTAGTAGAGGGGCTTCAGCCCCAGGCGATCGCGTGCCAGGACCATCCGCTTGCGCGGCGCATCCCAGATGGCGAGGGCAAACATGCCGGTGAGGTGCTTGGCGAACTCCAGACCATATTCCTCGTAGGCGTGGACGATCACCTCGGTGTCGGTGCGGCTGCGGAACACGTGGCCCTTGGCCTGCAGACGCGAGCGCAGCTCCAGATGGTTGTAGATCTCCCCGTTGAAGGTGATCCACACGGTGCCGTCCTCGTTCGAGAGCGGCTGCCGTCCGGCCTCACTGAGATCGACGATGCTGAGCCGGCGATGACCGAGCGACACGCCCTCGGCCACGTGGCTGCCGTGGTCGTCCGGGCCACGGTGCACGAGCCTCGCCTTCATCCTCTCGATGAGACGAGCGTCGCTCCAGTTGAATCCACAGATACCGCACATGACGCCCCCTTCTTCCCGTCGCCAGCGATCGGGTGTCAACACCGCTACCTGCAATATGCAGGCCTAGGTGCCGGTTCCCACGGTCACGCTGCCGTCTACGCCGCTCCGGCAGGCGGGTATGCTTTCTGCTAAGCCCAGGGACGTGTCCGCGGTACACCCACTTAGAACAGCTCCAGAGGCGGCCGTACCTCCCCGTCAGCGTCGAGCCCATCTTCCGGTCATCGTCCATGCCGATGACTTCGGAGAGACGGCCGACATCACGGAAGGCATCTGCCTGGCGATCGAGGCCGGCGTCGTGACCAGCACCTCGGTCATGGCCAACATGCCCGGAACGGCCGAAGCGCTGCGCCGGGGGCCGGCGCTCGCCCAGCAGGCGAGCTTCGGCGTTCACCTGAACCTCTGCGAAGGCCGGCCGCTCACCGGGGGCGCGACTTTGACGGACGATGACGGCCGGTTCCTGCGCAAGCGCGCACTGGCGGCGCGGGCGCTCACGGGGAAGCTGTCGCTATCGGAGCTCGAGGCGGAAGTCAGCGCGCAGATGGGACTCCTGAGCGATGCGGGATTCAGGCTCTCTCATCTCGACGGCCACAAGCACCTGCACCAACTGCCGATCGTGTGCACGGCGGTAGCGAACGTATTGCCAAGGTTTGGAATCGAGAGAGTGAGAATTACAAGGCTCACCAGCTGGTTGCGAGCGCGCGGAGCGATGACGCTGGCGCGTGAGCTCGCCGCCCGACATGCCGCACGCGTGTTCGCACGCGCAAGCCTGCGCTCGCCGGTATGTACGGTCGACCTGAGGGACCTCATCGCCGGCAAGGCCCTGGCGCGGGACGCCGGGCGCGGATCCGGCGGCCCGGAGCCGATCGAGATCTGCTGCCATCCGGGCACGGCCGCCGCCGATGCCGGCAAACCCGGAAGCCATCAGCGGCAGGACGAGCTCCAATACCTGCTGTCACCGCAGTTCCGCACGGTGTTGGCGGCGAGCGGCGCGGCGCTGGTGAGCTACTGGCGCGTGTGAGGCCCGGCTGGCGTACCTTTTGCTGGATTCTGCTGGAAGCTGACACGGTGACGACGATCTGATGCGCATCCTCAAGATAGTCCCCCAGGCCTTCTACGCCCCCCGGGGCACGCCCCTCAGCGCGTACCACCGCGCGCGTGAGCTGCTGGCGCGCGGGCATGAAGTCGACATCCTGACCTACGGCATCGGCGAGCCGCCGCCGGGGCTCGACGTCCGTCTCTTCCGTGCGCGCGGGCCGCACTTCTGCCGCACGGTGCGCGCCGGACCCTCGGGGCGGAAGATCTGGCTGGACGTGCTGCTCTTCGTGAGCCTGATCGGGCGGCTCTGCCGCCAGCGGTATGACGCGCTCTATGCCCACGAGGAGGCGGCGCTCTTCGCCCGCATTGCCGGCGCGATCTTCCGCATCCCCTATGTCTATGACATGCACTCCAGCCTGCCGCTGCAGATCACGGACTGGAAGTTCAGCCGCCGCCGCTCGGTGGTGTCGCTCTTCCGCTGGGTCGAGCGGATGAGCGTGAGCGGCGCCTGCGCGGTCGTCGCGATCTCTCCGGCAGTCGCTCGTGCGGCAAGACACGCGTGGCCCGATGCGCTCTGCATCGTGCTCACCAATTACTTCGAGGCGGGCGAAGCGGGCCAGGGCGGCGACCGCGAGGCGATCCGCGCCCGCCACGGGATCGAGCCGGATGAGAAGCTGATCGTCTATACCGGCTCCTTCGTCGCGCTGCAGGCGCTCGATCTGCTGCTCGAGGGGGCGCCGCGCGTGCTCGCGTCGGTCCCGCGGGCGCGGTTCCTGCTCGTGGGCGGGAAGGACACGGAGATTGCGGAGCTGCAGGCCGTGGCCGGGCGGTTGGGCATCGCCGACCGGGTCATCCTGGAGCAGGCACGGCCGCAGGCGGAGATCCCGGGCTACCTGGCCGCCGCCGACGTGCTGGTCTCGCCGCGGGTGCAGGGCATCAACCCTCCCGGAAAGCTTCTCTCCTACCTCGCCGCCGGGCGGCCGGTCGTGGCGACGGACACGCTGGTGCACAACCAACTTCTGACCAACGAGTGCGCCATCCTCACGCGGCCCGATTCCGCCGGATTCGCCGACGGCATCGTGGCAGCGCTCACCGACACTGCGCTGACCGCCAAGGTAGCCGAGGGCAGCCAGCGTGCGCTGGCGCGCCTGTGCTGCCAGGCGACCCGTGATGCGGCATACGATGAGATCGCCTCGGCCGTGCGCGGGGCGGCCATCCCCCGGCGCCGCAGCCCGGCGCGGATCGTTTCCTCCCACCCTTCCTCGCACCAATCGACTCCGCACCGGCACTGAAGAATGCCGGCGGGGGAGCAATTGAAGCTCGTGCAACAGAGCCGGCCGCCCCGAAGACGCCGTTGGAAGCTCGCTGCCGCCCTGGCAGTGGTCGTCATCATCATGATCGTCGAGCTCGCAGTCCCGGGCCTGCGCATGCGCGCCGAGGCGCTGGCGCTCGTCCTGACCGGCCAGATCCCGGACCTCAGCGTCGGCGATCTCGTCGCCATGATGCGGCCCGGGGCCCGGGAGCTGGAGTTGGGAAGGCTCATCGACACCCACAATCCGTACCCCGTCATCCACGTCCCGAAGCTGACGGCGGCACAACAGGCCGCGGGCCGGAAGCTCTACAGCGAGCAGTGCGCCGGGTGTCACTCACCCGATGGGCTGGGCGGGCCCGGTGCGCCCGCACTCGTCGGACGGCCGCTGTCGCATGGCGAGATGCCGTGGTCCATTTATCGCACGATCCATTACGGCGTTCCCGGGACCGGCATGCCGCCGCATCCCCTCACGCGCCAGCAGCTCTGGGAGCTGGTCGCGTACGTGCGCTCGCTGCGGGTGCCGGCGCAGGACAAGCAGATCCCCTCGGCGATGGCGGCCAAGCTCGCGGCGGTGGATGTGCCCTATCAGGAGTTGGCGCAGACGGCCGCCGCCGGCAACGGGTGGCTGACTTACGGCGGCTCCTACAGCGGCGACCGCTTCAGCACCCTGACCGAGATCGACACCCGGAATGTCTCCCAGCTGGCGCTGCGATGGCTCTATCCCTTCGGCGGCAACCGCTGGGAGATCGAGTGCTCGCCGCTGGTGAGCAACGGCATCATGTACGTGACCGGCCCGGGCGGGCAGGTGATGGCGCTCGATGCGCTGACCGGCACGAAGCTCTGGGAGCATGACCATCACTTCACACTGCAGGGCGGCGGGGAGGGCCCGCTCGGCCAGAACCGGGGCGTGGCGCTGCTCGGCAACCGGGTGTTCGCCGCGACATGGGATTCGACACTGACGGCTCTGTCGGCGGCCACGGGCAAGGTGCTGTGGTCGCAGCGCGTAGGCCCTTTTCCAGGCACGTGGATCAGCGCGGCCCCGCTGGCTTACGGCGATCTCGTCGTGGTCGGCGTCACGACACCGACGGGCGAAGGGCGCGGATACCTTGCCGCGTACGATGTCAGGACCGGCAAATTGCGTTGGCGCTTCATGACCATC
>Ga0335072_10015002_pt1 | contig 11000 bp, 7 predicted proteins | sample Lox_Sample_21_FD_206725 | JGI IMG/M metagenome (GOLD analysis project Ga0335072, IMG submission 206725) | Soil microbial communities from Loxahatchee National Wildlife Refuge, Florida, United States - Lox_Sample_2.1 | ecosystem: Environmental > Terrestrial > Soil > Wetlands | place: USA: Florida... | reverse complement strand
GCGATTCGCGTATCGTACCACGGTGAACCTGGCCAAGCCCGTGAAGTTCGCAGCGCTCTACGCAACCGCGCAGGAGACGGCTGCAGCGTGGGTGAATGGCACGCAGGTGATGGAAGAAGAAGCGTTGCCGCCTTATGGCCACACGCCATGGAAGAAGTTTGTGCGCGTAGATGTGACAGGGAAGATTGCGGCAGGCGCGAACACACTGGCAATCGAATCGCTGCATTACCTCGACAATCCCGATGGCGCAGTCGACGCAGCTCCGTCGCCCATGATCGCAACGCTGGTGGTGGAGTATACGGACGGAAGCTGGGCGAGCTTGGGCAGCGACGCGAGCTGGAAGACTGCGATCCACGCGGGGGCGGGATGGACGGCGGCCAATTTTGACGACAGCGGATGGAAGAACGCAGCTCTCGCGGCCGGAGGCGCAGAGGAATACGGCCATCCGTGGATTCCGGATTCGGTGAAGGAACTGCGGCAGAGCTTTAACGTGCACAACGCTGTGAAATCGGCGCGCCTGTATGCGACGGCTCTCGGCGCTTACGAGATGTTCCTGAACGGCGAGCGCGTCGGCAACCAGGTGCTGGCGCCGGGCTGGACGGATTACCGCGAGCGCGTCTACTACCAGAGCTACGACGTGACTTCGCAGATCACGGCAGGTCTCAACGGGATTGGCGCGCTGCTCGCGCCGGGATGGTATGAGACTCCACTTGAGTGGCTGCAGGAACCGAACAACTACGGCGTTACGCCGCCGGCGCTGAAGGCGCAGCTACGCATTGAATACGCGGATGGCAAAGTGGACTGGGTATCTACAAACGCCGGTTGGCGGGCGAATACCTCCGGGGTTCACTCGGAGATCTACGACGGCGAGACCGTAGATTTGAATCGCTTCATTCCAGGATGGGATGTAGCGGGGTTCCATGACCAAAACTGGCCGAAGGCAATCGAGATTCGTCCTGCCCAGGTTAAGATCGAGGCCCAGGACTTCGAGCCTATTCGCGTCGAACGAGAGATGACTGCAAAGTCGCTCACCGAACCGAAGCCCGGCGTATGGGTCTACGACTTCGGCCAGAACTTTTCCGGAGTCGAAAAGGTCAGCGTCCCAGGTGCAGCCGGTACAGAAATCAAACTCCGCTTTGCCGAGGTGCTGAACCCGGACGGCACCCTCTACACGGAGAATCTGCGCACCGCGAAGGCGACCGACCGCTTTATTCTGCGCAACGACCGTTTCGAGGAATTGACGCCGCAGTTCACTTTCCACGGCTTTCGCTACGCCGAACTAACCGGACTGTCCGGCAAGCCCGACATCAACACCGTCAAGGCCCTCGTTATCCACACGGCCGCGCCCTTCACCGCGCACCTCGAAACCGGCAGCCCGCTGATTAACAAACTGTGGAGCAACATCGAGTGGGGCCAGCGGTCGAACTTTGTCGGCCTGCCCACCGACTGCCCGCAGCGCGACGAGCGCCTGGGCTGGATGGGCGATGCGGAGGTCTTCTGGCGCGCGGCCAGCTACGACATGGCCCTGGCGGCGTTCTCGAGGAAGTTCGCCGGCGACATGCGCGGGACACAAGCGGGCACTCCCTACTACGGGATTTACTCGCCGGGGACTGCGCACGAAAACATGGGCCACGCGGCCGGCTGGAGCGACGCCGGCGTCATCATCCCATGGACCTCGTGGCTGCAAACCGGCGACACGAGCATCATTGACCAGAACTGGGCTGCGATGACCAGCTACCTCAATGCGATCGAAGAGAAGAATCCCGATGGATTGTGGAAGAACGATGCCGGCATTCCATTCGGCGACTGGCTTTCGCCGGAGGGCAAAACCGATTACCTCCTCATTGCTACCGCCTACTGGGCCTGGGACGTGCAGCTCATGGGACAAATGGCGCGGGCGACGGGACGAAATGATGACGCCCAGCGGTATTGGGCCCTGTTTGTGAAGATCCGCGCAGCCTTCGACAAGCAGTTTGTGCGCGACGATGGCTTCATTGCCGGCGCAGATAACAGCGCGTCCGAATTCGGGCAGATCAATAATCCCGGCGCCAAAAGCAAAGGCGGCGACACGCAAACCGGCTACGTGCTGGCTCTGCACATGAACCTCGTTCCAGAAAACCTGCGCGCCGCCGCGGCAAAACGCCTGGCCGACAAGATCCATGCCAATCACAACTTGCTCGGCACCGGCTTTCTTGGCACGCCGTATCTGCTCGAGGAATTAACAAAGGCCGGCTACAGCGATCTGGCCTATACTCTGCTGCTCAACACGCAGTACCCGTCGTGGGGATATATGGTCACGCACGGCGCTACGACCATGTGGGAGCGATGGAACGGCGACCAGATGCGGAACGACCCCAGCATGAATTCCTACAACCACTACGCCTACGGCGCGGTGGCCGACTGGATCTACGGCTACGCGGCCGGAGTAGATGCGTCGCCACTCGATGCGGGCTTCCACACGGTGGTGCTGCATCCGGTCTTTGACGCGCGGCTCGGGCATGTTTCATTCGACTACGACTCTGTGTATGGGCCGATTCACTCCGAATGGACGGTGCAAGGCGCAACCGCAACGTGGCATTTGACCTTGCCGGCCAACACAGAGGGTTGGCTGCCGCTTTCGGCCTCGGAGCGGTCCAAGTACAAGCTTTTGGGTGGAGAAGGACCCGGCCGCGCCCAGTTCAGACTTGATACGCACATCAATCAAGGCGGCTTTGCGCTGCCTGCAGGAAGCTACACCTTTAACGTTGATCTGAAATAGCGAAGCAAAGAGGCCGAATGCAGTCAATCCTGGCGGGAATTGGGTGGCACATTGTGGGCGCGGCCAGCGCGGCCTCATTTTATGCGCCCATCGAGAAGGTCAAGAAGTGGTCGTGGGAGACGACGTGGGCCATCGCGGGATTCTTCTCCTGGATTCTGCTGCCCATCGGCGTGAGCCTTATCCTGCTGCCGCACTTCGTTGCCTTTTACGCCTCCCTCGATCCGCGCCAGATGCTCATGGTGGTCCTGTTTGGCGCGATGTGGGGCGTGGGTAATGTGAGCTACGGGCTGACCATGCGCTACCTCGGCATGTCGCTCGGCATTGGCGTGGCCATCGGCGTCACCTTGGTCGTAGGCACGATTGTGCCCCCGCTGATGCATGGGCAGGAGGCGCTGCTCTTTTCGACCCATGGCGGGCAGTTGACGCTGGCCGGGATTGTGATAGCGCTGGCCGGCATTGCTGTGGTCTCCTACGCCGGTCACCAGAAGGAACAACAGCTTGGCAGAGGCGTTGAAGAGTTCAACGTGATGCTGGGCCTCGCGCTCGCGGCGATGTGCGGCATCTTCTCCTCAGGATTCTCGTTCGGACTCGATGCGGCAACGCCGATTCGCAAGGCAGCGCTCGCGGTGGGAGTCAACCCGCTCTACGCGCGGCTGCCGAGTTACGTTCTCATCATGGGCGGCGGCGCGGTGGTGAACATGACGTATTGCTTTGTGCGTCTGGCGTTCAAAAAGAGCCTTTCTCTGCGCGCCGATCTGAGCCAGGCGCGGCCAGTGCTGGTGAAGAATGCGTCGCTGGCGGCGGCCGGAGGCATCATGTGGTACCTCCAGTTCTTTTTCTACGCGTGGGGCGAGGCGAACATTCCGGCGCGGGTGGGGTATGTGAACTGGATGCTGCACATGAGCATTTACGTGCTGTGCGGAGGGCTGGTGGGGCTGGCGCTGGGCGAGTGGAAGGGCGTTGGCTCGCGGCCCGTGCGGCTGCTGTGGGTAGGCATCATCATCATCATCGCGGCGGCGAACCTGGTGGGACTGGGCACCGCGGCCACCGGCTGAGCCGAGTGGGAAACATTGAGATTCACCCTGCCCGTACCCGGCCAGATGTTCGTTTGAAGCGGGGGTATACCCCCCGGTATTCCCTGTAAAGAAGTATCTTTGTTTTCATCGCTTTACCTAAAATTTTCAATGTTATCCATCATAGATTCAGCGGGTTGCCGCCAAGCGTATGAAAACAATATGGTTACTACGGGATCGCGAGGCTTTTCGACACAGGACAGTCCGGAAGGATCGTGCCCTGTATTGAATGTAGCGCAAAAAGGGGAAATTACCGGCAAAGGCACCGCGGTTATCCCAGTGCCCTGGATGGGCACAGTTACGGCAGCGGCAGTTCCGCGTCGAGTCCGCGCGCAATCAGATCTTTGCGAAGGTGCTCAACTGTACTGAACTGAATCGCTACCATGCCCATCGCGGAGGCTGCCTCCACATTCACCGGGCGATCGTCGAGGAAGAGCGTTTCCTCGGCGCGGGTTGCGAGTCTATCGAGCGTGAGCCGGTAGATTGCGGGGTCGGGCTTGACCATGTGGTGCTCGAAGCTCCACACGCGGACGTCGAAACGCTCAGGCCACGTGTAGCTCCGCTTGATGCTGGCCAGAACGCTGTCGCCCATGTTCGAAAGGATGGCTATGAGCAAGCCACGCTCTTTCAGCCGTTCAGCCCAGGCGAGCATGGCGTCGTTCAGGGTGGTCCACATCAGCCCATCCCAGTAGTTCAGCTCGTCGATAGCCTCAGGCGAAAGATTGAGGCCGGCGTCGCGATTGAATTTCTGCCAGAACTCGAGGCCGGTGCGCTTGCCCTCGTCGTAGGCGGGGCGGTCGCGCCAGTAAAGGGTTTCGAACTCATCTTCGGGAAGGCCGGTGATGCGTACCAAGGCCGCGTGCGCCGCGGGGTCGGGAAACCCAGAGAGAACCATTCCATAGTCGAATACAACCGCGCGCAGAGCCAATTCGCCTCCCTATTAGAGCCGGTTTGAAGGTGCGGCGCCAGTGTATGGTTGGAGCGGGCGCCTGATTTTATTGTGCACGACCGCACTGGGCGGGTTTTGATCTTTGGACTGGAATCGTGGCCGTGAGAATGCGAACCATGCACTTTTCAGAACGCACAAACTGGAACGTGGAAGAGAGCGAGCTGGCGCGGGCGCACCGCGAGCGCGTTGAGGCTGGGTTGCCGACCGCCGACCTAACGGCTTCAAACCCTACGCGCTGCGGCTTTGATTATCCGGCCAACCTGCTCGCGGCGCTCGCCGACCCGCGGGCTCTTGATTACGATCCGCAGCCTCTGGGATTGCTGCCGGCGCGAGAGGCGGTGTGCGAATACTACGCAGCAGGCGGAGTGAATGTCGCACCTGAACAAATTGTTCTAACCACCAGCACCAGCGAGGCCTACAGCTATCTCTTCAGGCTGCTGTGCGACCCGGGCGACGAGATTGTCACGCTTCAGCCCGGCTATCCGCTGTTTGATTATCTGGCCGGGCTGGATGATGTGAAGCTGGGCGCGGCGCCGCTGGTTTACGACGCGGGCTGGCAGATCGAATTCGAAGGGCTCAGACGCGCTGTCACCGGCCGCACTCGGGCGATTGTGGTGGTGCATCCTAACAACCCGACGGGGCACTTTACCAAAGATTGGGAAAAAGACAGGCTGGCAGAGCTTTGCCGCGAGCGCGGGCTGGCGCTGATTGTCGACGAGGTCTTTCTGGATTACGGCTTCAGCAATTCCGCTGAGGAAAGTAAGCCGCGGAGCTTTGCGGAGGGGCTCGATGGCGTCACAGTGTTTGTGGTGAGCGGGTTGAGCAAGATTGCCGGGCTTCCGCAGATGAAGGCGGCGTGGATTGTGGCGACGGGACCGGAACGATCGGCAGCGATGGCCCGGCTCGAGGTGATTGCCGATACCTTTCTCTCGATGAATGCGCCGGTGCAGTGGGCGCTGGCCAAGTGGGTGGGTGAGAGCCGTTCAATTCAGGCGCAGATTCTGCGGAGGGTGAAGACCAACCTGGCAATGCTTGACCGGGAACTAGAGCGCGCGCCGGGGCTGAACCGGCTGAAGGTGGAGGGCGGCTGGTACGCGGTGCTGCGGATTCCCGCAATGGAGCCCGATGATGCGACCGTGCTGGCGCTGCTGGAGCGCGGAGTATGGGTGCATCCGGGGCACTTTTTCGGGATGGGCGCATCGGGCTGGCTGGTGGTGAGTCTTCTGGGACGCGAAACGGAATTCAATACCGGCGTTTCCAGGCTGGTTGACTACTTTTGAACGCATCAAGTAAGTAACAATTTCAGCGACCGACATTAAGCGGTACTTGAGCTTCTATGAATAGATGGCTGTAAATAATTGACTTAGCTCGCTGATCTATTCCGGCTTACCTGGTCACGAGGAAGGGATTGAATTCACGCTCCTGGCTGATGGTGGTCTCAGGACCGTGGCCGGCAATCACCCGCGTCTGCTCGGGAAGGACCAGCAATTTGGAGTGGATGGAGCGGAGAATCTGCGGGTAATCGCCACCGGGGAGATCGGTACGGCCAATGCTGCCGGCAAAGAGCGTGTCGCCGGCGAAGAGCAGATTCTGGGGAGCGAAGTGCAGGCAGATGGAGCCTTGGGTGTGGCCGGGAGTGTGGATGACCTGGGCCGGGTAGCGTTCGAGACCGACGACGAGGCCCTCGGCGAGCGACGCGTCGGGCGTGGCGACTGCAGGAGTGGGAACACCGACCCAGGCCGCCTGCTCCTCCATCATGGCCAGCAACTCCAGGTCGTTCTGGTTGAGCAGAATGGGCGCGCCGGTAAGCCGCTTGAGCTTGAGCGCCCCGCCCACGTGGTCAATGTGGCCGTGGGTGATAAGGATCTGCCTGAGGGTAAGGCCGAGTTCGGTCAGGCGCCGATGAACGCGAGTGATCTCGTCGCCGGGATCGATGACGATGGCCTCGTGGGATTCTTCGTCGCCGAGGATGGTGCAGTTGCACTGAAGCGGACCGACGGCGAAGGTCTCGAGGATCATGGGACGATTGTAAAGGACAGGGAACAAGCGAACGAGGGAACAAGGGAACGAGGGATCAGGGTTCTTTTTGAACGGGGGATCGGTGGTAGGCCAGCGGGAAATCGGAAGCGGCGTGGAGAATGTCCACAAAAAGTAACAGGCGGATGTTGATTCTTCTGTTGCAATTCGCTTTTTGTTCGCTATAATGCGCGCATGGCAGTCACCAGAAGGCAAAAAGAAGTTCTCGATTTTCTTGAGTTGTTTGTGGCGCGCAACGGTTATTCCCCGTCGTTTGAAGAGATTGCGCGCGGGATGGGGCTTAAGAGCCTGGCTACGGTCCATAAGCACATCACCAACCTTGAGAAGAAAGGGATGCTGGATCGTGTTCACAACCGCAGCCGCTCGATCGATGTGGTGCCACCAGGCACGCGTACCCGCTCGAGCCTTAAGCTGCCCCTCGCGGGGAGGATTGCGGCTGGGCTGCCCGTCGAGGCCATGGAGTCGCAGGAGACCATCTCGCTGCACGACGTGGTAGGAAACCGCGACGTGTTTGCGCTGGAGGTGCGAGGCGACTCAATGCGCGACGAGCACATTATCGACGGCGACTACGTGCTGGTGGAACGGACCAAGACGGCGCGACAAGGCGAGATTGTGGTGGCGCTGGTGCACGGGGCCGAGACGACGCTGAAGCGGTTTTATCCGGAAGGCAGCGTGATTCGCCTGCAACCGTCGAACGTTGAAATGGAACCCATCTATGTTCCGGCGGCTCAGGTGGCCATCCAGGGCCGGGTGCTGGGAGTGCTGCGCAAGTACAGGTAAAAAAGCGGGAGCCTTCCTGGTGCGGTGGATTACGGCTTGATTGTGGTTCAGATCGGAATTGTGATCGTTTTAAGGACAAGTGAGCAGGCTGGTGGTTATAATTTGGAGCCATGCGCACCGTTTTAACTGCCGAAAACCTCTGGACCGGGTCTGCTCTTCTTCCCCATCCCATTGTTGAAATTGACAGCGACCGGGTGGTCGCCATCACCGAAGGATTTGGCGCCCACGTTGAATTTCCGGGCGCCGAGGTGCACGAGTTCGCCGGGGCAACGCTGGCACCGGCGTTCTTCGACGTGCACATTCATGGCGCGGCCGGCCACGATCTGATGGAGGCGACGCCGGAGGCGCTGCGCGCGGTGGGAAGGTTTCTGGCCACGCGAGGCACGGGAAGCTATCTGGCGACCACGGTCACTGCCCCGCTGGAGATGACGCTGCGCGCGCTCGACGGGCTGGCAAAGCTGATCGATCACCCCGAACGGATCGATGGGGATGGCAGCGCGGCGCTGCCCATCGGGATTCATCTCGAGGGACCGTTTTTGTCGCACGAAAAACGCGGGGTGCAACCCAGGGAGCATCTGCTGGAACCCGATATTGCAATCTTTGACCGGCTCTATGAGGCGGCGGGCGGCCACGCGCGGCTGATGACGCTGGCGCCCGAACTGCCCGGCGCGGTGGAGCTTGCGGCGCATGCCACGGCGAAGGGCGTACGGGTATCGGTGGGGCACTCGAATGCGACCGCTGCCGAAACGCGCGCGGCGATTGCGGCCGGAGCGGTGAGCGCGACGCATACGTTCAACGCCATGCGTTCGCTGGACCATCGCGAGCCGGGCATTCTGGGCACGGTGCTGACTACCGACAACCTTTACGCTGAGCTGGTCTGCGACGGCATTCACTCGATGCCGGAGATGACGAAGCTCTGGTGGCGCTGCAAAGGCCCGGAGCGAGGAATCCTGATAACGGATGCGATGAGCGCGGCCGGAATGCCGGACGGGGAGTATCACCTGGGCGATTTCGCGGTGCAGGTGGCGAACGGGCACGCGACGGCACGCGGCGTGCTTGCGGGCAGCGTGTTGACGCTCGATCGCGCGCTGGAGAACTTTGTCGCGTTTACCGGCGCAACTGTGGACGAGGGGTTGCAGTTGCTGACCGTCAATCCGGCAGCGATGACCGGATTCTGCGACGAGGTGGGAACGATTGCGGTGGGGCGCAGGGCGAACCTGGTGGCGATCGACGGCAAGGGCAAACTGTTGGCGTCGATTCACAACGGCGAGCTGGCAGGGGCGGTGGCGGTGCGGTAATTTGCGCGTGGTTACGCGGATGCATCGTTTTCCGGTTTCCCAGTGCTCAAAATCGAGATGTTTCGAATGCGCTGAGGACGGGCTCCGGGCACCAGGCGCTAATTTCCTCCGGCCAATTGCGCCAGCCGTTTTGCGCGCCAGATTGCGCCTTCGAGAGAAACCACTGCGTTCTCGAGGACGGGCATATCGGGCGCGGCGGCTTTGAGTCCGGCAAAGAAATCACGGCGAACAATCGGCGTCTTCTCAATCACGCTTCCGGTATATGCGGCCGGCACTTCGCCTGCGATTCCGTGGTTGCGGCGGAGCTTGGAGCGCACCAGCAGGACAAAGTCGACAAGATCTGCAGCGGCCTGCTTGAGCACGCCGACGGCAACCGCGTCACCGGCTTCGGCGAGATCGCTGATGGCCGGAGCGAGGGCCGCAAAATCGGGTCCGGGCGTGCTGTCACCGAGATTGACGAGGGCTTCAATGGTCGGCGTACCCCAAATCTCGCCAACCCGTTTCAGCACCTGGGTAGGTTGTTCGTGATCGTATGCCTTGAGGGCGCGGCGAATGGCGTGCAGGCCGATCCAGTAGCCGGAGCCTTCGTCGCCGAGGCGGGAACTCCAGCCGCCGGCGGATTCCTGGCTGCCATGGGGCGCGCGGCCGATGGTGTTGGAGCCGGTGCCGGCGATCTGCAGGATCCCGGGACCTCCCTTGAAGGCGGCATCAAGGGCGATGACTTCGTCGCCAACGACTTCGGATTTTTCAATCCTGAACTCGCGCAGAATACGCGTGATCCAATCTGGAATGCCGGGCATGGTGGCGCTGGCCACACCCACTGATGCTGCACTGACGGAGGCCGCGCCGGATTGCACGTAGACTTCGGCAAGCAACGCACGAAGGTTTTCTTCGGCTGCCTGCGCTCCTACGCGAAGACGCTTGATGGAGCCGCTCTCAGCAAATGCGAGAACGTGTTTCCCGTTGGCAGATGCAGTGTCGACGATGGAGGCGCGGGTGCGCGTGCCGCCGCCGTCAATTCCAAGGATCAGACTCATTGGCGATTGCTCCTCTTATTTTTCCTGTTCGGCGCCGTTATCGCGCAAGGCGCCCGCCAGGATGTTCAGACTTCCGTCGTTGTTTGCCGGTTTGAGGCCGAGCATGTGCGCGATCCAGGGGTAGATATTGACGTTTTCAAAGGGCGCAACGGTTTTGCCGGGCAGGAGGTCAGGCCCCGCGGCAAAGAAGCTGGCCTTCATCTCGGGAACCCGGGCCGGATCGAAGCCATGCATTCCCACCGGCGGGGCGCGGTCGATCAAGCCCCCCTGGGGTGCGCTGGCACGAATCGGGTAAGGGCCCGTCGCGACAACGACCGGATCGCCCGCGCGGGGATTCTGGTTGTAGTTGAGCTCGGGCGGCACGTCCTTCAGGCGATAGACCATGAATTCCGAAGTGGCTTTTTTGAGCTGGTTGTAAACGCGGACGCGGTCCTGTTCGTCGGGGCTGTAGAGCAGCGAACCGGCGGTCTGAAAGCCCATCAGGTTGGTAAATGCATCGAGATTGATCCAACTACCCTGCGAGCGCACCATGCCGTGGTCGCTCACCACGACCAGGTCGATGGGCAGCCCGGTGGCGTCAAGGGCGGCCTTCAGTTTCCCGATTTGCTCGTCCATCTTGAGCGCGGCCTTGCGCGTGGCAGCCGAATCGGGTCCCGACTCGTGGCCTTCGTGGTCCGGTTCGGGATAGTAGATCGCAATGAAATGAGGGCGGTCGGCAGGCGGAAGATGGAGCAGCGCGATTACATTGTCGATGCGCGCTGAATAGGACTGAGGGCTGTCGTACTTGTCGGGCTCCCAGCGCGCGTACCAGCTGGGCTGGTAACCCGCGATTTTGGCTTCGGAGCCGGGCCACAAAAGAACTGCGGCATGCATTCCCTGACTCTCGGCCAGGCTCCAGAGAGGAACCCCGCTGTACCAGGAACCGTCGGTTACGGCCTTCTTGTCTCTCATTGAGTAGACGGCATTGCGAGCCGGATCGTAGAACTCGTTGGCAACGATACCATGATGCTCGGGGTAAAGCCCAGTCACCAGCGTAATGTGGTTCGGAAATGTGACCGATGGATAGCT
>Ga0335072_10015001_pt1 | contig 11001 bp, 11 predicted proteins | sample Lox_Sample_21_FD_206725 | JGI IMG/M metagenome (GOLD analysis project Ga0335072, IMG submission 206725) | Soil microbial communities from Loxahatchee National Wildlife Refuge, Florida, United States - Lox_Sample_2.1 | ecosystem: Environmental > Terrestrial > Soil > Wetlands | place: USA... | reverse complement strand
ATGATCAGGTGGACTATCAGATATAGGACCCTCGCAGAGTTCGGTTCGAATACTCTCTTCGGACACCTTCCTCCTCATGAATTCTGCTTGAGGTGGCGTTCGAGGTTCGAAAGCAGACTGCGACAGCGGAGTGGTGGACCGGCCACCAGCGATGTCGTCTTGAAAGATGGGCATTTTTTGGAAGCCGTTGTAATGCTCCGTCCTCCACTATATTGGCATCATAAAATTGTGGTCATTTTGGAAGAAGGAGAATATAGATATGTTGTGTCGTGGTGAAGCGTCGGGAAAGGGCGGGGTTTGAGAGTTCGTGGCTTGCTATGTACCGACTCGGTTTTTTGGTTGTTTCAACTTGTGCAAAACGGCTTGATGTTTGACGTGGCAAGTCCGGTCACGCATGCAAACTATTAGCGGGTTGGGTAGTGGTTCAAGATTAAAAAAGGAAAGGGAGATTGAGGGATTATATGGTCGGAGAGGGCAGGAGCAGGAGCAGCAGCAGCAGCATCACGACATGCTTAGCATAGCAATAGCAAATACTGGGCTGTCCGGAGTACAGCACGCCGTCTTCCGATTATGTGAAGAGTCACCTGCCCTTGCAGTGGGTCTGTCGCTACAAGTCGGAGTTCACCAGAGAAACCCTGTTATGCGCCTGTTGGGGGTCACAGTGCTCACGCCAGGCACATCTCAGCTGCCCGGTGCCGGGGTAGGCCTATGGTCCCTTAGCGTCCGAAGTTTTCTTAACATGCAGTATCACTTATCAGTTTGACGTGTTTGCTTCTGCGGAGGAAAGAGCCTAGATATCCACAAGGAAAGCAACCAAATACGCAAACCATGGCCTCTAAACGGCCCAGAGAAAATGAATCCGATGCGCCTCAGCCCAAGAAGCCGCGCACAGGCTTCAAAGTTGGTCCTGACAACCTACCTGACGGCACATGGAAGCGAAAAGTCAGCAAGATCAAGAAGGACTTGATCCACAAAGCCAAGGTCAAGAAGTCGTACGCCAAGCTCAGGGCTCGTGAGCCTCCTGTTGATAAGCCCGTTCCGGACGGAGTCTTAGAAGATGTTCAAGCTGCGGCCCACCTCCCTCCCCAGCCGTCTCACGAGCTCCACCCAGAAAGACAAGCCATGCTGGACGCTCCTCGAGAGCCCACACCACCTCCGCTGAGAGCATCCCAGGCGCGCTCGGGCAGGAAACGCTCAAGGAAACCCGCATATTTCGATAAGGAGATTGCTTTTGCAGAGCAGAAGAAAGCCGAAGCGGAGGCGAGGAAGTTAGAATTTGAGAGGAGAGATAGAGAGAGGAAGCAGAAGATCGCAGAGCGGGAGAGATTCAGAAAATCCATGGCGAAGGCTAGGACAGGTGGGAAAAGCGGTCAGAGGAAATTGGGCCGCGAGAGTAAGGTGCTATTGGAGAAAGTCAGAAGGGTGGTGGCGTCATGAAAATGAACTTTTGGCCGTTGGATTGGATGATCGTACCGAAAGGTGCGTAATGGCACTACGATACTCTGAAGCATTCGTGCCTGCTTGTCTTGGAAGATAGGGTGGTCAAATCTGGCTATGAGCTGTGCTTCACGGGGCTCACAGGGGATGGCACGCCATCATAGCTCTTCGTGCCACCACGGATTCGACAGGAGTCCAATGAAGATATTCGCCACTCTGCGGCCTAAAGCTCTGTTAACTTCTACTTACTTAGAAGTTATTTTCACAACTGGATTCCAAATAATAGTAATTAGGATGCGAACCCTCAGCCGCGTGCGTTTCTTAAAAGTCAGAAGGAATGCAATTGTCATTGAAGAAATCAACTCCTGTTGCTTCGGTATGCTCTTGCTTGGCTCGATTCGTGCTGATCGGCCTGTTCTCTAAATTTCTCACTTGCCTTGAATATTTTCCTTACCCGCTTTGTTCAGGCGGTCTTTGGACGTCGCAGGTATCATCCAAGTCCTGATGCATCCATTGTGATTTCCAGCTTCAAATCTTATCCTCATCTAACGCCTCCGTATCAACCTCTTGCGCAATTTCTGCCTCCTCTTCGGTCTCCTTTGCTACCTCATCTGTTGCCTCCTCCTCCGGTACTCCCTCTGCTCTGTCTTCTACTTCCCGTTCTATTTCCTCTGCTGCATCCTCTACTACACGTTTTCTCTACCCCAAAGTAAGCACTTTGCAACCAACTCTGAAGATCACTTCCAATAAGATCCTACCTTTAACTTCCACCGCTTGCTGTGCAGCTCTTCCTCTGGACTTTCTTCCTCTTCCTCATCGCCCTTCTTCTTCACTTTCATAGGCAGCTCCACAGGTCCACTCCTGCGAGTGTTTGACCTGAATCGCTTTTTCCGCCAGGGCTTTTCTATCGGGTCGGGAGGTGGAGGAGCGACGTCTCGACCGATGACGACTGTAACCAGAAAATATTAGTTGTATTTCATTACTTGAATAGGTGTACATTTCAAGAATCACATCTCACCTCTCCTCGCAGTATCCCTTTTCTTCTCCTCAGCTCTCTCTAGTCTTGTGACTCGCTCGATAAGTGAAAGTCTCTGAATCTCGAGATTCTGTCTCGCTCTACCAGAGGCAGCTCGCTTTTGGACGACAACCTCTTCTAAGTGATCTTTTAGTTGAGTAAGTGTCCATGTATCCATTTTATCTGACGACAGAAGTGGAAGAGCGCTGTATGATGCATCTGTGTGGTAGTTCTCAACATCTGCAATGACATCTGCGGCATTGCCCATTGCGGTGACATTCTTACCCTGGATGGCAGGTGCCTCCTTTGCTTGGCGCTCGGAAAGAGCACCTGATGCACTTGGTAGTGAAGGTTCAGGAGGATCCTGAGAAGGTGGCAGAAGCCTTTCGCCAAAACTGTGAGACATTGTAGAAATTATCGGGACAAGGATAGTTGTCTGCTCTTTTACTGAGATGTCTAAATACTTATGTATCTCTAAGATGAGCAGTTTAAATTGTTAAACAGCAGATTGAGAAGCAATGTACAGCCGCATTAGGTGGAAGGTGGAGTTGTGTTAGTGTGGTAGTAAGTGGAAGGTACGGCAACCTTTCAAACACAGATATAAATCTCAACAAAGCATGACGACAACAGCCAAACTATTCAGGAACTTATTATCTGCCAGTTTTGATAATGCAAGCTAGTCAAAGTAAAAGGAAACAGGTCTTCACGATGAAAAAAACAACTTCCCCTGCCGGTTCCCTTCTGGCAAAGGGTCATGTTTCACTTGATATGTGGCAGAATGATGAATGAAGCTAATTCTTCGTTCTGATAGAAGTAAGATTCTACAGCACACAACCGACCTCAAAGAAGGTATCAGAATCCCTCAGGGTAAATACAAGTGCTTGCGGTTCTCATAAGAACACAATCATGGATATCAAAATCAAGAATCTCTCCACGTCCCTCCCGCTTTCAAACAAACCAACTGGAGGACGGAAAGTAAACGCCAAAGTATGTTGAGTAAATCGATCGCTGTCCAACGGGAGGCATCCCCAGGGCCGGGAGATTTACAAAAGTCATAATGTCTAGCTAAATATTGGAGCTTTTTGAGGAGTAAAATAACGACGGAAGCTAATTGCCGAATTTAGGCGCTGCCGAAAATTTCATGGCTGTTCTCGATGACAAACTGGACAGCATCATTTCTGGATTGCATATCTGTCATTTCGCGCTCGAGGCTGTGATCACGCATGATAGTGGGCGCGAAGACCACTGCAAGATTTTTTGGTGTCATCTACACGAGGTTAGAGAAGCTACGCCTAGTCCTTGGGTGTGGGCACATACCAGGTTTTCCTTGTTCCTCAGTGCCACACGGGCCAGATGGAAGATCAAAAATTCTAAACAGTCTCGATGTTTTTGTGGTAGCAGATTAAAGGTCTGTCGGAGATGTGCGCAGCGCTCCTGGTCGTCTTCAATATCTGCATGCCGTCAGCTGAGTTCTTATTGCTGACTAGATGTGTTAAAAGCAGCGAGAACACTCACAAATAGAATCCAGAACACGATCGTAAATATCAAAGGTCAGGAGTGGCGTGGGCAGCTTCCTGAAATACTGCTTTAGGACACTAGTCACAGCTGTTATATCCAGCCCAGGATCGGAGATGTCGTAATCTTCAGTCTTCTCGAAACCTTCTTGGATAATTTTCACCTGACCACTTCCACCCGTCTTACGGTATATGCCTTCAATATCCATCCCGCGCAGCTCAACTTCCTCGATACAACGGGTCACTACACTTGGGATCTGGCGCCTTTCATATTCTGCTCTCTCTACTAGTTCAGATCCAAATAAATTTGATGGGTGTTCTGCAGCAACAGCAGACAAACTGCCATTCGACTGCGCCTTAGGCATTGTTCCCGACTTCTTGAAAAGGCCAAAACCACCTTGTCTAGCAGGGTCATTGGGAACTGAACGTAGAACATTATTGGTTCCCATTGGGAGGGGAGATTCCATGGGGGCCATGGTCATATTGTAGGGTACGCCAATGTTATCGCCTGTTTGACCTTGCCACTGGTTCCTCTCCTGCCGGTCCGATGAAAATGCTCCTTTGAAGCCCTTTGAGACACCCTTGGCAACAGTGGCGCCCCCTTTCTTCCAATTGAACTTCTTGGCTTGGCCCTTTCGAATATTGACGACGTGCGGGGCTGATAGGACCGTAGCAGGGTCCATACTGGGATCCTGTTCCATAGCCTGAGGATAGTTGTTTCCAGGACCGTAGAGCGTTGTATTATTAGACCGAAGGCTGGTATCATCCACCTGCATTGAGGCGCTGGACTTGTCCTTATGATGATGGCTGTAGATGCCCAAACCATTCATCAATGGTCTTGGACTATCGAGGCCACTCCCAGTTTGAGCCTTGAAACGCTCCTGAATTTGATGCGTCAAGTCGTTATTAAGGTCTGCTAATTGGGCATTCTTGGAAGACAATTGTTCAAACTCCACCAGAGCTCGGTCTCGATCCTTTATTGCCTGGTCTTTCTCCTCAATGAGGTCATTGCGCTCATCGAGAAGCTGCTCAACTTGAGCAGACATGGACTGCTTCAGCTTCTCAATCTTCTGCACAAATTCCTTAATAGCCGACTCCTCAAGCTCTGCGAGATCTAGAGGTTGCTTGGAGTCTTTTGCCTTTTCAACAAATCCAGCTAATACTTCAATTTGACGAATCATGAGCTCAGCCTGAGAATCCAACACCGACGCTGTCTTCCTTTTCTCTATCAGCTTTTTGTTGAGAGTCTGTAGCTCACCAGCGCTGGTGAATTGCCGCTCGAGCTCCGCAACTCTTTGCTCCGAATTACGGAGCTGTCTCCGTAATAGCGCGGCATCGTCACCAGATGGAGACGCAATGGATATAGGACTGCTTATATCGAGAGCAACCATACCATTGGTATCTTCACTGATTGGTGTTTTGGGCCAACGCGGTGAAGCTGTTGTACGTGTGGTCTCGCTGACACTGCGGCCGTGTCGCGGAGTATTGCTGGTTTCGCTCGCATTCCTACCGTGATGCACGGCATTTGATACGCGGCGCAGAATTGCCTGTGCGCCTTCATCCGTGCCCAATATCCGAGCCATATCCTCATCCATTGTGAAGTCACCTCCAGCACTCCATCTAGGTAGCTTTGGAGAAATCGGCTCCGTGATCATGGAGCTTACCGAACTCTTCCCAGCCTTATGGTCAGTGGTAGGAGGAGGCGCTGGTGGAGCTCTCGGTGCCATATACGATTCACTAAGCTTTTGCTGTGGAGGCGCAGGCCTGTTAAGTGTCTGAGCTGGAGGTCCTAGTTCATCTTCCTTGGGCAGATGTAAGAGCGGCCCAGATATAATTTTTCCATTTATGGTTGGTGTTACACCAGGAGTTTCTGAGGAGGATGTCGAAGAAGAAGGGGTGTCTTGATCGGGAGATGACGCAAGAGAGCTTTTGATAGGACCAGAGGCAATCTCTTTCCGCGCTATTGACTTTGAACCTTGCGAGTCTAGCTTTGCCGGTGGGAGTGAAGATGTAGCGGAGTCTGTTGATGGCCTTGAATCGGTATCGTCGCTTACTCTCGATTCCTGAGACAGTCGCGGTGTTCCTGCTCTCTCGGCGGAAAGTAGTCCCTTAGTTGATCCAGACCTCGACAAATTGGAGGATGGCTCCTTGCGTTGTGAGACAGGCGTGTCTTCTGAGACTGATCGCATCCCGTCAGTCTCTCCACTAGAACTAGTAATGTCCGATTGTGAGGTACTTCTCGAAGTACCACGCTTGCTCTTGGGGACTTCTTGCAGCCGAAATTTCTCAGTAGAAGATAAAGTCTTACCACCAGAATTAGGATTATTCGAGTTAGCTTGTTGCATCCTTGTATCATCATTTCCAATAGACGGTGAGCCTTTGGCAGACCCAGCTCTACTTGACGGAGGTAGTGGTTTTCTTGAACTCTCTTTCAATTTTTCGATTTGTTCTGATGACGATTGTCTGCTCTTTTCCTGAAAGGCGATATGAGGGGTGGATGCTTGCGAATTAACCTCCTGCTCCGTCAATGCAGACATGCCTTGCTTGTCAGCGGTCTGCACACGTCCGGTTGGTTTAGGCATAGCAAAGTAGTCATTTTCCGAAGGTCTTTTCTCTTTTATGTTCTTCGTTGGATCGATCCGGCTGTCAGGTACAGACCTAGGTGTTATGGTGGGGGCTGGACTGGAGTCCAATGCGAGTGGTATGAAAAAGCTTTCGCCATCACCGCCGGTGATATCTGAGGCCTGAGAAATAGCAGAGTGCCGGTTATTACGGTACGTTGATGAGGGTAGTGTCAACCCATCCTTATTTGTGGCTTCGGGGGCAGATCGATCCGCCGAGCGATCCCGGCGAGAACTACTTCTCGATGATGAGCCGTTTTGGGGGTATCCAGTTCTTGGTCGTGGAGACAACTCAGTCGGTGTATCCGTGTCTACGGAGCCTGGGGTATCGGGGCTTGGGCTAAAAGCGCCTTGAGGTATTGCGTTCGGTGGAAGGGCTGGGAGAGATTTGTCGACAAGTAAATCTTTCTCCTTCAACTTCGACTGTGCTGCAGCTCTTGATTTTTTCCGTCGTCTAGCCATCAGTGACTCATGACAGCTCATGCAAAAGATGCCTTGTGAAGTTCTTGCGTATCGGAGATTTTCGATCTTGCGCTTGCAATTTCTGCAGCGGAAGCAAGTCGCACAGAATGCCTGGTCGCCTGTAAGTATTGCCAAGTCTTCGATTTTATTCCCGCACGCGCTACAACTATAGGTACAATTGTTGCAAATGAGCGAGCCATCGCCAAGGAGGAGTAAGTTCGCGTCCGAATCGAGGAGGGTACCGCAAGTATTACACCTAAAGCAATTGAGATGCCATCGATTGCCAGCTAAAGAGGAGTCAGCACGAGGAATTTGAATAGTCTATGCTTGCAAGTAGTCCGAGTCATAGGAGGAGCAACGCTGCAATGAATGTTGATCCAGATGCGCTTTAAGTTTCGAAGAAAGTAAATGTTTTACTTACCAAGTTCAAATGCTTTGCCTTCTTCGAGTATCTGAACAATCAAAATTTAGCTCTGGCCGCTCCAAAGATATCTTTGTGCTCACTTCTCCGCATCCTTTGCATGGATATGCAACATCATCGCCATCCATAGCGGACTCCATGTAATCGCCTGGCGACTCCATTTTCCGACACGGCCTTCACCAAATAATTACAACTGTACAGCGCTCCTCCGCAACTGTCCGCCGGCGCTCGATCCCGTCAAAACATGTGTAAAGATATCTCAAGTCTCCGAGCCTCTTGCTCCCAGGGTCGTCGTTGAATGTGATGAGGCGCACGGTCGTAAGGATGTGATGGTGTGGGTGTAGAAGAACCTTAGTCGGTATTAGCGACGATCTTATCTCCTAGAACCGCCAATGGGTAAGGAAAAGGCAGCGTCAGTCTACCTGGTCTGAGGATATTGAAGAACTGTAGATGGAAGAACGTCTGTTCGCAGAAAGACGTCGACTTTGCAGCCGGCCGCTATCTAAGGGTCTCGATTAGTATTGAATACTACGAGGAAGCCTGTCCCCTGTCTCTTCGATTATCAGACATGGGTCCGTAATTAGTATTTCTACCTACCTATTTCCGTTTCCAGTCAGACCCAGGTTCGCATGTGTGGGTTAAAAGTATGTATGGCCGTTCATGGAAGCTTAGGATGGCCCTCTTTCACGAGATATGAGAGGCGTATGTACACTGTTGCCGAAAAGGGAAGACATGGGTAAGAGGAGTTAGTTTCAGGTAAGGAGCGAGGTTAGCCACATACCACCGACGAGTATTTTCCGTGACAGTACGTGGCCGATTAAGACTCCAACGAGCAAAACTAGGAGCAAGTTCCATTTTTGGCTATTTCACTTTTGCGCTTCTATATAGTACATTGATGGTCTCAATTCCAAAGTTATTCACGTGTACAGAGTCGCTACGTACAATGTCATTATTCTCTGCAGATGGCTTGCTCCTTGGTTCGGCCGGTGTTGGAGGACTTGCCAACGGCTTGTAAAATTCTCTGTGGTCCCACAAGAAGCAACTTCAAATTCTAAAGTGGTGCAGGGGGATCGGTTACGCTTCCGCCATAGTCTTAGATATGATGTGGCGAGCCAGGCACTATGCTACCATCAGCCTGATGCCGTGACTTAGGATTACGGTGCATAGTCTGACAACTGCCTGATTATTTCATAGTGCGCTACGTGAGATCAAGCGTAAGATGAACAGGAATAGTGACTCCGTTTGATGTGGTTGGGAGGGCTGAAGACTGAGTCGCAGTAGCTGGGGGTTTGAACTGTAACGGAGCCACGTTTTGCGGAGCAGCGTGTTTCAGGAACCTGCAGGTCCTCATAAGTAACCAATTTGTGACCATACACGGCCCTGCAACTGCCAGTTTCCTCCAATCTCGTTGAGCCTAATCCTACGCAGATACTTTACAGCTCTTTTCCAATGCTGGCTGGATATCTAACCTTTTGAAATTTAGGTACGCTCAGGGGGAGCAGGATGGCCTTTAGGCCGGGCTCCCTGCCTTTCTTCATTTAGTGTCCTTGCGCCATAACTCGTGGCGTTCCGGCCGCAGCTTTAGGTACCTTACGCGTCGATCTTCGTCGACGAAGCGATCCAGTGGAGTAAGCTTAAGTCGTTTACCCCTGATGTACGATCCTAGCCTATTATCACGTGGGACATGGAACTTCTGTTTCTCCACATGTTCTGTTCCACACAAGGTTAAAGCCAGACACAAGAAACTGTTACAGGGACGAGCAATATTTGTAGCGGCCTAAAGCTCCATGGACATGTAGGACGATTTCAGCATCGCAAAGCGATCAGGCATTATTGGTAAATCCAAAAATAACAGCCTTTGCCTCTAATGCCAAACTCCCTAATTTCTGCACACAGCTTCATACGTTATTTAGATGAAGATGGGGTTTCCAAACCCTCACACAACGCCGGCTGGTATGGATTTTGCATGTGTAGAGCTACTTTTCGGTGCTCCGGTTTGATCCTCGGTGTTTGTCGTGGGTGTTTGCTTAGATGTGATGGGTCCTTCTCCTGTGACTGTATTGTTGGTATTATGGGCGTCCTCCTTCTCAATCATCACCATCTCTTCATCCTCTTCTCCGGTATTCTCCGCCTCTGTTCCCGGATCCGTGAGCATGCCTCCTTCTGCCTTGACAGCTTCGCCATAGTCACTCCACAGCTGCTCAATGGGTCGCCCGAGTAGTTCTGTCCAAAATGCCTTCTCGTTATACTTAACTGTCCTCAGTTTATTGTTCATTCTGCTTATTGTCCCATCGCCATATCGCTTTTCAAGGTAATCCAAAAAATAGCCTGTGTGTTGGTACCCAGCGTCCCACCTGCCAGAAGTCTCTCTCTTCCAGTGGGGAGGACTCAAATTGCTGTTCAGACGTACCCAGTCGGCAATACCTTCAATCAGACCTCCCGGACATGTACCTTGGGCGTTGTATTGGTAACAATGAACCATTTCATGCGTAAGTACACCGAGTATCTCATCCGCTTTGCGAGGCTTCGGGATGCCATCAATGTACTCGATGCTGAAGTGAATCTCCTTATGATCACCGTCAAGTTCGGTGCCTGTTGTATACGCGACGCCTCCCATACTTCTCAAGATCAGAGTGACGGATCGTGTGCCAGGGACAGTTGTTGTCGGACATTTTGGACTGATATAGAGAAGGTCGAGTACTCTCTTGACAGCAAATTCAATGGCAGTTGTTGGGACTACCGAACTTAGAAAAGCTCTAGAGCCAGGGTGTGTCAAATCGCGGACTTCGAGAAGAAGCTTTGGGAGTGGAAAGGCAGGGTCGAGGTCCCGCTTTGAGCTTGTCTTTGATGCGGCGTCTCCTGCAGCTTTCCCAGTCGCTGGGTGCTGCGGCACTGTGGAAGATTGAGGCATGAAGATAGGCAGTGGGATTGGAGTTGCGCCTGGGACAGCTGACATTTGCAAAGCTAAACCGCTCTGCACTTGTGAGCGGACGAATGGACTGGTGAAGTGTTGAAATAGAGGTTTAGATATTCTATCATCTGCGGATTAGGTTACAACATCATGGACATGAAGTAGATTGAGTATACATGTGTCAAGAATGTACCTAGGTACTATAGCAAGTTTGTTACTTTCCGGGCAGGCCTCAACTTGAACCATGCTCCTTCGCTAATTCTGCATAGCCTTTAGCGCCGCTGCCGGTCCTACGCGACGGCTCGCGCGCAACTCCGTCATTATTTGTTTTGTCTATCACAACGATCGTCGGGAGACTCTGGGGTGCTCGATCATCAGAGGTTGCACTTCGCGTCGCTGTTATTTGGCATTCTCTTTGAAAAGGCAAATCATTTCAGGCGCTCGACAACTCGGATCAATTAGCATCAACACATCGAATACTCTTCAGATATAAGGCCGCAGTATACCCCACTAAACAAGATGGGTGAGAAGGTCACTGAAACCCAAGCCACCGACTTGCTTGTTCTTCTCCGAACAGATGCCTCTGTCGATACCAAAGTAGCACAGATCGACCACGTCAA
>Ga0335072_10014999_pt1 | contig 11002 bp, 10 predicted proteins | sample Lox_Sample_21_FD_206725 | JGI IMG/M metagenome (GOLD analysis project Ga0335072, IMG submission 206725) | Soil microbial communities from Loxahatchee National Wildlife Refuge, Florida, United States - Lox_Sample_2.1 | ecosystem: Environmental > Terrestrial > Soil > Wetlands | place: USA... | reverse complement strand
AGCACCGCGCTGCTTCTGCTCATCGCTGGTTTCGAGACGACGGTGAACCTCATCGGGAACGGCACTGTTGCCCTCCTCGGTGAGCAGGAACGCTGGCAGCAACTTGGAGCGGAACCGGCGCTGGTCCCCGCAGCGGTCGAGGAACTGCTCCGCTACGACAGCCCTGTGCAGATGACCTCACGAATCGCGACCGAGGACGTGGAAGTCGACGGCGCAGTGATCCCGGCGGGCGCGTCGATCATCGTGTTCATCGGCGGTGCTAACCGCGATCCCGGCGCCTTCGACGAGCCCGACCGTCTGAAGATCGACCGGCCGGACGCTTCCCGGCACCTGTCGTTCTCGCTCGGCATTCACCATTGCCTTGGTGCCGCGCTCGCCCGCCTCGAGGCCCGCATCGCGATCGAGGAGCTAACCCGGCGCTACCCGGCGCTCGAGATGGCCGGGACACCTGCCCGCCGGCCCCTGCTCGTACTGCGCGGTTACGAGAAGGTCCCGGTCCGCGCCAGCTGACTGAGCGCGTCGCAGGACTCCCCGCGCCGCAGCGATGGCCAGTGCCAGGCCAACTGGTGCGCTACTCCGGCCCAGACCGAGAAGGTCTCATCTGCCGCAGTATGATCGCCATTGTCGGTATGCGCAGCACGGCCAGTGACAACAATGGCAGGCGAGGGCGAGCACGAATGACGGCAGAGCACGCGACCTTCGACACCTCGGTAGCCCATCAGGCACGCATCGCTGATTACCTGCTCGGGGGCCGGGACAACTTCGCCGCCGACCGCAAGGCCGCCGAGGCGATGATCCAGGCGTATCCGACAATGGTCGAGCTCATGCGGGCTAACCGGGCCTTCCTGCGCCGCGCGGTCCGATTCCTGGCCGGCGAGGCGGGCATGCGGCAATTCCTCGACATCGGCACCGGCATCCCGACAGCGGGCAACACCCATGAGGTGGCGCAGGAGATAGCACCGGACAGCCGGGTTGTCTACGTCGACTACGATCCGGTCGTCCTGGCCCACGCGCGTGCCCTGCTCACCAGTACCTCGGAGGGCGCCACCGACTACGTGGACTCGGATCTTCGGGACGTGACAAAGGTTCTTGCCGACGCCGCCAAGACGCTGGACTTCGGCAAGCCGGTAGCCGTCAACGTGACGATGACCCTGCACGCCATCCCCGACGAGGACGACCCGCACGGGATCGTGGCACGGTTCATGAACGCAATGCCCGCTGGCAGCTACCTGTCCATTTCCCACCCGGCGTCAGACATCGAGCCGGAAAAGGCGGCCGATATCGCCGACCGCCTCAAACCACTGAGCTACCAGCGGTACACCCCTCGCACCCGCGCCGAGGTGCTCCGATTCTTCGACGGCCTGGAACTGGTTGAACCAGGGCTGGTTCAGGTCCAGCAATGGCGGCCGGCTATTGAGGGCGACGAGACCTTCTCGGTCTGGGCCGGGGTGGCGCGCAAGTAAAGATAGCGACTACCGGGATCCGGCATTCTGCGTAAGTCCGCGGCTGCCTAGGTCTCCAGGTGCCTGCCCGTCCGGGCTGGCCAGCAGCGCCTCGACGCGGTTGAGTGCGCTCTGGAAGCTGGCCTGCAGGTGCGCGAGAGTGGTGATGTTCTGGCCGATGAGCGCGGTCTGGTAGGCAGCTTCCACGGTGAGCCAGGTGTTGACCAGGTTTACCCGCTGTTTGCAGGTAACGTCGGCGATTGCCGTGGCGGTCTCGGTAGCAGTCGGCTGTTTCGGCCAGTTATGGCCGGCTGCCTGCCGCGGGCTGGCGTAGTGATAGCCCCGCTGAGCCATGCACCTCGACCAGGCGGCGCTGACGGCGAGGACGCGCGGGTCAGTCTGCGTCCACTGGCTTGCCTGCTGGGCAATACCCGGGACCGGGTCGCCAATCTCCCTGCTGCTGGGCGGGTATACCTCGTTGAGGGCCAGGGTCGTGCAACCCTGCTGCCGGACCGGCCCGATCCTCACGCCGGGGGCGAACCCGAGTAGTGCGATTGTCCAGGCCGGGGCCTGCCGCTTGAGGGCGTTGAAGGAGCTGAATCCGCCGAGGAAAAACCCGCCGGTCGGCTGTCCGCTGCCAGCCGCGGGCAGCCGGTAGCCGTAACTGCCCGCGTCGGCAAGGCTGGTGACCCCGAACCCGTACTCGATCGTCTGCAGGACCGCTTGCTCCTGGCTCGGCGTGGCCTGGCTGGTGTAGGCGAAGCCTCTGGCGGCCATGCACTTTTGGGTTAGCAGCGCTTGAGCCTCCGCCAGAGCTGTCTGCTGGAGGCCAGCAACATCCGCATAGGAATCCAGCGGCAGGCTGATGGTCTGGCCTGAGGTTGCTGACGGAATCGTCGGCACTGTTATCTTCGGCCGGCCGCTGGGCGCAGCCGCTCCAGACACCGCAAGGAAGCCTCCGCCGGGACCGGCGACTACGAAGATGTGGCCGCGAGCGAGCGCCCCTGGCCGGGCTTGGCCCGTCCCGGCATGCCCGGTGCTCCCCGCCGACGAACACGCCGCGAGCAGGCAGATGCTCAGCAGCCAGGCGAGCTGCCTGCCATAGCGGCTGACCAGGCAGCCTTTCTCGGCGCGGTCAGCGGCGCAACGCATCGGCGGGCTCGATGGTACTCGCGCGCAGCGCGGGGTACAGGCCGGCCAGGAGGCCGATGATGGCACCGGCGACGGGAGCGACGAAGACGATGCGCGTGTCGAGCAGCGCCGTCCAGTGCTCGGCGATGGTCACGGCGATGGCGACGAGCACGCCGAGGCAGGCTCCGACGAGACCGCCGAAAAGGCCGAGTGCGGTGGACTCGGCGAGGAACTGGATCGCGATATGCCGGGGCCTGGCACCGAGGGCGCGGCGCAGGCCGATCTCGCTGGATCGTTCAAGTACAGCCACGAGTGTCGTGTTGGCGATACCGACAGCTCCGATGACCAGGGCGACTCCGGCCAGTGCGAGGAAGACGGCATTGAAGCTTGCTGTCACCGACTTCTTGAGCTGGGCCGGGTTGGCCGGCGCCGCCGCGGTCAGCAGCTTCGGGTTGTCCGGTCGCAGCGCCACGGCTGCCTGCTCGGCTACGACCTGAGCAGCCCCGAGCTTGGTGTGGATCAGCATCTGGGCCTGATCGCCGGACTGCGGAGGGCCCCACAGGCGCAGCGCGGCGCTCTCGGGTACCGTCACGCCCAGGTTGAGCAGTGGCAGCCGCGGGTCGTCGGCCAGGATCCCGACCACGGTAAACGGCTGGCCGCCGATGAAGATAGCGGGCTCGTTCACCAGGCTGGATATGCCGAGCTGTGCCGCGGCGGACTTGCCAAGCACCGCGACGTCTTGCGCGGTGGCCTCGTGGAACTGATTGAACAGCACACCAGCAGCGAGTCGCGCGCCGCTGGCGGCCAGGGCTCCCGGGCTTGCCGCCGCCACCGGCAGGCCGACTTTGGCTCCGCCGGCGCTAGGCGGTAGCGCGGTCACCGATTTACTGCCGCCGCTGACCGGCCACCAGACTCCGGCTGCCAGCACACCATGGATGCGGTCTACCAGCGCGGTGGCATTCATGGGGAAGTCCATCGTGCGGCTGGCCGAACTGCCGCGGGCGCCGGTATCGGTTACCGTCACCTGGGTGGCGTCCTGGACATTGAATTCCTTGCCGATCTGCCCGGCAGCTGTCTGCGATAGCGCGACGATGGCGACGAAGCCGCCGATGCCCGCAACTGTGCCGAGCACGGTCAGCGCCGAGCGGCCCGGTCGCTGCAGGACCCCGGCTATCGCCTCGCCGGTCAGGTCCGCCAGGCGGAACCGGGACGGGGCCTGGACGGATCGCCTGCGGCTAGCCACCCGGGCGCGCATGCGAGCTCCCGTTCTGATCGCCGTAGTGCACAACCGGATCTTCCTGCGTCTTTGGACCCTCCTGGTCCCTGAGCATCTCCGGATCGTGTGGCAGTGCCGCGCTCTGCTCGGACAGATACCCGTCGCGAATCCTGATCTTCCGCTGAGCCCGCGCGGCAACCACCGGGTTGTGAGTGATCACCAGGAGCGTCGCTCCCTGGCCGTGCAACGCGCCGAGCAGATCGGAGAGCTCCTCGGTGGAAGTGGTATCCAAGTTGCCAGTCGGCTCATCGCACAGCAGCAGCGACGGGCGGTTGACCAGGGCTCGCGCGATCGCGACCCGCTGGCGCTCTCCGCCCGACAGCTGTGTCGGCAGCGCGTGTGCCTTTCTCGCCAGGCCGACCCCGCTGAGCGCGGACATGGCCTCGGCGTACCGGCGCCGTCGCGGCACGCTGGCGTAGACAAAGGCCAGCATCACGTTCTCGATTGCTGACCGATGCGGCAGCAAGTGAAATGACTGGAAGACGAATCCGATGTGCCGGGCACGGACGGCCGCGCGGTCGCGCTCGGAGGCGTGGCCAAGCTCGATGCCGTCGATCTCCAGCTTGCCCTGTGTGGGCCGGTCCAGCAGGCCGAGCAGGTTGAGCAGAGTTGACTTGCCGGACCCCGACGGGCCGGTGATGGCCACGTGCTCGCCACGTCTGATGACCAGGTCGGTCGGCCTCAGCGCCTGGACCGGGGGCGGCCCCGAATAGGTGTAGCCGACCGCCGAGAGCTTAATGACCGGCGGCTCACCCGACGGTGAAGTCATTGTCCGGGCCTCGACGGCGGGCCACCCGATCGCGGTCGGCCTGCTGTCGCGTAGTTCTCGCCGGTGATGACCCGGTCGCCGGCCGCCAGCGCGCCTGCCTGCACCGGTATAACCTGCAACAGGCCGTCGCCCGACGTCCCGACCCGCACGGGAACCTTCACCGTGGTAGTGCCGACGAGCTTCGAGACATATGTCTCGCCGTTGGCGCTAGCGAAGATGGCGGCTTCTGGCACCGCCAGGACGGGCCTGTGGCTGCGTGCCGCCGTGATCACCAGCGAGAGATCCTGGCCGACCAGGGACACTGGCAGCGGGCGGTCCGGCCTGACGCCTACGCGAACGTAGAGGCCACCGGAGACAGATGCCTTGTTAGCGACGCCGTGCGACACCGAGGTGATACGGCCCCCGATTCTGGTGCCACCACCAGGCTCGGTGATGGTGACCTTCATGCCGGGCCGGACCACGCTGGCGTAGCTCGGATTAATCTGGCCGGAGATGGTGGGATTGCCGATCGCGAGCGTCAGCGCGCTGGCGCTGACCGACTGACCGACTGCGGCGTTCAGCTTGACGATTCGCGCTGGCAGCCGCGGAACGAAGGTGTACTCGCCGAGCGGGACTACCGGGCCGCGATCAGCCTTCGGGCCGACAGTGATCTCCTGCGGCGTGTAGCCGATGCCCTTGTAATAGGCGGTGACCGCTGCCGATGTGCCGTGGCCGAAGAAACCGCTTGCGTCCGCGCCGATTGAGTAGCCGAGTGACTGCATGTCGTCCTGCAGTTGCACTACATCTGGGCCGGTCTCGCCTGGCTCAAGGTTCCGGTAAGCAGGCACCGTGCCTTGCAGCACGAAGAACGGCTGTCCGGCAACCTCGAGCAGCACGCTGCCCTCACCGACGGTGCTGCCGCTGCGGCGGAAGACCCTGGTAACGATCGGCTGGACGTTCTGGTTGCCTGCCGCTGCGTCGCCACCGGATCCGCCGATCGCCGTTGGGCTGACTTCCTTCGGTGGCTGCACCACGGCCTGGGCGAGGACTGTCGTGGTCAGCACTGTCTTCTGCACTGGCTCGGTCAGCTCGGTCAGGGCCGGCGGCCTGGTCTGTGCAGCCTCCTCGGCTGGCGACTTGATGTGGGAGGTCAGCAGCAGCGCACCTGCCGAGGCAAGGACGACGAGCGCGATCACCGCAATGAGGATCGTCCGGCGCCGGCGCAACCGGTCATAAGCCGGGGCCTCATCGACCGTTGTGTCCACCACTGTCCCCGTACCGGCGATGCCGCCATCGCGCCGGGCGCACGCCCGTCCGGCTGTTGCGCTAGCAAGCAGCTCGCAATGGGTGCTCTGCGCCCGCAGGGAAGTCGCACGCGGCGACTTCAAGTACTACGAAGTGGCCAAGTCCCCGGACCACGAATTGCAAACTATGCGGGCAACATTACAACAAGCGCACAAGTTCCGTGGATTCATTCGCTGCTGTCCTACTTGCGCCTTACTCGACTTCCTTGAGTATTTTCTGCAGCGACTCGTTCTGCTCCCGCAGGTAATCCAGCTGGGCGCTGACGTCGCCGAGCTTGAGGTCGGTGTGCTCCTGGGCGGTGATGGCGAGATCGGCCAAGCGGCGGTACTCGTCGGCCAGCCGGCGAAACTGCTCGCTGCCTGTCAGCTCCAGCTGAACGCGCTTTCTGGCGGTGAGGTACCGGAAGCCAAGGACGAGGCCGAGCGCCATCACCGCGACTACCGCGATCAAGACCATGCCCTTGCCGTTCGTTGCCCCATCGGCGAACGGAATGGTCAGCAACGCAATTGCGATCACACCAGCTGCGCAGATGATCGCGGTTTCCCCCGCCGTCCGTTGTCTCATTGCAGCTCCGCCTCCAGGTGCTGGTCCGTGCTCAGGGTCCGCGCCGCGGTCCTTACCGACTCCGGCGTGAGATGCAGCGCGAATGGTGCCACTTCGTAAAACTTCATTGCCTTGCCGTCCGCTGACACCTCGATGGAGGCCGACACCAGGCCGGCCGCCTCGAGCTTGCGGAGATGGACCTGCAGCAATGCGCGGCTGATGCCCAGGTCACGGGCCAGCCGGCTGACGTAGTTGCGCTCTCCGGCTAGCGCCGCGACCACCCGCATCCGGTGCGGGTTGGCGAGCGTCCCCAGCACCTGCAGCAGCTTGTCGCCGCTCACGGCGTCACTTCCACGAAGATAATCTTGCATCTGCCAAGAAAAGTTAGCAGGAGGCGCGGTGCCTAGTCAACCGCCCGGTGGCTCAGCGCGGGAAGGTTTCACCCACCGGTGACGAGTCCTCGAGGTTAACTGCCAGACCCTCCTCGGCTACCAGTACTTCGCCGTCGAACTCGGCGGTAGCAGCGGCAGCAGCGGCAGTCCGGTCGTTGCCTGGCCAGAAGTGGGTGAGCATGAGCCGGCGGGCACGGGCCTGACGGGCAAAGCGGCCTGCCTCGGCGGAAGTCATCAGGTTGCGTGCCGGGCGCTGGGTCTCACCGTCCCGATCGGTGGCCTCGATGATGAACAGCTCCGCGTCTTTGCCCAGCTCGGCTATCAGCGGATCCGGGCCGGTGTCGCCAGAATAGGCCACGGCGACCTCGCCGGCCAGAAGCCGGATGCCGGCGTTGGGCACGAAGTGCGGCAGGGGAAGGCCGGTCAGCTCAAACGGTCCAGCGCGGTAAGCGCCAGGCAGTGGATGCCAGTCGAAGACCGCGGTCAGGTCCACGTCTGGCTCGAGTCCGGCGAGCCGGTCAAGCACGCCTGGCGGGCAGTACAACGGCAGTCGCGGCCCGCCTGGTCGGCCGTAGTACCGCATCCGGAACAACCCGTGCAGGTCGACGCAATGATCGGGGTGCTCGTGGGTGATGGCAATAGCATCGGGGCCGCCATCGGGCCAGTGTGCAAGCAACCGCGGCAGCGTGGCGTAACCGAGGTCCAGCACCAGGCGATAGCCGTCCCAGTCCACTGCGAAGCCGCTGCACGCGCGGCCCGGCTCCGGGAACGCGCCGCAGCCGCCGAGCACGGTGACTCGCCGCATCCGTCACAGGATGCCAGACAGAGCCTGCCCGCCCCCGCCAAGGTTGCGTGAAGACTGGAGCCTGCGGCGTTAAGAACGCGTCAAGATCATCGGCGCGGGCCTCATTCAGCGGTGAACTGGCATGGATGGACGAGATTGAAGATCGGCATCCGGCTGATGTTGTCTTGCCTGCCTGGCCGGGGTACGCCGACGGGATGGGCGGGGGGCCTGGCAACCCTGGCTGGCCTGGTCCGGCTAGTAGCTCTCGCCGGCGCAGGCGCGGGCTAGCTGCGCCGCTGGCCTTGCCAGCCGGGTTCGGTGCGCTGCTCGCGGTGGGTGCCGCCGCGGCGGCGAGCCACGGAGGGGTGTCGGCTGGCTGGGTGCTTCTGCTTGTCGCGATCATCGTGGCCGCGGGGTCCACGACTGCTGAGCCGGCCGTTGCGCCGGTGCTGGGCGGCGTCGGCTGGCTGACGGTGGCCGGGTTCTCCCGCCCGCCGTACGCCGAAGTTCAGGTGAACGCGCCAGGTATGGCGCGGGCGGCACTGGTGCTGGCTGCCTGCACGGCGGGAGGCGTGGTTGGCGGCGTGATAGTGCGGCGCCTGGCTTCATCGTTCACACTGTGGATTGTGGATGTCTCGGCGAGCCAGCCCGCAGGCGACAACGCCGCGAGCGACAAGCCCGCGAGCGACAAGCCCGCGAGCCAGCGGACGGTCCGCAGGCAGCGCCGGATCGCTGACCTGTCGGGCGGCATTGGCGCGCGCCGTGTCCTGACCGGCGTGCTGCTCGCGGCCGCCGGGCTGCCGCTCCTGACGCTGGCCCTGTCCGCCCATGGCCTGCGCCTGGATCTCGGCGATGACCTGCTTGTTTACCTGGTGGCAGTGGTAGCCGTCGCCGTGGTGGGCGGTTTCTGGCCCGCCGTGCTGGCGGCGGTCACCGCCAGCTTGCTGGTCAACTGGTATTTCACTCCGCCGGTGCACACGCTGACGATCGCCGACGGCAAGAGCTTGCTGGCCCTGCTGCTGTTTGTGACGGTAGCCGTGACGGTAAGCAGCGTTGTCCACCTGGCTGCCCTGCGTGCCAGGCAAGCGGCCCGGAGCACTGAGGAAGCCGAAGACCTCCTGGCCCTGGCGCAGACAGTGCTGGGTGGCGAGGACACGCCGGCCGCAGTGCTCAGTTACCTCACCGCAAGCCGCGGCGGGCGAGCCGAGCTGCTCGAACGCACCGGCGATCAGTGGGTGCGGGCTGCCGCGAGCGGTCCCGCACGGCTCACCGACGCGGTGAAGCACGCGGCGCCACGGAGCGATCTGGTGCTGGAGGTCGCCGGCCAGCACCGGGCGCTGTCGCCTCGCTTGCTCGATGGTGTTGCCGCTCAGGTTGCCGCGGCGCTGGACCGCGACCGGCTGCGAACCCAAGCCGCACAAGCGGAGGCGCTCGCCGAAGGTAACCGGATGCGGACAGCCTTGCTCGCCGCTGTCAGCCACGATCTGCGTACCCCGCTCGCTTCGATCAAGGCCAGCGTGAGCACGCTGCGCCAGACGGACGTCGAGTGGACCGAGGCAGACGAGGCGGCACTGCTGGCGACCATCGAGAAATCCGCGGACAGGCTCGACGCGCTGATCGGCAATCTGCTGGACATGAGCCGGCTCACCACTGGGTCCCTGCAGCCGTTCCTGCGGGCAACGGCGATCGACGAGGTGGCGCCGGTCGCGCTGCGAGGCCTTGACGGCGGCACCGACATGCAGTTGACCGTCCCTGACGGGCTTCCGCTCGTGCTTACTGATCCTGGCCTCCTCGAGCGGGTGCTGGCGAACTTGTTCGCCAACGCGCTGGCCTACTCGCCGGCTGGCCGGCCTCCGGAGTTGCGCGCGAGCCAGCTGGACGGCAACGTGCTGCTGGAGATTATCGATCATGGTCGCGGCGTGCCTGACGATGCAAAGGAGCGGATGTTCGAGCCGTTCCAGCGGCTAGATGCGCGCGGCGCGGATCCCTCCGGCGGAACTGGAGTCGGGCTCGGCCTGGCTGTGGTCAAGGGATTCCTGGACACGATGGGCTGCAGCGCGCGCGCGGCTGATACGCCGGGTGGCGGGCTCACCATGCGGGTCGTCCTGCCGTGCGCGGCGGCGGCTGCCAGCTCGGCAAGCCTGACCGCGAGCCCATGACCCGTGTCCTGGTGATCGATGACGAGATCCCGATCCTCCGCGCGCTGAAGATCAACCTCGCTGCGCGCAAGTACGAAGTGAGCACCGCGGCCGACGGAGCGTCAGGCCTGGCGGCCATGGCCCGGGAGCGGCCCGACGTGCTGATCCTCGATCTCGGCCTCCCGGACATGGACGGAACCGAGGTGATCAGGGGAGTGCGCGGCTGGAGTTCGACGCCGATTATCGTGCTGTCGGCCTGGGGCCAGGAGAGCCAGAAGGTAGCGGCACTGGACGCCGGAGCCGATGACTACGTCACCAAGCCATTTGGCATGGACGAGCTGCTGGCGCGGCTGCGCGCCGCCGTCCGGCGGGCAGCGCCCGCGCCAGACGAGCCTGTGATCAGCACCGCTGAGTTCACGGTGGACCTGGCCCGCAAGCGGGTAACCAGAGCTGGCGGGGATGTCCGGCTGACGCCGACCGAGTGGCAGCTGCTCGAGGTACTGGCCCGCAATGCCGAGCGGCTCGTCACTCAGCGCCAGCTACTTCAGGAGGTCTGGGGCCCTGGCTACCAGAACGAGGCCCATTACCTGCGCGTGTACATGGCCAGCCTGCGCCGCAAGCTCGAGCCCGACCCGTCGGCGCCGCGCTACCTGCTGACGGAGCCCGGCATGGGATACCGGTTCTGTCCCTGATGGTTAGTGCCCGGTACTCGGCACGTCCCCGGTAGCGTGCAACTCGTAGGACGGGTTGAAGATAGTGGGCTGGCCATGCTGGCTCGTCAGCCGGCCGTGGACGACTATCCGCCGTCCCGGCTGAATGCCGGCAATCTCACGCCGGCCAAGCCAGACGAGGGTGACGCGTCCGGTGCCGTCCCACAGCTCCGCCTCCATGGTCAGGCTGCCACCGCGTGGCCGCGTGGTAACGGCCCGCAGGGTGCCGGCCAGTTCGACCCGCTCGCTGTGCTGACACTCAGCGATCGGCACGGGCTGATGGCCGTCGTGCCCGGTGAGCGCGCTGACTTCCTTCCGCACCTCAGCGGCGTGCTGACTCTCCCTGTCGGCCAGCAACCGGCCGCCCATGATCGGGTCCGCAGCCTTGGCCGCCCGTGTTGCCGACTGCAGCTGATACGGGACGCTGGCCACGACGACACCACGTTCCAGCAGGAGCCTGGCCTTAAGCCGGAGCGCGCTCTGGTTGTGTAGTGCCTGCTCCCACCAGTGCCCGAGCACGTATTCGGGGATGA
>Ga0335072_10014998_pt1 | contig 11003 bp, 8 predicted proteins | sample Lox_Sample_21_FD_206725 | JGI IMG/M metagenome (GOLD analysis project Ga0335072, IMG submission 206725) | Soil microbial communities from Loxahatchee National Wildlife Refuge, Florida, United States - Lox_Sample_2.1 | ecosystem: Environmental > Terrestrial > Soil > Wetlands | place: USA: Florida... | reverse complement strand
CGCCTACGACCTGGCCGGCATCGCCGCCAAGTCCCAGCTGCTGTTCGACACCCGTGGCAAGATAGCCGCGGACAACGTCTACCCGCTGTAGTGCATAACTTTCGAATGGCCCGCAGCACCCGCATCCCGCGGGCGGGCAATTCGGGAGCCCGAAGCAGCCGGATCACCTGGTGCACGGCGCCCGAGAGGGTGTGGCGTTCGACGACGCGAAGACTGGACTGTGTCTGCTCGGCCAGCCATTCGGCAAGGGTAAGGTAGGCCCGGCGAGAGTAGTGGCGGGTATTGAACGTGATGTCATCCGGCGTCCGGATGATTTCCCGGACGTCACAGACGCGAACGTTCGGAAGGTCGGCGGCCACCTCATCGAGCGCCTGGTTATAGCGGTGATGATGAAGCCCCAGTCGGGCCTCGACCTCCCCCACCGCGCCAACCTCAGTCTCAGCGCCGTTGATTAGCAGCAGTGTGCAGCCGTCCGGCATCGCCTCGGACAGCCATCGGATGTTCTCCTGGAAACGCTCGAAGGTCACTGCGCCGCAGAACTCAAATTCTTCGCTAAACCATTTCAGGAAAGCTGGATGGAGGCCGTGCTTACCGAGTTCGCTCCAGTTGCCTGAATCGGTGATGTCTACGTAATACTGGCCGCACGGCACGACGAACTCGGTGTCTCGAAGCCGGTACAGACCCTGACCATACTCGTTGAGAAGGCTTAGGACGATGTGGGTATAGCCGCGTGCGGGATCCAGCACCCGAGTGCTATATTCCGAGCGCGAAATGAACGGGAGACGGTCGATTACTGTTCCGAAGCGGGCAAGTGTTTCCGGATTGCTCCGTCGCATTACCTCGATGTGGTGCCAGTCGACGTAACAGCCGTTACCGTTCGTGTAGCTGAGCTCTGTCTCAAACTTACCGGCGAGAAAGTCATCGATCGCGAGAAGGTCACATCCGCCCTTCAGCAGGACTCTCCCCCGGATGTCGATTCCGGCCGCGGGCGCAACGCTGATTGTGGCATCATCGGCGCTGGCGATTTTAATCCAGTCGACTGGGATGTCCGGCTCAAGGGCCTGGGCGACTTCACCGACGACGCTGATCCTGGGTGCGCCGAGGTGCTGGTATAGCCAGTTTTCGACTCCCATATGCAAAATTCGGCAGCTAAACAGGAAATCGGTGAGCTCACCGCCCTGCACCGAGTAGAAGCCACAGATCCCATAATCGCCGTAGCGATCGAACACCCGAATGTGACCGGAGTCGCGACCCGGCTCTTTCATCAGGTCCGTGAACTCGTCGTCGGTTAGGCGTCGTTTCGTGTAGTTGAGCTGGTTAGTTCGATTGATCAGCTCAAGCACACGCTCACGCTCGGCCGCCAAGTCAGTGCTGATCTCGACGTGGATGTCACAAGAGCGGAGGAAGTCTTCGTTGGAGGTGGTCCAGCTCTGCCGGTCGTCTTGCTTGGCCTGGAGCTGCCTGTACTGCTTAAGCCGCGAGAGCTTGCTGTCGTCCTTGCCTTTGACCTGGGGTAGATCCAGCAGCCTGGGAATGATTTCCGGGCCGGCCGTCTGCAGGCCAGCCGCGAAGAATTCGGCCTCGCGCAGGTTGCCGACCGCGTCATCGATGAACAAGACATTCGGCGGTAGCAGCTGTATGTCGTCGATCAGCTGAGCGATCGCTTGCCCCTTCGGCATCCAGCCGATCCTGGGGAACACGAACTCGTCCCATATACCCGCAGTCTCCAGCCGTTGCCTCGCCGCCGCGTAATCATTCTTGGAGCAGATCGAACTGACGATGCCTCTGCGATTCAGTTCTCGGACGATAGCAGCGTTATCCTCGATCAACTCCACGCCGCCCTCGCTGAGGGTCCCCTTCCAGAAAGTCTCGTCGAGGTCCCAAACCACAAGCTTGACTTTCTCTCGCAGCGTGAACACCGCTGCATCAGCGTCGGTCATGATCTCCCCCTCTCGATGAGGCTATCAGCCGTCACGAGACGACTGATTCGCTCTCGGTCCCCCTCGTCGCGACAGTTAACAGCAATACGTGGCACCTGCCGCTAATGAGCGCTCGCGGTCGCTCCAGTCTCGCGGTCGCTCCGGTCAAGTCTCACAGATTCTGGCGGGGTAGGGGAAGTGTGCGCAGGCCTTTGGAGGGCGCCGGACCGAAGTGTTCATCCGGCAGGCAGTGTCACCCGTCGGTGTACGGGGACGAAGTTCACCGTGCGGCGTCCTCATGGATGCCTTGCTGTCATGGGCGACGGCCAGCTGACGATGGCGTGGAGCGGGGACCCGTCCATGGAGACGTCCTGGCAGACTTCCTCAGCAACGGCCGTGTCGGCGTCGCTAGGCCTCGTAGCGGAACAGCCACCGCCACCCGCTGTAGCCCAGTGGAGTCACGTGGCGGCCGCTTTTAGCCAGGGACTCAACGAAAGCACGCATCTCGTGGTGGCTATCAACCAGCTCGTCGAAAAACACCAGTGTCCCTGGCCGCAAATATGACTCGGCCCATTCGAGAACCGTCCGGGCGCTGGAGTACAGGTCACAGTCGACATTGAGGACGAGTTGCTCGTGCTCTGGCGGCTTATAGTTAGGCAGGGTGTCGTCGAACCACCCCACGACATACGACACCCTGGGATCATCAATGGACGGCGGGCCAGCGGTGCGAAACTCTCCGACAGCCCCTCCAGGCCGCCAGTCTTCGGGCAACCCCTCGAAACTGTCGAACCCGACAATGCGCGACGACGGATCCGTCAGGTGCTCAGCCCACCAGCGAAGGGTCTTACCCTCGTACACGCCGAACTCCAAGTACAGGGCCCCGCCATCTGTTAGCTGCGTGAGCGCGTAGTCATAGAGATCGAATTTTGATTCGAACTCTCGGGGTGGACGTGGCGCACCCGGCTGATCAGCCAGCCAGCGGCCGAGCTCGAGCCAGCCTAGTGCGATACGCAAGCTAGCGAACGCGGGAGGGGGGAGGCGCCGGCCAATCGCTAGCAGACTGCGACGCACCATGGTCCTCGGGGTCAGCATGAGGTCAAGATAGCAGAGGCATCCAGATCTAACCCGGTTGAAGGTTCAGAGATTCTTCAGGGCCGATAATGGTGTTCACCCTGGTGAAATGCTTTTGATGGCGGGGAATTCTGGAGGTCTGCGTTCGGGTCGCCGCCGAGAAGGATCTCGGCTGAGGCCCGCGGCCGGCCCGGCACCAGGCGCCGCTCCGTGCGGTCACGAACTGTCGCTGGAGGATTAACCATTCATGTTCGCGGGCTTGCGAACGTTCACGGCAAGTTTCACAGATCTTGGCCCGATAGGGGAAGTGGGTGGACGACATTAGGCCAAGAGAACAAGATAAGCCAGGAGAAACCTTGGTCATGGCCGAACGCTAGCTCCGCGGGAGCCGAACGCCTGCTCCGCAGGACAGGGTTACGCTGATGTGTACACTTGCGGAGGAGGGGTTTGAAGCGCCCCTAGGAACGGTACCGGGCTATGCACCCGCAGGGGGGACGATGAGGCGCTTCGGCATGTTGTCCAGCCGGTTGGCTGTGGCCCTGTGTCTGGTGTCAGTTATCACAACTTCCGCGTGCAGCAGCTCAAGCTCAACTCCGCCAAAGATTACCGCCGATGGGCAGGCAGGGTGGGCTCAGGTATGGATGGCAAACTTCGCCGGCCCGGCCAATACGGGCGTCGATACGAGCCAATGGGAGTACCAGACGGGTCAAGGAGTATTCGGCGGCACTGAAATTGAGACGATGACGAGCTCGACGCAGAATGTCCACCTCGATGGCCACGGCGACCTAGATATAACCGCCGTTCGCGACGGCTCCTCATGGACATCCGGTCGTCTTAGTACCAAGAATACAGGGTTCGCCGCCCCGGCCGGGGGAGAAATGATGGTGACCGCATCCATCCTGCAGCCCGGCCCTCCTAACGCGCCTAACGCGCTCGGTTACTGGCCGGCGTTTTGGATGCTTGGGCCGGGTAGCTGGCCAGAGCACGGCGAGATCGACATCCTCGAGGATGCGAACGGAATGAGCGATCATTCCGGCACCTTCTCTTGCGGGCCCAGTGAGCAGGGGCCATGCGAACAACCCTCGGGTTTGGGGACCGGGCTGGTGCCATGCCCGGGCTGCCAGGACACGTACAACGTCTACAGTGTGGTAATTGACAGGCGCCACCCTTCCAATGAGCAGATCCGCTGGTACCTGAACAATCATGAATTCTTCAGCGTAAGCGAGCGCAAGATCGGCGCCAGTGTGTGGACCGAGGCAGTCGATCACGGATTCGTGATCATCCTCGACCTCGCCATGGGCGGGCAGTACCCAGAAGACAAATGCGACTGTACCGCCCCGAACGATCAGACCACATCAGGCGGCACAATGAGCGTACGCGACCTCGCCGTTTATCAAAGATAAATGGGCACGGCTCTGGGCGGTTATGACGAAGACCTTTGCGTCTGTATCGCCTCATACGCGATGTAGCCCTTGTAGAGAAGTCGTTTGGCGATCATCCGGGCGGCCCGGTCCCGCTCGCCGACATAAACTCGGGGCAGCGCCATGATTCCGAAGTCGGCCATGGGAGTCTCCACGGCGCACGCGTAGTCGTAGCCCGCGTCCTCGACCGCCCGCCTGGCGGCCGCGTCCATGGAGCCGTACGGATAGGCGAAACCGCGCACCGGCGCGCCCACGAGTTCGCCGAGACGCGCACGGCTCTCCCTGACCTCGGCCTGCAGCTGGCTGGCAGTCAGGCCAGCTAGCCGCACGTGTGTCATGCTGTGCGAGGCGACCTCCATGCCGGCATTCGCGAGCTCGGACACCTGGTTCGCGGACAGCAGCGGCATCGTTGGCCCCTTGGCCCACTCGTTGGTGCCGCCCAGCCGGCCGGGGATGACGAAGACGGTGGCGGTGAAGCCGCGGCGCTTCAACTCGGGTACCGCTGACTCGAGCACGTTCAGGTAACCGTCGTCGAAGGTGATGCCGACGAGCCTGCGCGCCCGGCGGGCCCGCATCGCGTCGACGAGCGAGCTGATCGAGACTCCTCGCAGGCCAAGTCGTTGCAGCGTGGCCATCTGCTCGGCGAACAGGCTCGGCGCCACGGAAAGATGGCTTGGGTCGTCGCCCACGTCCGCCACGCTGTGGTACATGAGGATCATCGGCAGCCGGCCCAGGTGCAGACGGCTCATCGAAGCCCCGGTCCCCTGGTTCCGCCCGGGAGTGTTCACGAACGAACTCCGATAATGGCAGGATCGACGACGTAACTCATATTGACGTTTCCCCCTCGCGTACTGAGAACGACAGACTATCACGATTTCTTTGCTGTGCTACATAGTTTTTTTTACGGAGATTTGGCTCTCTTGAGTTGAGTCGGCTACACGATTTTCATCTACTCTTCATCGACGTCGAAACGGTTTCTCATGTGTTTACGTCGTGAAATGATGGAGGTAGCCCGCTTGGCCATGCCCGACGCGGACAGGCCCACGGTCCTCCTGAGCTCCGGTGCTCACCTCTGTGGAAATCTGGGACCGCATGTAGGATGGCGTTGCCCGCAGCAGGAGATCAGGAGGCTTGCCGACCGGGAAGGCCTGGTATCGTTCGCGCCATTAGACGGGCGACACTCCGTAGGGCTTGGAGTAAGGTTTAGGATTAGTTAAGAAGACCGCCCCGCCAGGCCACAGCAAGCCGGGTCCGCGAGACCTTGATCACCGAACAAGCTTGCTCTTGCCCCTCGGAGGAAGTCAGGTATGCCGCTCGTCGCCATCGACAGCTTTAGTGATCTCCTAGCATGCCCGCGATGCGGTGGAGAGATGACCGGTCCTCCCGCAGCGCTCGTCTGTAGCAGGGAGTCGTGCGGTCACAGATACGCCGCGGTCGGAGACCCGCCGAAGCCCGTCCTCATCGACCCAGACGCGAGCATTATGGACGTCGGTGCGATTCTCGCGAGTCGCGGGTCGAGTACGAAGGCGCGGGGCGATGGCGGGGGGCTTGTGAATTTTCTAGCACGTCGATTCGCGAACCCCCCTAACAAGACAGCTGAACGATTTGCCCGACGGCTCGCCGCGGACCTTGTGGCGGAGAACGACGGGCGACCACGTCTCCTGGTGATCGGCGGAGGGACTATCGGGGGCGGCGTAACGAGCCTTTATGAAGACCCGCGACTTGATATCTTGGCATTCGACGTGTACGCCAGTGCCAACGTCCAGTTCCTGGCTGACGCCCATCAAGTGCCGCTGAAAGACGGAAGCGTGGACGGCGTCCTGATCCAGGCAGTCCTAGAGCACGTCCTGGACCCGCAGGCGGTCGTCGCCGAAATCCACCGGGTGCTCCGGCTAGGCGGCTTGGTCTACGCGGGCACGCCTTTCATGCAGCACGTGCATGAGGGCGCGTATGACTTCACGCGCTTCACTGAGTCCGGCCACCGCTACCTGTTCCGCCACTTTACGGTGCGGGATTCTGGCGCAGGCGCCGGGCTCGGCACGCAATTGCTTTGGTCCATCGTCTACTTCGCCCGCGGCATTCACTTCCGCGCGGGACAGGCCGCCCGCGTGATGTTCTTCTGGCTGCCTAAGCTGGACGGCCGGCTTGACCGTCGCGCCACGGTCGACGGCGCCAGCGGCGTGTTCTTCTACGGTCACAGCAGCAAGGACGTGGTCACTCCCCGTGAGATGGTTGGCTACTATTCCGGTGCCCAACGCTGAAGGTTAATATCGGAGCGTGATGCGATGAGGGGTCGCGCATCGCCAAGGGGGAGGGGACCTGCTCCATGAGCACCGCACAACGCGATTTCACCATGGAGCCCTATCGAGCCGCCGACGACACCTTCGTTATCCCGTGGGTGTATCCGACGCCGCCGATCGGGCTCTTCCCGATTAACTCGCTCGTCATCAGGGGAACGGAACCGGTGCTGGTTGACACGGGTTCCCCAGCCTGTCGCGAGGTATGGCTGACCAATGTATCCAGCGTGGTGGATCTCGATGACGTGCGCTGGATCTTCCTCAGCCACGACGACCGTGACCACTCGGGCAACCTCCTGGCCGCGCTTGCGGCCTGCCCGAACGCCACGCTGCTCACCACCTGGTACATGCTCGGGCGACTGGCCGAGGAGTGGACCATACCCCTGAACCGGTGCCGGTTCATGAACGACGGGGATGTGCTGGACATCGGGGACCGGCGCATCGTCGCTATCCGTCCTCCCGTGTTCGACAGCCCAACCACGCGAGCACTGTTCGACGAGCGCACCGGGGTGCTCTGGTCCGCCGACGCCTTCGCCACGAACGTGCGTGAACCGCTCGCCGACTCTGCCGACCTCGCGGCGGACGCGTTCCGTGACGGACAACTGCTCGGTGGCCGCCTGGTGGCGCCGTGGCATCCGTTGCTAGACGAGGACAAGTTCCACGCCCAGGTGCAGAAGGTTCAAGACCTGCCGATCACGGCCATCACGGGCGGTCACACACCGGCCATCCGAGGTCCTCGCATCGAGGAAGCGTTCTCACTGGTTCGCCAGCTACCAGTGATCAAGCCATGGCGTGAGTTCAACCAGCGGACGCTGGACCTGTGGATGGCCGCCATCGCGTCGCTCGGGTGACTGAAATCTTCGCATCTCCTGAGGTCAGGTTGTATATCATGAGACGAGGCTTTAAAATAGGCACGCGCTCGCATGGGTGCGACAAAAAGGTGCACGTACGCTCTTGGCAATTCGCTTTGCCTCCTGGGGTATCGGGGCAGGGTTCCGCAGTAGGCCGAGGGTGACGTTGTGCGAGGGGAGGCACGATGGTGCAGGGGGATCTCGAAAAAATATTGCGGACGCACGCCCGCTTTCTCGCGCCTGATACCGAAATTGATCCTGATCTGTCGATAGCATCGCTCGGAGTAGATTCACTCGACATAATCGAACTCGTCGTCCAGCTCGAGGGCCAGTTCGATGTCGAAATCCCTCTCGACCAGGTAACCCCGGAGACGTTCGCTACCCCAGGGTCGATATGGCGACTGCTTTGTCAGCTGGATCCGGAGCTCGCCGCGAGTGAATCGAGTCTACCGTGACTACGCAACAGGACGCGACCCAGCGGCTTCAAGATGTTGCCGAGAAGCTCAGTGTTATCTCGCGCATGAATTCCTACGACCCGTACGAACTCTTCGAGTGGCCGGACTCGCTTCCCACGACCGACTACTGGATGGCTCCAGAGCTTATGACCTGTTACGGCACATCCGTATGGGACGAGTTCACCGAACAGGAAAAACTGACTCTTTCGCAGTGGGAGTCGGTGAATTTCTTCAGCCTCAACGTCCACCTTATCCGCGAGCTCATCGGAGAGGTCGCGGACCGTATCTACGCGACACGGTTCCCTGGTCTCTCGGACTTTTTTCATGACTTCATCAGCGAAGAGAACAAGCACATGTGGTTCTTCGCTACCTTCTGCCTGAGGTACGGGGGGAAGGTATACCCCAGCGGGAAAATGTTCTCGATGGAGAGCTCAGACGAGGAAGTCCTGCGCGATCTCATGGTCTTTGGCCGCATCCTCATAGCAGAAGAGCTCTGCGATGCCTTCAACATGAGGATGGCAGAAGATACGAGACTGCCTGCCCTCGTCCAGCAGATTAACCGCGTCCACCACCGCGACGAGTCACGCCACATCGCGTTCGGACGGCAAATGATGCGGACACTGAGCGAAAGGGCGGCCTCGGTGGCGGGCGAGGACGGGCTCCGAGTGGTCAGCGACTACCTCACCCGTTACATGACCGTCTGCCTGCAGTCCTTCTACAATCCCGCCATGTACGCGGACGCCGGAATCGACGGCGGACGGCGCCTCCGGGCACGCCTGCTTGAAGACCCGGCCCGCGAGCAGGCGCACCGTGACCTGATGAGCAAGACCAGGACGTTCCTGGAACGCCTGGGCCTGGACAGCGAGACCACGGTGGCGGCGGCACAGTGACCGCGGGCGAAGCGCAGGCTCCCGGCCGTGCGCTACACGACTGGTTCATGCGCGGGCTGGCCGCGGCACCCGACGGCGACGCCCTGCACATCGGGGATCGCAGCTGGACCTATGCCCAGCTGCATGAAATGGCCCTGTCATGGGCCGGCACCTTGCGGGCCGCGTCCCCTGAGCGACTCAAGTCGGTGGGAGTCCTGGCCTCTCAGTCACCTGAGTGCTACGTCGGAATCCTCGCCGCCTCGTACGCCGGTGCTTTCGCGGTCCCGCTTAGCCCGGCGTTTCCCGCCGAGCGCACCGCCACTATGGCAGAGGCGGCGTCCGTAGACGCGTTCATAGCGGACGGCAAGAGCGCGGACATCCTCGGCCGCACCGGACTGGCGGGCAGACGGCCGGTGCTGATCCCCGACACCGATGCCACCGGGCCCGCGGCAGTCACCATCCGCAATCAGCCAAGCCGTGCGCTAACCGAGCCCACGGCGGCCGGTCCCAGCGACGTCGCCTACGTGCTCTTTACGTCCGGTTCAACGGGACGTCCGAAAGGCGTGCCGATCACCCACGGGAATGTGGACAGCTTCCTCTCGTATAACCAGCAGCGCTATGGTTTCACACCAGAAGACGTCTGCTCCCAGACGTTCGCGGCCACGTTTGACCTGGCCATGTTCGACATGTTCATGGCCTGGGGCGCCGGTGCCACGCTTGAATCGACGCCGGTGCATGCGTTTCTCGGGCTGCCGGAGTTCATCGAGCGCAAGAAAATGACCGTGTGGTTCTCCGTGCCGAGCGCGATCTCAGTCGCCCGCCGTCGCGGCGGACTAACCCCCGGTTCTATGTCTTCGCTGCGCTGGAGCCTGTTCTGTGGCGAGGCGCTAATGCAGCAGGACGCCGAAGACTGGCAGCGGGCAGCCAGCCAGTCCGTCCTGGAGAACCTTTACGGACCGACGGAACTCACGATCGCCTGCAGCACGTACCGCTGGATGCCAGGACAGTCACCGGCAGAGTGCGTAAACGGCGTAGTTCCGATCGGCGCGGTCTACCCCTCGCTGCGTTACGTGCTGATCGATCCGTTTGGACGACCCGGCCCGACCGAAGGTGAGCTCTGTGTAACCGGCCCCCAGCGGTTCTCCGGTTACCTCGATCCCCGCGATAACGAGAACCGATTCGTGGAGCACGACGACCGCCGATGGTATCGAACCGGGGACCGAGTCCGCCTTGACCCGCCAGCAGCGGGTGAGACGGATGGAAGCGGCGGAGCCTTGAAATACCTCGGCCGCGTCGATTTCCAGGTGAAAATTCGCGGCTACCGAGTCGAGCTGGCAGAGATCGAGCACGCCGCGCGCGCTCTGCCCGGCATCAGCCAGGTAGCCGCGGTGCCGGTGCGCTACCGAGACATCGTGGAACTCGGGATGTTCTACACGGGTTCTGCCCTGACGCCTGAGGAACTGATCGTCGCGCTCGCGCGGTCGCTCCCCGACTACATGGTGCCGCGCTGGGCTTGGCGTCTCGATGACATGCCGCTGAACGCCAACCAAAAGGTCGACCGCCGGACACTGGCGGACATGGCCACGGCGCAGATCTCCGTCTAACCGCAGTGATCAGCGCGCGTGCGGGAGGCGACGAACCCGCCATGGCCGTCGAACTCATGCCTATAACCGATGCGGACATACCTGGCGTGGCGGACTTCCTTCGCGACAACATGAACACTCCCCGGGATATGTGGGCGCGCGCATGCGTCCCACCATGGAAGGTGGACGCGCCTAACTACGGATTCATGCTCAGGGACGGGCAGCGCGTGATCGGGGTGCAGCTCGCCTTCTACTCCGAGCGCCTTGTGGCTGGTCGCCCTGAGCGGTTCTGCAACCTGGGGGCGTGGTGCGTCCTGCCCGAATTCAGATTCCATAGCCTGCGGCTGATCATGGCTGTGCTGGCCCAGGATGGCTACCACTTCACCAGCTTTTCCCCCATGGACAGGACGCGAGCCATCCTCACCCAGCTCAAGTTCCGTCCGTTTGACACGTCCGCGGCCCTTGTGCCCAACCTGCCATGGCCCACTCTGCCCGGCCGGACCAGGATCAGCGACAAACCCGACGTCATCGAAAGGA
>Ga0335072_10014997_pt1 | contig 11003 bp, 9 predicted proteins | sample Lox_Sample_21_FD_206725 | JGI IMG/M metagenome (GOLD analysis project Ga0335072, IMG submission 206725) | Soil microbial communities from Loxahatchee National Wildlife Refuge, Florida, United States - Lox_Sample_2.1 | ecosystem: Environmental > Terrestrial > Soil > Wetlands | place: USA: Florida... | reverse complement strand
GGCATCGCTCGCGGACATCGCATGGTGTCCCATCGCCGACAGCATGTCGACGGTGGTGTCGCGCATGTCCGTGTTGTCCTCGCACACGAGGACCCGGATCGGCTTCGTCGGTACGGTCGGCGGGCGCGGCGCCGGCAGATAAGCGCTGGTCACGATCCGGGACTTGCGCTGCGCCGCATCGGCCAGCATCTGGCGCAGCTTGCGTGCCAGCGCATCCTTGGAGTAGGGCTTGCTCAGGAGCTCGACCGACTCGGCCGGAGCGCCGGAGCCGGCGAAAGCGTCCTCCGTGTACCCCGAGGTGAAAAGCACCGCCAGGTTCGGCATCCGCTCCCGCGCCTTGCGCGCGAGGTCGGTGCTCTTCATCGGGCCGGGCATGATGACATCGGTGAAGAGCAGATCGATCGGCATGCCGCTCTCGATGATGCTGAGGGCGCTCGATGCATCCTTGGCCTTCAGCACCCGATAGCCGAGATCGCTCAGCATCGCGACCACGGTCTCGCGCACGTGCTCATCGTCTTCAGCGACGAGAATCATCTCGTTGCCGCCGGTTGCCGCGACGGGACCGGCTTCGTTCAACTCGTCTTCGGACTGGGTCGAGCGCGGCAGGTAGAACTTGATGGTGCTGCCTTCACCGACCACGCTCTCGATATTGATGTGGCCGCCGGATTGCTTGACGAATCCATAGACCATGGAAAGCCCGAGCCCGGTGCCTCTGCCTTCCGGCTTGGTGGTGAAGAACGGCTCGAAGGCCTGCTCGATCACGTCGGCGGACATGCCCGATCCGGTGTCGGTCACCGCGACCATCACGTATTCGCCGCGCATCACGGTCTCATGCGCCGTGGTGTAATCCGAATCGAGCACGATGTTGGCCGCTTCGACGGCCAGCTGGCCCTGGCCCTCCATGGCGTCGCGTGCGTTGATCGCCATGTTGAGGAGGGCGTTCTCCAGGTTGCCGGGATCGACCAGCGTATTCCACAGATCCTCGCCGATGACGGTCTCGACCGCGACACCCTCGCCCACGGCCTTGCGGATGATGTCCTCCATGTCGCAGATGAAGCGGCCGAGATTGATCACTTTCGGGGCGAGGGGCTGTCGCCGCGCGAACGCGAGCAGCTGCGAGGACAGCTTGGCGCTGCGCGAGACGCCGTCGAGCGCGATCTGTACGCGTTTCTCCGCGACGGGGTTGCCGGCGACGTAATGCTTGAGCAGATGCAGGTTGCCGCTGATGACGTGCAGCAGATTGTTGAAATCGTGCGCGATGCTGCCGGTGAGGTTGCCGATGGCCTCCATCTTCTGGCTGTGCCGCAGGGCCGCCTCGGCCTTGACCAGCTGCGCGGTGCGCGATTGCACGCGCTCTTCGAGAGTGCGGTTGAGCTCGGTCAGGGCCGTTGCGGCGTTGCGGGCTTCGCTTTCGCTGTGCCGCAGGGCGGCGACCATGGCCCGGCGCTCGGTGACATCGCGCAGGATCACGGTGGCAAAGAGGCGTGCACCGCTTCTCCAGCGGGAGGCGGAGGCCTCGAAATGGCGCAGGCTGCCGCCCGTGTTGGCCGCAATCAGTCCCTTGGACTGACCCGCTCCGGTGCCGTCGATGGCGCCGAGCCACAGGGCGGCCCATTCGTTCCGGGTTTCGAAGAGGTCCGCGGCCTTGGCGCCCACGAGGTTGGAGCCTGGACAGCCGAAGCGCGTATGCGCCGCGGGATTTGCGAATTGGACAAGGCCATCTTCATCGACGGTGATGATGATGTCAGGGGCGCTGGCGACGACGGCGTCATACCGGGCGTCCTGCTGATCGCGCAAATACCGCACGCGACGGGTTGGGGCCGTGACGTCGGAAACGGCGATTATGCATCCGTCCGGGGGCGCCTCCCCGATGGGTGAGACGGTGATGTCGTGCAGCAACGGCTGCCGCGAGCGGGTCTGCAGGGGCAGGAGCGCCGGGTTCAGGGTATGGGTGATGATAGTCGAGGCGCTGAAGGTCAGGGCGGTCTCGATGGCTGCCAGAAGCCGCGGCAGCTGCGCGTGCGGAAAAACCTCCCCGAGCAGTTTGCCGCACGCCTCCTCGGCGCCGATCCCGGAGCAGAGCCGCATCCAGGCGTTCCACAGCGTGATGCGACCGGTCCGGTCGAGAACGATGAGGCCGCCGTTGATGGCATCGAGGATCGATCGGCTCGATATCGGATTATTCGACATCGTTCGCGGCTGCGCTCTGACCGGTCGAGCGCTCGATGTAGGCGTCCAGCAGCTTCTGCAGCATCACGAGGGAGGGCAGATCGAGGATCATCGCGAGAAAGCCCTGGATGTCGCGCTGCTTGACCAGGAAGTTGATATAAATGAAGAGCACCCTTTCGTGCGCGGCGGAATGGTGGCGGAAGAAGTCCGAGCCCTCGCCGTGGATGACCTCGGGCAGCGAGATCTTGAGGCTGCGCTGCAGGCTGTTCGCCATGGTCGAGAGGCAGCCGTTCAGCAGGATGTTGCCGGTCTCGGCCAGGGCTTCCTGCTCCAGCTCGATGATGTCGTCGAGCGACAGCTCCACGCCCACCAGGGCGCGGATGAGCTCCATGCTCCGTGCCTCGGGGAAGATCAGCAGGGCCCGGCCGCGGATGTCACCTTCGAAGTCCTGATGGATGCCGACCAGCCGCTTCGCGTCGTGCTCCCGCAGGTTCGCGATGGCCTGCTCCCGGGTGACGACGACCGCCTGCGGCACGGACAGCACCACTTCCTCGCGGACCAGCTCGCTCAGATTCGTGGCCGCACTGCTGACGCCGAGGTTCACCAGCTCGGTCAGGGCGTCGAGCTGCAGCTCGGTCAGGGTCACACTGTCGTTCATCGGGAATCCGCCTTTTGCCGCTCGATGGCGGAGCTCAGAAAGTCGGCCAGGGCGGTTTCGGTCACAGGCTTAGGGAGAAAAGTCGCCCCCGCGGCCTGGGTCCGCTTGATGACTTCAACCTGGCGATTGGCCGAAACCACGGCGACGCTGATCCGGGGGTCGAGCACGCGCAGCTCCGCCGCCAGGGTCACTCCATCCTTGCCGGGCATATTGAAGTCGACGAGCACGACCTCGGGGGAGAGATCCCGGGTCTGCTGCAGCGCTTCGGTGGCGTTGGCAGCCTCGATTCGCTTCCAGTCCGGATGCAGTGTGCTCAGCACTTTGGCCACGGACATCCGGGCGAGCTTGCTGTCATCGACGATCAATACGGTGTAGGTCACCAGATTTCCTCTATGCGATGGCCGGCGCCACCCAGTCCTTCAGTCGGGCATCGGCCGGAGGGCCGAGGAGCCTGGGCCTGACCGCCATCAGAACCTGGACTACCGCCGTGTGCGCGGTCTGGCAGTCCCGCCAGTCGACGGTCATCCCCGGGTCGGCAAGCAGCAGCTGCAGCAGCGACTCGGCATCCGCGCTGGGGCAGGCGCCGACGAGCTCGATGTGGCCACCGGCCGCGGCCCGGACCGTCATCGGAGCATCTCCGCGATATTGAGCACCAATAGGACCCGTCCGTCGCCCAACAGGGTAGTCCCCATGATTCCCGGTGTCCCGGCCAGCAGGCCCTCCAGCGGTTTCAGTATGAGGTCCAATCGCTCGACTATCCGATCTACCTGAAACGCGGCGCACTCCCCATTGGCCGTTGCCACCACCAGAGTCGCCCCGTCAACATCCGCTTGCGGCTCCACACCCAGAACCTTTGCCAGATCTATGACCGGCATTGCCCGATCCCGCAGGACGATGACCGGCGCGGCCCCGACTTTGGAGATGGCGGCTTGTGGAACGCGGGTGGTTTCGATTATAGCCTCTAGGGGCAGGCCGAACATCTGGCCCCCCGCCTCGACCGTCATCACGTGCGACAGCATGACGCTGAACGGAAGCGATAGCTTTACTGCAGTCCCGCTCCCTGCAACGGTCCTGATGGAGACGTGCCCCCCGACGCGTTCGACCGCCCTGCGGACAGCGTCCATTCCGACGCCGCGTCCCGATATCTCAGTGACCTTGGTGCTGGTGGAGAACCCGGGGGCGAAGATCAGGTCCAGGGCTTCAGCTTCCGTCAGAGTGAGCCGCTGCTCTTCGGTAATGAGGCCGCGCTGCAGCGCCACATTGCGCACTCGAGCGACGTCGATGCCGGCGCCGTCATCGCTGACCTCGATGAGGACTCGATCGGCGCTGCGCTCAGCCCTGATCCGAAGAGTGGCGGTGGACAACTTGCCGGCGGCGGTGCGCTCGCCTGAGTCTTCCACGCCATGGTCGATCGCATTGCGCACGAGGTGAAGCAACGGCTCGAACAGCATCTCCACGATGGTCTTGTCCGCCTCGGTATCCTCTCCCACGATCACCAGCTTCACCGGCTTGCGCAGGTTCGCGGACATTTCCCGCACGAGGCGCGGAAAGCGCTGCAGCACGGAGCGCAACGGTCGCACCCGCATCCGCAGAGCGGACCTGCGCAGCTCGCCTACGAGATGCTCGAGAGCGGCTTGGCGCTCTTTCAGAAGGTCCGCAGCCGACGGGTCGCCCGCCCGGACGAGCCTGGTGACATGACCGATTGCGTTGTTGATGACCGTGAGCTCACCCGCCAGGCGGACGACGGCATCGACCTGATCGGCGTCGATTCTGAGCGTGCGCGCCAGCGATTCCGTTGCGCGCACGGAGTCGGCGGCGGCCGCCGCCTCCGCAGGGGTTTCGTCCGCAAGCAGTTGTGCGAGGGCGTCGCGTAGCGGCTGCACCGAGAGCGCCAGGAGGCTCTGCCGGGTAGCGCGGAAAATGCGCTCGGAAGACTCCGGGCGGCCGCAGAACCGCAACGCATTGGCGGCCACCGTTCCCGCCGCGCCGACTCTGCCCGCGAAACTCTGCGGCGATCCCTCGCCGAGGAACGCCCGCTGCGCCTCGATGACCCCCATCACGTGCGGCGGCAGCGAGCCTGCTGAATCCTCGACGCGGGTGGTGATCGGCAGGATGCCGCAATCCCCGCTGTGCCCCTGCAGATGCCCGTGCAGATCCGCGGCGGGAGCCGTGCTGAGCGCGGTCAGGATGAGGTTGCAGCGAAAGGGATCGAGAGTAGCCGGTGCTCCCCAGGACTCGCGCGGGGTCAACTCGAGCGCCACCAGCCCGGGCAGGGATATCATGCGCTGCAGGGGATCTTCCCCCTGGTAGAAGCAATCCACGCCGGGCACGAAGCGGATCGCCGTGAGCGCCCGGGCCGCGGCCACGCGGTTTCTGTCGACGAGATCGGTCACCCAGTCGGGCACACCGTGTTCCGCCGGGACTGAGGGGGCCTGGACGGGTTGGCCCCCTGCCACTTCCGGTAACTCGCCGGACCGTTCGATGGCATCGAGCCACCCGGCCGCCCGGTCGAGATGGGCCAGGCACTGTCCGATCCCTGCCGGGGTCAGCGGGCGCCTGCCTGCGCGTGCCTCCGCAAGGACCTCTTCGGCGGCATGCATCGCGGCTTCCATCGCGGCGAATTCGACGATGGCCGCGCCCCCCTTCAAGGTGTGAAATGCGCGGAAGACCTCGTCGAGGCGCTCCGCATCCCGCGGCGACTGCTCCAGAGCCAGGAGACCGCCGCCGGCAGCATCCACGAGCTCGCGCGATTCGATCACGAACTGCTGCAGGAACTCGTTCACGACCGGACCCCGCACAGCATCCGCGCGAATTCCACGAGCTGCTCGCGCTCGACGGGCTTGACCAGATAGTAGTTGGCGCCGGCGGCGCGGGCGGCCGCGAAATCGGCGTCGGCCGACTCCGTGCTGGTCACGAGCGCGGGAATGGAGGCAATCGAACCCTCTTTCTCCCGCAGAGTCCCCAGGAACGTCAAGCCGTCCATCTGCGGCATGTTGATGTCGACTACCAACAGGTCGACCGGCCGGGCGAGGAGAATTTCCAGCGCCTCGAGCCCGTTCAACGCCTCCTCGACCCGGAATCCGGCCTCTTCCAGTATGGAGCGGTAGTAGACGCGTACCAGTCCGGCATCATCCACCACCAGTACGGTCTTGGGGACGGCGGTCATGTCCTGGTCCCGGGACGTTGATACACGATGGCATCGGCGAAGCGCCGCACGTCGAAAAGCGGCGAGATCCGGCTCATGGATTCGCTGTGTCCCAGGCAGATGAAGCCGCCCGGGAGCAGGTTGTCGTAAAGGTTCTCCGCCGCGAGCCTGCGCGAGGTATCGTCGAAATAGATGAGGACGTTGCGGCAGAAGATGACGTCGAATTGGCCGTGCTGCCGGGTCTGCCCGGGCTCCACGAGGTTCACCGGCGTGAAGGAGACGGAGTCTCGCAGCTGCGCTTCGATCTGCCAGCGCTCCGCGGACAGCTCCTGGAAGTATTTGCCGATGAGCTCCGCCGGCAGACGCATCAGGGCGCGCTTGCCGAACGTTCCGGCGCGTGCCAGCTCCAGCACACGGGTGTCGATGTCGGAGCCCACGATCTCGATGAAGTATTCGTCGACCCGGGACCAGTTCTCGAGCAGCCATATCGCAATCGAATAGGGCTCCTCGCCGGTGGAGCAGGCGGCCGACCAGATGCGTATCGGGTCCCCGGCCTGCTTGTCACTCACCCGTTCCGTCATGAGGTCATTCGTCAGGCATTTGAGCTGGTATTCCTCACGATAGAAGTAGGTCTCATTGACGGTGAAGGCGTTGACGAACTGTTGGATCTCGTCACGCGTGTCGGTGCGCAGCAGCGCGAAATAGCCCGCGAAGGACGCCGCGCCGGTCTCGGCCATGCGCTCCCAGACGCGCCGCTCCACGTAGTACCGCTTCGCCTCCGTAAATACCATTCCAGTGCGTCTATAGAGGTATTCGCACAGTCTTCGAAACTCGTCTTCCGTCAGGGCCGGGCGCTCAGTCACGACTGCCTGCGGCCCTGATGCGGTCCGTGGCCAGCCTGATCGCGAAGGTGAGGAACGGTACCTGCGGGAAGCGCTGCGCGCAGCGCTCCAGGGCCGGCAATGCCGCTTGATTGCCTACTTCCGCAAGGACTTCGATCGCCGCCGCGCAGACATTGACCTCGGCCTCCCGGTCGAGCAGCGTACAGAGGCTGCGGCTGGCGTCTTCACTGGGGAGGCTGCGCGCGAGCTCACAGCTCAGAATCCGCACGTCGACGTCGGGATCGCTCAACAGCTGCGGCAGCAACTCGTGCGCGGCGAAATGCGAGGAGCACAATGCATCGAGCGCGCCGGTGCGCAGGGCGGCGTCGTTGGAGCGCAGCATCGGCAGCATTGCCCTGAGGCTCTCGCGGGTCCCGATGCGCGCAAGACTGGTAAACATCGCTTCGCGGACGCGGGCGTCGGTCTCCTGCGGCAGCGCCGCCGCGAGCGCACCTGCGGAGTCGGCCAGCTCGGCGGCTGCCCGGGCGGCGGTCCATCGCGCTTCGGGATTTGCGCTGGCGAGCCCGGCGAGCACTTCGCCGGCACTCGCTTTCGGTGGCTCCGCCGGCTGAGTGGGCTTACGGACAAGCGGCACGGGGCACCAGCCTTTGAAGACGCTGCGCGATGCCCGGCAGGGGCACAACGTAGGCGGCGCCTCCGGCCCGCACGAGCTCTCCGGGCATTCCCCAGATGACCGCCGTCTCTTCGGCTTCCGCAATCGTGGCTCCCCCCTGCGTATGAAGCGTCGCCAACGCGTCGGCGCCATCGTTGCCCATGCCCGTCATCAATATGCCTACGAGCTGGGTGGCGGGAAGATGCTGCATTGCCGAGCGGACCAGGCGGTCCGTACTCGGGTGCCACGGATAGTCAGGGTTGGCAGGGACGGCCATGGCGACGAGGCCGGAAGGGCGCTTGGAGACCACCAGGTCGGCATCGCCCCGCCCGATGTAGACGTAGCCGCTCTTCAGGGGGGTGGGCTGCGTAACCTCCACGACCGGCAGCGCGCAGAGCCCGGCCAGCCGCCTGGCGAGTGGTCCCGTGAAGCCTGCCGGCATGTGTTGCGCGACGAGGATCGGCCAGGGAAAGCCCGGTGGCAGCGGCGTGAGGAGCGCCTCGAGCGCGGGCGGGCCGCCGGTCGAGGTCCCGACGAGCACGAGCCCATCGCCGCTGGGCTCGGGGCGGTCATCGACCGCCTCGCCGGTGGATGCGGGTTTCGCACGACGTCGCCTGGTGACGGCGCCGCCGATCCTGAACTGCACGCGCTCTCGCAGCCTGTGGCTGGCAGGAAGCCGTGCGGCCGCCGCCGTCCGGACCTTCTCCTTGAGGGTGGGGCCGAATTCCTGCATCTGCAGGGACACGGCGCCCGTGGGCTTGGGAACGAAATCCACCGCACCGAGGCGCAAGGCCTCCAAAGTGGCCTCGGCGCCCTCGGCTGTCACCGACGAGACCATGACGACGGGACACGGCCGCTGCACCATGATTCGATCGAGGCACTGCAGCCCATCCATCTGCGGCATCTGCACGTCCAGAGTGATGACGTCCGGCCTGAACGCGTTGAGTCGAGCCAACGCTTCGACTCCGTTGCGCGCGACTTCGACGCTGAAATCCGCGCCTTCAGCGAGAACACTGCTGAAGAGTTTTCGCACCAGGGCCGAATCATCCACCACCAGAACCTTGATCACGCATCCGTCCGACGTTGCTGAGACTCGAACTTGTCCAGCAACCCCTGTTCCGCGCGAGTCAGCAGCTCCATCGGATCGAGCAGCAGCACGATGCGGTGCGCGGAAGGGAGGTTGATGACGCCGCGCACCAGCTTGGATGCATCATCCGTGAGGTGTGGTGCCGGCTCGATGGCGCCCGGGCTGGAGCGCAGGACATCGGAAACTCCATCGACGATGAGCCCGGCGCGGTGGCGTTCCGTTTTGACCACGATCAGACGGCGTCCATCGGGATTTTCGCCCGGCGCCATGTCGAAGCGCCGGCGCTGGTCGATGACCGGCAGGATCTCGCCGCGCAGATTGACCACGCCTTCCAGGAATTTCGGCGTCCTGGGGAGGCGGGTGACCTGCTCCGGAACGCGGGCAACCTCGACGACGGTGTCGATGGGAAGGCCGAACTCGTCGTTTCCGAGACGAAAGACGAGGAAAGTCAGCTCCTGGTGAGCGGTCGGCTCCGCCGACTCATCGTGCCCGCGCTGCGGGCGCTGCTCGGCCGCGAGTTTCTGCATGACGTCATCCCGGAAAAGATGCTGCGACGAGAGGATGGAGATCAGGCGCCGGCCGGCCTCGCCGCGATATACGGACCTGATCCGCGACTCGCCTCCCGTGCGGGCGGCGAGTGCCGGTGGCACCGGGTCGAGGAGCCTGGTCTCCGCCGCGACGACCGCGCGTGCCCGGTCGGCGACGAGCCCGACGCGTGCGCCGCCCACGTGGACGACCAGGACTTTTTCCCGGCCGCCCGTCATCTGCGCCGCGGAGAAGCCGAGGAGCGACCGCAGCGACAACAGGGGCAGCAGCGTCTCCCGCACGGCGGTGAGCCCGACGACAACGGCCTCGGAATGCGCCACGGCGGTCACGCTCTCCGGCGCCGCGATGATCTCCTGCACATCGGCGAGCGGCAGGGCGAACTCCTGTCCCGCGACCTCGAATGTCACGAGAGTCTCGGTTTCCTCCGCCGCCTCGCGCCCCTCGCCGCCTGCCTCGGCGGCGGCTCCGGGCGGGGAGCCGTGTGGCCGGGCGCGGCCGCGGCTCGCGAAAGCCGATTCCAACATCGACTCGATGTCGAGAATCTTCGCCACGCCCTTGTCTCCGGCCAGGGACAGGGCTCCGAGCAGCCGCTCCGTGCCGTCGGCACCGGCCGCTCTCGGCCCGATGTCGATCTGCGCTTCGCCCGCATATTCCAGAGCAGCGACCGCATCGACGAGAACGGCGATCGGCGCGCCGATGTCGAGGACGATCGCCCGCTCGCTCGAGTTGTCCGTTGCCGCCGATTTGCCGAGCAGCTGGCGCAGCCCCGCGATCGGCAGTACCGCGCCCCTCAGGTTGCCGATCCCGAGCAGGGCGGGCGGGCCCTGCGGGACGCGGGCCACGGCGGGCATGCGGATCACTTCCAGCACGTCCTCGGACCTCAGGGCGTACAGCTGGCCGCCGACGTGGAAGGTCAGGAAGCGCCCGGAATGGAATTGAGGCTGCGGGGGCACGAGCCGGTCACGCAGTCTGTCGCCGCATCGCCTCCGCCAGCGATGCAATTTCCTCCACGGCGGCCGCGAGGTCCTCCGCCCCGCGCGATTGCTCGCTGGCGGCGGTGGCAGCTTCACGGGACGACACGCTCGCCTGCTCGGCCGCCGAGGCGACTTCCTGCGCGGCCTGTGAGATCTCGGCCGTCGCCGACAGGATCTTGTCCGCGCCCGCGAGGATCGAGCGGCTGACCGCACCGAGCGCGGTCACATCGTCGGCGAGCTGCACCAGGCCGGCGCCGACGATCTGATTCTTCTGCACCTCGGCTTCCGCCGCCGCGGTGATCTGCTGCAGGTCGCTCTTGATGATGCCGATCTGGTCGAGGATGCCGCGCACCGTATCCCGGGCCTGCTCGAGGTTCGCCGATGCATCGCGCGCCAGGTTGCGAATGTCGTTGGACACCACGGCAAACCCGCGTCCGGAGTCCCCCGCCCGCGCGGCTTCGACCGAGCCGCTCACGGCGAGCATGCTGGTTTGAACTGCAACCAGGGTGATGGTGTCGATGATCTTCTCGATCCTGCGCCCGACGCCCTCGAGGCGGGTCATTGCGCCCGCGCCGGCCCGCGTTTCCTGCAGTGTGCTCGAGACGCCCGCTATCAGAGTCTCGACCGCGCTCCGTCCCTCCTTGAGAGCGGCATCGAGGTTCACCACCCGCTCGTTCCCGGCCATGGAGTTGGTCTGCGCGACTCGCGCGTTGCGCTCGATTTGACTCATGGCACTCGCTGTCTGATGAGTCGCCGACGACTGTATCTGCGCGGCCTTGCTGATCTGCTCGACCGCGGCCATCACCTCGGCGGCGGCGCCCGACAGCTCCTGGATCGCCGCCGACAGCTCCTCGGCGTTGGCGCCGATCTGCTCCAGGCTCGAAGCATTCGCGTTGCCCGAGCGCAGCTTCTCGGCCAGCGCCGCCAGCC
>Ga0335072_10014996_pt1 | contig 11003 bp, 7 predicted proteins | sample Lox_Sample_21_FD_206725 | JGI IMG/M metagenome (GOLD analysis project Ga0335072, IMG submission 206725) | Soil microbial communities from Loxahatchee National Wildlife Refuge, Florida, United States - Lox_Sample_2.1 | ecosystem: Environmental > Terrestrial > Soil > Wetlands | place: USA: Florida... | reverse complement strand
GAGGCTGGTGCGCGAGGTACCGGACGCGCCCGCCAAGGTCACGCTCGGTCGGTTTTTTGAGACACACGACAACCGGGCTCGCTCTGGCACGAGCTAGAATTTTCGTTGGCTTCGCGGCCCCTGACCCGCCGCATCAACGGAGAGCGCATTGACCGAGCAGAACCCCGTTCCGCTCATCGTACTGTCTCCCACCCGGGATGCGGTCGAGGCCATCAACAGCAACCTGCGCCGCGCCGGCCACCCAGTGCACTGCACGTGGATCCCGGCGCTCCGAGACCTGCCCGACGCCCTGCCGCAGATCAACCCGGAGCTGCTGATCGACGTACCGGGGCCGGAGGATGATCTCAAGAGCGTCATCGAGATACGGGATCAGGTGGCGCCCACCGTCCCGGTCATCCAGCTCACGGAAACCGCCGTGGACGAGCGTGTGATCGCCGGCGCGATGCTGGAGGGTGCGCGCGACGTGGTCTCGCTGGCCAATCCCGCGCGCCTGGCCGCAGTCATGGTCCGCGAGCTGCGTGCCTTCCGCCTGGAACGCGCGCTCACGTCCACTCTCAAATCCGCCCACGACGCCCGCAATCAGCTCGAAAACGTCCTGCAGCGCTCCAATGATGCGATCGTGCAGGTCCAGGAGGGCATCGTCATCGACGCCAACCCGGCGTGGCTCGAGCTCTTCGGGGTCAAGGACTCGCTGGTCGGTCAGCCGGTGATGGACCTCTTCGACGAGGCGACGCAGCCGGCGCTCAAGGGCGCGCTCGCCGCCTGCCTGCAGGGCCGTTGGAACGATCTCGCGCTCAAGGCCACCGCCCTGCTGCCGGAAGGCAAGGCGATGGCCGTGGAGATCGTGCTGGCGTTGGGTCACCACGATGGCGAGCCGAGCGTGCGTCTGGTCGTGCCCGCGAAGGGGCGCGACGAGGAAAATCTCGTCGAGGAGCTGAGCCACGCCGTCCATTCGGACCATACGACCGGCTTCCTCCATCGACGCGAGCTGATGGAAGCGCTGCATGCGCGCCTGGCCGCGCCGAGCCCCGGCGGCATGCGCTGTCTGGCGTTGGTCAAGCTCGATGCCTTCGCGGCCGTGGAGCGCGATGTCGGCGCCACAGCCAGCGAGGATGTATTGATGGGAATCGCGGCGCTACTGAAGGAGACGCTCTATCCCAACGAAATCGTCGGACGCTTCGGCGGGGTGAGATTCCTCGCGTTGCTCGAGCGCGGCAACGAGAACGATATCCAGGCGTGGGGCAAACAACTCCTGGCGCGCGTGCAGAAGCACATCATGCGCGTCAACGAAAAGGCGGTCGCGGTCACCTGCACCGTGGGCCTGTCGATCGTGCCTCCCAGCGAGCCCAAGCTGGACGCCATCGTGGCCGACGCCATCGAGGCTTGCGCCAAGGGCGTCAAGCAGGGCGGCAACCAGGCGTTGACATCCGGACGGGCCGACGTCGAGAACCGCGTTCAGTCGTACGACCAGGTCTGGGTCAAGCACATCAAGGCCGCGCTGATGGAGAACCGGTTCCGCCTGGCGCAGCAGCCGGTGGCGAGCCTCCAGGGCGACGATCCGCAGATGTGGGACGTGTTGGTCCGCATGGTCGACCCGACGGGCAAGGAAGTGCTGCCGTCGGAGTTCATGGCGGCGGCGGAGCGCAACGACCTGCTGAAGAACATCGACCGCTGGGTGGTCGGCGCCTCACTGGCTTTCGCCGCGCAGCGCCAGCCGCAGTGCCTCTTCGTGCGCCTCTCGCGCGATACGGCCCGGGACGCGACTTTCGTCGAATGGCTCGACGGACACATCCGCTCGACGCGCGCGGAGCCGCAGCGGGTCTGCTTCCAGGCGACCGAGGAGGTGGCGGCGAGCTTCCCACAGGTGCGGATCCTGGCCGGGGGCCTGCGCCAGCGGGGATTCCGTTTCGCGCTCGAGAGCTTCGGCTCCGGCCGCGATCCGCAGAGCCTCCTCGCCTCCGTGCCGCTCGATTTCGTGAAGATCGACGGCGCCCTGGTTCAGAGCCTGGCACGCGACTCGCAGACGCAGCAGCGGGTTCGTGGCCTGGTCGACTCCGCCAAGAAGCGCAACATCCAGACCATCGCGGAGCGCGTCGAGGACGCAAACACCATGGCCGTGCTGTGGCAGCTCGGCGTGCAGTATATTCAGGGCTACTTCGTCAACGCGCCCGAAGAAGTCGTCATGGGCTGAGGATCATCAGGCCGGCGGCGGTAGGACGGCCTCGAGTCGATCCACCTTCCTCGGCCAGCCGCGCGGCAACACCGCGCCGCGCTGTGCGCGCTGGCCACGGTAGGCCTTGAGATCGCCCCACTCGAGCGTCTTCTGCTTCTCGCCCGCCCAGATCACCAGCGAGCCCTTGGGCGGCACGACGGCGATTCCGCTCATCAGCTCATCGCGCGCCGCCGCTTTCTTGCCCGGAATGTCGTACAGCTTGTTGCCCTTGCCGCGCGGCATCTCCGGCACGTCGCTGACCGGGAAGGCGAGGAGCTTGCCTTCACTGCTCACCGCCACGACCAGCGACTCCGATGACGGTACCCACGCGGGCGGCAGCACCATCGCGTTATCGGGGACGTTGAGCACTGTCTTGCCGGCGCGGCGGTCGGTGATCAGTTCCTTCAGGCGCACCGTGAAACCGTAGCCGGCGTCGCTCGCGAGCAGCCAGAGATCATCGGGCTCGCCCATCATGACGCCGGCGAACTTGGCGCCGTCCGGCGGATTGAGACGGCCGGAGAGCGGCTCACCCTGACCGCGCGCCGATGGCAACGAGTGCGCCGGGAGCGAGTACGTCCGGCCCGTACTGTCGATGAATATCGCGGCCTGGAGGCTCCTTCCGCGCGCCATCGACTGGAAGCCGTCGCCGCTCTTGTAGGAGAGCGTGTGCGGATCGATCTCGTGGCCCTTGGCGGAGCGCACGAAGCCGCCCGTCGACAACACCACGGACACCGGCTCGTTGGGAATGAGCGTGGTCTCGTCGATCGCCTGCGCGGCGTCACGCTCGATGATGCGCGTGCGCCGCTCGTCGCCGTGTTTCTCGGCGTCTTCGCGGATCTCGGCGGCGACGAGCTTCTTCAGTCTGGCCTTGCTCTTCAGCAGCGCTTCCAGCTCCTCGCGCTCGGCGGCCAGCTCCTTCTGCTCCTCGCGGATCTTCATCTCCTCGAGCTTCGCCAGATGGCGCAGCCGGGTGTTGAGGATCTCCTCGGCCTGCTCGTCGGACAGCTTGAAGCGCTTCATCAGCACCGGCTTCGGCTCGTCCTCGCGGCGGATGATGCGGATCACCTCATCCAGGTTGAGGTAGACGACCAGGAGGCCTTCGAGGATGTGCAACCGCCGGTTGACCCGCTCCAGCCGATGCTGCAGGCGGCGGATGACGGTGGCGATGCGGAAATCCAGCCATTCCGTGAGGATGGCTTTCAGCCCCATGACGCGCGGGCGTCCGTCCAGGCCGATGATGTTGAGATTGACCCGGTAATTGCGCTCGAGATCGGTAGTGGCGAAGAGGTGGTTCATCACCTCCACCATGTCGATGCGATTCGACCGCGGCACGATCACGAGGCGCACGGCGTGCTCGTGGTCGGATTCGTCTCTCAGGTCATCGACCATCGGCAGCTTCTTCGCCCGCATCTGTTCCGCGATCTGCTCCTGGACGCGGGTGGGCGAGACCTGGTAGGGGAAAGCGGTGATGACGACGTTGCCGTCCTCGAGCTCGTAAGTGGCCCGGGCCTTGAAGGAGCCGACACCGTTCTCGTAGAACTCCTTGAGATCGGCGCGCGGTGAGATGATCTCGGCGCCGGTGGGCAGGTCGGGACCCCTGATGAATTTCATCAGCTGCGCGGTGGTGGCCTCGGGCTCCTCCAGCAGGTGGATGCAGGCGTTGGCGACTTCCCGCAGGTTGTGTGGCGGTATGTCCGTGGCCATGCCCACCGCGATGCCGGTCGTGCCATTCAACAGCAGGTTCGGCAGCCGCGCCGGCAGCATCGAGGGTTCCTCGCGCGAGCCGTCATAGTTCGGCACCCAGTCGACAGTACCGTGGGACAGCTCGGCGAGCAGCACCTCGGCGTAGCGGGTCAGCTTGGCTTCGGTGTAGCGCATGGCCGCGAACGACTTCGGGTCATCCTGCGAGCCCCAGTTCCCCTGCCCGTCCACGATCGGATAGCGGTAGGAGAAGGACTGCGCCATGAGCACCATGGCCTCGTAGCAGGCGGTGTCGCCGTGCGGGTGGAACTTGCCCAGCACATCGCCGACGGTCAGCGCCGCCTTCTTGTGCTTGTTGACCGCGGCGAGCCCGAGCTCGCCCATGGCGTAGATGATGCGGCGCTGCACGGGCTTCAGCCCGTCGCCTATGGCCGGAAGCGCGCGGTCCAGGATGACGTACATCGAGTAGTCCAGGTAGGCCTTCTCGGTGAACGTGCGCAGCGGTTGGCGCTCTACGCCCTCGAAGTTGAGTTCCTGATCTTGCATGGTCATCGGAATGGTCCTTTAAACCTGCACGTCCGCCAGGTTTCCCTTCTGCTCGAGCCACTCGCGGCGGTCGCTTGCACGCTTCTTGGCCAGCAGCATGTCCATGAGTTGGTCGGTGTTGTCCTTGCCGTCGATAGTGAGCTGGATCAGGCGACGGGTCCGCGGGTCTATCGTCGTCTCGCGCAGCTGCGCCGGGTTCATCTCGCCCAGTCCTTTGAAGCGGGTGACGGTGGGCTTGGCGCGGGGACTTTCCTTCTCGATCCGCTTGAGAGTCTGATCACGCTCGCCGTCGTCGAGTGCGTAAAACACCTGCTTACCGGCATCGATGCGGTAAAGCGGCGGCATGGCTACGTGCACGTGGCCATTGGTTACCAGCGGGCGGAAATGACGGAGGAACAGAGCGCAGAGGAGCGTGGCTATGTGCTGGCCGTCGGAGTCTGCGTCGGCGAGGATGCAGATTTTGTGGTAGCGGAGCTGGCTCAGGTCCGGGGACCCGGGGTCGACACCCAGAGCGACGCTGATGTTGTGCACTTCCTCGGAGGAGCTGATCGCGCCGGGCTCGAGCTCCCAGGTATTCAGGATTTTGCCGCGCAGCGGCATGATGGCCTGGAAGTCCTTGTCGCGTGCCTGCTTGGCGGAGCCACCGGCGGAGTCGCCTTCCACCAGGAAGAGCTCGGAGCGGCGCGGGTCCTGGCTGGCGCAGTCGGCCAGCTTGCCGGGAAGCGCGGGGCCGCCGGCGATGCGCTTGCGCACGACGCGCTGCGCGGCCTTGGCGCGCTCCTGGGCGTTGGCGATCGCGAATTGCGCAATCTTCTCGCCGGCGTCGGGATGGCGGTTGAGCCAGAGCGCCACCGAGTCGCGCGCGAACCCTTCGACCAGCGCGGCGGCATCACGGGTGGCCAGGCGCTCCTTCATCTGGCCGGCGAACTGCGGCTCGTGGATCTTGACCGAGAGCACGTAGTTCGCCTTGTCCCAGATATCCTCGGGGCTGAGCTTGACGCCGCGGGGCACGAGGTTGCGGAACTCGCAGAACTCGCGCACGGCCTGCGCCACGCCCGACCGCAATCCGTTGACATGGGTGCCACCCTCGGTCGTCGGGATGAGGTTGACGTAGCTCTCGCCGATCGCGGTCTCCGCGGCAGGCGCCCACACCAGCGCGAAGTTCACAGCGTCGCTCTCTTCCTCGCGCTGGCCGGTAATCGGCTCGTTGGGCAGGCGCTCGTTGTCGGCCAGCTCCTCGAGCAGGTAGGCGCCGAGGTCGCCGGTGTAGAACCACTCGTCCTTCTCGCCGGTCGCCTCGTGGGTGAAAGTGATGCGCAGGCCGGGACAGAGCACGGCCTTGGCCTTCAGGGTGTGCTTGAGCTGCGGAACGGAGAACTTGTCGGAGTCGAAGAACTTCGGGTCGGGCCAGAAGCGCACGGTGGTGCCGGTATTGCGCTGGCCGACGGTGCCCACGACTTCCAGCTTGGAGTGGACTTTGCCGTCGCGGAAGCTGATGTTGTATTCCTTGCCGCCGCGCTTGATCCAGCACTCCAGGTTCTTCGAGAGCGCGTTGACCACAGAGACGCCGACGCCGTGCAGGCCGCCGGAGAACCTGTAGGTCTTGTCGGAGAATTTACCCCCCGCGTGCAGGCGGGTGAGGATCAGCTCGACACCGCTCACCTTCTCCTTGGGATGGATGTCGACCGGCATGCCGCGGCCGTCGTCGGCGACCTGCAGGGAGTTGTCCTTGAAGAGGGTGACGTCGATCTGCTTGCAGTAGCCGGCTATCGCCTCATCGACGCTGTTGTCGACGACCTCGTGGGCCAGGTGGTTGGGGCGGGAGGTGTGCGTGTACATTCCTGGGCGGCGGCGCACGGGCTCCAGGCCGCTCAGGACTTCGATGTCGGAGGCTGTGTAGGAACTGTTCATCAGGATCGCGTGGTGAATGATCTCGCGCTAAACACGCGCGAATCTTACCCGGTTTTGGTTTCGTGCCCAGAGCGCATCACAAAGAGGCTCCTGGCCAGAACGCCGCAAGTACGTCCATGTAGGCTCGCGGATCGCCGTCCTGGCGGTCAGCGTCCGGCCAGGAGCCTCTTTGCGCCGCGCTCTTACTTCAGGTCCGCGACCAGCGCGGCTCTTACGGGGGCAGGGACGGGATCGATGGAATGACGGTAATGGTCGTGATCGACGCCGGCAGCGAGCGCTGCGCCGCCTTTGAGGGCGGAGATCATGGGAGGGGTGAGCTCGAAGCGGAGGAAATGCACCGACGAGGTCTTCTCGGCGTTCTCGCGCTCGAGATCTTCGTCGGCGATCGCATACACGCGATCGTGGCCGTGCACCTGCATCCAGCAGCGATCCTCGAGGCCGATGAGCTTCGCGAGCTGGCGCTGGCGCTCGTCGACGTCCGGGAATTCGATGAGGAGGGTCGCCTTCCAGTTGCTGCCGTCCGGGATCAGCGGGTTGTAGGCGTCGAGCTCCTCACGGATACCTTCCGGCTCGAAGATGCGCTCGGCGCGCAGCATTTCCTGGACTTGATACTGCATGGTCAGCCGGTCCTCGAAGGACCAGGTGACGCTGGGGCCGATCGCGAGCTTGCGATCGCGCTTGTGCTCGAGCACGCGGGCGCGGAACGCGGGACGCTCGCGGGCGTAACGCTCGAGGCTCATGAGATCTTCGACAGTGAGCTTGTCCATCGCGTGCTCCTAGTACGAAACGCCGGCTCCGGGCTCCTGCGCGGCCCAGCGTGCCTCGGTCAAAAAGCGTGGTTTTTGCCTGAGGCTCCGCCACCTGCGGCGGCGGGGCACCTCCCTGTGCCTACAACACGCTCGTGCCGCTGCATGTTTCAGGGGGGACGTATCCATCAGCAACCGGCTAGATGCCGTAGGCCAGCCGCAGGAGGCTCAGCGGATGCTCCGGCTCCCGTCCATCCTCGAGTCCGCTCTGGATCTGCTCGCCGGCCATGGGGCAGTCGCTCGCATAGTGCTCGGCGGCCGCGGATTGGACACGCTGGATGACGGGCCGGCCGATCTTCATGGAGGCGGCGCGGAATTCCTTTTTCACCCCGTACGTACCGTTGTGCCCGGAGCAGCGCTCGATCGGGTCGACGGTGGTATCGGGGATGAGCCGCAGCACGTCGCGGGTCTTCAGACCGATGTTCTGCACACGCAGGTGACAGGCTACGTGGTAGCTCACCTTCCCGAGGGGGCGCTCGAAGTCGGTGCGCAGGAGCCCTGCGCGATGGCGGTGCATCAGGTACTCGAAGGGATCGAAGATGCGCTTGCCCACGCGCTTCACGTCAGCGTCATCGGGAAACATCAGGGGCAGCTCCTGCTTGAACATCAGCACGCAGGAGGGTATCGGAGCGACGATGTCGTACCCGGCGTCGATCACGGCCAGGAGCTGCGGGATGTTGAACTCCTTGTGCTCGGCGACCGTCTCGAGGTCACCGAGCTCCAGGCGCGGCATGCCGCAGCAGCGCTCCTTCGCGACGAGCGTGACCGGGATGTCATTGTGCTCGAAGACGGCGACCAGGTCCTCGTTGATCCGTGGATCGTTGCGATTGCCGTAGCAGGTGGTGAAGAGCGCCACCTTGCCCGTCGTCTCGGGAGTCGGCACCGCCTCGGCGCCGGAGCTCTCGCCCAGGCGGTGCAGCCGCTTGCGCGCCGTGCGGGAGTGGTATTCCGGAATGGGCGCGGTCCGGTCGACGCCAAGAGTCTTCTCCAGCACCGCGCGGCCGATGCTCGAGCGGTTGACGGCGTTGACGATCTCCGCGACGACAGGAATGCCGGCGATCTTTCCGACCGTGTCCGTCGCGGAGAGCGCCCGACTGCGAAAGCCGACGCCCTCCTTGCGATCGTGAACTGCCTTCGCGCGCAGCATCAAATGCGGGAAGTCGATATTCCACGGATGTGGCGGCACGTACGGGCACTTCGTCATGAAGCACATGTCGCACAGGTAGCAGTGATCGACGACCTGCCAGAAGACCTTCTTGTCGACCGAGTGCACTTCGCCGTCGGCGGAGGCATCGACGGCATCGAACAGTGTTGGGAACGAGTTGCAGAGACTGAAGCAGCGGCGGCAGCCGTGGCAGATGTCGAAGACGCGCTCCAGCTCCTTGGTGAGCGCGGCCTCGTCGTAGAAGGCAGGGTTCCGCCAGTCGATGGGATGGCGGGTCGGGGCCTCGAGGCTGCCCTCGCGGCCTGCGGCCGGCTGCCGCGATCCTCCATCCCCGGATGAAGTGGGTGTAGAGCTCATGCAGAACGCCATATCCCGTAGATCAGGCACAGGGACGTGCCCCGCCGCCGCAGGTGGCGGAGCCGCGGGCAAAAGCCACGCTTTTTGCCCGCGGCCGCGCTGGGCCGGGCAGGAGCCCGGATCCAGCGCCTCAAACAACCCTCAAATCCCGTCGAGGGCCTTCTGGAAGCGATTGGCGTGCGAACGCTCGGCCTTGGCCAGGGTCTCGAACCAGTCGGCAATCTCGGCGAAGCCTTCGTCGCGTGCCGACTTTGCCATGCCGGGATACATGTCGGTGTATTCGTGGGTCTCGCCCGCGATCGCGGCCTTCAGATTGAGCTTGGTGTCGCCGATCGGCAGCCCGGTGGCCGGGTCACCCACCGCCTCGAGATACTCGAGGTGTCCGTGTGCGTGGCCGGTTTCGCCCTCGGCCGTCGAGCGGAAGACCGCCGACACGTCGTTGAATCCCTCGACGTCCGCCTTGGCTGCGAAGTACAGGTACCGACGATTCGCCTGGGACTCGCCCGCGAACGCGTCTTTCAGGTTCTTCTCGGTCTTGCTGCCTTTGAGATTCATGCCGCTCTCCTGTCTTAGACTGGGTCTAACGTGGGGTGCGACTGTAAGCCTCGGGTTCCGGCGCGTCAATCACATTGACCGGCGCCGCCACGCCTGTATAACGTGCCACGTTTATGCCCGAGAGCAAAACACCGGATTTCGAGCAGGCGCTGGCGGAGCTCGAGACGCTGGTCGAGCGCCTGGAGCGTGGCGACCTGCCGCTGGACGAGGCCCTGAAAACCTTCGAGCGGGGTGTGGAGCTCACGCGACACTGCCAGGGCTCGCTCAAGGCGGCGCAGCAGCGGGTCGAGATACTACTAAAGCGCAATGGCCAAGTGGAACCTGAGCCATTCACTATGGCCCAGTCTCAGGACGGGGCTTCCACGGGCCAGAAATGATCGTCGAGGTTCTGTTGTAGTTCTGCCACAATAGACTGCTGAGAGTGCCGCGGCACGCCGGTGTAAACTGTCAAAGATGACCTCCCCGCCGAACGCTTATCCACTGCTCGACGCGATCGAGTCCCCCGCCGACCTTCGCCAGATGCCTGTGGCGAAATTGCCGGAGGTGGCCCAGGAGCTGCGCCAGTTCCTGATCCATACCGTCAGCACCCGCGGCGGCCACTTTGCCGCCGGTCTGGGCGCGGTGGAGCTTGCCGTCGCCCTGCATTATGTCTTCGACACGCCACATGACCGCCTGGTCTGGGACGTGGGGCATCAGGCCTATCCGCACAAAGTGCTGACGGGGCGGCGCGATCAGCTGCACACGATCAAGCAGCCGGGCGGCCTCGCGCCATTCCCGACACGATCGGAAAGCCCTTACGACACGTTTGGTGTCGGCCATTCGAGCACTTCGATCAGCGCGGCGCTGGGCATGGCGGTCGCGTCCGCGCGCCTCGGCGAATCGCGACGCGCCGTCGCCATCATCGGCGATGGCGCGATGACCGCAGGCATGGCTTTCGAGGCGCTGAATCACGCGGGCTCGCTGCCGGCGGATCTGCTCGTCATTCTCAACGACAACGACATGTCGATCTCGGAGAATGTCGGCGCGCTCTCCAACTATTTCGCCGCCGCCCTCTCCGGGCGCGTCTACCGACACCTGCGCGAAGGCGGCAAGAAGGTGTTGAAGCCCATTCCGCCGATCTGGGAGCTCGCGCGCCGTTCGGAGGAGCATCTCAAGGGCATGGTCCTTCCCGGAACGCTGTTCGAGGAGCTCGGCTTCAACTACATCGGTCCCATGGACGGCCACGACGTCCGCGCGCTGGTCAGTACGCTGCGCAACGTCAAGAAGCTCGGCGGCCCGCAGTTCCTGCACGTCGTCACCCGCAAGGGCAAGGGTTATGCGCCCGCGGAGGCCGACCCGATCAAGTGGCACGGGCCGGGGCCTTTCGACCCGGTGAGCGGCACCATCTTCAAAGAAGCCTCCACGGGGCCCTCCTACTCGCAGATCTTCGGCAAGTGGCTCTGCGACATGGCGGAGCAGGACCCGCGCATCATCGGCATCACGCCCGCCATGCGCGAGGGCTCCGGCCTGGTGGAGTTCTCCAAGCGCTTCCCCGATCGCTATTTCGACGTTGCCATCGCGGAGCAGCACGCCGTCACGTTCGCCGCCGGATTGGCCACCGAGGGTCTGAAGCCCGTGGTGGCAATCTATTCCACGTTCCTGCAGCGCGCTTACGACCAGCTCATTCACGACGTCGCCCTGCAGAACCTTCCCGTCCTGTTCGCGCTCGACCGCGCCGGCCTCGTAGGCAGCGACGGCGCCACGCACCAGG
>Ga0335072_10014994_pt1 | contig 11004 bp, 11 predicted proteins | sample Lox_Sample_21_FD_206725 | JGI IMG/M metagenome (GOLD analysis project Ga0335072, IMG submission 206725) | Soil microbial communities from Loxahatchee National Wildlife Refuge, Florida, United States - Lox_Sample_2.1 | ecosystem: Environmental > Terrestrial > Soil > Wetlands | place: USA... | reverse complement strand
CGCGGCGGGCGTCATCCCGGTGGCCGAAGCGGACAATCTGTTCATTTCCGTCGGCGTTTTCATCCATTGGGACGCCAAGGACAATCAGAAGATTCAGGACTTCAACTATCAGGCCACGAAAGAGGCGATCGCGCGCGCGGTCAGCGGCGAGCCGACGCCCGCCTATGTCGTCGCCCAGCGCAATGTCGCGAAGCATCCTTTCGCGCCGAATTGAGCTACCCTCGGTACAGCAAAGAATACATAAAGGGGCCTTGGCCCCTTTTATTTTGCCTTTTCCGCGCCTTCCGTCGCGGCCGGCGCAAGATCGGCGCCGGTCAGACGGCCGTCGTGCAGCGCCGAGGCAATGAGGATGCCTTTGATGTTTGCTTGTTTGAGCGGCACAAGGTCCAAGGCATCGCGAAGGCCGCCCGCGGCGTAGAGCATGACATTTGGCGCGCGACGTTTGACTTCCAAAAGACGATCCATGTCGGGCCCGGCATCGCTGCCGACGCGCGCCAGCGTCATCACGATGACCCGCTCGGGCCACAGATGCGGCCCCTTGTCAAGCCCCAGCGGCCCAACGAAGCAGCCGTCACGGAAATCCAGAGAGAGAATGATGCGGTCGGTCAGCGCGAGGTCGGCAAGCGCCTTGCAGCTTTGCAGCGATTCGCTGCCAAGGACGAGATGCGCCCGCTCGTGGCGGGCGAGCCAGGATTGCGCCTCCCTGGCATCGCGCACCCCCGCATCGACCCAAAAAACGATATTGGGGAAAGAAGCGCCAAGCGCGTCGAGCGTCGATGCATGGCTGCCGCGCTGTTCGATCCGGTCGAGATCGGCGACATAGAGTGTCTGGAAAGGATGGACCGTCAAAAGCCCGGCGACAATGTCGAGCGGCGCGCTGGTTTTGGCGAGCTTTGTGACGATCGGCGCATAGGCATGGCGCAGACCGTGCCGCGCCCGCACCACCGCGCCGCCCATCAAATCGAGCACCGGAATGACTTCGATCGCTGGCTCTGGCATGATCACTTTACCTCATGGGGCGATCATATAATAATCTCTGATGCACCCTATCATCGGTTGGGATGTCGGCGGCGCGCATCTGAAGGCCGCGCGCGCGGAACAGGGCATTGTCACGCAGGCGGTACAGATCGCCTGCCCGCTGTGGCTCGGGGTTGCTGAACTCGATCGCGCTTATCATGAAGCCGAAGCGGTGATTGGGCGGGCTCCCCTCCATGCCATCACGATGACCGGCGAATTGTGCGACGCTTTCGCAACCCGCGCGGAAGGCGTCAAGGGCCTCGCGGCGAGCATGACGCGGCTGCTTTCTCCCGCACGCACGGTCTTTTACGCGGGCCGCTCCGGCTTTATTGACGGAAGCGAAGTTGCCGGGCACGCCATCGAAATCGCTTCCGCCAATTGGCACGCCAGCGCGGCACTGGCCGGCAAGCGCGGGAACGCGCTCTTCATCGACATGGGCTCGACGACAACCGATATCATCCCGGTCGCTGGAGGACGGCCCGCAAACCTCGGTTTCACCGACGCGGAACGCCTCATCCATGGCGAGCTTGTCTATAGCGGCCTCGCGCGGAGCTTTCTGATGGCGGGTCCAAAACTCGTGCCCTTCGCCGGTCAATGGACGCCCCTGATGAACGAATGGTTCGCCACCATGGCCGATGTTCATCGCATTCTCGGGCAGTTGCCGGAGGATGCCGATTTGATGGAGACGGCCGACGGGCGCGAAAAGACCAAGGCGGCCTCTTGCGCCAGGCTTGCCCGCATGATCGGGCACGACAGCACCGAGGCAATCGAAGCCGCCTGGGAAAGGCTCGCGCGATTTTTCGCTGAAGCGCAATTGCGCGAGATCATGGACGCGGCGGCGCTCGTCTTGTCTCGCGGTCTCATCGATTCACGCGCGCCGGTGGTGGGCGCCGGCATCGGGCGCGGCGTGATCCGCGAACTTTCCGCGAGAATGGGCCGCCCCTTCTTGGGGTTCGATGAGATGATCGACGCCACGCCGGACGCGCGGAGCAAGGCCTGTGATTGCGCCCCGGCGGCCGCTGTAGCCCTTCTCGCGGCGGCTCATTTGCGAGCATAAAATGCGGCGTGTTTTTGCATGAGCCAGGACCAGGCCTCCTGCTCACGCGGACCTGCCGTCTTTTCGATGGCGATGGCGAGATAAGCAATCTCCCGCTCGATCTTGTCGCGCGGCAGGATGTGCAGCCGGGTCAGGAGGATGGCGCATTCGAGAACAGCGTTAGCGGCCCGGTTGAATCCCGCGAACGGCGCATGCTGCTCCTTATGCACGATTCTGCAGTGGAAGCGGGGTCGCGCGACATCGTCCTCGACATGAGTAACGCTGAGTTCGGCATGCGCAAGCGCCTCCGCCAGACGCGGCACTGGACTCTTAGACGCCGGCACAAGAGGCCAGTCCCGCCGGCCGGTGACGAGCCCCGCGAAAATGCGGGCATCATCGGTATAATTGGCGACGGCAAGCGAAGTTTCCACGAGATTGTCGCGTGTCGCGGAAGGAAGAAACGGCGCGATGATCCAGCCCTCGCCATCCTCGATGAGACCGATCGGCGCGAGGTGCGGATGGCCCATGCGATTGATAGTCGTGACGATGGCTTCACGGATCATCGGCACTTTGGTCTCCTCAAGCCCGCATGCTAAAAGCCAAGCCTTGCGTTCCGCCGCGCGTCAAACTTTCGCGCGCAAGGTGTGGCCGATCTCGCGCAGGCGGTCCTTGGCTTCTTCCAGCTTATCCGTGGCGCAGCCCCAATCGAGCGGCTCGTCCTGCGTGTAGCGCTTGCCGAGCGCAAAGGCGATCTCGGCCTTGGCGAGTTCCGCGCCAAGATAGAACGCATGCGCGCCATCCGCCGCGACGCCGAGCTTGGGATAGAGGGAGAAAGCATCGCGCGCAACATGATGGCCGTCGCGATTGTAGACATGGATACCATCCGCTGACGTCACGATTCGAAAATTGGCGTCGCGCACCTCGGCCGCGAGCCCGGCGATGTCGTCGCGCGACAGAGGATAGGGCGAAAGATCGTGGAGCGCGAGCAGGCCCGCGTCATAGCCTTTTGGCAAGGCGCCGTCCGTTGCTGCCGCGAACATGAGGCGCCGCGCGGCGTCATGCTCCTCGATGGTGCGCCGCGTATGTGGGCTCACCTGAACGGTGAGCACATTGCGGATATCAAGCTCCGAACAAAGACCGGTCAGAATGGCGGTGATGCCGCCCGAATCCGCTTCCGTCAGTTCCGTGAGATTGCCGGTTCCCATCATCATTTCAGCATGGGGAAGCCGCCGTCTTGTTTCAATATAACGGGCAAGCGACGCGGCAAATCCGAAATGGATCGGATCGAGGATCGGATCGACGAGGAAAGTTAGACCGCGCCGCTCGGCTTCCTTGGCAGCCCGGATAAGCGAATCGAGATCGCCATGCGGGGTCGGAACAAGGACGGGCGTCGCGCCCGTGCCCGCCGCGATGTCAAGCGTGCCTTCGTCGAGGCTGAGCAGAAAATCGGCGCCAGCCCTGGCGCCGCGCGCGAGCTCCCGGCTATCGGCGGAGTCCACACTGACGGCATGCCCGGCCGCTTTCAAGGCGCGGATGCTGTCATCAAGATGCGGGAACGGGGTGTCGGGAAGACACCCTATATCGATCACATCGGCGCCAGCCTTGCGCAGGGCCGCCGCGCGAGCCGCCAAAACCTCGATGGAAAGCGCGGATGCGTCCACGATCTCGGCAAAAACGCGAATTGCAAAACGCGACAAATCTTTCGGCTGCCCGCCACGTCCGAGATAGGCTGGCAGGTCGCTGAGTTCATCCGGCCCGCGCGTGACCGGCACCCCGAAATAATCCGTCAGATGCGCAAGATCGGCGCGGCAGCGGCCGGGCAGAATAATGCGGTCCGCCGCAACCGGGCGCGCGAGGCGGCGCATGATGATGGGCTCGGTCATCAAGGCGGCAACCTTCACCCCGATATCGCATGTCTCCCAGCGGAAAGCGGTCTCGCCCATGGCGCGCAGCAGCCGCTCGAGGCGCGGATGGGCAAGGTGGCCGGTGAGGAAGAGAAGGCGCTCGCTCATGCCGCTTTCAAATCACTCCTGCGCTTTGCGATGAACGCTTTCAGATCACTCAAACTCTCCGCGACTTGCGTGGCCTCGAAGGTTTTCAGCTTCTCGGTATTTTCAAGATCGATCCGCCGGGGAAAGACTTTCACCATGCCATCGGGCGATCGGGTCAAAAGCTCCGGCGCGGTATCGCAGGCAAAAACGATGGTCGGGACCCGGCATTTGCCAGCCTGGGCGAACACATTGCTCGCGAGATTGTCCGAGAGTCCATAGACGAATTTGGCGACCGTATTCGATGTCGCGGGCGCCACCACGAGTGTGTGGTATACCCCATGGTAAAAATAGCCGACTTGCGGCGAGCTTGCGGCGGTATCCTTGTAAACGCGGGCGGTCTTCGGCAGATCGAGCTTTTGCTTATATTGACGCAGCACCTCGCCGGCGGCCTTGCTGACGAAGAGGTCGACATGCTCCAATTCCCGCGCCAGTTCGATGCACTCAGTGAAGAAATGACCGGAACCGGTGATTGCCCAACCCCAGCGCGGCGTGACGACTTTGCTCATGAAAGGTCCTATCCATCAAGACGGGTCGAAGCTGCTTATAGCGTTCCGATCATATCAGGGAACCGCGAGTTTGGTGCCGGGCATTCCGCCGCTTTGCCAGAGGCGCGCGGCTCCCGAGAGAGAAGCCGGACCAGCGAGCCAGACCTCCGCATGACTTTCAGCGGCAAAGCGCGGAAACAGCGGATCGACGATGGTGGCCGCGGCAAGCTCATGGACCGAAACCGGAGCCTCGATATCGCAGGACTTGATGAGCAACACGCGGCGAGCGCCCCAGATCCCGGCGAGCCAGGCCGCGAGCGAATCTGACGTCACATCCCAAGTTTGCGACAGTTCTGGAGCGGCAAGGACCATCCTTGCCGGCAACCAGACAGGAATTCGCCCAGCCTGCAAGATGCTGTCCAATTCATCGCGGGACGCGGCCAAAGCGAAGAGACTCGCATGGGCCGCGAGCGCGATACCGAATTGCTCCATCGCCAGGAGCGCCATGCGATGGGCCGTGGCATCGTCAAATCTCATGGCGGCCTGCGCCGCGCGCACGCTATCGGCGAACGGGCCACCGCCCGGAACGAGAATAAGCGGGCCGCCCCAGGCAGCCAGCGCCTCAAGCCAGGCCGCGCACTGCGGCTTCTGCGCGAGACTGCCGCCAAGCTTGACGATTGTGACGCGCGATGCGTTTGCGCTACGCGGCATTGCCCGGGCGGGCCGCCAAGCGCTCGCTCTTCGCGGCCTGTTCGCCCGCGCGTTCGCGCTTGATTTCGACGCCAACCGTGCCGCGCACGACGTCAAGTTTTTCTATCCGCACGCAAACCCGCGTCACACAAGGATAACGCAAGATTTCATCCGCGATGCCGCTTGCCAGCGTCTCGATCAAATCGACATGGCCCCGCCCGAGGATGATTTTGATCGAGTCGATAATGACATCATAGGAGAAAACGCCGCGCATGTCGTCAAACCGGTGGTCGTTGCGACGCACGTCCACATCGATGTTGAAGCGCACGTTCTGGGTATGACCGCGCTCGAAATCATAGGCGCCAATCGCGCATGCAAGCACGAGATCATGCACGAAAATCAAATCCGTCTCGACAAAGCTTTCCTTGGCTGCGATATAGCCCCGCCCTAGAAAAAGGCGCCAATCGATCCCCGGATCGTTGGGCGAGGCCGTATCGTCCGCCTCGCGCGGAATGAGATCGCGGATCATCCTGACCGAGGCGGGGTCGATCTCGGCTTCGCGCAGGCGGCCGTGGCACAGGCTGCCGCGAAAGCCGAGATAATCCGGCTCCAGCGGAAGCAGGCGCGGCACGTCGGGCGCTTCAAGCGAACCGGCGAGGCCTGCCATGAGACTGTGCTCCCGGCACCGGCCGATGAAACGATCGAGCGCGGCAATATCCATATGATCGAGAAGCCGGCCAGCGCCCTTCTTGGCGGTATCGAGCATCGCGCCGGTGAACCCATGGCTGGCCATCAGCCGCAAAAGATCCAAATCGGGCCCGCAATCGGCGAAAAGGACCCCGACAAGCTTGGTCGTTCTGGCGTGCGGCGCCAAGGCGCGCACGCAATCGGCGCCAGCCGCATCCGGCGAGAAGCCAACCTTGACGTAATCGACGCCGGCCGCGGCCATTGCCGCGACGGCATCAATGAGAGTCCCCGGCGCGCCAAGCAAACTGCCCGCGGCGGCGCTCACCGGCCGCCGTTTGCCGACCGAGCGAACGATAGCCGCAGCGTCCTTCGCGTCGAGCGCGCCGAGGACCCCTTTTGTCGGGTCTTTCAGATCGATGATGTCGGCGCCGCCCGCCCAAACCGCTTCCGCCTCGGTTGGGTTGGTGACGCTGGCGAGCATCAAGGTCATGATCCTGTTCCCCCGGCCATGGCCGCTTTCAGCTCGCTCATGGGTTGATCCAATTATCGTTCCGGTTCTCTCGCATGTTCAAACCCAAAAAGCCCGCCCCTTTTTGGGATCTTGCTCTAAAAGATGCTTCCCGCCGGCAATCCAGCAACCCGGCCTTCCTAGGCGGACCCTCTCAAACTTGGCTAGCGAATTTTGGAAAAGTCACGGACTGGAGACGGCGCCCGCAAATGGGTTCGACCCCTCGGATAAGGCGAAATATAGGCATTGGAACTGGAAAAGCAATTTCTTGGCGCGGGAGCCACGCTCAGGAGACATCGAACCTCGCCGCGATGAGGGCGCGCAGCCGGTCAACCGCCGCCCCCGCCCGCCGCTCAAGGGGCACGCCATTGCATTGCCGGGCTTCCATAAGGCGGCTGATGCTGTTCGTCAGAAAAACATGGTCCGCCCCGGCCAAGCCGGTGGCATCGAGCGAAGTTTCAACCGGTGTCAATCCCGACTGTCTTGCCAGCGACAGCACGAGCGCCCGCATGGTGCCCGGCAAGGCACCATCGCGAACAGGCGGCGTCTCCAAGCGGCCATCCCTTATGACGAAGACATTGGCGACGCTCGCGCAGGCGATGGTTCCGCGTGTGTTCAGCAGAAGCGCATCGTCGGCGCCCTGGCCGCGGGCCTCGGATAGCGCCAGCAGATTGTCGAGATAAGGCAATGCCTTGACGCCCGCGAGGGGAGACTGCTCGTTGCGACGTGTTGTTGTCGCGATATGCACCGAGAGGGGTTTTTCGCGCAAAGGCGGCATCGGCGACAGGGTCATGACGCGGGTGGGATGCGGCGTCTCGGGCGGCATGAGGCCGCGCGGCCCCGCCCCGCGTGTCACGGTGAGCCGTAAGACCGCGTCCCTCGCGTCTTCCGAGGCAAGATAAGACGCAATGCCGGCCCGCAGCTTTGCAAGATCGACGGTTTGCGCGAATCCCAGAACACCGAGCCCGCAAGCCAGCCGCGCGAGATGCGCATCAAGATCGAAAACCCGGCCGCCGCGCACCGCCATCGTCTCGAATAGGCCGTCGCCGAGCAAAAGGCCGCGGTCGGCGACCGAAACATGCGCGTCCTCCGGCGCCAGCAAAAGGCCATCCAGCCAGATGCGCGTCATTGGCGTTTGATGTGGCCGAGAAAATTGCGAAGCATCCGGTGACCATGCTCCGTGAGGATCGATTCGGGGTGAAATTGCACGCCGAACGTCGGATGCGTGCGATGTTGCAGCGCCATGATCTCGCCTTCAGGCGACCAGGCGACCGCGTCGAGCGGACCAGCTTCCGCGTCAAGCTCGACGATCAGCGAATGATAGCGCCCGACGCTCAGCGGATCGGGCAGGCCTTCAAGAATGCTTGAGTTTTCGTGGCACACCTCGCTCGCCTCGCCATGCATCGGCCGCCGGGCACGGGTGACACGCCCGCCGAACACCTGGCCGATACATTGATGGCCAAGGCAAATTCCAAGGATCGGCACACGGCCGGAATAATCCGCTATGAGTTGCATCGAAACACCCGCCTCGTCCGGCGTGCAGGGGCCGGGCGAAATCACGATGGCCTCGGGTTCCTCGCGAGGCAGGGGCGCGTCGTTGCGCACCACTTCGGGCGTGGCACCGAGTTCGCGGAGATAATTGGCGACCGTGTGAACGAAGGAATCGTAATTGTCGATGACGAGAATCACTTCACGAATTCCCTTGCGCCGAAAGCCTCGAAAATAGCCCGCGCCTTGTCCAGCGTTTCATCATATTCGGAGGCGGGATCGGAGGCCGTGACGATCCCGCCTCCCGCCTGGACGACACAGGAGCCGCCGCGAAAGCTCGCCGTGCGGATGACGATATTGGTGTCCATCGTTCCATCGAACCCGATATAGCCGATCGCGCCGCAATAGGGGCCGCGCGCATGCCCTTCCATTTCAGTGATGATTTCCATCGCGCGGACTTTTGGAGCACCGGTGACGGAGCCCCCCGGAAAGGCACCAGCCAGAACATCGACGGCGCCCATGCCCTCCCGCAGACGCCCAACGACCGACGAGACGAGATGATGAACCGAGGCAAATGTCTCAAGACCGCACAGCTGTGGCACTTGCACCGAGCCCGGAACGCAGACTTTCGAAAGATCATTGCGCAGAAGATCAACAATCATGACGTTTTCGGCGCGATCCTTGCGGCTCTCAATCAGCGCCCGCGCCTGAAAAGCGTCGAGAATGGCATCGGCGAAACGGCGCCGCGTGCCCTTGATGGGCCGCGTCTCGACCCGGTCGCCCTCGACTTTCAGAAATCTTTCCGGCGAGGCCGAGGCGATCACGAAATCGTCATGCGAAAGATAGGCCGAAAACGGCGCCGGATTGAGGGTGCGCAAATGGCGGTAAAAGCCGAAATGATCGAAGCCGTCTGGCACGGGGGCTTCGAACCGCTGCGCCACATTGGCTTGGAAAATATCGCCGGAAAGGATCCGCTCAATGACACCATGAACCATCCGCTCATAGGCTGCCCTTGTAAAATTGCTCGTCCAGCCGTCGAGCGAAATCGGCCCGGCCGGGGCTGCCGCTGGGGCGTCCCGGAGTAGCACCTCGAACCAGCGCCCGCGCGCTATGGCGCGCTTCTCCCGCGCCCTTTCGTCCGTCTCGGGAAAACCGGTGGACAAGATAAAGCCGCGCCGCTCAATCCAATCCAACGCGACGACCACGTCGTAAAGTCCAAGCGAAAGAGCGGGAAAGGCGAGTTTGTCCAAGGCGGGCGCTGGCAGGCGTTCCAGACTGCGGCCGAGCTCGTAGGAAAAGAGTCCCGCGGCGCCCCCCTGAAACGGCGGCAAGCCGGGCAGGGGCGCCGTGCGATAGGCCTCAAGACGCGATTTCAGGCGCGAAACCCAGCCATCCCCCGCCCCATCGACTACGATCCGCGCGAAAGGATCGGCCGCGATAAAACTGTAGCGGCCAAGCTTCCTGTCCACCATAGAACTGTCGAGAAAAGTCAAAAAGGGCAGATCGCGAAGCGCCTGGGCGGTGTCCGCAGGATCACAAAAATCGATTTCGATGACATGCATCGCGCTGCCTTCGCGCCGCCGCCTGGCCGGAAAAGGAGACGGTATGGTTGACGGGCCATTCTACCGGGAAATCGCGGTATCGCCCATGATATGAAACACGGAAAGATGAACAACGCTGAATATGGGGAGCCGGTGCCCGGCTGCAATCTTCCGTTAAGCCGCTTGGTCCACGGGTCCCGGGCAGGCTGCCTTGAGCTGATCTCTTCAAGCGGGACCCGTATCGGTCTTTAGGTGTTTGTTTTTTCGTACGATCTCCTCCAGAAAGGCAATAGTCTGAAGGGATGCCCCGCGCATTTTCAAGCGGGGGGAATACCGGTTCGCGACAGGACAATGTGATAAAACAATGAACTGGAGTTGCTTTCCGATGCCGGGGGCTCGGCAAGCACACTAGCGGCCTTTCTTCGCGGGCTCTGGCGATGTCGGTCCGGCGGGCTCCGGCGCGGCGGGGGCGGGCTGTTGGGCTGGTTTTGGCGGGGCTGGAGCCTTCGGCGGCTCCGCGGGGCGGGCGGCGGGCCGCCCTTTATAAGCGGAATAAGTAAACCGCGTGCTTGCCGGGCGCCGCATATCAAGGAAAACCGCCAGCGAACCCAGGGCGGTGGGCCGGGCTCGATCCGTTTCATGAAGGGTTATGGGATTGAACATGGGGGTCCTCGCCGAGCTTTCCAGCAAACGTCCGCAATGGCGTAAAGGCATATTATTGCCCGGTCGTCAACGCTCTTTGACTGGCTGGCTGCTTGACACCCGCTCAAAAACCGCGGCTGCGGCGGATGCCGCAAAAAAAATCAATCGCCGTCTTGCAACCTTTAGGAGCATGACGTAGCCGTGGGCTTGCGCCGGGGCTGGCGGCCTGCGCATACGTTATGCTGCAACGATGCTGACAAACATTCGGGGAAGGGGCCAGGTGGGGATATGAGTGAAGCGCGGATCAACGGCAAGCCTGCTTCGCTTGCGGCGGCAGCCGAGCGCGCTGCGGAGATATTGTCGCAAGCGCGGCTTCCCATCATCGCTGGCCTCGGCACTGATGTTGCGGGTGCCCGCGCTTCCATTCTGCTCGCCGAAAAACTGCGTGGCGCCTATGATCATATGCATTCCGCGCGGATTTTTGCCGATCTTGACGTCATGCGCCAAGCCGGGCTGATGTACACAACGCCGAGCGAGGCGCGTCTGCGCGCCGATGTCTTCCTCTTCATCGGCAAGGATTTGCCCAAAGTCTGGCCGGCGATGATGGCATGCCTGTCGCCAGCCGATACCCCGCCTTTCGAGGTTGTTCGTGAGCCGCGCAAGCTTTTGTGGATCGCTCCGCCGCGCGGCGGTGCCAAGGTTGAAGGGCTTTCGATCGAAACTCTTGACACTTCGAATTTGCATCCGACCCTCGCGGGTCTGCGCGCCCGTGTTGCCGGGCGGGTGATCAATGGCGCCAAAAGCACGCTGCGCAAGCTTGACGAATTCGCAAGCGTTCTTAAGAACGCGCATTTTGGTG
>Ga0335072_10014992_pt1 | contig 11005 bp, 7 predicted proteins | sample Lox_Sample_21_FD_206725 | JGI IMG/M metagenome (GOLD analysis project Ga0335072, IMG submission 206725) | Soil microbial communities from Loxahatchee National Wildlife Refuge, Florida, United States - Lox_Sample_2.1 | ecosystem: Environmental > Terrestrial > Soil > Wetlands | place: USA: Florida... | reverse complement strand
GCATCCAACCCACAAGCTCAGTGAAGTGCGCCTGCACGCGCCGCTCTCAAACCCGCCGCGCCTCTTTGCGATTGGATTGAATTATCGCGAGCACGCCATCGAATCCAAGATGGCCTTCCCTAAATTCCCCGTCGTCTTCTTCAAGCTGCAGACAGCCATCGTCGGCCCCGGAGACAACATCGTGCTCCCCACCAACTCCGCCGAGCCCGACTACGAAGCCGAGCTCGCCTTCGTCATCGGCAAAGGCGGCTTCCGCATTCCCGCCGCGGAGTGGCGCAACCACGTCTACGGCTACACCATCATCAATGACGTGAGCGCACGCGACATTCAGATGTCCACTTCGCAGTGGTCCATGGCCAAGAGCTTTCCCACCTTCTGCCCCATGGGCCCGGCCATCGTCACTGCCGACGAGATCGACGACCCGCACAAGCTCGCCATCGGCCTCAGCATCGACGGCGAAGTGTTGCAGAACTCGACCACCAGTGAACTGATCTTCAATATTCCCGCGCTCGTCGAATATCTCTCGTCCATCGCGCCGCTGCTGCCCGGAGACGTCGTCTCCACAGGCACGCCCTCAGGCGTAGGCATGGGCCGCACTCCCAAGCGCTGGCTCAAGCCCGGCGAAACCGTGACCGTCACCATCGAAGGACTCGGCTCGCTCACCAATCCGGTCGTTGCCGAATAGCTTCAACTCCGCGGCCAGCAGCGCATCATGCAGCTCTGGCCGCAATCTCTTCCGGTTCCGGACTGGAAAGGAACCACGCGTAAATCGCCACTCCCACGAAGCAGACCGCCGGAACCAAATAAGCATGCGCAACGCCGGGAACCACGCCCATCAGCGGCGTGAGCGCAGCTCCGCCCACAATCGCCATCACAATCAGCGCTCCGCCGGTCTTGGTCCGCGTCTCCAGGCCCTTGATGCCCAGCGCAAAGATCGTCGGATACATCGTCGACATGAAGAAGCTCACAACAATCAGGCACCACACGCCCGTCCAGCCCGGCCGCAGCACGGCCACCGCGCAGATCGCGGCATTCAGTGTTGCAAACGTGCCCAGCAGCGTCGCGCCTGAAACAAAACGCAACAGCCAGGTGGACACAAACCGTCCCGCGGTGAAAGCCGCCAGCACGCCGGTGAGCCAGTAGCCGGCTTCGCGCTGCGTCAGGCTGGTATAAGTCGTCGCATAGCCGATAAAGAAACTCCACGTGCCCACCTGCGCGCCCACGTAGAGAAACTGCGCCACCACGGCAAAGACAAAGTGCTTTCTGGCCCGCAGTGGTTTGGAGTGATCGCTGGCCAGCGTGTTCCGCGAGTAGTCCAGCCCGGTATGCGGAAACGGAGTAAACGCAATCAGCACCGCCCAGATCAGCACCACCACGCCCAGCACCAGGTAAGGATTCACCACGCGCAGCGTCTCGGAGCGCAGATACGACTGATAGGTGTGCTGCGCCTCCATGGCCGCCACCTGCGCCGGTTTCAGGTCGACCCCGGAAAAGATGAACCGGCTGCCCACCAGCACCGCTGAGATGCTGCCCAGCGGATTGAACGCCTGCGACAGGTTGATCCTCTGCTCCGCCGTCTGCCCATCGCCTATCTGGACAATGAACGGGCTGGCCGCGGTTTCAAGAAACGAAAGTCCGCTGGCGATCACAAACAGCGCCATCAGAAAAAACCAGTAGCGGGTAATGAGCGCCGCCGGCCAGAAGAGAATGCAGCCCGACCCGTAGAGACACAGCCCCACCAGGATGCCCGCCTTATATCCCGCCCTGCGCATCAGCTGCGCCGCCGGCATAGCCAGCAGAAAGTAGCCCATGTAAAAAGCTGACTGCACCAGCCCGGCCTGCAGCCGGTTAATCTCAAACGACTTCATAAACTGGCTGATCAGGATGTCGTTAAGATTGTTGGGAACGCCCCACAAAAAGAACAGAGCCGTCACCAGAATGAAAGGCAGCATCCGGCCAGCCGGAACCAGCGGCTTTTTAGGGCCCTCGTTGTTCAGTGAGGTCGAACCTGTTTTGCCAATCGGCCCGGCGGAGATGCTCAAAGTGGAATTCCCTCCTTTGGGATAGCCACGCCACGGCAGGGATCGTATACGTTTTCGTAATCGCTTTCGATTCCGCGCCGAATCGCTCAACTCTTTCTATCGAATCCGCATAACTCTTGGCAAATCCCAGCAGAATCCGCTCCCGCCCCACCAGCAAGCGTCGAGATGGCCGAACCCCAGAACCCCCACCCAGCTTCCGAGTCGCCAACCAACCGCTCATTACCTCACAGCAGGCCGACACCACCGCATCCTCCCCACCGCACTGTCATCCCGACAGAGCGCAGCGACGAGGGATCCGCGGTTGCACCTGGGAGCTCAATCCGAGTCGCCGACCATCCGACCGTGCAGTCCCTTTCAGGTCGCAACCGGAGGGAGCAGGCGCCTTCAGGCGCCTGAAAGCGACGAACCCAATGAAGAGGCCTTCAGGCCCGGCCTCATTTCCCCGCAAGATGGCAGAAGCCCACTCGAAACTTCCGAAATGGCGCGCCTCCTCCCACAACCTCGCAGGAGACCGATACCACCGCTCCTTTCCCCAATGCACTGTCATCCCGACAGAGCGCAGCGACGAGGGATCCGCGGTTGCCTTTCGGAATCTGAAGGTAGTGATACTTGCCGGGTGCCCCATCCTTGAGACCGATTTTGGTCGCAAGGGTGGGAGAGCACAAAAGCCAACCAGCAAAGCCTTCCGCCCCTGCCGCCGCCAGTCCACAAGCTACCTCGCACCCATAAATGCCTGACGACGCCTGAAGCCAGACCCCAGAAGCCCCGACCTCTGCTCCCCGCCCTCACAGCACCCGCGCCAGCCACTGCCCCGTATGCGAGTGCAGATTCGCGGCAATCTCCTCCGGCGGACCCTCGGCCACAATCCGGCCGCCGCCTGCGCCGCCCTCCGGCCCCAGATCGATCACCCAGTCCGCGCTCTTGATCACGTCCAGGTTGTGCTCGATCACCACCAGCGATCCGCCGCCGTCAATCAGCTTGCGAAACGCCGTCAGCAGCTTGGACACATCGTCAAAGTGCAGTCCCGTCGTCGGCTCGTCCAGAATGTACAACACCCGGCTGGCCTGCGAAGGCTTCGCCGTCGCGTTGGCCGCGCGCACTGAGGCCAGATGCGCCGCCAGCTTTACGCGCTGCGCCTCGCCGCCAGAGAGCGTCGTGGCCGACTGCCCCAGCCGCAGATAGCCCAGCCCGATCTCGTCCAGCACCGCAAGCTTCTCCAGCAGCTTGGTCTGCCCGGTAAAAAAGCGCAGCGCCTCTTTCACCGTCATCTGCAACACGTCGTGAATGTTCTTGCCCTTGTATTGCACTTCGAGAATCTTCGCCTGGTAGCGCGTCCCGTTGCAGTCCTCGCAGGGCAGCTCCACATCGGCCAGAAACTGCATCTCCACCGTCACGGTGCCGTCGCCCTCGCAGGTGTTGCACCGCCCGCCCGGCACGTTGAACGAAAAATGTCCCGGCGTAAGCGAAAGCCGCCTGGCCTCCGGCTGCGAAGCAAACAGCTCGCGCACCAGGTCGAATCCCTTGATGTAGGTGATCGGGTTCGACCGCGGCGTGCGGCCAATCGGCGTCTGGTCCACCAGCACCACATCGTTCAGCCGCTCCGCTCCGCTCAAAGAGGCAAACGTCCCCACCGGTTCGCTGCTCTCGCCCTGTCCGAGCGCCCGCGCCAGCGCCTGATAAAGCACCTGGTGCACCAGCGTCGACTTGCCCGATCCTGACACGCCGGTAACCGCCACCAGCAGCCCCAGCGGAATCTCCACATCCAGCCCGCGCAGATTGTTGGCCCGCGCGCCGCGCAACACCAGCTTCTCGCGTCCCGGCGCGCGCCGCCGCGTCGGCACCGGAATCGAAATCTTCCCTGAGAGATAGCGCCCCGTCAGCGAGTTGGGGTTCGCTTCAATCTCCGCCAGCACTCCCTCGGCCAGCAGCTTGCCGCCAAACTCGCCCGCGCCCGGCCCCAGGTCCAGCAGGTGATCGGCCGCGCGCAACACATCCGCATCGTGTTCCACCACCAGGATCGTGTTTCCCAGGTCGCGCAGCTCTTCCAGTATCCGCACCAGCCGCGCCGTGTCCCGCGTGTGCAATCCAATGGAAGGCTCGTCCAGCACATACAGCGCGCCCACCAGCCTCGAACCCAGCGAAGTCGCCAGTTGAATCCGCTGTGACTCGCCACCGGAAAGCGTGGAAGCCAGCCGGTCGAGCGTCAGATACTCCAGCCCCACCGCATCCAGAAAGCTCAACCGCTGCCGCACCTCTTCCAGAATCGGCCCGGCAATCTCCTCCTGCATCGGCGAAAGCGCCAGCGAGTCAAAGAACTCCTTCGCCTCGGCAATCGTCAGCGCCGTCGCCTGGCAGATGTTCCTGCCGTTGAGCCGAACGCTGCGAGCCTCGGCGCGCAGCCTTTGCCCGCGGCAATCAGGACACTCCGCATAGCCCCGGTACTTGCTCAGCATCACCCGCACGTGCAGCTTGTACTTCTTGCGGTCCATCTGCGCAAAGAACCCGAACACGCCCTCATAGCTGCCGTTGCCGCGCAGCACCATCTCCTGCGCATCCTCCGGCAGATCCTGCCACGGCACATCCATCGCAACGCCCAGCTCCGGCGCTCGCTTGCGCAGGTCCGTAAACCACGGCCGGTACTTGGGCCGGTTCCACGGATCGATGGCGCCGTCGTTCAGGCTCAGTCCCTTGTCCGGAATAATCAGGTTCAGGTCATAGTCGACCGTATTGCCAAACCCCTGGCACCGCGGACACGCGCCAAAAGGATTGTTGAAGCTGAACAGCCTTGGCTCCGGCTCGCGTCCCGGCTTGTGGCAGTTGGTACATTCATACGCCTGGCTGAAGCGCAGCCGGCGCGGCTCACCCGCCTCCCCACGCAGCGCCTCTTCAAACAGCGCCTCGCCGCCCTCGCGATACGCCGTCTCGATCGCGTCCACAATCCGCGCCCGATTTTCGGCATTCACCACAATCCGGTCCAGAAGAACAAACACCGGCAGCGTGAAATCCAGATCCAGCAGCGACTCCGGCGTTGAAAACTCAAAGATCTTTCCCTGCTGCCACAAACGGTTAAACCCGCCGCCGCGCAGTTCCGCAAGCCGCGCCTTCAGCGTTTCGGTTTGCGGAGAATCGCTCGCCTGCCTGGTCCTGGTTCCGGCCTTTGCGCCACGCGCTGCCGTTTTCGTCTTCTTCGCCGCCGGCTTGCTCTCAGCCTCGGGCGCAAGCGCCGCCGTAATCACCGGAAACAGCGCATTCAGCCGCGTCCCCTCGCCCAGCGCCAGCACTGCCGCCGTCGCCTCGTCCACTGAGTCGCGCTTCACCAGCCCGTCGCAATGAATGCAGTGCACCGTGCCGCAGCGCGCGTAGAGCAGCCGCAGATAGTCGTAGATCTCCGTCGCCGTCGCCACCGTCGAGCGCGGATTGCGCGTCGAATTTTTCTGCTTGATGGCAATCGCCGGCGCCAGCCCGTCGATCTCGTCCACGTCCGGCTTTTCGATCCGCTCCAGAAACTGCCGCGCGTACGCAGAAAGCGATTCGACATACCGCCGCTGTCCCTCGGCATAGATCGTGTCAAAGGCCAGCGAGCTCTTGCCCGATCCCGACACGCCGCTGACCACCGTCAGCTTCCCGTGCGGAATCTCGCAGGAGATGTTCTTCAGATTATGGGTCCGCGCTCCGCGGATGATGATGGCGTCGTTCAAAGGGATGGCACCGGAAGATATCCGCCAGCCGCATTCCTGCAGCCTCGGGGAGGCTCAGGGCGCAACCGGCCATTCTCTATTATAGAGCGCGCCACGACAGGCAATTTCCCCCGCCAGGCATGCGCCGTTTTTTCACATTCCTTTGCAATCCGCGTCCCGCTCACGGGACTCTGCACGCCATTCCCAAATCGCAACTTCAAACCACAACTTCAGACCGCAACTTCGGGCCGCAAATTCGGACGGCAATTTCCGACCGCGGCCGGAAAGTCTTACGCCGCCAGCGCCGCGGGCCGCTTGAAGCTGGTCTGCGCGCGCTCATCTGTCCTGCGGTCGAGCACTCCCGCCAGCCCCATCAGGGCTTCTGAAGCGCATGCCGGGCACTGCACCGAGCAGTTGCCCACCGAGTTGCAATCCTGGCAAAGATAGGCATTGGCTAAAGGTATATGCTGCATTGAGACCAAAGTCATACGTTCGCTCCGATAGCCTCGCTGCGTATAAAGAGGATCCATCTGCTGCCTCCGATCCCCGATGCGGGGTCCCCAAAAACAGCTTTCCGTGTTTGGGTGGATGCAGCCGGTAGCAGTCGAGTTGTTTTTCTGAGGTTTCCGGCCAAGATGAATTCTTCTGCCGATCTCTTTGCTCAATGGTGTGCGTCGAATCGGAAGCGTTTCAGGGCAAAAAACCCGCCGGTCTTCGGCCGCAATTAAACTGTTCTCTGAGGGTATTCGTGCTTCGTACTGCAACTTTCATCCTGATTCTTGCCTCTTTTGCCCACCCCCGCCCGGCGGTCGCCCAGGAATCCTCGTCCACCACCGTTCCAGCCCCCGCCGGCACGCAGCCCCAGGTGATTGCTCCCGTAGGCGCACAGCCGGCCTCTGACCAGGTCACCGCCGCGGAAAGCGACATCGCCGCCTCCAACTGGAAGTCCGCCGAAGACAAGCTCAACGCCTGGATCGCCGCCAATCCCAACGACGCCCGCGCTTTATTTGATCTGGGCTACATCGCGGACGCTCAGAATCGCCTCGACGATGCCGCCGGCTTCTACCGCCGCGCCATCGCCGCCGATCCCAAATCCTTTGAGGCGCATCTCTCCCTCGGCCTGCTGCTTGCCCGCCAGGGCAAGCCCGACGAGGCGCGTCCTGAGCTGGTCACCGCCACCACGCTCGATCCCGGTCCCGCTGGTCCGGCGCTCAAAGCCCGCGCCTGGCGCGCGCTGGCGCAGATTGACCGTCCCAGGCCCGGCGGCGACAACGATCCCACCGCCGCCTCCAACGACCTGATCGAAGCTCTCAGAATCTCACCGGAAACCGAGGACGATACCCTCCTGGCCGCCAGCCTGGCTGAAGACGCCGGCCAGGATGACGCCGCCGAGCGCGCCTATCGCCGCGTCCTAGCCAAGGACCCCAAATCCCGCCCCGCCACCACCGGCCTCGCTCACCTGCTGCTCACCACCAAGCAGTACGCTGACGCCGAAACCATGCTCCGCGCCGCCCTCGTCCAGTTTCCCGACGATCCGGTCCTCACCGCGCAGCTTGCCACCGCGCTCGCCGCCCAGGACAAGGCCGAAGCCCTGCCCCTGCTCCAGAAGCTCCACAGCGCCCATCCCGACGATCCGGCCGTGACCCGCATGCTGGCTCAAGTCACCGCTGACGCCGGCGACTACGCCGGCTCCGACAAGCTCTACATCCAGCTGCTCGCCGGCAATCCCCACGACGCTGACCTGCTCATCGCCCACGGCCAGAACCTCGTCCACATGCTCCGCTACGTCGATGCCTACGTGGCCTTCGACCAGGCCACCAAAATCGACCCCGCCAGCATTGACGGCTGGAGCGGCCTGGCCTTCACCGCTTCGCGCATGGAGCGGCCCAACGAAACCCTCCACGCTCTCACCATGCGCTCCCAGTTCGCGCCTGAGAACGCGTCCACTTACTTCCTCTGGGCCATCTCCTATGACAAGCTCCAGGACAAGAAGCAGGCCATCGTCTACTATCAGCACTTCCTCGACGCCGCCGCCGGTAAATTCCCCAATGAGGAATGGCAGGCCAAGCAGCGGCTCGACATCCTGAAAAAGTAGCCCGCGCACCCCGGCTCTCATCAAAATATCTTCTTCCATGCGCTTTTCCATTCCGCGCCCGGCATCTTATCCCTTGCAGATTTCCCCCGGTTGGGCCTACTATTAGTCACACCTTGGGGGGAACCGCAGGGAGGTCCATCATGAGAACGCTGGTTCTGGTGGCCGGGCTTCTGGCAGTTGTCTTTACCGCAGCGCCGGTCTGCGCCTCTTCGCTCGACAGCAAACCTCCTGATCAGCAGACGATTGACGCGCTCGAAGCGCGCGCCAGCCAGGCACAGCCGCGCGAGCAGTGCTTCCTCTACGCTGAGATCGTCCACCAGATGACCGAGCTGAGCCTGAAGCAGTACGCCGCCGGCAATGTGGAAGTAGCCAACGGCCTGCTCAAGAGGATCCAGCTCGTCGCACAAAAAATCCACCTCTCGCTGGCCAACAACGACAAGCGCCTCAAGAACGCCGAGATCCTGCTCAACCACACCGCGTTCCGGCTCAACGAGATGCTCCACGCCACTGACTATGAAGACCGCCCGCTGGTTGCCCAGACGCTGGCTCAAGTCAACCATGCGCAGGACGAGGCCATGATGGAGGTCTTCCAGAAGTAGAATCCTCGCCCCGCAAAAATGCGCCGGCGAAGAAGCAGTCTCATCCCGCCGCGGATCGGTACACACGGATCGCCTGAGCGGCCTGGTACTGGTTGCATCAATCGTTTTGTAACAGAGCACGACTTCACAGCTTGGTGAAAAACATTTGTCTTCGGTCTTTCGGTTGATGAAGACCACTTGTCTTCGGTCTTTCGGAGGGAGCGTGAGGCTTCAGCCTCACGAAAAATGCCCATTGAATCAGCGCGGCTTCAGCCGCGGGCCTTTCTCCAGCGAGCCAATACGTACTTTTTCGCCAAGCTTTTCAGTCGTGCCGCAAAGGACTCATAAAACCTGAGGCGTTAGCCTCTGAGAGAGGTTTCATAGCCGGACGAGCTATGGATGCAACCAGTTCTAGCCTGAATGAATTGGCCTGAATGAATAGGTTTGAATGAATTTCTATCGCTGTATGAACCTTCCCATCAGCCCGTTTCACTCTTCAAAAACAGAACCCCCAGCAAGCCAGACAAGCAAACCGCCGCATCGTTCGTGCCGGTCATCTTTCCACAAGACTCCCTGGAAGCCTGCCATGCGTACTCTTGCCGCCATTCTTTTTTCCCTCCTCGTCGCCGCGCCCATCGCCGCACAGCGTCAGAAACCGGAACCGCTCACCGACGCACAGCAGCAGCAGATTGCTGAAGCCGGCATCGATCCCGTCGGCCGCGTCAATCTCTACGTCAAGTTTCTCAACGAGCGCGCTGACACCCTCAAGGGCCTCATCACCCGCGCCCACACCTCAGCCCGCGCCAGCCGCATCGATGACCAGCTCCAGGACTTCTCCGCGCTGCTCGACGAGCTAGGCGACAACCTCGACGTCTACTCCGACCGCAAGGCCGACATCCGCAAAAGCCTCAAGCCGCTCAACGAGAGCATCGAGCGCTGGCAGCAGATTCTCAAATCCCTGCCCAGCGAGCCGGCCTTTGAAATCTCCCGCCAGGACGCGATCGAAAGCTGCGGCGACCTTGCCGACCAGGCACAAAAACTGACCGCCGATCAAACCGCTTACTTCAACCTCCACAAAGACCAAAAAGGCCAGGACCGCTACGAACCGAAGTAAAACGAAAGACCGGCAAACCCAGCCCGCATCCCACCCCGTCCCGGCACGCTGTCCACGCTTCCCTACCCCCTGCTATCCTCAAATTCAGGTGAGCACCAACTTCGTCGAGATCTTTGAACAGGAGTACCGGGCACTGCGGCCGCGTGCGCCCATGCCCGCCATCCAGGTGCGTTTCCGCCGCTTCACCTCGCTCAACACCCGCATCCGTCTCCGCGAAGGCCACATCCTCGTCAGCCTCTCTGACCTGCTCGAGGGCGCGCCTGAAAGCGTCATCCGCGCCATCGCCCACATCCTGCTCGCCAAGCTCTACAAAAAGCCCATCGACGCCACCCACAACCTGCGCTACAAGCGCTTCTGCACCAGCTCCGCCGTCACCCGCCAGGCCGAGCTCATCCGTCACGCCCGCGGCACCAAGCGCTACTTTGGCCCCGAGGGCCGCTACTACAACCTGGAAGAAGTCTTCGACTCGCTCAACATGCGCTTCTTTGGCGGCCTTCTCGGCCGTCCCGACCTCACCTGGAGCGAGCATCACGCCAAGCGTTCCCTGGGACACTACGACGCCGCCCACAACATGATCGTGGTCAGCCGCGTCTTTGACCGTCCCTCCAGTCCACGCTACGCCATCGAATATCTGCTCTACCACGAGATGCTTCACCTCAAGCATCCGGTCCGCATGCGCGGCCTGCGCCGCTGCGTCCACTCCCGCGAATTCAAAGCCGAAGAGGCGCAGTTCCCGCAACTGGCAGAGGCTCTCGCCTTCATCAAGCGCCTGTAGAGCGCCTCTCGCCGCATGCGCAATTTCGCTTCCCCGTTTCCCCTCGCGCATGAGAAACTGTCAATAAAGCCAGAGATTTTTCTTCTGCTCTGTGCCACAGGCGCCGGCAGATTGCCTCATCCAGGCGAAGAGCATTACTTCACTGCGGCACCTTTCCCGATTCTGCGAGAGTTTCTGTGCGCGGCGGCAAGACCGTGCCGCGGCTCTGCGCGCTGCGGCCATAAGTTTTCGAGCCAGGGTTTGCGCCTGCTCCGGAACTGTTGACGCAAACAGGAGATCATGACGCTGAAGCTGCGACTGCTGGGCCCCCTTGTGCTGCTCCTCTTTGGTGCGCTCGTCGCGCAGTCCGCAGCGGCCCAATCCGGCATCTTGTCCGGAGCCATCCTCGACCCCAGCGGCGCAGCCATCCCCGGCGCCGAGATCGCGCTCACCGGATCGAGCCAGACCCTCCATACAAAATCTGGCGCCGACGGCCGGTATCTCTTCCGCGCCCTCCCGCCCGGCGTCTACGCGCTCTCGGTCACCGCCCAGGGATTCGCGCCGCTCACCATCCACGACATCGCCATCGCACCCGGCCAGGCCAAAGAGCTCGATCTGCCGCTGTCCATCGCCGCCGAGCAGCAGAACCTCACCGTCACCGGCCAGAATCAGGGTGTTGGCATCCAGTCTGACCAGAACGTCAACGCCACCATCCTCCGCGGCAGCGCTCTCAACGCCCTCTCTG
>Ga0335072_10014991_pt1 | contig 11005 bp, 8 predicted proteins | sample Lox_Sample_21_FD_206725 | JGI IMG/M metagenome (GOLD analysis project Ga0335072, IMG submission 206725) | Soil microbial communities from Loxahatchee National Wildlife Refuge, Florida, United States - Lox_Sample_2.1 | ecosystem: Environmental > Terrestrial > Soil > Wetlands | place: USA: Florida... | reverse complement strand
CCACCCCAGCGACAAGGACCTGTCGCTGGGGACCCCGGTATCGAGGCCTGGGGTAACTACAAGATCATCGCAATTCACGGAAGGGTCGGATTTGGCTTTCACGACGAATAACGGTCGCACTCAGTCCTCTTTGGCCGACATCAACATCACGCCCCTCGTCGACGTGGTACTGGTGCTGCTCGTGATCTTCATGATCACCGCGCCCGTGCTGCAGTCCGGCATTGAGGTCGCAGTTCCCAAAACGCGCACCGTCAAAGAAATCACGGAGCAGCGTCTGGTAGTCGCGATTGATCGCGACCAACAGGTCTTTCTCGGCGACAAGCCGGTTAACCTGCATGAGCTGCCTCAACTTCTTCAGGCATCCATGGGACCGTCGAGCAAAAAAGTCATTTACCTGCGCGCCGACGAGCGTGTGCCCTTCGGAGCGTTCGCCAGTGTGATGGATGCGGTGAAGCAAGCCGGCATTACGAACATTTCCATTGTGACCCGGCCCCTCGATGAAAAGGGACGGTAGAGCCGCAAAGCTATGAGCAGCAGCTTCCAAATCGGCGGCCACTTCCAGGAGGGTTTGGCGCCTGAGCCATTCGCCAAGCCTGCCGCAAGCGCCGTGTTGCTGCACTGCAGCCTCGTTATTGCGATCGTTCTCTACGGCGTCCTCGGCGGATTCTTCCATCACAACTTGTGGGGCGGCTCGGGTCCAGGTGGCGCGATCCAGGTGAACATCACCAACACGATTCCACTGCCCTCCGATCATCCGATCAATCAGAATGTCCTCGCCACGGAAAAGCCCAGCGAAGCGCCTGCGCCACCCCAACCCAAAGCCAAACAGCAAGAGGACGAGACCGCCATCCCCATCCAGGGCAAACCGAAAAAGCCTGAGCAGCAGCAAGTTCAGCGCACGCCTCAGCGACAGCCCGAGCCCGTTCCGCAGAATAAGGCGCAATACGGCGAGCAGGCTGGAACACAGATGCAGCGCTCGATGGCACAAGGTGCCGCCAACGGCCCAACCTCCGTGACAGATGCGAACTTCGGCAGCCTTTTTGGCTGGTATGTCGATGGCATCAACCGCAAAATGGATGCGAATGGCTACCGCTCCCTCGCTGATCCGAATACACCCAAGGGAGCCCGGGCCTACATCTCCTTCAAGATTTCCCGCGATGGATCGGTGAGCGAGGTGCGCCTCGATCGCTCCAGCGGCAGCCCCACCTGGGACACAACCTGCGTTCGCGCAGCCCAGCGCGTGGATACCTTTGGTCCACTGCCCAACCAGTACCGTGGCAATTACCTGATGGTTTCGTACTACTGTGAATACTAGAGAACTGCAAAGCAGCCCATTTAGAATGAACAGCGATGACCGGCCACGCTGTTGGCGGCATGGAGTCGAAGCGGCTCGAGACGCACAGAGTTTTTCCCCATCTCACCCATTTCACCCAGGAAGGGTTTAGCGTTCTCATGAAACTTACGTTGCGATTTGGTTTCTCCATTGGGTTCGTTCTCGCAGTTCTCACCTCCCTGCCTGTGCACGCTCAGGACTGGGTTGATATCGGCTCCAACCTGGGCAATGCGCGAATCCGTCTCGCCGCCGCAGATTTCAAGTCCGTTGGCGCCGACCCGCAAACCCCGGCGCTTAAGGCCACCTTCGACTCCACGCTCTTCAGCGACCTGCAAAACGCCGGCGTTTTCGACATGGTTTCGAAGAGCTTCAATCCCCAGGCCATGCCCGGCGCTCCACAGGAGATAAATCTCTCCCAGTGGTCTACCGACCCCGCCAATGCTGCAATGGTCGCATTCGGCGCGCTCTCCGCGGCGAACGGCCGCCTTACCGTTTACGGCTGGCTCGACGACACCCGCAACACCGCCAATCCGCAGGTGCTCGGCAAGCAATATAACGAAGCCGCCAGCGAAGAAATGGCACGCACCATCGCGCATCGCTTTGCCGACGAGATCATTTATCGCCTCGGCGGCGGCATTAACGGCATCGCCGAAACCAAGATCTACTTCATCAGCAATCGCACCGGCTCCAAAGAAGTCTGGGTGATGGATTACGATGGCCAAAACCAGCACGCCATCACGCACCTCGGAACCGTCTCGCTTTCGCCGCGCATTTCACCCGACAACTCGCGCATCGCCTTCACGTCTCTCGGGAAGGTGGGCTGGTGGATCCACATGTACTCGCTTGACCTTGGTCGGCTCGTAGCGTTTCCCGCAGGCACCGTCGGCGGCAGCAACGTAACTCCAGCGTGGTCATCTGATGGAAGCAAGATCGCTTTCTCATCGGCGCGCTCCGGCGACCCTGAGATCTGGATCGCTGACGCCAGTGGTGGTGGCGCGCATAAGATCACATCGTTTCGCGGTCCGGACGTTGCACCTACCTGGAATCCACGCACCAACTCTCAACTTGCCTGGGTCAGCGGCCGCACTGGTCTTCCCCAGATTTACACCATGGATCAGGACGGCGCCAATGTCGAACGCCTCACCGATGGCGGTTACGCGGTTTCGCCCTCCTGGGCCCCCAATGGCGGCTGGATCACATTTGCCTGGAATCGTAAATATGGGCCCGGTGCTCCGGGTGGGCAGGACATCTACGTCATGGACATCTCTACCCGTCCGCTGAAGTGGATTCAACTCACACACGATTCCGGCAGCAACGATTACCCCTCCTGGTCGCCCGATAACCGACATATTGTCTTCGAGCGCACGATCGGCGGCAAGTCCCAGATCTGGTCAATGCTCGCCGACGGCAAAGACCAAAAGCAGCTCACCACTTCCGGCCAGAACTTCATGCCCAATTGGAGCTGGAAGTAGATATCAGCGCCGTGTGCCCCGTTCATCGCAGCCTTATCGCGATGAGCGGGTTCTCGCGCTTGCACCCATGACTGGCCTCCATCCTCGTTGTAGAATCACCTGTTCGGAAACTCCGAGGTGATTCATGAAGTCTGTTCGCACTCTCCTTGTTCTGGCACTCTTCGTGTTGTCCTTTGCAGGTCGCGCGCTCTCGCAATCGAGCCTTTCCCCAAAATGGGAGGAGCTCACCGCTCCCGATTTCGTCCAGGCCATTCATCAGTCGCAGGGCGTCTGTGTACTGCCCTTCGGCATCATTGAGAAGCATGGCCCGCATCTCCCGCTCGGCACCGATCTGCTTGATGTCCGATTCGCCGTGATAAACGCCGTCAAGCAGGAGTACGCAGTCGTCTTCCCCGAGTACTATTTCGGCCAGATCTTTGAAGCACGCCAGCAACCCGGAACCGTGGCTTACAGCCTCTCCACGCAACTCACGCTATTGCAGGAGACCGTCAGCGAGATGGCCCGCAATGGCTGCAAAAAGATCGTCATCGTCAACGGCCACGGCGGCAACCAGTCGCTGCTGCCGCTCTTCGCGCAATCTCAACTCGCGAGCCAGCGCGACTACGTGGTCTACGTGTTCGGCCTGCCCAACGAAAATGTTCCCGGCCGTCCCGCGCTCAAAACGCCGTTCGATATGCACGCCGGCGAAGTGGAAACCTCGAACATGCTCATCGCGCGTCCCGATCTCGTGCATATGGATCGCGCCAACCAGCAATCCGGCGCAGATCAGCACCGCCTCAATCTCCCCAGCGGCGTTTACACCGGCATCTGGTGGTACGCGCGATTCCCCAATCACTACGCCGGCGACGCCTCTGCCGCCAACAAGGAGTTGGGCGAGTTCGATCAGAAGACCTGGTCAAAAGAAATTGCCGACGCCATCAAAGCTATCAAGGCCGATGACGAAAGCCTGAAACTTCAGAACCAGTTCTTCGAAGACGCCAAACATCCACTCGACACCAAACAATAGAAGATCCGGGTGCCGAGATCTCACTTCAGTTCTGGGATTCGGACTGGATTTGGACCTGGAACTTTTCTTGCCCCATCCATTCGACGCTCTTTGTCGAATGGGTGGGAAAGCGCAGATCCAAGCAGCTAGAGCCGGCATCACCTTAGGGTGCGCAGCAACCGAGCCATCGCGTTCTCCTGCTGCTCAATTGACTCGAGCAGTTTGAACTGCGTACGGCAGCGATCGAGGTTCTGCTCCGGCCGGCTCACCCTGTAGTACTTGTCCCCGTTCAGATAATCGGCTAGAAACCGAATTCCCTGCTCGAACACAATCACCTTCGCCCCCGGAATCAACGACTCGCGTTCTTCGCAGGTCAAACAGTTTCCTGCTCCGGCAAGATATCCACGCAAAACAGCCTCAAACAATGGGAACTGCATCACCACGCGAGACAAATCCTGCTCGTCTTCGGCCGCCGGGCAGGTCATCGTGCGCACCATGTCGCCGAAATCGTATGCCACCAATCCCGGCATCACCGTGTCGAGATCGATTACGCAGATCCCTTCGCCGGTCTCATCATCCAGCATTACATTGTTCAGCTTTGTATCGTTGTGAGTCACTCGTAGGGGAAGACCAGTATCCGCCAACAGTCCGGCAATTGCGCGTCTGGAGATGGCAGATGCAATCTCGGACTGCGCCCGATGGCCACGCTTCGCTTCATCCTGATCCACAGCCCGCTGGAAATTCGCAAATCGCTTCGGGGTGTAATGAAAATCCGGAATTGTCTCAGCGATCCGCTCACTCGGCAAATCTTCGAGCATCTGTTGAAATCTGCCAAAGGCTTTAGCTGCCTCAAATACCTGCCCGGGCGAAGCTGCCTGGTCGAATGTGCATGCACCCTCGATAAAGCGGTAGGCGCGCCAATAATTCTGCTCCAGATCGACGTGCCAGGGCTTGCCATCCCGAGCGCTGATGAGTCGCAAGACTCGTCGCTCCGCATCTGGCAGTCCGATGATCCGGGACCAAATATGCTTTGTGACCCGCTCGATGTTCTCCATCAACGGTATGGGGTTTGTGAAGATACGCGTATTTATCCGTTGCAGCAGGATGTGCTCGCGGCGTGCCGGAACCTGGAATCTCACCGCGTATGTATGGTGAATGTGCCCGCTGCCATAACGTCTGGCGCTCTCCAGTTCCCCCTCCACACAAAACGCCGCTACTACACTGGCGAGCCAGTGCTCATCGCTCATTGCCACAACTTTCTCGGATACAGTCCGCCCTCGACCAGTCTGGTAACGCTCTGCACCACCCGCGAATGATCCTCGCGATAAGTCACCCCGAACCACGCATCGCCCGACCGCAGCACCTTCACCCGCGACTGCGCGCTCTCGATCAGCGAATTCACCGTACTTGGAATGTAGCACTCGGCCTTGGAGTCGTCTCCATAACGCTTGAGGAATCGTTGGAAATGTTCGTAGAGTTGCCCGAATACTTGCGGCGTGAAGCCCCACATGTTCATGCTCACGATCTCCCCGCCATTCAGCATTGTCTCCTTCCCTTCGGAATCAATGTTCGTAATGTGCGGACCGTCGCGTTCAATAGACTTCAATTCCGTGATGTCCTTCAAATAGCCATCCTCTCCTACATGGCAAACCCCGCGTGCCACGGTTCCGAACTCCGAGAGTGTATTGCGCAACACAAATCCCACCATCGCGTAGTCAGAACTGCCGGTCTGCAAATGCTGCGCCAACACCTGGTAACTTTTCGCACCATAGAAGTCATCCGCATTGATTACGCCGAACGGCTCATGAATCGCATTCGCGGCCATCAGGATCGCGTGCGTAGTACCCCATGGCTTCGTTCGGCCCTCGGGCACCGAAAACCCCGGAAGCAGCTTCCCTATCTCCTGGAAGACATATTCCACGGCAATCCGCTTCTCAAATCGCGCCCCAATGCATCGTTTGAAAGGCTCTTCGATTTCCCGTCGAATCACGAAGACAATTTTTCCGAAGCCCGCGCGACGCGCATCGAAAATCGAGTAATCGATAATGGTTTCGTCACTGGGCCCAACTGGTTCCAGTTGCTTCAGTCCGCCGTAGCGGCTACCCATTCCGGCCGCCAGTACAAGCAGTGTCGGAGTGACCATGGCATTCACGCTTCCTTTCCTCAGTGTTGCCCGGCCTCCGTTGGCAGTTTTGCCTTCCCGGACCGGAACCCCTGCGAGGGCAGGATGTCGAGCGTGAGTACCTGAAATGCAGCGAGATGGAACTCATGTGCTTCCTGCGCCGGAAGCACAATCGCCGGGCGCCCTGCATCTTCCTTCCAAGGGCTCCGAGCACTATACACCCGCGCGGCATCGGGTGGCAGTTCAAAGGCATCTGCCAGGCGAAGCTGAATCACCTGCTCGTGATCACTGGGATTGCGCAGCACCAGAATTCCGCTCTTCGGTGTCCACGCAGCCCATCCATACACCTCCAGCCACGCCGGATCGCCCCCTACCCAGTGCGTATCCTTCAGCACCTCGGCATTTGCTCGCGACCATTTCGCTGCTTCCGCCAGGTCATCCCAATTCTGCTCGCTCAGCAACGATGGCGTGATGTACATCTCCTGCAACTGCGTCCCCGTCCCAAAGTAGGAGCGAATCTCGCTGCGAAAATCATTTCCCGGATCCTTGTCCAGGTCCTTGTGATCTCGCGCATAAATCATGCCATGCAGCATCAGCGAATTCAGCGGATACAGCGGCCCCATCTGGACCACATTTCGATAGGTCTGAGCGTCCCGATACGTAATCCAACGCTCGCGATACGAACCCACACCTGCTGTTGAATCATCCTCGCCGCCCCGCCAGATCGAATCCGCATGCATCAGCCAGAATGGAGAAGGCCATGTCCCCGTGGTCAGATTCACAAACAAATCGGGCTTCGCCGCCCGCAATTCGCCGATCAGGTGGATCATCGCCGAAAAGTCGCTGTCGAATCGGCTGCCCGGGAATACCGAATCGACATTTCCCGTGCCATCGAACTTGAACTGATTCACCCCGTATTTCTGAATCATGTTCAGCGCCACATCGCGGAACGCCGCGTAATATTTGGGTCCCGACAGCGCATATCCACCGCCAACAACCTCGTATCCCTGGCTCCGCCCATATGCAATCCGCTCCTGCTTCGGCTTGGAGTAGCCGCCCCACGGCGACATCCACACTCCCGGATCCGCGTTGTACGTCTCCGCGGCTTCCCGCAGCGGCGTAAATCCTTCCGGAAACCCGCTGTTGAATTGCCACAACGAGTCGTGCTTATCCCATCCATCGTCAAACAGAAACGAATCCAGCTTCACTCCTCGCTTCTCGGTCAATTCGTGTCCAAACGCGTTGATCCGGTCCACGGCATCGGTCGCGCTGTAGGGTGTGAAGTACCCCAGGTCGTACCAGCTGTTGTAGTGCAAAAACGTTCGGTAGGGATGGGCTCGCTCCCGTTCAAGATAAGCCAGGAAATCCCGTCGCATCTGCCCTTCGCGCGCTACCCCAATCACCGACGAATACTCGACCGACTGTCCCGCGCGTAGCGGCAGGTCGCGATCGATCCACGCCGTCGCTCGCCCGTCCGTCACCTTGCTCTGCGAAAGCGGATGTTCGAATCCAAGGAATAGATTGCCGGCAACAATCGGCGATCCGGCCACGCTTCCCGCAACGTGCGCGTCACGCAAGACTACATCCATCAGTTCCACCCGGCTGATTGCCAGGTCCTTATCGCCCGTGGCCGCGATCGACACCAGTTGCCGCACGTAGTGTGACCCGTCGAGAAGCTGAATGGACCAGATCACCCGGATCGTGTGATCGCTGTTCTCGAATTCTGCCTGCAGCATCTTCCCGTGCAAACTATCCGACACGCGTGACGCATGGGTTGTCGGCAGAACATCGATTTCCTTCGCTCTCCCTTGAAGTGCGAGATTGTCGATGTCCAGAATGCTTCCATCCTTCATCAGAATCCGGAACGGTGCTTCCGTGCGAACCTCGTCCCCGTGCGCGTTGCCGCTGACCGCAAAGTCCCTTACTCGTCCGTCCGCCAAAGAGACAGTCGCGGCAATTTTCGTGTTCTTCAACTCGATTTCGCCGCCTCGGTGAGTGATCGTGGCGCGATCAGGAGGATCCTGCTCTGTCGCGCATCGACCAGTTGTGACGAATGGGGGGAAGAAAAGGACAACGAAGGCTAGGTGAGCGCAGTAACGAAAGTTCATGGTTTGAGGCGAACGAGCTGCCCGTCTCCTTTGCTCCGGCCAGGCCGGCAGGTTTTCTCTGCTCATTGATTTTAAAATAGTTAGTTGCCGTCAATGAAAACCCAGGCTCATCCCGCCGGGGTCAGATATTGGATTCTGCTGATACCAATTTGGGCGTGCAAAGGCTCAGGAATCCCGGTATATCCGCAGATAACAGAGGTGTGTTGTTGAACCCACTGCAAGACTGGCTGAGCGGTCTAAAATGGAACCGATAACAATTTACGCGCATCCCACCTGCTGGAAGGAGTTACGAATTGAAACACTTTACACGCGTTCTGGTACCTGCGCTACTGATAGCCTTGGTTGTTGTAGCCGGATGTAAGAAGAAGACACCGCCCCCCGCCCCGCAAACCGCGCCGCCGGTGACGGCCCCTGCTCCCACCGCCAAGATTACCGCTCAACCTGACGCCATTTCAGCCGGTGACCAGGTAACTCTCACGTGGAAGACCACCGATGCCACCAGCGTCTCTATCGATGGGATTGGAGATGTCCCGACCTCCGGCATAAAGACGGTCACGCCCACAACTTCGACCAATTACCACTTGGTTGCCCGTGGCGAAGGCGGCACCGCCGAAGATACCGCCCGAGTCACGGTAACTGCGCCTCCGCCGGTTCAGCAACCGACCAACACGATGTCGGCAGAAGAGGAGTTTAAGGCCAATGTTCAGGACATCTTCTTCGATTACGACGCCTACGACATCCGTCCCGATGCGCAGACCACGTTGTCCAGGGATGCGGCCTACCTCAACAGCCATCCAAACATCAAGATCGTTATCGGAGGCTATTGCGACGAGCGCGGATCGAACGAATACAACCTCGCGCTGGGTCAGAACCGTGCCGACGCTGCGAAGAACGCGCTGGTTACCGCTGGCGTCGCCGCCAATCGCATCCGCGTGATCAGCTATGGCAAGGAAAAGCCCTTCTGCACCGAATCTACTGAGGCCTGCTGGCAGCAGAATCGTCGCGCCGGCTTCTCGATGGACCAGTAAATGTCGTCGGGGCGGCATCGCTAAGCGATGCCGCCCCAATAGCTTCCCGCGTAGATTAGAGGAAGACAACCGGTGATTCACCACCCCGGGGCGGCACGGCAGTCTCCGGGCTCGTCTAATGAGCAGGTACGGTTCCGTTCAGCCCGAGCGAACGGTGCTCGATCCGGGAGAACCGGTGCAAATCAAGAACTGTAGGTGATCGATGCCCAAAACACTCACCCTTCGCCATCGTTCCGTAGCGGCAGCAATTCTCACCGCCTTCCTTGCCTTGGCGCCTGTGCACGCCCACGCCACCTCTAAGGATATGGTTGCCCTGCAAACCCAGGTGCAGCAACTCCTAGACATGGTTCAGCGCATGCAATCCACCATGGATACCAAGTTCGGAGTCCTGCAGCAGCTCGTCCAGCAGTCCACCGACAATGTCAACCAGATGAGCCAGACGGTCAACGCTCTTCAGCAAAAGCTGAATCAGCAGAGCGACGCCCTCAGTGGAAAAATCGATACTACGTCGGGGCAGGTCCAGTCCCTCAACGACTCGGTCGACGAATTGAAGACGCGCATCGCCAAAGTCGACAAGGCCCTGCAGGATCTGCAGAGCCAGTTGCAGAACATTCAGAGTGCGCCTCCTGCCGGCACGCAGCCTCCCGGAGCTACTCCAGGCGGATCGCCTGGATCTGTCGGCACTCCCGGTCAGCCCGGGGCCGCCATTACCCCGCCCGCCAATCCGGCGCCGCCTCTCAACCAAACCTTCCAGTCCGCGCTCGGCGATTTCAATGCGGCCAAGTACCCCGTCGCCGAAGGCGAGTTTCAGGACATCGTGCACTACTATCCCATGGATGATCTTGCCGGCACTTCGCAGTTCTACCTCGGCGAAATCGCCTACCGGCAACAGAATTATGCCGATGCCATCAATGACTACAACGCGGTCCTCGAGAACTTCAGCGGCAGTCCCAAGGCGGCGACTGCCCAGCTTCACAAGGGATATGCGCTTATTCAGCAGGGTAAAAAGGATGCCGGAATCCATGAACTTCGCCTCCTGCTCCAGCGTCATCCTCAAACGCCGGAGGCAGCCCAGGCACGAGCCAAGCTGCAGGCCATGGGAATCCACGGCACCTCTGCACAGCGCTGATCTGCCATTCGTCAGTCCTTTCCTCCACCCGCCTCCGATCGCCTTCCAATGAGAAAGAAAAAGCCCCGCATTTCGCGGGGCTTTTAACGGATGACCGGATGACAGATCTGGCAGCTCTTACTGCAGCTTCGCCATCAACTGTTCCAGCGCAGCTTTCGGCGGGCGCACCAGCGATTCCGGCAGAGTCGCCAGCGGCTGATCCACAATGTTCAGCAGATCGGTGAACGTCGGCTTCTCGGTGTTGATATAGAAGACGCCGGTAAGCACCTCATGATTTTCTTCTGCTTCCATCAGAGTTTTCACCGCATTGGCCTTGTCCGTCGGATCGTAGTCTTCCTGCAGCTTGCGCAGCCGGAGACTTGAACCGTCGTGCATCTCCACTTCGTAGACCTGGCCGGAGTCGTAGTCCACTTCGATGTCTTCGAAGCTTGCCACAAATCCGACTTCGTTCACCGGTTCATCATGATCCTGCATGAACTTGTAGCTCTTCGTCGAACCTTCATGGTCATTGAAAGTCACGCATGGACTGATGACGTCGAGCATCACCGTTCCATTGTGCGCAATGGCAGCCTTCAGCATCGAGACCAGCTGTTTCTTGTCCCCTGAGAACGAACGCCCTACGAATGTTGCGCCAAGCTGGATCGCCAGCGCGCAGGTGTCGATTGCCGGAAGATCGTTGATCACGCCCGTCTTCAGTTTCGAACCAATATCCGCCGTCGCCGAAAACTGACCCTTCGTCAATCCGTAGACGCCGTTATCTTCGATGATGTAGATCATCGGGATGTTGCGGCGCATCATGTGCACGAATTGTCCCATGCCGATCGATGC
>Ga0335072_10014990_pt1 | contig 11005 bp, 6 predicted proteins | sample Lox_Sample_21_FD_206725 | JGI IMG/M metagenome (GOLD analysis project Ga0335072, IMG submission 206725) | Soil microbial communities from Loxahatchee National Wildlife Refuge, Florida, United States - Lox_Sample_2.1 | ecosystem: Environmental > Terrestrial > Soil > Wetlands | place: USA: Florida... | reverse complement strand
AAGCCTGCGTCGAGGCGACCTGGCCCCGGGAGCGAGCCACGTCGACCGCCGCGCCGATTTGGCCATGCAGCCGCTGTACCGTGATCTGGACCGCCTTTTCATAATAAATGATCGACGCGCGATAAATCGCCAGTTGCCTGTCGAGCCCGCGCAACGCAATGTAGTCGTTCGCCAGTTCGGCTTGCAGGCTCAGGCGGCCGGCTGCCAGCGCCGCCGCGCTCGACTGGGCGAGGCGCTTCTCGGCGCGCGTGCTGTTGCGGATCTGGCTCCAGAAATCGGGCTCCCACGACGCCCCCGCCAAAAGCTGGTTGCTGGCCTCCCGAATGGGCTGGTCGGTGTTCTGGGGGCGGAACAGCCTCTGTTGGGACTGCTTGTTGTCGGACATCAGTCCGTTAGCGGTCACTTGCGGGAACAGGCCGGCACGCGCCTCGGCGGCCATGTCGCGCGCCTGCGTGTACTGTTCCGCCATCGCGGCGAGATCTGGGTTCTCCGCGGTCAGTTGTTGCTCGAGCTGGTTGAGCCGGGGATCATTGAACCGCTCCCACCACGGGCCGCGCGGCAATGTGTCGAGCGGATGGGCGACCTGGAAGGGTGGGGATCCCTGATAGCTCGCCGGCAGGACGTACTGCGGCGGCCGATATGCCGGCGCCAGGTCGCAGCCGCAAAGAGCGGAAAGAGCCGCCAGGACCGGGCCCGCCAGTTTCAGCGCCGGTCGGGCGGCGGCGAAGCCCCACAAGCCCCACCAATGATTTGCCCGGGTCATCGCGAAGACCCTGCTTTCGTCTTCGGACCGCTCGGCGGGTCGGTCGCCTCATCCACATCGGTGGGGCCCGACGCGGCGGTCGTGACGGGTTCTGGTTGCGCCTGCCGTGATGCGGAACCACTCGGCGTCATCTGCCCCGCGGGGGGTTGAGCGAACAGCGGGACACCTGGTTGGCCTTGACCCGGCTGATAGCCCGGGACCGGTTGCACGGGCTTGACCTGCTGTCCTTCGAGCAGCCCGGCTGAAGGGTCGACGACGACTTTGTCGGTCGCCTTTAGTCCGGACACGATCTGGACGTTGGTGTCGAGGTTCTTCCCCAGGATGACGTTCTGCAGATGCACGCGGTTCTGGTCGTCGAGCACCGCCACCTGCATCCCTTGGGCGCGGAACAGCAGCGCCTGTTCAGGGAGGATCAACACGTTCGGCTCACCGGGAAACGCAAAGTGGACATTCGCGTAGGTCCCCGGCCAAAGCTCGTGATTGGCGTTGTCCACCGTCAGTTCGGTGACGATCGTGCGCGTGGACGGCACGACGGCATGGGCGGTGGTCCGGAACTGGGCCTGGATCGGCTTGTCCGGAGCCTGCGGCAACGTCAGCGTGGCGGTCAGACCCGGCTTCAGGACGTCGGCATATTCCTGCGGCACCGACACGAAGATCCGCATCTTGTGGATGTCCGCGACGAGGAATAGCGACGTTGGGGCACTGGGGAGCGTCGCATCGCCGCCGGCGGCGTTGACGTAGTCACCCAGGTTGGTGTTCCTGGCGGTCACCACGCCGTCGAACGGTGCGACCAGCTGCTTGAATACGATCAACGCCTGGTACCGCGCGACATCCTGCTGGGCGGCGGCCACCTGCGCCTTCTGCGCGGCGGCGTCCTGCGCCTTTACGTCGACCTCCTGCTGCGACACCGCCTGCGTCCCCGAGAGTGCCGACCAGCGTCGGGTGGTGATCATGGCCAGCTTGTAACGGGCCTCCATCACGGCGAGGTTCGCCTTCGACGCGGCGAACTGGGCATCCAGCGCGGGCGTGTCGATGGTCGCGAGCACATCGCCGGTCTTCACCTCCGCGCCGTAATCCTTGTACCAATGGGACACATAGCCGCTGACCTGGGCGTAGATCGGGGCTTGGTACCAGGCGTCGATGTTGCCCGGCAGGTTCAGTGTGCGCTGGCGCGGACCGGGTTGCGGCAATACCACCTGGACCCTGGGGAGCGACGCATCGGCGGCGGTTACTTGCAGTGCGGCGACCGTGTCGTCGCGGGACGAGATCCCGTACGCGGCGAGCCCGCAGGCGGCAACGATGCCGACGAACACCATCAGGGATGAGCGATGTGTGGACGTTGCCTTTGCTCCCTTTTCCATCATGCGGGATCTCCCTCGGGTGCTGGTTTCTGCTGGCTGCTTTTGCCGCCATGCAGAATAGCGAAGACGCAGGGCACGAAGAGCAAAGTGGTAATCGTGGCGACCAGCAGGCCGCCGATCACCGCGCGGCCGAGTGGCGCGTTCTGGGTGTTGCTGAACGACATCGGCAGCATGCCGACGATCATGGCTAGCGCGGTCATCAGCACCGGCCGGATGCGCGCGAACCCTGCCTCGATCGCTGCGCCGACCGGGTCGCCGTGCTCCCGGAGATGATCGCGCGCGAAGGCAACCACCAGGATGGTGTTCGCCGTCGCGGTTCCCATGCACATGATCGCCCCGGTCAGCGCCGGAACCGACAGCGTGGTGTTCGTCAGGAACAGGCTCCAGGCGATGCCGCCCAAGGCTGCCGGCAGGGCGGTGATGATGATGAACGGATCGAGCCAGGACTGGAAGTTTACGACAATCACCAGGTAGATGAGCACGATCGACAGGGCCAGGCCGGCAAGCAACTGGGCGTAGGCAGAGTGCATCGTTGCCGCCTGGCCGTTGATGCTGACCGTGGCCCCGCGCGGCAGGCTGGATTGCACGTCCCGGATGATCCGCGCGACTTCGTTGCTGACCGCACCGAGATCACGTCCGTCCACGTTGGCGTAAATGTCGATGACCGGCATGATGTTGTAGTGCGAAACAAGGCCCGGCGTGCCTGTCTGCGTGATGGCGGACAGGCCGCCGACCAACTGTGGCTGCACGTTGGTGGGATTGCCGTTGCCCTTGTCGACTGGGATGGTTTCAAGATCGTTCATGCTGCTGAGCTGAGCCTGTGGCGTCTGGATGTTGACCAGGTGTGAGATGCCGTTTGTCGTGTCGAGCCAGTAGGTCGGTGCCACCTGACCGCTGCCCGAGAGGACGGTCAGGGCGTTGTTGGCGATGTCCACTTCGGTCAGGCCGGTCCCCAGGGCGAAGGTTCGCCGCGATGAGAGCCGCAGGGTCGGCTGGTCCATAATCTGCTGAATGCGGACGTCAGCGATGCCGGCGATCTGCTTCAGGCGCGCGGTCAGCTTGGTGGCATAGGCGAAGTTGGCGTCGAGATCGCGGCCGCTGACCTGGACGTCGATCGGCGAAGGAAGTCCGAAGTTCAAGATCTTCGCCGTGATGTCGCCCGGCAGGAAACTGAAAACGGTGCCGGGAAAGCGCTCCGTCAGGCCGGTGCGCAGGATATTGCGGTAGCGAGCAACCGGAGACGCTTGGTTGTCGAGCGAGATCGTGATGTCGCAGTCCTGGCTGCCGGTCGTGCCGGTGTTGGTGTACGCTTGGTTAATACCCATGACTGGCAGGCCGCAATTCACCAGGGTGCCGGTCACGTGGCCGGGCAGCAGGTCGCGGATCTGCTGCTCCACCAGCACCGCTATCTTGCCCGACTCCTCGATCCGCGTGCCGACCGGCCCGCGCATGTGCAGGTCGATCGTGCCTGATTTGATGCTGGGGAAGAAGTTCTGGCCGACGAACAGCAACAGCAGCAGCGACGCCAGGGCACCGCCGAGATACACCAGCACAAAGCGCTTACTGCGCGCTGTGATCGCCTCCAGCAGGGCCCGATAGCGGTTGCGGAACCGCGTGAAACGCGCCTCGAAGCCGGCCTGGAAGCGGGTGAAGAAGCCCGGATGTTCCGGCGGCGGCCGGTGCATCGCCGCGACTTGGGCGGGCAGCAGCCAGGCAGCCATGGTCGGGGTCAAGGTGCGCGACAGGATGAAGGAGGCGATCATCGCGAAGATGATGGCCTCGGCCAGTGGCAGGAACAGGTAACCGGCGACGCCACCAAGCTGCAGCAGCGGCAGCCAGACAATGCAGATACACAGCGAGGAGACGAATGTCGGCACTACGATCTGGTTGGCCGCGTCGATGATCGCGTCCTCCAGCCCCTTGTGGTTGCCGCCGGCGTCCGCTTCCTCCAGATGGGTGTTGATGTTCTCGATCATGACCGTGGCATCGTCGACCAGGATGCCCACAGCCAGCGCGAGGCCGCCCAGCGTCATGACATTGATGTCCTGGCCAAGCCAGGATAGCACCAGGATCGAGCTCAGGATCGACAGTGGAATGGAGGTGGCGACGATCAGGGTCGAGCGCCAACTGCCGACGAACAGCAGGACGGCGATGCCCGCCAGACAGGCGGCAGTCACCATTTCCTGCACCACGTCCGCGATCGAGGCGCGCACGAATTTGGAAGCGTCGTTCAGCGGCGTAATCGTGATGCCGGGCGGCAGAGTTTTGAGCAATTTCGGAAGCATGGCCCGCACGCCGGCGACGATGTCCAACGTCGAGGCGTCGCCGCTCTTGAGGATCTGAATCAGGATCGACTGGTGCCCTTTCACCAGAACCGCGTTCTGCTGCGGCGGGCCGCCGCGATGGACATAGGCCACGTCGCGCAAGTAGACGACGCCATTGCCGACCTGCTTGATCGGCATGCTGTTGAAGGTGTCGATGGCGATAGGTGTCGCATTGGTCGCGACCATGTAATCGATGGCGCCGATCTTCTGGTCACCGGCCGGCAGCACGATGTTCTGGTTCGCCAGCGCATTGCCGACGTCGGTCGCGGAAAGGCCGTGCTCCAGCAATTTGACCGGGTCGAGGTCGACCTCGACATCTGACGGCTCACCGCCATAGGGCGGTGGTATGGCGGCGCCTGGGACCGATACCAGGGCTGGGCGGATCATGTTGGACGCCACGTTGTAGATATCGGACGGCGTCATGTTGTCGGCGGTGACCTCCAGATCGAGGACCGGCACGGAAGACGCATCGTATGCCAGGACCAAGGGCGGCGTGATCCCGGCCGGAAGCTGCTTGATCACGGTCTGCGAGATGGCGGTGACCTGCGCCTGGGCGGCCGCCACGTCGGTCCCGGGCTGGAAGAAGATCTTGACGATGCCGCTGCCGTACTCCGACTGGCTCTCGATGTGCTCGATGCCGTTGACTGTCGTGGTCAACGCACGCTCATAGTAATACACGACGCGACCCGACATGTCGGTCGGCATCAGTCCAGTATAGGTCCAGATCACCGCCACGACTGGAATCTTGATGGGCGGGAAAATGTCGGTCGGGGTCTTGAACACCGCCATCCCGCCGAACAGCAGGATCAGGATCGCGAGGACCACGAAGGTATAGGGCCGCTTGAGAGCGGTCACGACGATAGCGTTCATCCCGGTTTCATTCCCTATCTAATCATGTCGTTCGGTTACCGTTCGATCTCATCGCGTCTTCGTGGATCCCGATGACCGCCCATGATCTCGAGCAACGCCAGGCGATTCCGCCCTGGCGCGAGCAGGCTCTGGGAACATTGGTACCCAGCGTGCCATCGTGAGGACAAGCTGAACGAGTGGACGCATAAGCGTTCCTGTTCCGCTATTGCTGTCGTTGCTTGGCGATATCCTGCGGTGTGACGTGGCCCGTCTTGCCGCCAAAGTGCGCGATCACATAGTTGGCGACCGCGGCAAGCTCAGCATCTGAATAGGCTTGGCCAAACGGCGGCATGAAGACGTTTTGGCCTTTGATGCGATACTTCGCGCCGTTCAGGATGACTTGCGTCACATTTGCGCCGTCGGGATCGCTGGCCGAACGGCTGCCGATCAGCGAGGCATAGACCGTCTGCCGGCCATGGCCGTCATATTGATGGCAGTTCGCGCAGCCGTCTTCGAAGATGTTGAAGCCGGGTTCGTATTGTGGCTCCTGCCGGCCTGGTGCGGAGGCGTTGGCCGATGCGACCGGTGCCTGCGCGATGGCGAACTCCGTGCGGTCGGTCTGCGGCGGCGTCGTACGCAGATAGGCGACGAGAGCGCTTAGGTCCGCCGGCGTCAGATATTGCAGACTGTGCTCCACGGCTTCTGCCATCGGCCCGGCGGCGGCGCCGCGGTCTTCGGCGTGGGCGGAGGAGAGAAAACTTGCAAGCTGCGCATCTGACCAGGCGCCGACGCCAAAGCGCTTGTCGGACGTGATGTTATAGGCCTCCCAGCCTTGCAGTGCCTCGCCTGCGAACTCGCGCCCGTGTTCCACCGCAAAGGCCAGATTGCGCGGCGTGTGACATTCGCCACAGTGGCCGAGAGCAGTGGCCAGATAGGCACCGCGATTGACTTTGGCAGATTGTGCGGGATCGGGCGCAAAGCGCCGGTCGCTCAAGAACATCAGATCCCAGAACGCCATACCCCAGCGCTGATTGAACGGAAAGCTGAGGCTGTTCCCTTTGTTCGCGACATTTTGTGGCGGCAGGCTGAAGAGATAGGCCTTGATCGCCAGCGCATCATCGCGGCTCATGGCCGTGAATGAGGTGTACGGAAAGGCCGGATACAGATAGCGCCCGCCCGGCGCGATGCCGCGATGCAGCGCGCGCACGAAGTCGTCGTCGCTCCAGTTCCCTATGCCGGATTCGCGATCCGCCGTGATATTGGTTGAATAGATCGTGCCGAAGGGAAGCTTGAACGGCAGCCCGCCCGCGAACGGTTTGCCGTTCGGGAGGGTGTGACAGGCCGCGCAATCAGCAGCGCGGGTGAGATATTCGCCGCGTGCGATCAGCGCCGCGGTGACCGGCCCGGACGGCGCGCTCTTGTCCTCCGCATGCATCGAACTGTCGTAGAAAACATAGAATGCGCTGCCGACAATGCCGGCTACGATGACGACCGCGACAATGGAGACCGCTCTAAAGATGGTCATACGTGCTCTCCAAGATGCCCGTAAAGCTTGTTTATTCGGCGTGGACGAGAGGGGTTTTCCTGGTCATCCACCAGGGCTCATCGCGGACCTCTATAAAGCCGAGCCGAGCGCCTTCCTTACCCTTTCCGGAGTCATCGGTGCTTCACGCAGCCGCATGCCGGTGAGCCGCGTCACGGCATTGTTGACGGCTGGGGCGACCATCACCACCGACATCTGGCCCACGCCGGTCGGACGATTGTCGGTTGAAATGACTTCGACGTGAATGTCCGGCACGTCGTTCATGCGCGCCACCCTGTAGTCGTAGAAATTGGACTGTTGGACCACACCGTCCCGAATGCTGATGTCCTCGGTCAGAGCCAAGCCGAGCCCAAAAGCGATGCCGCCCTCGAATTGCGCAACGATGTTGTCGGGTTGCACCGCAATGCCGCAGTCCACGACGCACCAGAAATTGTGCACCTTTATTCGACCGATCAAATGGTCGACCGAAACCTCTGCGATGCCGCTCATCAGCGTATCGTTATAGACGATGAAGGCGCAGCCCAAGGCCATGTTGTCGCGTTTGCGGTCCCAGTCGGCTATTTCGGCGACGCGTTGCAATACTTTTTGTCCGCGCGGCGTATTCTTCAATAGTTCCAACCGAAACTGCACGGGATCGACGCCCCGCTTGAGCGCCACCTCGTCGATAAATGTCTCCGTCACAAACTTGTTGGCGATGTCGCCAATGCCACGCAGCGGAGCGGTCCGTACCCCTGTATCCTGCGGAATCTGGCCACCGTACTGGTTGGGAATATCGTAGTAGGTCAACTGGACCCCACCCATCAGTTGATAGTCCCGATCGTGGCTATCACGAAAGAACTGGGGGTTTTCGGACGCCAGTACGCGGTCGCCCACCAGGCGTTGATGGTAGGCGATCAACTTGCCGGACGCGTCAAGACCGGCGCGCAAATAATGTGCCGTGATCGGGCGGAAATGGCCGTTATGGACATCGTCCTCGCGCGTCCACATCACCTTCACCGGCACTGGCCGTTGCGCGCTCTTCGCCATTAGCACGGCATCGACGACATATTCCTCGGCATAATCGCCGCGCCGTCCGAATCCACCGCCAAGCAGCGTATAGTTGAGCTTTACCCTCTCAACCGGGATACCGAGCGCTTTCGCCGCCGCAGCCTGAGCCGCCGTCGGATATTGCGTCCCACACCAGACTTCGGCGGCGTCGCCGGCGGCCGACACCGACGCGACCGCGTTCAACGGCTCCATCTGCGCGTGATAGGCATAGTGACAGCGATATTCCGCTTCGATCGTGGTCGCAGCCGTCGCCAGCGCGGCCTCCGCATCACCCTGCTTGTACCATTCAACAGTCGGCTTCTGGAGATCGCGGGCATCGGCAGCGAACGCGTCCAGACCTTTGTCGCTGTCGAATCCCCAAGCCTTTCCGCTGCGCCGCCAGGTCACCCCGGATTCAAGCGCGGACTTGGCGCTGAACGCGGACCACGGCGTTTCTGCGAGGACGCCGACGCCATAGGGCAGGCGCACGACATCGATGACGCCGGCAACGGCTCTGGCCACGGCATCGTCGACCGTGTCCGGCGCACCGCCTAGGACCGGGCTCCGCAAAATCGCGCCGTAAATCATCCCGGGCGCCTGGACGTCGATGGCATATTTCGCACTGCCGTTAACCTTCGTCGGCAGCTCGACGCGCATGACGTCGTGGCCGATCAACCTGAAATCGCTGGTTTTCTTCAGTGCGTCAGGCTTGATGTCAGGCGCGACGGCCGGAATCTCGGCAAACGCGACGATTTCACCATAGCCGATGCGCCGGCCCGATTTTGCATGAACGACGACGCTCGGCTCCGTGCTCAACTCGGCCAGTGGTACCTGCCAATGCCTGGCGACGTTATCGAGAAGCACGGCGCGCACTTGCGCACCAAAGGTACGGAGCGACGTAAAGTAACCCTGGACGCTGAGACTGTGGGCCGTGCACATGACGCCCCAAAGGCTGGGATTGCCGTAGATCTTGTCGATAGGCGGGGCGGGCACGGCAACCACCTTGGACCAGTCGGCGTCTAATTCCTCGGCCAGGATCAACGGCAGTGAAGTCAACGATCCCTGCCCCATTTCGGTAGCCGGTGCCATGATCGATATCTCACCACTGGGGGCAATGCTGACCCATGGATTGAATGGCGTTCCGGCAATGTCGGGCGCGTCGGTCGCGGCGTGACCATGCCGTTCGCGTCCAACCGTGACGGCGAATGTCAGACCCCCAATCCCGATCATGAAACCACGGCGCGAAAACCCGGTCTTCGGGTAAGACATCTGGCTCATGACTTAGGCCTCATTCGCCGCGCGTTCGATGGCGCGCAGAATGCGCGGATAAGTGCCGCAGCGGCAGATATGGCCACTCATGTGCGCGACGATCTCAGCGTGAGTCGGATGCGGATTCCGCTGCAACAAGGCAGCTGCGCTCATGATTTGGCCGGACTGACAATAGCCGCACTGCGGCACCCGCTCGGCAAGCCAAGCCTTCTGCACGGGATGCGATGAGTCCGGCGACAGGCCCTCGATGGTCGTCACCTGCTTGCCGGCAACACTCGAGATCTGGGTCTGGCACGAGAAAGCGCGCCTGCCGTCAATGTGCACCACACAGGCGCCGCACAGGCCCGCGCCGCAGCCGAATTTGGTGCCAGTGAGCTTGAGCTGCTCGCGAATAACCCAAAGCAGCGGCGTATCCTGCGGCGCATCTACGCTGACCGGGGCGCCATTTATTTTGAAGCTAACAGACACTTGCATTCCTCCGGAGCCGATACGCCGCTTTACCGAGATAAAGCCGCGGGCCATTTCTCAGTATGAGATCAGAGTCGTTCCAACGGCATGTGCTCACGACGCTTCGCCATTGTCGGCTTTCGAATTCGGAATGCACTTCCGTCAGTCTAGGCTGCGCACGGCTGATTGATGTGCAGAATTCCATATTCCTGCAACGGCTCCGAGTAGGTCTGATCTGAGGTACAGCGTGGTCGTCAACTGAACGGCCAAGCTTATTGGCTCGATCCGGGCGCGGATGTCGGGCAACCGTTCGGCCTGAGCCTGGCCTTTGTTCAACAATTATTCGGCGATACACGCGCCGTACACGAAAGCGCTCTTTTCGCTCGATCGCATCGAGTAAGGTCGTGGTCATGCGGAGTTTTCTCTGCGACGACTGGCTACGCACCGCGTCATCGCATAGCTGCGCTTGAAAGAAATTAACGAGGCGCTTAATTCCGCTTGTTCGTCGGGCTGCATGGGAGCGGTCCCGGGTGACTGCATCGGCCGGACGCCACAAATCACCCAAATTGCTGACCTGTAGCGCCAACAGGATCATACTGGTCGAAGGATTCTCACGAACTCGTGTATGCGTCGGGTTCTATTAGCGGCTCGGTCAGCCAGCAGCTCCTATACAATCATAAAACCTTGAAAACCCTTAATGTGTGTTTCCATGCCTCTGTCGGCATACGGTGACCTCATCGAGTTTGTCCGGTTTCGGTTGGACCGACGAAGCGGATGCCACCGGCCGATGGTCTGAAACTAGAACTCGGGGCACCGCCATCAAGCGAAACTGTCGTCGGTGCCACGCCCTGACTGACTAGCGGGGTAACTGTCGCCGTTAACGGGATGTCATCGCTGCGCTCCGCCCCCGGGGCAATGCGGGGAAGGTGTCGCGGTCGTCGAAACGAGCGGCCGGGGCGCCTGTGCGCCTGCCCAGAACGACACAAACACCGTGCGAGCCAGCCGAGCCGTCGCGGCGACGAGTGCAACGTGAAGCGCCAGTTGACGGGCACCGCCTCTCATCCGCCTTTGGATCCCCCTCAACTGTAGAGTCACGCGGTGACGAGGTGGTCGGAGTTGAGTACCCCGGTTGTTGCCGCGGCGCCGGCGTTCGCCCGCCGCAGGTGGATCGGCAGCAACGCCTCTTGCTGCGCCAGGGTGATGTCGCCCTGTCGCGTCAGCTCCAGACTGCCGAGCAGCGTGCTCGCCAAGGCGGAGCGCCGGCGCAGGCCCGGGCGGGCACGGCGATCGTCATCGGCATCGTGCGCCGGCAGGAACCGCTCGAGCGATGCGCCATCCGGCTGGGACGCGAGCAGCGCCAGGATACGCTCGCGCGCGTCCCGCGTGCTGAGGAGGTCATGCCATGGCGGCCGGTAGACGATGT
>Ga0335072_10014989_pt1 | contig 11006 bp, 14 predicted proteins | sample Lox_Sample_21_FD_206725 | JGI IMG/M metagenome (GOLD analysis project Ga0335072, IMG submission 206725) | Soil microbial communities from Loxahatchee National Wildlife Refuge, Florida, United States - Lox_Sample_2.1 | ecosystem: Environmental > Terrestrial > Soil > Wetlands | place: USA... | reverse complement strand
GCCAAATCCACTGCTGGAACTGCAAGAGGACAGATCGTCGAGCTCGCGAGGGTACTGCACCCATACAGTCCGCGCAAACCGTCATTCAAGCCACAATTCCTTGTAAGATTACATATCCCAAGTATGTACAGTACAGAATCCGGAAATTCGTCTCTCATTACTGTCTCTTTCATATCCAAAATCACATGCCAACCACCACGGCTTTCTCGCCATTTGTCTGTGCCGTAACAGCAGCAACAGCGCCAAAATCCTCCCCTGCCCAGACAGCCTCCACAATACTCATCCGACAGCCCTTTGGCCTCGTTACGCCCTTAAATACAAACCGAGGATCCGCGCGCCAAAAGAGGTTCTCGAACTCGCCTGCCGTCCTCTCCTGCGCATTCAGCAGTGTGAGCATCACAAGGTCCATCGTGCGAATAATCTTCTCATCCCACGGACTCTCCTGGCCTGGCTCGGGAAGGCAGTGGTCGTTGATGACGATTCTAGCGCCTTTCTTGAGAGCTGGGATCAAAGACCGCAGGATGGGGATCGCGTAGATGTCTGATTGGTTGTGGAAGATCCAGCGGAAGAAATACACTGCGGCGGAAATGAGGTGAGGATGGGCGCTTCTATTTCCCCGGGAGGAATAATAGAGAGAAGGAAAGTAAACTCACCATCTGCGCCCCTGACCGGCTGCTCCGTCATAAAGTCATGCGCCTGAAAGGCGATTCTCTCGCCTATGTCACCGTCGTATTTCGGTGCTCCAGCAATCATGTTGGGCAAATCTTGCACCACAAACCTCATTCTCTTCCACCGCCTCGCGAGATCCACGCAGACGAATCCATGGCTACCGCCTACGTCGACGACTGTGCCGCCGATCTCGTCGATGGAGGCCCAGTCGTAGTTGTCGAGCAAGTAAGAAACCTCATAGCCTTCTCCGCCAGTGAGCGATTTCATGGCGCCTCCGAAACGCTGAGCCCGCGCCGGTGAATGACCCATGGTGACGAACAGGGGTTCTACGTCGGTGGTGTTATTGGCGGTGCAGAAGCCGGTTTGCAGGACGGAGGAGGCGTTGGGGTAGGCCGTTAAGGCATCTATTGTTCTCGAAGCGGCCTGTGAGACCACGACGATTAGTCAGGGGTGGCGAGGACAGAGAGTTTGGAGAAAGGGAACCGCACAGGCCACATATCCTCGACGCAAAAGCCGACCCAATCCTGCATTGGCCTGTCTTCGGCTAATACTCTACTGGCAGCTGTATGTGCTACAACGCCCGGAGACACTTCTTTGAAGATGCGATTCGTCATTGCGTGGCGGATGAAGCGACGGACATTGACCTCGTCCAAGCGGACAGCTTTGGCAATTTCGGCATAGGTGGCAGTTTGATCGACGGGGAAGGATTTGGCTGTTCAGTTGTCAGTCCAGCCCACAATCCGTAAGGCGAGGGATAAAATAATACCTATGCCATAATGGTACACAGCGTGTAAACTTAGAGAGTTATTATGCTATCCAAACTCAGCCATTGCTTTGCAGAAATGAAGGTTGGGAAGGTTTGCAATTCGCACTCACATCCCAAGCCATCCACCGAATTCTCTCCATAGGTCCCACGACCAAATCACCTAATTCCTTCGTAGACTCCACCACTTTTTGCCTCGCCCTCTGAATTTCCTCTGGCAATCTTGGGAAATCCATGGGCGCATCGACATCAAAGCTAGGTGTGGAGCATCCACTCTCTTTAAAGAACTTATCTAACTTCTCCGTCTCTTTCGTAATCGCCTGCGCCAGCTCTATCAAACGCGACGACGAAGTCGCCGGAGGTTTCGAAAGCCCGTTATTAATGACTGTAACGCCATTGGCGACGGGGCTTTTATGCTTATAGCCATTTGTCATGCCGGCCTGAGAGTGGGAGTGAGAGTTCACCTCCACCTCTTGTGCGACTACTGGCGAAGCGATGGCCATGACGCTGGACGATTTCCTCCTCGAACTCTTTCCGTCTATGTCCACCACGTCGTTCGAGCTACTTTTCGTGAATGGTAGCCAGTTCCCAAGATGGAGATAGAGGCTGTTTGCGCAAAACTTCATGATTAATTTACTTTCGGGGTTCAAATTATATATGGATACAAAAGTCAGTGGTCCCACCGCTGGGCAGGGGAAATGGTTTCATAAAGTAGACGGAGCACATCAAGCGGAGTCAGTTCCCACTATGTGCCTGTCAACTTGACGAGAAGATCCCGGATCCAAGGCTTCGGTGAAGAGATTGGCAAACAAATCTTGGCTAGGTGTTCCATTCGTTGGGTAGATATCTCAACAGCAGCAGCAATTTGTTCTACTTTTACTCGACTCTTCTTTCTCTGCTGGTCTGACGGTGCTGTGTCCCCCATGTTTTGAATATGTATGTGTAGTCGAGTAAACGTAAGTGAGTGCGGCAAGCAAAATCATATTGGGGTAAGTGGTTCGAACTACCATTGAAGTTTTGACGGGGCAAGTATATTGGCAGTCCCACGGAGTCGGGGACCAAAAGTTTTGCACCCTTGCTCGGGCTGGGAGAGATGCAGGACTTTGCATGGGTTATCGATAGTGCTGTTTTTGTAATCGATTCGATGAAAGTGAATGATTATGGATTAGCCCTGTATAGAGGGCGGCTTTGGCGTGTTCTGCAACCGAGATCGCTTGTCTTATGGACTGTTTGCCCTCTGAATCCCGACTTGGTTACTCGGATTATCAGTTTCTTGGACAATAAGCCACAAGCCATACATGGCTTGTTCTGGCTTAATCATCCTGTACTACACATACTCCACTGCAACATTCAGGCCACCCACCTTCGTCCTCTAACAGGAGGAGTTTCAAAATTCTTCCATGTGCTGGGGTCCCTTGCTCTGGCCCGAGAATCTTGGGTAGCGAGGGATGTACAGTATGCAAGTCATTTGGAGCATTGGGTTAGGTACAGGGACTAGGCAAGCAATCGCGATGCGAGCTGCTAGGGACGACGCCGTGCTATCAGGGTATGATGAGCGGTGAGGGAAAAACTAGGAACAATTTGCAGAGGTACAGACGGGTTGTAATTACAGGGCCGATTGATTCACATGAATCCATCTTTCTTTCATATCTATCTGTATTGTGCTCTTCGTTTATGAACATGCTCGGACTATGTTTGCGTATAAAAAGCAATCAACTCGCTGATTCGCCCATAATGCTATAAAATTCCATGCCCCTCCCAGATGCGCGAAAGTACGTAGTGTTATCTTTCATGAATCTCCAGATACGCCCATCATGCGGTGTCATCTCTTTACTCATTAGCGCCCCATTCTCTGCTGCCTCTTGCCCTTCCCACCCTCCATCTCACCTAGTCATTATACACTACACCATCCTCCGGCTTCTGCCCACAAATGATATGCAATGGCATATGCGCGTGAACCCCCTTAGAACCCTCAATATACGCCTTCCTAACCCCGACAAGCCACACCTCAACCTCCTCCTTGGACCACTTCAAGCCTCTCGTCAAAGGGCCTAGCGCAATCGGCTGGACACCATCCATCAGAATCGTCCGCCAGTACAGGCCCACTAGCTTCAAGACCCTATTTTTCGGCCACGGCCCGATCGGGACATGGAAGATGCGCGTGGTCACGTTGACGAAGCCCGCGGCACGCACCATGTCGGCGAGGTCGAGCGTGGCGTTGAAGTTGACGCCCAGCGCTGCCAGGCCGGCGGTCACGTTATCCCAGAACTCGACCACTGGGTGGGACGCCGGGAGTGTATTGTCCTGGCATTGTGGACGGTGGAGGATTTCTTGCAGTTCGAGCCAGCCGCCGGGTTTGAGGTGACTGATCATGACCACATCAGTCAGTGTCAATGAATGGTAAGAAGCTAAAGCAGGGAATGAGGAGAGGTCTCATGATGGCTTACGAGTAGGCGCGCTGCATTAGACGAGGCCAGTTCTTAATGGCCATTACAATGTGCCGACCGTGGATGTAATCGAAGTGGTTCTCGGGGGAAAGCCAGGGGCTTTCGACGTCATCAACGGTAAATTTTACGTTGGGTGGAACCCAGTGTGGTTGGATTGGACTTAGATCGACACCGCTGACATTGGCACTTGGATATTGATCGCCCACTGAAATGAGGGGATCAGCAAGTCTATCCAACACCAGGTCAATTTTGAAAAGCGAATCTCACTTTCGATCGCCCAAATTCCTGTCCCCGTCCCCATGTCGAGAATGTTCTGCGGACTGTCCCCAATCGGGGCAAAATGCAACTGCTGGCACAGAGTGACCATCATCGCGTGCTTCATGTCCTCGCGATCCTGCTCCGCATCGTCATTTGGGAAGTTGTAGGCTCCTTCTCGGAACCTGTGATAGCGGCGGCCGTTCTCGAATATGTAGTCTCGGATGCTGGAATGGAGAGATGTGGTGGCGGACCCGATGCTATCGGTTTCGTAGCCCGCGTCGCTGAAAGATGTGTTGTCACTAGACTCTGGGTCGATGAGGTCTTGAGCTTGTTGGAGCGCGGCAGCATTCTCTTGGTCTTGGGAAGCCTGATCGGCAGTTGTAAGGTGAGAGGTTGGAATTGAGGGCGGGCGTGGTGATGAAGGTGAGCGACTAGAAGGGGACTTCGAAGGCCTCGATTCCGGTAGCCCTACAGATATGGCTGAGTCGGTAGGAAGGGCTGACATGATTAGTAGATAGATTGTTCATTTAGATAAATTACGGTAGATGGCTTTCTTATGCTTTACAGCGAGGCGTCGGGGTTGCTGTGCTGGCGGTCTAGTAGATGGGCTGGCACATGATATGCATGCGCATATGCATATATAGATTTGAGCATGGACATGGCGCCCGGCATGGATAGATTGGTTTACCTTGTTCTCAGGGAAGGTAATGAGAGACATGACGGTGAAGCTTGGCTATGTAGAACTCGAGATTGGGGCTGAGATTCAAGTCGCCTATTGTCAAGTCTCGTCATTTTGAGGGCATCCTGGGGGGCCGGTCGTGTGGCATTAACCTCGATCGGTCAGATGTCAAGTGCAGCCACGTACAGATAGATAAGTCGTGGTGAGTTGGCTTATGGTACTCAGTATGAATTGAAACGGTTATACATATGTATGACGTACAGTACGTGTTTAAACTTATGTATCTGTGTCGTGAAAGCTTCAGCACTTGCCAGAGAGGCTAAGCTACCTTGCTAGTTCCTTAGTTGAATCTTAAATGAACATGTCAATCTCGTATCCGTTCTTGGAATGGCTGCCGTATTTTCCCGATACGATACATATATATGCGAGGTCGCACCTTCTGCCGAGGGCCGAGGGCTACTCTCCTTTTCACCGATTTGTTCCGAGCCATCCATATTTGAGCTTATTTATGAATAGTACCTCACACATTCACGATTAGGGTTAATTGTGACCTCATTTACCCCAGTTTTCGACGTTGTAATGTACTATGCCACAAAGCCACGGGATGACTATTTCCTCGATCGCAAATGACTCGAGATGGGAGATGAGAGCTCGAGTACGAGAATAAGAACGAGAATGAAGAGGTTTGAGAGAAGGAGCTCGGGTGGGAGGGGAACGCCGCATGATTTGGTCTGAGCGAGAAACAGGGAGCGGCCGTGTCACGGGGCAGTCCCATGCCATAATCACTACCAGCATTCACTGCACTCCAGAATTAGCGGATTCCTAGCAGTCCTGGGTGTCATACGCTGTGTACATATTAAAGTTCTTTGCAAATAGTTCTTGGTCCTTCGAGCAACGTCTCGCCAATTTAGGGCATTTCCATACTTTGACAGGGCGAGAGAAATTGGAACGGAAGCAGAGGGAGATAGAAGAGTAGAAGGGGAGCGCAGTATTTATAGCCGCTGGGAATCACCTCTTGCCTCCTCTATTAGTAGCTTAACAACGTTCTCGTGACTATTCTGAGCAGCTGTATGCAGTGCTGTCCCTCCATTATTGTCTGTTGGAATTTACAGCTCTATTGGTCCAACCTCAACATTGGAAGGACTCCCAACCTCTAGGGAAACGAGAGGGCTGGGGAGGCTGGAATATGGGAGGCTTGATGAGTCCCAGTTTGCGCATAGATAGGGGGTCTATGGCCCACTTGGACGATTATTATTATCATCAATTAATTCCATTTAATGCTGCGCATCAAATTACCACTCTATTGCTTGTGATTTCAACATTGTCTTTTAATGCAACATCCGTCTTCTTTTCTATTAGTAACTCAATAGCTTTCTGGTGACCATTCTGAGTAGTGGCATGCAACGCTGTCCACCCGCCATTATTCCTCGCTGCAACAACCCCCCTCTTTTCTATTAGTAGTTTCACAACCTCTTCATGGCCACTTTGAGCAGCTGTATGCAGTGCTGTCCATCCATTATTATTCTTCGCTGCAGCATCCGCTCCCTTCTCTATTAGCAGCTTCACAACTGTCTCCCGACCTTCCTTAGCAGCAGGATGCAAAGCTGTCTGTCCATCCTTCGACTTCTCTTCAATATCGGCACCCTCTTCTATGTGCAGCTTTACAATTGTCTTGTAACCTTCCTGAGCAGCGATATGCAAAGCTGTCCATCCATCTTTGTCCTTAAGTTACGGATCCGGATAGCTCAGTGTAACCGGTTCATGCTGACACGGATCTCCGAGAGAGATCAGCCAAGATTAAGACAAATGGTTTGCAACAGTTTTAGGCTGGCGAGATATTGTTCTAGAGTAAGGACAGCTCTGGCTCTCCTCACTATCTGTATCAATATATTTTTGCATTTCTGACAATATTTTTCATTCTAGAATTGCCAGAAACTTGCATAGAGAGACCATCGCAAACCTAAGGCTAATGTTACATCAATCATCGGGATATTTGGCGCTCTAGTCGCTTGCTTTTTCCCATCCTCAAAAATTTCAATGGCTAGCAATTGTTGCTGATGCAACAGTTACGATGGCGGCTAAGGAAGTACGGGGCCCTGGATTGGCAAGACGTTGCTCGAAGGAGCAAGAACTGTCTACAGAGAACTGAAATATATGTACAAAATGTGCGTGCTTATGCCTACTGAACATTCAATAAAGAAGTGTAGAGAGCAGTGAAAAGTGATATGGGATAACTACCTACATATCAGGTGGCATGGGATCATCCCATGCCAGTAAGTTAATCTGATGACAATTGATATGGATTGACAGAGTCGCCAGCAATCTAGCCTCGAACCTTATGATATTTCAGAACTTGAATGTTGATTTGTGGGAACAAGGATACAGAACATTGCTAGAACATAGAATAGAGGAATATACCACCAGATCCAAGTATGATATTCGCTCCTTCCTCTGTACGACAGCCTGCATTCTAGTGAATTGATGCTTACCTCTATCCATTGCCTTCTCGTTCTTCTGTTTAGCCCACGCCCAGTCAGAGAGGCACCCTGCAGTTTACGTTCGAGGGACATTCTAACTGCGTTATGGATTTGGCATTCTCTTTGGGTTGCTGGCCCCTCGCATCGGCTTTCTTCGGCAGGACATTATGGCTCTATGATGCTAAAGAGGCGCACTATAATGCACGTTTAACGAATATGGCTATACTTCTACCTCGAGTTTTAATAAAAATAGTTCACTTCTCATAGTCGATAATGGCGAGATCACGCTAGGAACCACTTAATCAGATATAGTCTAAAAATTATCGCCATGGTCGTCCCACCCTGTAAATAACGATGGGCCTTGGATCAGTTAGAAGAGTCAGGGTCTTACCAAGATTCCTCCTCAACACCGACCTGCATGCAAGTTGATCCGAGGCGACATTATTTAACTAATAGATAATGCAAACTTATGATAATTGGACTCAGCTCAGACCTAAGTTCCTTCTTAGGGTAGCTCAACGCCTTAATCCACGTCTCCCACCTAACGCATCGATTCTTTAGGGCTTTCATAGATTGTTATGTACCTTGTGTAGAGATTCTTGAAGCTCTTTAATGAATTGTTATTGGATATAACGTTCCCTTTCTCTCATTTCAGCTTTCATTTACCCGGGCACCCTGATTCAGCTCCAGGCTGCAGGCACCGGAGACCCCGAATAGGAGGCAGAGCCTCCTTTGGAAATTGGGTATATATATCATAGCTATACAGCACTTAATGCTCTAAGGAATTCAATAGCAATCAAATTGATGAGTCTGTTCCTAAGAACCGTCCAACCCAGTTGCAAATGCAATAATTGTCACGATATAACCCTGTTAAGGGGTTGTTTGATAGCTGGCTTACCCCTGATCTGCACTGAGAGGGTGGAACACTATTATAAGTCTATGGGCTGATCCCTTTTCCATGAGAGCATCAGAATCAATACAATCAATAATCCTCATGTTCATGCGCTCCGCCTGTAAATCTTGACAATAATTGTTAATTCCATTACTTTATGATATTCTCTGATAGTTCTGCGAAATTCTAGATCCTAGCTGAAGTGCTCGAGTCTAAACAGACTATATTTTACCCCCCACTAATTAAAGGTTATGCTTCCGATCTCTTGAGTTCCAGCCTAGTTCGATACAGGTGCCCAGTTGTTGAATGTTGTGGTGATTCTAGGTCCGACTACAATAATCAAGTCAGCAAAAGATATACTCGAGAAGGATTGCCCGCATACACGAATCGTTTACTTGTCCTATAGGATCCACGGGAAGCGCATTCGCTACTTGAGTTGGGGATATAATGACCAAAAGTTCCTTGGCGCAAGTAGCCGCTGTTGCAGCAGCGTATGGCTGCCACCTCTTGTTCTTGTATGAGTCTGCATATTCGCAGATTCTTCGCACCACCAGGCGAGGGAAATTATTCATCAATCCAGCGGCTTCCATCTCAAAGCACAGTATACCACCTAACTCTTGGCTTACCCGGTCTCCTGTTACACCATCCTTCATAACTTGATTGCCGGATGCGCTTGTGCCAAAGTAGAGCACTGGATTAGTGTCCTCGCGCGGATCCCTGCTCATTACTTCTTCTTTGCTGCATCCATCACACGTCGGCCCACTAACATGACAGTATGCGGCGTTATACAAGACGTCAAAGTCTATACCCTAGTATGCAAATTTGGGCAGACCCGCGTAGTTAGACAGTAATTCATAAAGCTTGATTCTTCCTCTTATATGATTTGCTTGGAGATTACAGTAGCACAAGCCTAGAGGAGAACAGCCGGTGGTACATTCAAGGATCCAGTCCTAGTAAAATGTCCGTCAACTCCAATCTTCCCAAAGCCGTACTGAACCACTCCTCCATGTTGTAGATGCTGCTGGCTGATTACAATATCGCCGAGCCGAATGTCAGATTGCGCACTCGGGACGCCGCCGCCAATTCCCACTATGAGGCCGAACCGGAAGGAAGGGAACTTTGACTTCATTTGACTCGCGACTGCAGCAGCAGAATTGGTGCCCATCTGGCCAGCAGGCAGACAATGTTGTGCTCACCAATGCGACTGAAGGTATAGACGTTGATATTGGTTGGGTCTTGTGGCAGATCTTGGCGCTCTTCGTCCAACATTTCAGTCGCTGCGGCTAATTCTACCGGCAGAGCACTTATTGCTGGAATTACGCTATAGTGGACCGCAAAACCCATGACTAGTTCCGTGATCTCCTATAAAAATCACATAATCTAGGCCCGCACTAGGGCATTGATGTATTTAGCTGGCTTGTGGACTACCTCCGAGCAGAATTAATCATTCCATTACCGTTATCTTTAAGGTTGGATAGGTTCTTACGGATGCTTTTATTATTATTATTCTTACACCGATTGAGCTAATGCTATGCGGGACATCTGTGTAAATACAGGAAAAACCCTCTGGGGAAGAAAACCTCTATCTAGGTCATATTTGCTGCTGTTAATCTATACAATTTTCCCTCGCAGCCTATAATTACTAAATTCACTCTGTACGAAAGCCCTAACTTGCGTCTCATTCTGTCGCATGGGAGAATGACTAGGACTTAACGAATGGATTCAACTGCTAGTTCCTATGCTTAGGACCCTTCTATATATACTTAAGCTCATAGAAAACTCTATACAAAATTTGCTATAAAGGACCGATTTCTGTGGTAAGGCCACATAACCTTGCATCCACCTCTCTAGTAGTAGTTCTAGCCATAGTAGTCGTAATACGGACTGTAATAGGGGTCTAAGATAGGGGGTGGTGGCTATAGAGTGGAAACTGGAGTGATTACTATTATTTTGGTGTTGTTGGTTCATGTGCCTAGTCATGTAACATACCCCCCTAAGAAGAATGGAAGTCAAAGAGATATTAATGAGTGCTTTACGGACGTTTTTCTGCCCGTTAAATCGTAAAATGGTCTGTAAATGGTCTGTAAACAAGTAATGCGGTCTGTAAGATCAAGTTAGAATAGAAAGGAGCGTTGTTATATCGACTAATTGAAGTTGACGGACGAATGCTTTATGCTTTTGTCTTAGAAGTGCTTTTGTTAGGCTGTCAGCTAGCATTTTAAATGTGGGAATCCATTCTATCTGTAATTGTTCTTCCTACACTTCCTATTGCAGCTAGTGCTAGTAGATGTCAATGTGCTTAAGTTTAATAACCAATTTCAAGGCGCTTATGTCTATAAGTCGAATAGTCTGCTAGTTGTCGTATTAAACGTTAAATTCGTATTCGAATTAGACTGTTAGATTCTTAAAAAATCGCTTTTACTAGTAGAAGTCCTTTGCAGCATATAATAGTACTATAAGTTCGGCCTTTATACTTAATGTTGTTACTGTCTTTTGCTTAGTCGATTTCTAATTTATAAGTCTACTAAAAAGCTAGAATAAGAAACCTTTAGTGTTCTAGTAGGTGACTAAGTTGTTACTAAATGTAGTGTTACTAGTACATGTAAATGCTTAAAGCGTGTTATTTGTAAAGCTATATTTTAAAGCTAGATTCTTATAGTAGTACAAGTAACAGATAGCTTTATTTGTTATAGTATAATATGCTAGAGACAGGTTTTAGAGGAATTCTGCAAGTTTGTTTGTAGTCTGTAAGATATTTATACAAGTAATAATAGTAGTATACGTTAAAGAGCCTATCTTCTATTAATATCTATAAATCTCC
>Ga0335072_10014988_pt1 | contig 11006 bp, 10 predicted proteins | sample Lox_Sample_21_FD_206725 | JGI IMG/M metagenome (GOLD analysis project Ga0335072, IMG submission 206725) | Soil microbial communities from Loxahatchee National Wildlife Refuge, Florida, United States - Lox_Sample_2.1 | ecosystem: Environmental > Terrestrial > Soil > Wetlands | place: USA... | reverse complement strand
CTTCTCGAACAACCTTTTCAGCAAGTTCAAGGAATGTCATGCGTATCGGAATAGCCCGTTTGCCGAAAATTGGCAAGCGCGGTTTCGGTAGGGCGGGCAGTCCTCTGCCCGCCGCTCGTTTGAAGGTCCTCGGCGCGCACGGAGTGACGCGCCCTACCTACGGCTCCATTTCCGCCGGTCAAAGGCAGGGTGTTTTTGACTTCATCGGGGATGGCTAGCGGACGGACGGTTTTGCCATTCACAAACACCCAATCGGCTTCCGCCCGCGTCGAATTTGGATGGTTTCGTTGCAAATTGGCTTGGGGGAGCAGTTTATGCAGGCGGAGTAGCGCGAATTGATGCCGGAGGAGCTTAAAAGGGCGTCGGAGGAGCAGTTTTTTAATCCGGAGGAGGAGTTTATTGGCCGGAGGAACGGCAAAAAACATCGGAGGAGAGCCAAAATTTGCCGGAGGAGCAGGTTTTCAGGCCGGAGGAGCGGTAAAACATATCGGAGGAGCAATTTTTAAGACCGAGGAGCGGCAGCCAAAGCCGGAGGAGCCGCAAAATCAATTGGAGGAGTGTCAAAAAATGTTGGAGGAGCTATTCAAAAAAACGGAGGAATGGCAAAAAATACCGGAGGAACGATTTTGGATATCGGAGGAGCAGCGGGAAAAAGCCGGGGCACGGCATTTGAAATCAGAGGGGCCATTTTCAAAATCGGGGGAATGGCGGAAAAGTTGGGAGGAGGCGTTTGAGGTTTTGGAGGAGCGCCGTTGGAAACCGGCGCGGCGGGTCACTGCGAGACGGCGACATTATCGAACAACGCCGAGTTCAACGCGGAATTATTATGCGAGGTGAGCGCCAGGCCGACGTAAATTTTTTTCGCCATCGGAACGGTTTCGCTGTCCACGCGCTGCCAGTTTTTGCCGTCGGCGGAAACGTAACCGTTGAACGTATCGCCCTGGCGGACCAGCTTGACCCAATACGGAAATCGCGTTGACGCCTGACCGGTGGTGCGGCTCAAATCGCCGGCTTGGGAACGCCATTGGAACGCGGAATCGCCGGCGGCCGTCAGCACCATCATGGCGTGGCGGGAATCCGGCGCGAGCGTTTCGCGGAACATCACACCCGCCTTCGCCCACGGGTCGGTGAATTGCATGGAAATGACGCGCGCGACAATCTGGCCGTCGCCGGTCAGCGGCGTGCAGGCGAATTGAAATTCGTCGTTGGTGTCCCAAATGTCCGCGCCGGAGGCGATGAGATTGAACTGCCCGTCCAAATAACTCGCGTCGCCGGCAAGCCCGACGTCGCCGATGTCCGCGTGCAGCCAGTTTTCCGGCAGCGTGGCGGAAATGGCCGGCAATGATTTGATCCAGTCTGCGACGACGGTCACGGCTTTTGTGTCCACGACATTTTTCGCCAGCGGCGGCATTTGCGAAGCGCCGAGCACGCTGATGCGCCGGAGCAAAATGGATTTGGCGATGTCGCGGGGCACGATGATTTTCGCACCGGAAATGCCGAGCGCGTCGGCAATCGGACCGTTGATGAGGTTTTGCTTTGCCAGCGGCGTGTCGAAGCGCGCGTCAAAGAACGCCTCGACGCCGCCGGGGCGGTGGCATTGCGCGCAATTGGCGTCGAGATAGGAGCGGACGCGGAGTTGCAGCGGCGCGGCGGTGTTGGTGACGGAAACCAATCTGGCGAAATGCGGAATTTCATTTTCGTCCAGCGTCGCGTCGAAAAGGCCGGCGTGGTTCCAGGCGCGGAGCTGGTTGTCGGTGACGCCGTTCGGGTAGGTGTAATCGCCATTGAGCTGCCGTGTTTTGACGCCGAGCACGCCGCCGGACGCGGGCGTGTGGCAGGTCAGGCAATCCTGCCGGCCGGGATAAAACCAGTTTTGAACGCGAATGCCGGTGGCGGTTTTGATTTGAACCGGCTCGGTGATTCCGGCGGTGACGAGGTCGGCGTCGGAATCATCGGCGCGCCATTTGTAACTCGCGCCATAGACGTAGCCGTTCGTGTCGCGGACGAGCAGGCGCGTTTCAAGGCGGCGGAGAATCTGCGGGTTCGTGTCGTCCACGGGCAGTTGAAACGTTTTGACGAAAACGGTTCCGGCGGGAAACTGCCATTCACCGGTGGGCGAGAAATGGATTTTGGAATTTTCCGGCAGCGCCATCCAGCGCGATTTGACCGCGCCATCCGACCATAACGGCGTGTTGACGTTGTAAGGAATCAAACCGCCTTCCGGCTGCATTGTCTTCAAGTCGCCGAACACGCCGGTTTGCGAAAGGAGTTTGGGCATCGGATGGCTCGGTGGCGGCGGGCCGCCGCGCGCGAGCGTAAAAATATATCCGCCGACACTGCTCATCTGGCAGAAATAAATTTCGCCGGCGGCATCCGTGCCGAATGCCGAAAGACCGGTGTAATCGGAACCGGAATTCGGCCCGGCGCCCTTGGGCATGATGCACAGCAGATTTTTCTTCACGGGCGTGGTTGTTTCGTCCATCGCCCAGACCGTGTGATAAACGTTGTCGCCGAAAATGTATTTGCCGCCCAGGTCGGCGGCGAATTTTTTGCCGCGATAAACGTAGCCGCCAATGACCGCGCGGCCGTCGCTGTGCGGATAATCGAGAAGCGGCCCGCGGCTGATGCCGATGTAGGACGCCGGCATCTGGCCAAGCGTGCCTTCGCAATAGGGCCATTGAAAATTCAAACCTTTTTCGCCCGGCTCAATTACGTCAATTTCCTCACGCGCGCTGCCGCCGACGTCGCTGATGAAAATCCGGTCGGTCGGCGGGTCAATCGTCATGTGGTCCGGACTACGCAGGCCGAGACAGAAAAATTCCTCCAGCACATTCGACTGGCCGACAAAGGGATTGTCGTTGGGAATAAAATAATTTGCCGTGCGGCCATCGAACGGCTGGCGCGGAATCGGATGGCTGATGTTTCCGCCGCGGCAATCCACGTCAATGCGCAGCACGCCGCCCAACAAACTTTTGTTGATGACCTGGTCGTTGCTGGCGACGGAATTGTCACCGATGGTCAGATAAAGAAATCCGTTTGTCGGATGAAAGAAAATTCCGCCGCCATGGTGCCAGACGGTTTGGTCGGTCTGGTCAATTAAAACCAGTTCCGAGCCGGGAATGGCGACGCCGTTCGCGTCGAGCGTGAAGCGCGAGAGCCGGTCGTGATAAGTGTCCGGTAAAACCGGATTCGGGCGCGTGTTTGGATCACCCGCAACCGTGCCGGGCTTGACCCAGGTGTAAAAGACAAAGATGAAGTGGTTCGTCGCAAAGCCCGGATGAAACGCCACGCCGAGCAGCCCGGAATCGTCCCAGCCCTGGCATTGGTTGTGGATGTCGAGGACGAGTTTTTTTTGCGTGACGCCCGGAGAATTTTCAAATGTCCAGATGCGGCCTTCGCGTTCCCAGACGCACAGTTCGTCCGTGCCCGGCACGAACGTCAGACCGACGGCGTTGGTGAACAGCAGATTGGGAAACGCGACGACGGCCGACCAGTTTCCTGAAATGCCCGGCGCGGTTTCGGGCATCGTGCCGTTCAGGAACGCGCCGATTTGCGGACGCGAGTCGAGGCCGTAGGGTTGGGCGTGCGCCATGAAGACGGCAAAGCACAGCGATGCGAAAATCGAAAGCGGACGGCACTGTTTCAAAAACGGCATTTGCGAATAAAATCCGCACAAGATTCTCTGTTGCGCGGTCGCCGTCAATTTTTTAAGCAAAAAATGTTCGCCCCGGCGTCATTTTAATTTTAGCTTGGCCGCATGTTTCGTCCCTGCATTGACCTGCATGAAGGCAAAGTGAAGCAAATCGTCGGCGGCACGCTCGGCGACGACCACGCGCAAACGAATTTTGTCTCGGAAAAACCGGCGGCGTGGTTTGCGGAACTTTACAAACGCGACGGCTTGACCGGCGGCCACGTTGTCATGCTCGGGCCGGGCAACGTGAACGCGGCCTGCGCGGCCATCGCCGCGTTTCCGGGCGGATTGCAAATTGGCGGCGGAATCAATTTGCAAAATGCGCGCGACTGGCTCGAAGCCGGCGCGTCGCACGTCATCGTCACCAGTTGGGTTTTCAACAAAGGCCGCGTGGATTGGGATCGGCTTGGCGAACTGATCAAAAAAATCGGCAAAGACAAACTGGTCATTGATTTAAGCTGCCGCAAACGCGACGGGAATTATTTTGTCGTCACCGATCGCTGGCAGAAGTTCACGGAACTCATCGTGAACGAGGAAACGCTCAAACAATTTTCCAATTATTGCGCCGAGTTTCTGGTTCACGCCGTGGACGTGGAGGGTTTGTGCCGGGGCATTGACCGCGAACTGGTCGAGAAGCTTGGCAAATGGACGCCGCTTCCCGCAACTTACGCCGGGGGCGCGAATTCAATTTCCGACTTGGAAGAAGTCACGAAATTGGGGCAGGGCAAAATTGATCTGACCATCGGCTCGGCGCTGGACATCTTCGGCGGCAGCGGCGTAAATTACGAGGAGTGTGTAAAGTTCAACCGCCGCCAGATGAAAAAAACCGGCGGCGGTTGAGCACCGAAAAATCAGGATTTGTTCACGACAATCTTGGTCGGCGTCATCACTTCCTTGCCGTCCTTCTCCGCGACGGTGCCGGTGACGGTGACCTTTTCAGAATTACCCGGGTCGCAAATAGGCTCATGGGCGTTGTTGCTCACGTCATTTGGCGTCAGAAAATAGTTGACCGTTTTGCCGTCTTTTTCGACCTGGACAACATCCTGGCATTCTTTGGTGAGATGCAGCGTACATTTGCCGCACACCATCGAACCGGTGATGGTGACTTCGTTTGTGCTGTTGTCCGCGAAGAGCCGGGGCGCGGCAACCATCAGCAGCAAGCCGGCGGCGAGAGCGGGAATTAACTTTGATATTTTCATAGGTTTTGTAGTGCTGTTAACTGAATAAATAAGACAATTCGATATAAAATCGCGTTCAAACCGAATTTTGCAAGCTCAATCTGCTTTCGCGGCCGCAAACAATTCCACAATGACCATTTGAAACTCGGGAATCAATTGCTCGGACAAAATTTCGCTGCCCGCCAGAATGCCCTGCAATTTCAGCCCCCACTCGGTGCTGTGATAAATTTCCACGTTGTCGTAGCGCGGATCCACCATCCACAGGCGCGGCACGCGGATTTGCTCGTAGATTTCCTTTTTGACGACCGTGTCGGTATTGTGGTCGCCACGCGTGATGATCTCCACGGCCAGAAAAAGTTTTTGCGTTGCCGTCGTGAGCAGCGCGAGATCGGGGCGGATGGCGGTGGCGCGCGAAACCTGGATTCGGGTCCGTGGCGCGAGCAATTGCGTCGTGGACAGATTGGCGACACTGGCCATCATCGCCGCATGCAGCCGGTCACAGATCATTTCGTGCCGCACGTCGGGCGCGGAACGCGGCAGCGACATGCCGTCCAGAATCTCCTCGTATGGTTTGCTCACAGGATTCAGTTTCAAGTCGCGGGTTGAAAGTTGCAAGTTTTCAATTTTATCGGCGCGCTTGGCGCGGCTCATTGCCGGGAAATTCGCGCGCAAAGGTTCCGCGCGCACTGCTCCGGCGGTTCGCCCGGTGGCAACTCAATCCATTCCAGGTCAAGCTGGCGGCGGAACCAAGTCAGTTGCCGCCTGGCAAATTGCCGTGTGCGGATTTTCACCTGTTCAACGGTTTTGGCCAGATCACGTTCGCCGCGCAAATGCTCCACCGCCTGCCGGTAGCCGATGGCCTGCATCGCCGTCCGGTTTTGTTCGAGGCCGCGCCCGAGCAATTCGCGCGTCTCGTTCACCAGCCCGCGCTGGAACATTTCATCCACCCGGGCGCTGACGCGTGCGTGCAAATCACCGGCCAGCCGCGAAAGTGCAAAAAAGTTTTTCGGCTTCTGACCTCCGGCTTCCGATTTCCACTCCGCCCGCTGTTCGGAAAACTTTTTTCCCGTCAGCCGGATTACTTCGACCGCGCGGATGACGCGGCGCGGATTTTGTTTGTCAATTTTCCCGTAAGCCGCCGGGTCGCGTTCGCGCAATTCCTTTAGCAATGATTCAAAAGACGCGGCTTCCAGCTCGGCGCGGAGTTCGGAATTGGCGGCGGGCGCTTCGCCAAGTCCGCTCAAAAAGGCCTTGAAGTAAAGTCCGGTGCCGCCGCAAAAAACCGGGATTTTCCCCCGCGCCTGAATTTCCTCGACCGCCTTTTGCGCAAGCCGGATGAATTGCGCGGCATCGAAAGATTCCGTCAAATCGCAAATGTCAACCAGGTGGTGCGGGATTTTTTTTCGCTCCTCCGCACATGGTTTCGCCGTGCCGAGATCGAGCCCGCGATAGACCTGCATTGAGTCCACGGAAATGATTTCGCCGCCGATTTGTTCGGCGAGCGCGAGCGCGATGGCAGATTTGCCGGCGGCGGTCGGCCCGGCGATGAAGATCGGCAGATTCATTTTGCGGGCGTGCGCCGCGACAAAATCGCCGCGAGCGCGAGGCCGGTGATGAAAATCGGCACGCCGATCCATTGCGCGGGCGTGAGACCGAGGTGGTAATGGAGATTGGTGTAATCACCGCGAAAACATTCGACAATTCCGCGCGCGACGGCGTAGCAAAGCAAATAGGTCGAAAAAATCTGGCCGTCGAATTTTTTATGCCGGAACAGCCACGCGAGAAAAAAATAGAGCGCCAGGTTCAAGAGGCCGTCGTAAATTTCCGTCGGATAAACCGGCAGCGACGGCGTGCTCGGCCCCACGCCGGGGAGTCCCTGCTGGAGTTGCTGGTCCCACGCGTAGGAGCCATTGGGAAATTGAATCGCCCACGGCCACGGCAAATCGGTCGGCTTTCCGTAGCAGCAGCCGTTGAGCAGGCAGCCGACGCGCCCCAAAAAACTTCCCAGCGCGATGCTCGGCGCAAGAACATCTGCCGTTTTCCACAACGGCATTTTTTTCCAGCGGATATAAATCATTCCCGCGACAATTCCGCCGACCAGCCCGCCGTAATAAACAAGCCCGCCATGCCAAATCTCAAAAACTTCCATGAACGGCTGTCCGGCAAATTCCTCGCGCCAATACGTCGTCACATAAACGATTCGCGCGCCGAGAATCGCGCCGACCATGAGCCAAAGGACAATGTCGGCGATGTGTTCGCCGGAAATATTTTCGCGCCGCGCGCGCAACGTCGCCGTCCACAGGCCGGCAAGGAACGCCAGCGCAATCATCACGCCGTAGGAATGAACCGGAAACGAGCCAAGGTGAAACAAAATCGGATGCACAGAAAAAGATTAAAGCGCGGCGGGGAAAATGGCGAATTTCAAATCGTTCAATTGCGGTTGGTGGCAACGGTGGCGTGAACCGCTTCCGGCGTTGGTGGCGTTGGCGGCGTCGGCATTGTCGCCATAAAGCCGGGCGGCAGCGGCGGCCATTCGGGCACGTTCGCCACCAGATCGCGCCAGGTCTGGCGTTCTTTCGGCGTCATTTGCGACCAGCGCGCGGCATTTTTCAAAAACTCGTCCTTCTCGGACGCGCTCATGGCGGAAAATTTTGAGAAGGCGCGAATGCACTCATCGCGCTGATCCGGCGGCATTTTGCCAAAGGCTTGCAGGGTTTTTTGCATTTGCGCGCGCTCGGCGTCGGACAAGGTGTTGAGCGCTTCCTGTTTCTCGTCCGGCGTGAGTTCAAAAAACTGGTTGAACTGCGTGATCATCTGGCGGCGTTGATTTTCCGGAAGCGCCGCCCAGCGCGTCTGGTCGTCGTTGCTCAACCAAAAATGCTGGCGCGGATCCGGCGGCGGCGGAATGCTTGCCGCATCAACGGTTGCGAAATAACGAATCGCCGATTCGTTGTCCAAAAATTCCTGCTGCAACGGCGGCGGCAAAATAATCCATTGCTCAAGCCGGCTTTGCACGAGTTCACGCAGGTCGTCGGGCACCTTCGCCAGCAGTGTGGCCCGATCCGCCGGTGCCGCGCGCAGCAGTGGCGTCAAATAGTAGCTCAATTCCGTCGCGCGCAGGCGCAACTCGCGCGCGTCCGGGTCGAGCGCTTCATATTCGGCGACCTTGGCCAGGATGCGCTCGCGGATTTCCGGCGGCTTGTTGGTAAGCGCAATTTCCCGTTCGTCCGGCGACATGGCGAGCAACTGGCGGAAAAAATCCACCGGCGAACGCGGCGGCGTCAGGGCATTGGTCGGCGCGGAAAATAATTTAACGGACGACGGAACGTTCGCGGAATTTCCGGCGCGCAGTGGGAAAACGGCCAATGGCCCCGCTGCGCAAAGAGCGAGCCACCAACGCGCCTGCCTCAGAAGATTCATCGCAGCAACGCCAGCAAATCCTGGTCCGCGTGCGCGGGCTGGCTCATGCGCTGGATTGCGTCGAAATTTTTCAGCGCGTCCACACTCGGCATCGGCGTTTCGGCCACGAGCCTGACGTCTTTCGCAAACGCGGCGCGTCGCACGTTTAATTCGTGATGTTGGATTGCCAGCCCCGCAAATAAAACCGCAACTGCTGCCACGGCGGTTCGCGGCAAAAAAACGCGCCAGTTGAAAGTCCATCGGCGCGGGCGGCGCGACTCCTCCGCTTCCACCGCCCGCATCAGCCGCGCGGTGAAATTCGACGCCACTGGCGCGTCGGGCAGACGCAAAAGCATTTTTTGCAATTCGTTTTGAAGTTCGTCTTTCATCGCTTCAAAATTAAAAACCGGCGCGGAAACAAAGTTGCGCTGAAAACTCGCTCGCGATTTTGCCGGTTTCATCTTATTCTACAGCGCAAAATGACCGATGCCATTTCAACCAACCGCCGCCGTTTTCTCGACGCCTGCCATTGCCGCACCGTGGACCGCCCGCCGGTCTGGCTCATGCGACAGGCCGGTCGCGCGCTGCCGGAATATCGCAAGCTCAAGGCCGAACACGATTTCCTTGAGCTTGTCCGCACGCCCGAACTCGCCGCGGAAGTGACGCTTCAGCCCGTGCGCCGGTTTGATTTCGACGCGGCCATTCTGTTCAGCGATATCCTGGTCGCCGCCGAAGGTCTTGGCCAAGGCTACAAATTCCGCGACGGCGGCGGAATTCAAATGGATTTTGCGCTGCGCAACACAGACAACATCCAGCAGCTCAACCCCGCCGCGCTGCCGGAAAAATTGGATTACATTCCGCGCGCGCTGCAACTCGTCAAATCCGCGCTTGGCGAAAAAACCGCGCTGATCGGCTTTGCCGGCTCGCCGTGGACGCTCGCCAATTTCATGCTCGAAGGCGGCAGCGCGGCGGAATTCACACTGGCAAAAAAATTATTTTATTCCGAGCCGGAAATTTTCTCGACGCTGATGAAAAAACTGACAGCCGCCGTCACAAAACTTTTGCAAATGCAAATTCTCGCCGGCGCGGACGCCGTGCAGATTTTTGACAGCCTCGGCGGTTTGCTTCCCGGCGACGCGTTTGCCGCGGCTTCTGGAAAATGGATCAAGCAAATCGTCGCCGCGCTGGAAAACACCGTGCCGGTGATTGTTTTTTCCAAGGACGTCCACGGGAATTGGGAAACGCTGGTCGAGACCGGCGCAGACGTTCTGGGCATTGATTCGGATGTCCGGCTCGCCGATGTCCGCAAAATCCTGCCCGAACACATTGGCGTTCAGGGCAATCTTGATCCACATTTGTTGCTGACGACGCCGGAAATCGTCGCTGTAGAAACCGGAAAAATTCTGGCTGAAATGCGCGGCGCGCGCGGGCATATTTTTAACTTGGGCCACGGCGTGCCGCCGGAGGCGAAACTGGAAAATATTTCCGCGTTGGTCGAAACTGTGAAAAATTTCAAATGAGCGCGCTGAACGTCAATCTGGATTTGGTGCAGAAATACAACGTGCCCGGACCTCGTTACACGAGCTACCCGCCGGCGACGAAGTTCACCGACGCGATTTCCTGGCCGCAGCTCACCGAGAGAATTTCCGCGAACAACCAGACCGAACGCGGCCTCTCGCTTTATTTCCACATCCCATTTTGCGAAACGCTTTGCTGGTTCTGCGGTTGCACAACGGTCATCACGCTCAACCACGCGCAGGGCAAAACTTATCTCGATCATCTCGAACGCGAAGTCGCGCAGGTCGCGGCGCAGTTGAATCCGAAGCGCAAGGTCGTCCAATTGCATTGGGGCGGCGGCTCGCCGACGTTTTTGCGGCCGGACGAAATCCGCCGGCTCGGCGAAATCATCAAAAAATATTTCACGTTTTCCGACAACATCGAAGCGGGCGTTGAAATTGACCCGCGCCGGCTTTCGCGCGAGCACATCGAGGCGTTGCGCGACATCGGCTTCAACCGCGCGTCGCTCGGCGTGCAGGATTTTGAGCCGCAAGTGCAGCAGGCGATTCACCGCATCCAGCCGCGCGAAATGACGCAGCAGGTTTTAGATTGGGCGCGCGAACTCGGCTTCGGCTCGGTGAATTTCGATCTGATTTACGGCCTGCCGCATCAAACCGCCGAATCCTTCGATCGCACGCTCGACGCCGTTTTGGAAATGGAGCCGGACCGGCTGGCGGTTTTCAGCTACGCGCACGTGCCGTGGGTGAAGCCGGCGCAAAAAATTTTGGAGCAAAAAATCCTGCCGACGCCGGAAACGAAATTGCAACTGCTCAAAACCGTCATCGAGCGGCTGACGGAAAACAGCCGCTACGTCTACATCGGCATGGACCATTTTGCGCGCCCGACGGACGAACTCGTCGCGGCACAGCGGAACAAAACCTTGCAGCGGAATTTTCAAGGTTACAGCACGCGCGGCGAAGCGGACATTTACGCCTTTGGCATGAGCGCGATCTCGCAGATTCCCGATGCGTATTGGCAGAACGAAAAGGAACTGCCGCATTACTACGCCGCGCTCGACGGAAACAAACTTCCGCTCTCGCGCGGTTATTTCGTGACCGACGAGGACAAAATCCGCCGCGAAACCATCATGCGCGTCATGTGCGATTTGTCGCTGGATTATTCCGCCATGTCGCAAAAGCTCGGCGTTAACTTCGCGGAACATTTTGCGAACGAACTCGAGT
>Ga0335072_10014987_pt1 | contig 11006 bp, 11 predicted proteins | sample Lox_Sample_21_FD_206725 | JGI IMG/M metagenome (GOLD analysis project Ga0335072, IMG submission 206725) | Soil microbial communities from Loxahatchee National Wildlife Refuge, Florida, United States - Lox_Sample_2.1 | ecosystem: Environmental > Terrestrial > Soil > Wetlands | place: USA... | reverse complement strand
GGATGACGACGCGTACGTTGTCCAGCCGCTCGTCCGCGACGATCTGCCTGGTCGCCTCGATCCCGTCGAGGACCGGCATCTGGATGTCGACCAGCGCGATGTCCGGCCGGTACTCGGTCGCCAGCGCGACCGCCTGCCGTCCGTCGACGGCTTCGCCGACCACCTCGATGTCATCCTCCGCGTCGAGCAGGGACCGGATGCCGCTGCGGATCAGCGACTGGTCGTCGGCCAGCAGGACCCTGATCATGACGCGGCTCGCGCCGGGAGTTCGGTGCGCATCCTCCGAGCATACGAACCGGCCCGTCCCGGCGCATGCTCCCACCGGACCGAGTGCCGGCTACTCCCCGCGACGTACCCGCTCTTCCACGAGGAAGCGGTGCCCGTCAGGTCCCCGCACCAGCGCCGCGCGCATGCCGCCGCGCCGGACCATCAGGTCATCGGCGGTCAATGGCCTGCCGCGGCGCGCGAGCGCCGCCGCGGTCACGTCGAGCGACGCGACGTGCACCACGCAGTGCGTCGCCGGAATGTCATTGCTGGCGGTGTCGGGTGGGATGGGACGGCGGCTGCCCACGTGGTAGCGCAGCAGTTCCATCCGCGGCGCGGGCAGCCCCCGCGCGATCGGAGTAACGCTGACCCGCACGTCGTCGACGTCGTCAAGGGCGTCTTGCCCGGGTCCGCGGTTCTCGGTGCCAGCGCCGGCCCGGAACCCGAACACCGCCTCGAAGAAACTCGCGCTCCTGGCCGTGTCGCTGATCGCGATGGCGGTGTGATCGATGCCGAGAAGGGGACCGGCGCCGCTGGCGGTGCGCCATTCTCCCGGGCCACGCCCCGGCGGGAACGCGAGCAGTTCCAGCGGGTGGCCGTCACGGTCACGGAACTTGAACGCCGTCACGCCGCCGGAGCTGTCCGGCAGCCGCACCGGCCCCCCGCGGCTGATCGGCCGGAATCGCGGGTTGGCCATGACCTGCTCGTACGCCTGCCTCATGTCGCTCACGACGATTGCTATGTGCTGGAACCAGATGTCGGTGCTGGTGCTGTCCTGCGGGTACGGGCGTCCCGCGGAGTCCGTGAACTCCTGAAGCTCGATCCGTTCGCGGCCCAGCCGCAGGCACGCGCTCCGGCCGCGCGCCGGCGGGATGCACAGCACGCTGGTCACCGAGGGCTCGATGTCGTCGCGGCGTTCGACCGTGCATCCGAAGGTCTTGACGTAGTCGTCTTCTGACCGGTCGAGGTCCGACACGATCAGCGTGACCCGGTCGATGACCGCCAAGGGCGTGGTCATACCGACATCGGGTTGTCGCTACGGGCCGCGCTCCCGAGGTGCAGCTGGATGCCGCTGATGACCAGGGCGAAGTGGCTGAACGCCTGGGGGGTGTTGCCCAGCTGACGGCGGCCGGCCGGGTCCCATTCCTCGCTCAGCAGCCCCACGTCGTTGCGCAGCAGGAGCAGCCGCTGGAACAGGTCGATGGCGTCCGTCCGCTGCCCGGCCGCGTACAGCGCGTCTACCAGCCAGAACGAGCACGGCAGGAACAGGCCCTCGCCGCCCTTGACGCCGTCGTCGGTCGCGGCGGTCGAATAGCGCCGGACCAGGCCGTCTTCGCTCAGCTCGCGGCGGATCGCGGCGATCGTGCCCAGCACCCGCGGGTCGGTGGCGGGCAGGAAGCCGACCCGCGGGATCAGCAGCAGGGCGGCGTCCAGCGCCCTCGAGCCGTAGGCCTGGGTGAACGTGTTGCGCTCGGCGTCGAACGCGTGAGTCATCACGTCGCGGTGGATCTCGTCACGGAGCTGTTCCCACCGCCGTTCGGGTCCGGGCAGGCCGTGTTCGCGGACCGACCGCGCCATCCGGTCGGCGGCCACCCAGGCCATCACCTTGGAGTGGGTGAAGTGCTGCCGGTCGCCGCGCACCTCCCACAGCCCGTTGTCTGGTTCGTGCCAGGCTGATTCGAGGTGGTTCATCAGCGCGACCTGCAGGGCCCACGCGTCACGGTCGATCGGCAGGCCACCCTGCCGGCCGAGGAACAAGGCGTCGAGCGTCTCCCCCCAGACGTCAAGCTGCAGCTGGCCGGACGCGGCGTTGCCGGTGCGGACCGGATGGCTGCCCTCGTAACCAGCCAGCCAGGGCAGCTCGGTCTCGGGCAGCCGCCGCGTGCCGTCGATGCTGTAGACGATCTGCAGGGCGTCCGGCTGGCCCGCGATGGCGCGCAGCAGCCATTCGCGCCACGCGCTCGCCTCCCGCCGGTAACCGCCAGCGAGCAGGGCCTGCAGCGTATAGGTGGCGTCGCGCAGCCAGCAGTACCGGTAGTCCCAGTTGCGGACCCCGCCGAGCTCTTCAGGCAGCGACGTGGTGGCGGCCGCGACGATGCCGCCGGTCGGCTCGTAGGTCAGGGCCTTCAAGGTGATCAGCGACCGGTCGACCGCGTCGCCGTACGGTCCCGCCGGGTAGTCGGCGCGATCAGCCCACTGGGTCCAGAACTCCTTCGTGGCGGACAGCGCCTGCTCGGGGTCCGCGTGCGCCATGTCAGGCTCGTGGCTGGATCCCCACGACATGACGAACGGAACCCGGTCGCCCGCCCGGACCGTGAAATGCGCGAGCGTTTCCCAGTCGCGGCCGTGCATGGGAACCGCGGTCATCAGCCGGACCCAGTCCGGCCCCGCGACCGCGTCGATCCGGTTGCCCTGGTGCCTGACCCAGGGAACCACCCGCCCGTAGTCGAACCGCAGCCGCAGGACCGATCGCATCGCGACCTCGCCTCGCAGGCCCACCACGATGCGGATCAGGTGCGGGGTGCCCTCCCGGGGCGGCATGAAGTCGATCACCCGGACCGCGCCGTCCGCCGTGTCCCAGTCGGTCTCGAGCACGAGTGTCTTCCCGGCGTACCGGCGGGCCGTGCACGTGCGCGCCCCCTCCGGCGCCAGCGTCCAGTGTCCCGCCTCGTGGTTGTGCAGCAGCGCGGCGAACGCGGCCGGTGAGTCGAACCGCGGCAGGCACAGCCAGTCCACCGACCCGGCCCTGCTCACCAGCGCCGCCGTGTGCAGGTCGCCCAGCAGGGCGTAATCTTCGATCTTCGGCATCACGAGGTCCCTGATGGCGTGGTTCCGATGCGCCCGGCGATGTGATCGCCGACCCGCAGCGCGTTCGCGACGATCGTCAAGGTGGGGTTCACGGCGCCGATCGAGGGCATGAAGCTGCCGTCCACCACGTACAGGTTGTCCAGGTCGTGGGCCTTGCAGTGCACGTCGAGGACCGACGTGGCCGGGTCGGTGCCGAAGCGCGCGGTGCCCGCCTGGTGTGCCGTGGCGGCGGCGTCGAACGTCTTGTGCAGGTAGAGGCTGCGGGCGGCGGTCGTGTGCGCCATGCCGAGCCCGGCCAGCATGCCCTCGAAGGTCCGGCGGAGCCGGGTCAGGCCCTCGGCGTTGTTGTCGGGCTGGAGCGCCAGCCGGATCGCACCGTCACGGCGCAGGGTGACCCGGCAGTCGGCGCGGGGGAGGTCCTCGCTGGACAGCCAGAAGTCGATCGAGTGCCTGGCGACTTCGCTGTAGGGGGCGGACGGCGCCCACCCGAGCCCGCGCGGGGCCGCTCCCTTGAGCTGCCAGTCATCGGACTTGCCGAGCATCTGGATGTTGCCCATCGGGTACTGCCAGTGTTCGCTGGGGCCGTAGAAGTCGTTCAGGGCCAGCGTCTTCTGGAAGACCGTCGGGTTCGGCTCGCGGGAGAACGCGATCAGCGCGAGATTGTTGTGCCGCAGGTAGTTCCGGCCCACCAGGTCCGATGAGTTCGCCAGGCCATCTGGATGCTGGTCGCTCGCCGACTTCAGCAGCAGGGCCGCCGACAGGATGGCCCCCGCGGACAGCACGACGATGTCGGCAGTAAAGGTGTGCGGTGAGCCGTCCGGGAGGGTGACGGCCACTCCGGCGACCGAACGGCCGCTGGCGTCTGTCACCAGCCGCTCGACGGTCGTCCTGGTCATCAGGGACAGGTTGGGATGGGCGGCCAGGGCCGGGCGGATCACCGCCGATTCGGCGTCGGCCTTCGCGCCGAGCAGGCAGGGGAACCCGTCCACCCGGTCGCACCGGATGCACCGCGAGTCCGTGGTCGCCTGGCCGTGCTCGTCCTGCGTGAGCTGGACGCCCATTGGCAGGTGAAACGGGTGCAGGCCGCGTCTCTCAAGATCGTCTGACAGCTGCTGGATACGCGGCTCGTGCCGCACGGGCGGGTACTTGTAGTCCTTGCTCGAGGCGCCGGCGAACGGATCCTCGCCGTGCTTGCCGTGCACCCAGAACAGGTGCTCGGCGCGGACGTAGTACGGCTCCATGTCGTCGTAGCTCAGCGGCCAGGCGGGCGCTATTCCGGCTGGGTGCTGAACCTCGCCGAAGTCCTGGGGCAGCAGCCGGAACAGCGCCGCGCCGTACACCTTCGAGTTGCCGCCGACGTAGTAATGCAACTCCGGCTGGAAGGGCCGGTCATGCAGGTTGTAGAAGGTCTCGTCGGCGGTGTATTTCCCGTCGCCGAAGACAGCCTGGGAGTTCCAGTTGTCCCGCTCCCGGGGCAGGAAGTCGCCCCGTTCGAGCAACAGCACGCGCTTGCCGGTTTCGGCCACGCGGGCCGCGGTGGTCGCGCCCCCGGGCCCGGTGCCGATGATCAGGACGTCGTAGTGGTCACCGCTCATCGTCAGACGAATCCGCCGTTGGCGTAGACCACCTGGCCGTTGACCCATCGCCCGGCCGGCCCGACCAGGAAGGACACGATGCCGGCGATGTCGTCAGGAGTGCCAAGCCGGCCGAGCGGCGGCAGGGCGGCCAGCTGCTGCTGTTCGTCGGCCGGGGTGCTGTGCAGGAACGCCGGGGTCGCGGTGGGACCCGGCGCGACCGCGTTGACGGTGACGTCGCGGCCGCGCATCTCCTTGGCCAGGATCCTCGTGAGCGCGTCCACGGCTGCCTTGGACGCCGCGTAGGCGCTGAGTTCCGGCGGCGCGAACCGCACCATGCTCGACGACACGTTGACGATCGCGCCGCCCGCCCGCACCCGCCGGGCGGCCTGCTGGTCGACGACGAACGTACCCCGGACGTTGACCCGGTGAATCTCGTCGAAGTCCGCCAGGTCCAGGTCTGCCAGCGCGACCGGATGGTTGATCCCGGCGGTGTGGACGACCGCGTCGAGGTGCCCGAAGCGGTCCCCGACGGCGTCGAAGAGGGCGGATACCGCCTCCTCGTCCGCGACATCGGCGGCGAACGCCGCGCCGCGGCGGCCCTGGCCGGCGATCTCCTTGACCGCCGCGTCGGCCAGGTCGACGCTGCCCGTGTACGCCACGGCGACATCGAACCCGTCGGCGGCCAGCTTGGAGGCGATGGCCCGGCCCATGCCGCCGGTCCCCCCGGTTACCAGGGCAGTCCGGGTGCCGCCGGCCGCCTCAGCGCTTGCAGTCATGAGCCCTCACTCTCCGCGGCCGCTCGTGGCCCGCTGATCACCGACAGCTCAGCGTTGCCCCGCGGCCGGTGCCGCACATCGTCAAGTCACGTAGTTGACCGGGCACCGCCGCGTCGTAATATCTGGTTGCGAACGGGTATCTGACGGTCTCCGTCGAGGAGGCCGGTCCGAGCGACCGGGATAAGAGACGATGACGGGCTGGGATGAGCTAGACCGGTTCTTGCGGACCGATCCGCGCGATGTGGGCTGCGACGAGGCGCTCCGCATCTTGCACGTCTACGTCGAGCTCGTCCTTGACGACGAATCCGGGGCCGGGGCGGCCCGCCGGTACCCCGGTGTCGCCGCCCACCTGCTCAGCTGCGGCCCATGCGCCGAGGACTACCGGGGACTGCTCGTGGCAGCCATGGAGAACCGGGCGTGACCCGCCGTCTCCGGGCGCGCGGGTAATTACGTCTCCGGCTTCAGGTAAGACCGTCCGCGATCGCGGCGCTAACAGCGCGATGCCCGGACCTCGCCGGGCGTCCTTCTCGTGAGCAGACGAAGGAGAGCTGTGATGCCGCTGCTGAGTCCTGGAGACCCGTTTCCCGCCCTGCCGCTGACCCCGCCCGGCGAGTCGGCCATGACCCTGCCGGACGCGCTCGAGGGCGGATTCGGAGTCGTGCTGTTCTTCCGCGGTGCGTGGTGCCCGTACTGCAACGCGCAACTGCGCGCGTTCCAGCGGGCCAGCGACGGTCTCGCCGGCGCCGGGATCAAGGTCGCGGCGCTTTCGGTGGACGACGAGACCACCACTGCCGGGCTGATCGCCAAGCACGGCCTGACCTTCCCGGTCGGGCACAGCGCCGACGCCAGGGCCATCTCCGGGCTCACCGGCGCGTTCGTTAACCCCGACCCGGTCTACCTGCAGTCCACCGGCTTCGTCCTCGACCCGGCCGGCCGGGTCGTGGTCAGCGTGTACTCCAGCGGCGCCATCGGCCGGCTCGTCCCCGAGGACGTGATCGGCCTCGTCCGCTACCTGCGCGAGCATGCGGCGGCCTGACGATGAGCGGCGGCCAGGTCACCGATTTCACCGGTAAGACCGCGCTGATCACAGGCGCGGGGCGCGGTATCGGCCGTGCCGTCGCGCTCGGGCTGGCGGAGGCGGGCGCCCGGCTGATCCTGGTTGCCCGCTCCGCGGGCCAGCTGGAGCAGACCCAGGAGATCCTGCTCGGCCAGGGCGTCGTGGCCGGGCAGGTCCGTATCGTTCCCGCTGACCTCAGCGACGAAGAACAGCGCGGCCGCGCGGCCGGGGTCGCGCTCGCGGCAGGCCGCGTGGACATCCTGGTCAACAACGCGGGCACCGTCGAGCCACTCGGTCCCACGGTCGCCGTCCCGGTCGCCGGGCTGCGCCACGCCTTCGAGCTCAACGTCATCGCGCCCGCCGCGCTGACCGCGGTCGTCCTGCCCGGCATGCTGGACGCGGGCTGGGGGCGCGTCGTCAACGTCTCCAGCGGGATCGTCGCGCGCCCGGATTCCATGGTCCGCTTCAACGCCTACGCCGCCACCAAGGCCGCGCTGGAGGCGCACACCGTCAACCTCGCGGCCGAACTGCGCGGCACCGGCGTCACCGTGAACGCGTTCCGGCCTGGCGGAGTAGACACTGCCATGCAGGCTTGGATCCGCCAGCAGGATCCCGGACGGATCGGGACCGCGGTGTCCGAGCGGTTCCGCCAGAACTTCGCCGCGGGCGCCCTGATCACCCCCGAGCAGTCCGCCGCGGCCCTCATCGCCCGCCTCGGCGGGGACGATACCGGGGCCATCTGGGACGTGAGCTCTGAAATTGCCAGCGGACGCAGGTAAGGACGATGCCGGGGCGGGCGCTAATCAGCCGGCTGCGGAAGACGCCGCGGCCGGAGAGGAGATACACCATGCACCGTCTGAAGAGCCGGGCCGTGGGCATCGCGCTGGGCGGCACCGCCCTCGGCGCGCTCGCCGTGGGGCTCACCGCGGTCAGCGCCTCGGCCGCGCCGCGCGGCGACGGCGGATACGTACCCGGATGGGTGTACACCAGCACCAACGCCACTGGCGGAAACCAGGTCGAGGTCTTTTCCCGGCAGGTCAACGGCACCCTCACGCCGGCCGGGACCTACAACACCGGCGGCACCGGCACTGGCGCCGGCGGCTTCTCCCAGGGGTCCGTCACGCTTTCCCCTGACCACCGGACACTGCTGGTCGTGAACGCCGGTTCCGGCCAGGTCTCGGACTTCGCCGTCCTGCCCGGCGGCGCCCTCCGGCTGCGGGATGTGGTCGCCAGCGGAGGCACCGAACCGGCCAGCGTCGCGATCAACGGCGGTCTCGTCGAGGTGCTGAACGCGGGCGGCACGCCCAACGTGACCGGGTTCCGGGCGACCGGCGGCGGCCTGTCCGCGATCGCGGACGGCAGCCAGCCGCTGAGCGCCACGGCGAGCGGCCCCGAGGACGTCGCCATCAGCCCCGACGGCAGGCAGGTGGTGGTGACCGAGAAGCTGTCCGACACGATCGACACGTTCGCGGTCGGCCGGGGCGGGACGCTCGCCGCGGCCGTCACCAGCCCTTCGGACTCGCCGCTGTCGTTCGCCGAGGCGTTCAGCCCGTCCGGCGAACTGCTCGTGGCCGATGACGGCTCGGCCGGAACGTCCGCGGTCTCCCCCTACCGGATCGCGTCCGACGGCACCCTGCACGCTACCCAGGCCGCCGTGCCGGACAGCCAGACCGCGGCGTGCTGGATCTCGCGAGCCGGGAACGGCGACGTGTTCGTCGACAACGCCGGCAGCGGATCGGTCGCCGCGTACCAGACCTCGCCCGGCGGGCAGCTGACGTTCCTGCGCAACACCAGCGTGGGGACGGGCGCGGCCCCGCTCGACAACGCGGTCTCCTCCGACAGTCACGCCGTGTACGTTCTGAATCGTGCTGGTGATGACCTCGTCGAGTTCAGCGTCGGCCGGGATGCCCAGCTCACCGCGGTCGGGACGCAGGCGCTGCCGGCCGGGGCGGCCGGCGTCGCCGCCAGCTAAGACCACCGGACGGTCGTCACGCGCCGGCGGTTTCGCACGCGGACACGCGAAGCCGCCGGCGCGTGCTACTCCTCGCGCAGGTACCCGTGAGCTACCAAATGCGCGCGGATCTTCCGGCGCGCGTCGAACATCGTCTTGTAGATCGCGTTACGCGTCGAGCCAAGCTCGTCGGCCAGCGCGTCGAGGGGGACTCCGTCGACGACGAGCGCGACGAACACGCGGCGCTGCCGCTCGCTCAGCGACTCGATGACAGCCGCGCGAAGCGCCCGGGCAAGCTCAACCGACTCCGCGTGCCGGGCCGGGTCGATGCCGAGCCGGTCAGGTATCCGGTCCCACGCCTCGTCCTCGACCTGGACGGTCGGCCGCCGCCGGAAGCGACGGCCAAGCTGGGCCGACACCTCCAGCATCACGAACTTGTAGGCCCAGGTCGTGAAGCGGCTCTCCCCGCGGAACTGGCCGAGCTTCCTGATAATGGCCAGCATCGCGTCATCAGCGGCCTGATGTGCGAGGTCTTCTCGCTCGTGGCCCTCGATGGGCGCTGACTGGCTACGGCGGCTCAACTCCGCCCGCGCGGCCCGCAAGAGCATGTCGTGCAACTCCACGAGACAGCGTTCTCGCTCGATCCGGCTACGGCCGTCCCCGTCTTCGTTGGCCAGGCACCGGAGCCAGGCGCGCGACTCCTCATCGAGCACACCTTCCATATGAAGGCTTACCTTCCGCGCGCCCCGGGGAGCCCGCATCGTCAAGAGTGCTAGACGTGCCGTCCCCGGGATGACCCTGGGTATCCGTCGCGACCTCGCCAAACCGGAATGGGCAACAGTTCAGCAGGAAGACGTTATGGCTGGGCCTAGCTGCTCCGCCGTCGCGATGGCATCGTAACGATCACGAAACATGACCGGCGGCAACATCTGCGGAGGCGGTATGACCCGGATCGCGTACCTCGTCACCAGTGCCCGCGAGATGACGCTCGCGGACGGAACCCAGCACCCCACCGGTTACTTCGCCGAGGAGGCGCTCAAGCCCTACGAACGGTTCGCCGCCGCCGGGTTCGACGTCACCGTCATCACGCCCGACGGACAGCCGCCGTACGCCGACCCGTACGGGCTGTCCTGGTTCTTCCACTATCCGGAGGAGGACAAGGACTACCTTGCCTCGGTCGTACGCACCTTCGCGCACGACGTCGATGACATCCGGCTGACCCTGCACCAGAACACCGAGCTCGGGCTGGTGGCCTCCCGCCGGCTGGCCGCGCTGCTGCGGGCCGAGGGCTACAGCGCCCGGGAGGCTCACCGGATCGTCAGCGCGGCCGCGAAGACCGCGTGGCGGCAGGACCGGCAACTCGCCGACGTGCTGGCCGAGGACGATTCGCACCACCTGACAGGCGAGCAGATCCAGGCCGAGGTGGACGCGCAGCGGGCCGACAGCGAGCGCCTGTCGGCCGAGCGGCTCAGCAAGCTGCAGGCCATCCCCGGTTTCCAGCACCCGGTCGCGCTGTCGTCGCTGACCGACGCGGACCTCGGGGAGTTCGACGCGGTGTTCACGCCGGGCGGCCACGGGCCGATGGTCGACCTGGCGGGCAACCCCGACGCCGGACGCTTGCTGGCCGTGCTCCAGCGTAAGCAGGCCCCGATCGCCGCGCTGTGCCACGGTCCGGCCGTGCTGCTGTCGGCGCCGGAACGCGCCGACGGGCTGTGGCTGTTCGACGGGTACCGGATGACTTCCTTCACCGACGAGGAGGAAGACCAGACCGAACCCGGCCTGCTCGGCATGGCCTGGTATCTCGACACCGCGCTGAAGAACGCCGGCGCCGTCTTCGACGACGGGCCGTCGGCGTGGGTCTCCCACGTCGTCGCCGACCGCAACCTCATCACCGGGCAGAACCCGGGATCGACGGAGGCGACCGCCGACGCGGTCATCAAGAAGCTCCGGGCTCCCGCCCGCCAGGCCGCCTGAGGAGTACACGCCATGACCAGTGAAGTGATCGCCGGCACGCCCACCGGGACCGTGGAGGCGTTCCTGGACGCGTTCGCCCGGCACGACGTGGACGCCGCCATCGCCCTCGCCGACCCGCAGGTCTCAGTCAGGGTCCACCCGCTCGGAGTCGAGGCCAGCGGCGCGCCCGCTCTGCGGCAGGTCCTGGCCGACCTCACCGGCGCCTTTCCCGACCTGATGGTGACCATGCAGCGCGTGATTACCACCGGCGACGTGGTCACCGCGCTGTTCAAGACGGAAGGAACCCAGGCCGCCGACTACGCCGGCGCCATCAACCAGGAGAAGCACCTGGACCTCGACCAGGCCTGGCGGTTCGTGATCGGCGGCGGCCTGATCACCGAGGTCACCGCCTACTGGTGCCAGGCGCAGCTGTACCGGCGGCTCGCCGTCAAGCGCTACGACCAGATCGCGATCGCCTGAGGAGGCGGGATGACAGAGACAACCGAGCGTCCCCGCACCGCCGAGTCGGCGGCCGCGGTCGTGACCGAGTTCTTCGACCGCTACCGGGACCACGACGTCGACGCCATGACGGACCTGTGCTCGATGAACGCCGACTTCTC
>Ga0335072_10014986_pt1 | contig 11007 bp, 10 predicted proteins | sample Lox_Sample_21_FD_206725 | JGI IMG/M metagenome (GOLD analysis project Ga0335072, IMG submission 206725) | Soil microbial communities from Loxahatchee National Wildlife Refuge, Florida, United States - Lox_Sample_2.1 | ecosystem: Environmental > Terrestrial > Soil > Wetlands | place: USA... | reverse complement strand
ACCGTCCGCCATCGGCCGCGCAGCCGGACGCCGCAGCGGCCCGGGTTGAGTAGTTGGTGGTGGACGCGGCGTCGAGGAAGTTCATCGGGTGATACACCAGGCTGATCTGCCGGTCGGCGACCAGCCGGGCGAGCGCGTCGCCGGACCGGAGCTCGAAGTGGCGGCAGAACGGGCACAGGAAGTCGATGTAGGCGTCCACAGTGACCGGGCCGGACCCGATCACGACGCCGTCCCCCGCAGCGGTCGCGTGGGCCGGGACGTGACCGGGCCTGGCCAGATCGGTCATGGTGTGCCCCCCGGGTGTCAATGTGGTACCGCCTGGCTTCTACCTTCCCACGGGCCCGCAGCCGCCGTCCGGTCAGGCTGGCCGCGGGCACGCTCGGCGGCGGTCCCCGGCCGACGCCCGCTAAGCGGGGATGAGGTCGATCACGACTGCGTTGCCAGGGCCGGCGGCCAGCAGGTTGACGAGTGGCGTGACCCAGCTGCCGCCGGTGAATGGCGGCCGGTGGTAACTGCCGGTCAGCCGGCCCCCCTGGGCCAGGTCGAAATCGGGCCGTGAGCCCAGCGGCACGACGGCGTGCGTGGCCGTGTGGCAGCGGCCGCCGCTGAGCACGGTCCGGCCGCACAGCCGCAACCTGTCCAGGACCGCGTTCACCGCCACCGCGGCGACCAGGCGGCCAGCTTCGTCCAGGTGACCCACCACCGGGGATTCGGCGGTGATCCGCACGGCCACGTCGAGAACGCGGAAGCCCAGGACCATCCTGCGCAGGCTTGTCTGGGCGAGCGTCAGGTCCCCGGTGAAGACACCGGAGCCCAGGCCGGTGTGGATGAACAGCGAGCCGCGGAGCGGGATCCGCAGGGAACTCCGCCGCACGGTGAGAAAGCCGCGCACGGCGAATGCGATCTCGGACATCGGCTATCCGGGCTGGGTGGACGGCGCCGGGATGTACAGCGCGAGGGCCACGGTGATGCCTGCACCGGCGGCCAGCATCAGGACGTTCCGGGCCTCACCCAGCCGGCCGGATTTGCTGGCTGCCTGCAGTGCGGCGATGGGTCCAGTGGTGTATCCGCCGGATAGATCTTCCGCGGTGAAGGCGACGCGGTCACCAGCTATGCCGAGGCGGCCGCGCAGCTGATCCAGGAAGTCCCCGATCGCGGGCGCGGGGATCAGCAGGTCGATGTCTTCGATGCGCAGCCCGGCGCGGTGCAGGAAGCGGTGCGTGGTCTCCTCGGCACAGTCAACGAGGCGGGCATAGTATCCGGGCTTCTGGTCGATGACCAGCTGGCTCCGCCCGGCCGCCCCGCGCGGCACACCGCCGTGGTGTCGCTGCCAAGCCAGCCCGCTCACCAGCAGGTCCGCATACTCAGGAAACGTCTCCGTGTAGAACCTGGTGAACCCAGCGATGCTGTCGTCCCAGCTGAGCAGCATCGCGCCACCGGCCGGCTGGAAGCCAGCCAGCCCGGCCCCGCGGAGCTCAGGGTAGACATCGCTGGTCGCGATCGCGCCAAGCCGGATGACCTGTGACTGCAGCAGCCCTGCTTCCAGCCGGATAGCGCTGAGCACTCCACAGCTGCCCCCCATCAGGTCGAAGGAGAACGTGCCGCGCCCTCCGGTCGGCGGCTGGCCCAGGTTCGCGCCGATGTCCTGCTGGATCAGGGCGGCCAGGGCGGGCTCGCCCATGTTGTCTTCCCGGTAGACACCGGTGTTGATCAGCATGTCGACATCGCCCGGCGCCCGCCTGGCCAGCTCCAGGCAGCTGCGCATGGCCGCGTCGGCGAGCCGGCGCGCGGTCGGCTTGCCCCGCCCGTGGCTGGTCAGCGCGCTGACCGCGTCAATGCGTGCGCCCATACCGGCTCACCTGGTCGCCAACTGTGAACACGGCCATGCCGATCTCGATGCCGGACGCCAGAGCCAGCAGCATCACCCGGTCCCCCCGGTGGATCCGCTGCTCCTCCAGGTACTTGTGCAGGGCCAGGAACAGCGTGGTGGACGATGTGTTGCCGTACTCCTCTAGGTTGACCACCACGTGCTTGGGCTTGGCGCCGAGCCGCCGGGCGAATTCCGCGGTGCCCTGGTGGATGGCCCGGGCCGAGGTCTGGTGCGGGATCAGATAGTCGATGTCGGCCAGGTCGAGCCCAGCCTCGCCGATCGCCTCGGCGACCAAGGGTGCCATGTCCGCGATGGCCACCTTCTGCAGCTGCCTCGACTTCGTGTACATCTGGCCGCCTGGGCCGACCGTGCTCGGGAAGGCGAGGCACAGCCGGCTGTGCTCGGCGAGGGTGGTGAACCCGATGACATCGATGCCGGGACTGCCCGCGGGCGCCCGGTCCAGGATGACGGCGGCACCGGCATCACCCAGTGTGAGCGACGCGAGCTGCTTGCTGAACAGCGAGCGGATCTGGCGCGCGGCGTTCCAGCTGAGATGGGAGATGTACTCGCCGGATACCACCATGCCGCAGCTGATCTCACCCCGGCTGATGAGGTCCTGCAGCAAGAATGCTCCGGTCAGCATGCCGGCGCACGCGTTGGAGAGGTCGAAGCTGGCCGCCTGGGGTGCCCCGATCGCCTGCTTGATGGACAGGCTGAGCGGGGGCTCGAAGGTTTGCCAGCATTCACCCCTGGATCGGGTGATGCTTGTGCTGATCACGACCTCGAGGTCTGCGGGCTGGTGCTGCGAGTGGGCCAGGCAGTCCCGGGCCGCACCGGTGGCCAGGGTGAACGAGTTCTCGCCCGGGCCGACCACCCGGCGCTCGTGGATACCGGTCAGCCGCTCCAGCTGGATGTGGGTCCGGTGCCGCGTCCCGTTCATCAGTTCCCGGGTCGTCAGCCGGTGAGCCGGGAGCTTCACGCCGACACTCTCGATCCGGCACCCCGCAGCACCGGACCGCTCGGGCGACTGCAGCGCCAGCCAGCGATCAGCTACCTGGTCAGCGGTTCCCGCCATCGGCCGCCCCCTTGTTACCGGCGGGTTAAACTCTTATATGAAGAGTGTCCGGGACTGGCTGCCCAGGGGTAGGGGCGAACGTCATCGGCAGCAGACCATAAGGCCAGACCGGGGCGTGGCCGGCCCGGCTGGCCGGGACCGGCCGGGGGAACTCAGCGGCAGCATGCACATGCTGCCCTACGGTCCATACCAGCTGGGTTACGAGATCTACGGTTCGGGTGACCGGGTGCTGGTCTGGCTGCACGGCTTGCTATTGGACGCGAACCTCAGCCGTCACCTGGCCAGGATTATGGCTGCCCGGGGCAACCGGGTTGTCCTGCTGGATCTGCTCGGGCATGGCCGCAGCGACAAGCCCCGGCATGCCGGGCCGCACCGGATGGACCTTTATGCGGATCAGGTGCTGTGCCTGCTCGATGAGCTCGGCGTGGACCAGGTGGTGCTGGGCGGAGTGTCGCTCGGGACCAACGTGAGCCTGCTCACCGCGGTCCGTGCACCGGAGCGGGTCCGCGGCCTGGTGCTGGAAATGCCGGTGCTCGAGTGGGCTGTGCCCGCGGCCGCACTCGTGTTCCTGCCGCTGCTGTTCGAGGCGCACTACGGCCGGCCCGTGCTACGGGTGGTTTCCTGGGCCGCCGCCCGGCTGCCCAGCTCCGGCATCGGCCCGCTGGATTCCTTCGTCAGCGCCGCCGCGTCCGGGCCGGATGAGATCGCCGCCGTGCTGCACGGGGTCCTGATCGGGCCGATCGCCCCGACGATCGAGCAACGTCAGGCCATTACCGCGCCCGCCCTGGTGCTGGGGCACGGCATCGATCTGGTGCACTCCTTCGCGGACGCGCGGCGGCTCGCCCGGCAGCTGCCGGACGCCAGGCTGATCCGGACCCGCACTTTCGCCGAGCTCTGGGTACGGCCCGCCCGGCTGGTCGGCGAGATCAGCACTTTCCTGGACCGGGTCTGGGCAGATACCCCGCCGTCGGTGCTCGGCACCGGAACCGGGTGACCTGGCTAGTCAGCGGAGCAGGTAGTCGCGCCGGCGCACCCGCCTGGTGCGCGCCCAGTACTCGAAGCTGAATCCGGGCCATAGCGCGCGGTTGACGCCGCTATCGTCCAGGTACCAGCTCGTGCAGCCACCCTCGTTCCACACGGCGTGGCGCAGGCGGCGGTGTATCCCCGCGTTGAACCGGCGTACCGCGTCCGCCCGGACTTCGATGGTCTCCGCGTGCTCCCTGGCCAGCAGCCGCAGGCAGGCCAGCACGTGCTGGACCTGACTTTCGATCATGAAGACCACCGAGTTGTGGCCCAGGCCGGTGTTGGGGCCGAGGAGCAGGAAGAGGTTCGGGAACCCGGCGACGGTAATGCCGTGATACGCCTCGGCGCCGGTGCGCCAGGCGTCCCTCAGCTTGACGCCGTCACGCCCGGCCACGTTGAGTTCCGTCACCGCCTCGATGGTCTTGAACCCCGTGCCGTAGATGATCACATCGGCGTCGTAACTGCTGCCGTCGGCGCAGGCCAGCCCGGTTCTGGTGATCCGGGTGATGGGTTCGGTGACCAGGCTGACATTGGGCCGGGTGAGTGCCGGGTAGTAGTCGGAGGACAGCAGGATCCGTTTGCAGCCGATCGTGTAGTCCGGCGTGACCGCGGCCCGCAGCGCCGGATCGCTGATCTGGCGCTCGATGTGCCGCGCGGCCATCCGCTGTAGGGGCGCCATCAGCCGGGGGTGCACCGCGAAGCCGAGGGCGCGCAACTCGAGCATCCAGTAGATCCCGGCACGGAACGCCCGCATGGTCAGCGGCGCGGCCGCGAACGTGGTGCGGACCGCGGGCGGGATCTCGAAGTCCGGCCGGGGGTGGATCCACGGCGGCGTCCGCTGGAAGACGTGCACCCGTGCGGCCTGCCTGGCGATGTGCGGGATGAACTGGATCGCCGAGGCGCCGGTCCCGATGACCGCGACCCGCCGGCCGGAAAGGCCGCGGGACTGGTCCCACTGCGCGGAGTGGAAAGCCCGGCCCGCGAAGTCCTCGGCGCCTGGAATGTCGGGGATCGAGGGCACGTGCAGCGCCCCGATGCCAGACACGACCGCCCGCGCCTGGTACACCTCGCCCGCCGCGGTGATGACGCTCCACCGCTGGGCCGCGTCATCCCATTCCATCCGCTGCACACTGCGGCCGAACCGGATATGCGCACTGACCCCGGAGGACTCGGCACACCGCCGCAGGTAGTCCCATATCTCCTGCTGCGGGGCGAACATCCTGGACCAGCCCGGGTTGAGCGCGAACGAGAACGAGTACATGTGCGACGGCACATCGCAGGCGCAGCCGGGATACTGATTGTCCCGCCAGGTCCCGCCGAGGTCCTGGTTCTTCTCCAGGATCACGAAGCGGTGGAAGCCCGCCTGCTTCAGCCGGATCGCCATGCACAGGCCGCCGAAACCAGTGCCGATGACGATGACATCTGCTGCTTCGCCCGCGCTGGTCATGGCCGGGCCCGCCCCGGGCCAGGCGCGGACCGCGCGCGGCTGTCGGCCGCGCCACCCGCGCCAACCGGGTCGCTCCCCGCACCGGAGACCAGCCACTGCGACTCGACACCGGGCATCTGGGCGGCGGCGAACCGGGCTGGGCACAGCGCCAGCGCTCCCCGGGTGAGCTGCACAGGCGCCAGCCACCACTGGCCGTACACCCGCGATGCCCGTCTGCCGATGCCGCGCACCAGGGCGTCGGCGGCGGACTCCGGCGGATAGACCCGCCCGGCGAGCAGCGGCAGTGCGGCCCGCATGCCGCGAAGCACCGGATGCTCATCCGCCCCGCGCACCATGTCGGTTTCGGTCCAGCTCAGATACGCGACACCGACACCCATCCCGTGGTGGGCCACCTCGGCGCGGACGGCATTCGCGAAGGCCTCAACCCCGGACTTGCTCGCGCAGTAGGCCGCCATCAACGGCGCTGGGGTAATCGCGGCCAGCGACGCCACTTGGAGCAGATAGCCCTGGCTGTCCAGCAGGGCGGGCAGGAAGGCCCGCGCGGTGGCTACGCTGCCGAGCAGATTGACCTCGATGACCCGGGTGAACGAGTGGGCATCGGAGTAGCGGAACGGCCCGCCGATGGCGATCCCCGCGTTGGCCACGACCGCGTCGACCCGGCCGTAGGCGGCCTGAATCTCATCGGCCGCGTCGGCCAGCGCCTGCTCATCGGTGACGTCCACCTCCCACCAGCGAGCAGCGGGCCCGCACGCCGCGCACACGTGCGCGAGTTCGCCCGGTTCCAGACCGAGCAGCGCCACCCGCGCACCCCGCGCGGCCAGTCGCCGCGCAGTGAGCGCGCCGATGCCCCGCGCCGCCCCGGTGATCACGATGACCTGACCGGCCACCTCTCCAGCCCGCCGCCGCATCAAGGGCCGCTCCAACCTTAGCCAAGACCTTGCCAGCGATTACTGGCATGATTCAGATCATAAGGCCAGCCGGCGGATGAAGTCCCGGTAGGCCAGGCGGGCCTGCCGATCCATCGCGCGGGCGAATTCTGCGTCGATCACGGTCCGCGCCACAGGGCGCAGCCGCTCGATGGTGTCCGCGAGCCGGGCGATCTCGTCCGGCCCTGGCGGTCCGCCACGGCCGCCCGGGATATTGCTGATCACCAGCTCCATGAGCAGAGACGCGATCGAGTCCAGGTCAGCTTGCAGCTCACGGCCGGCGGCCAGGATGGCGGGCAGCGGGATGCCTTCCCGCACTAGGATCGTCGTGGTCTCCAGCAGCCGGCGGCTGACCCGGACCCGGTCGCCATCCAGCTCGGCATAGCCGAGCCCAGCCGCCTCGGCCAGCAGCTCCGGTGTGAGCTGGTCGCGGAGCTGGGCCGAGATCCCGGCCACGGTCACCGGCACCGGGGCCTCCGCCCACCACGACGCGGTCATCGCCTGCTCGATGCCGAGCAGGGCGGCCAGGTCGTAGCCCCGTTCCCAGGCGGCGAGGAGCTCACCAGCCCCGCCCAGGGTATGGCCGCGGCGCAGCAGGTCGGCGATCACCCGCAACCGGGCCAGGTGGGCCTGCGAGTACCAGCCGACCCGGCCCGCCCGGCGCGGCGGCGGCAGCAGCCTGCGCTCCTGGTAATAGCGCACCGTGCGGACGGTGACCCCCGCTTCCCGGGCCAGTTCGCCGATCCGGTACTCACGGGCGGCTGGCGGGCTCGCACCGGCACCGCCCGGCGGGCCCGGCTCCGGCGTATCCGGCGCGTCCACCCCGACAGCATAGGCCGCCCTCAGCCCGTGAGTTCGCAGGCCTCGAGCAGCTCGAAGACGCCTTGCTCGATGCCACGGGCAAGCACGTCGAGATCGGGATTCGTATCGAAGTCGCCGGTGACGCCGAACGTGACCGTACCGCCGTAGCTGAAGATCGAGATCCCGATGCGCACCGTGCTCGCGATCGGCACCCACGGGATGATCTCCTCCAGCCGGCGGCCCAGGCCATACAGCGGCTGGCGGGGGCCGGGCACGTTGGTGGTGACCGTCACGATCTCCCGCTGTGGGAGCGAGAAGACGGCCCGGACGCCCCGCGAGATCAGCGGAAACGGATAATAGCCGCCCAGGGTGGCCAGCTCCTGGCCGAGAATCACCTCGTTGCTCTCCTTCAGGGCGGACAGCTCAGCCTGGACCGCGGCGAGCCGGGACACCGGATCGGCCAGATGGACGGGCAGGTTCGCCACCACCGCTGACACGCGGTTCTCGTAGATGGCCTCCTCGCCCGGGGCCCGCAGGGACACCGGAACCAGCGATGGCAGGGTATGCGGGCCGGGTTCCTCGCCGCGGGCCAGCAGCAGGTCACGGAAGCCGCTGCTGATCGTGGCGAGCACGACATCATTCACGGTGCCGCCGAGTTCCCTCTTGATCGTCTTCAGCTGGTCGAGTGAGGCCCTGGCCCAGGTGTACCGCCGCTGCCGGCCGATAGGCCCGGTCAGCGAGGACTCTGCGGCGGGCCAGAGCGCAGGGACCAGCTTGGTAACGGCCCGCACCGTGTCGGTGACCTGGCGGGCAGCCCGGCCGGGATCGGCGACCACGCCGCTCAGCGCGGCGGCCCCGCGCACCGGGAGCAGGGCCATGTCCAGTGCCGCCTGGGTGGCCAGCCAGGCGGCGGCCGGCTCGGTACGCGCGACGCGATGATCGGCGGCGGGCGGTGCCGGTTCCGGCGTGTCATCGAAGATCACGCGGTACAGATCCGTCCCGGAGACCCCGTCGACCATGCAATGGTGGATCTTGGAAATGACCGCCCAGCGGCCATGGGCGAGCCCTTCGGCCAGCCAGTACTCCCAGAGCGGGTGGTCACGGTCCAGCCGCTGTGACATCACCTGTGCCATCAGCTGGCTGAGCTGCTCGTCGCCCCCCGGCGCGGGCAGCGCCGTGCGGCGGACGTGGTACCTGAGGTCGAACCGCGGGTCATCGACCCAGACCGGGCGGCCCAGCCGGAACGGCACGGTGCGCAGCTTCTGGCGGTACCGGGGCAGCAGCGGCAGGCGCCCAGCCAGGGCGGCGAGGAATTCCTCGTAACTGGGCGCCGGGCCCTCGAACACCGCGATCGAGGCGATCGCCATCGAGGTGTGCGGATCCTGATCTTCCGCATCGACGAAAAGCGCGTCCAGTGGGCTCAGCCGGTCCATGATGGCCCCCATTCCGCAGCCGACCGCCGCCGGTATCTGTCCCGCCGGGCCTGCGGGACCCCTAACTGGAGCGTAGGTCGCGGGCCGGCCGGCCGCTGCGGCCAGTCGTCCCCACGGCTGGGACCTTTGCCCCTGAACGCCAGCACCCGCTACTGCCGCCGCGCCACTCGTGTGGCGGCTGGTGCATCTGGCAAGGTGGGGAGATGGGCCCGATGCCGGCACGCTCACCGAGCCGCTGATGACGGCCGGGGAAGGGGACCTGACGGTCGCGGTGACCGGCCCGACCGGGACCTTCGGCTTCGGCCTGATCCCGCAGTTGCAAGCCGATGACCGGGTGGCCCGGATCGTGGGCATCGCCCGCCGCCCGTTCGATCCGGCCGCGCACGGATGGTCGAAGATGACCTACCGGCGCGGGGACGTCCGCGACCCTGCCGCCTTGCGGGACGCGTTCGGCCAGGCCGACGTGGTGGTGCACCTGGCCTTCCTGGTCAGCGGCGCGGCGGCGGCTGAGACGCTCCGGGCGGTCAACGTGGACGGCACGCTGAACGCGTTCCGGGCCGCGGCCGCGGCCGGTGCACGGCGCTTCGTCTACGCCTCCTCGGTGGCAGCCTACGGCTTCCATCCGGACAACCCGGCCGGGATGGCCGAGGACTGGCCGGTGCGAGCCGATCCGCGGCTGTTCTATGCCCGGCAAAAGGCCGAGCTGGAGCATCTGCTGCGCGCCGAGACGGCGCGGCCCGCGGCCCCCGCTCTCTACCTGCTGCGCCCGTCGATCGTGCTCGGCCCGCATGTGATCGGTGAGAAGGGTGTACTGCCCGGATTCCCCGGTGGCTGGATACCGCGGCTCTGGCGCCGCGGGCTGGCCGGCTGGGCTGGCTCGTTCCCGGTACGGATCCCGGTGCTGGTGCCTGCCCTGCCGGTGCAGTTCGTGCATGAAGACGACCTGGGACAGGCACTGCGGCAGTGCGTCGTGGCGGCCGGGCCGCCGGGTGCCTACAACATCGCCGCCGACGGGATACTCACTGCGGCTGACGTTGCCCGCGAACTCGGCCTGCTCCCGGTGCCCGTACCGGCTGGCCCGGTGCATGTGGCGGCCCGGGCCGTGGCGGCCCTGCCGTTCCTCCCCCCGGCCGCACAATGGCTCCGGGCGGCGAGCCACCCGGCGATCATGGATACGGCCCGTGCGAAACGGGACCTCGGCTGGGCCCCCCGCTATACCGCGCTCGAAGCGCTCCGCGACACCCTGCCGCGCCGGTGATCAGGTATCCGGGGCCTCGGGGCTGGTCACCGGCTGGGCTCAGTGCGGCCGTCAGGCCCGAGTCCAGCGGCCGCCGCCGCGCTGTCCACCAAGAGCCGGGTGAGCCGCGCGTATTCGGCCCCGCTGGCCAGCGGCAGGTCATGATCTGCGGCAACCTCGATCACCTCCGCGCGCAGCGCGGCGGCCAGCGCCCGCTGTTTGGCCGGGTGCACCAGCCGGTCACCGATCGTGATCAGCATGGTTGCGGGCACGGCCAGCTGACCCGCCCACGGCCCAGCGTCATACCGGCTCAGCGCACGTCCCGCGCTGGCCAGTTCGCCCCCCAGCCCACGGCGGAACTCAGCGGCCAGCCACGGCCGGTACGCCATGAGCGCGGGTTGCTCCGCAACGACCTGCCGGAGTACCCGATCGACGAACCCGGCCCCGGCGCCGAGCCGCAGACCCAGCTCAACCGCGGGCAGCAAGCGCCAGGCCATCCGCTCGCGGATGCCGCGGTGCCAGTCGAGCGCCGTGGCCTGCACGACGAGGGCAGCCACCATGCCAGGATGCCGGTGGGCCAGCAGCATCGCGACCGGGCCGCCCATCGAGTAGCCCACCGCGATCACCTGGCTGACCCCGAGAAGGCCGAGCAAGGCAGCCGCGTCGTCCGCGCAGTCCTCGAGGCTGAACGGCTCGGTGGTCCGCATCCCGCGCCCATGCCCGCGCAGATCGGGCGCGATCACCCGGTACGCCGCGGCGAGCGGGGCATAGGCCGGAAAGAAGTTGAGGTCGGCGCTGGCTGTCCAGCCGTGCAGCAGCAGCACCGCGGGCAGTGTGGCCGGGCCGCCGGAGTCGCGGAAGAATATCTCGCCACGGCCCGGCAGGTTGATCACCCGCCCAGCTGGCAGGCACGGCGGCAGCGGCGGCCCGGCCACACCGCGCGCTAACGGCTGGGCAAACCGGCCCGCGCGCTGCACCTTCCGCCGGAGGGCAGGGCTGATAACCAGGGCCGCGGCAACGCCGGCCGTCGCCCCCGCCCCGCCCGCGGCCAGCGCTCCTCCCGTCCGGTTCATCGCACCTGGCCTGGGCTGGCGCGTCATGCGAACTCCCCTCAGCCGACTGGCTGCGCCTGGGCAGCCTGGGCGGGCCGCTCGGCGTAGAACTCGCAGAATGCATCGAACGCGCGCGCCCCGTA
>Ga0335072_10014983_pt1 | contig 11010 bp, 11 predicted proteins | sample Lox_Sample_21_FD_206725 | JGI IMG/M metagenome (GOLD analysis project Ga0335072, IMG submission 206725) | Soil microbial communities from Loxahatchee National Wildlife Refuge, Florida, United States - Lox_Sample_2.1 | ecosystem: Environmental > Terrestrial > Soil > Wetlands | place: USA... | reverse complement strand
GTTTGATCTTGCGGACCACTTTCCCGGTAATTAAATTCTGGAGGGTTAGTCATGTCGACATCTGTGGTGTCGTGTGTAGGTTGGCCTTGTGTAAGCTGCTGCTCGCTGTGCTATACTACATATTAGCATGATGAGAGATAGAAATGCTTTCCCTGCACATGTTACGGACATATGTTGCGGGTGCATGCTGGCCCATTGATAAGTGCCTCATCCTATGCTCTGCTTCCTGGCCGCTCAGCACATACCCTTTTTCCACCGCATCGTCTCCTGCCTCGGGTGGCCAACCTCCTGGGTGGACTCGCTGAACAACTTCATCCATGAGTTGCTTCAGAGTTGCAGCGCCGGCAGATCCTACTCTTCTTAAATCAATGCTTAGGAGATGTCCAGACTGTATGACGAATGGTACCGCAATAACCTGCGGAGATCCTGGCGTCGCCATTATATACTTGAGGTAAAATGAAATCGATAACAGAGATGGTCATATCAATCCCCGGAATCTTGCCATTGCTTTGTCTATTTCAGCCGCGTGTGTTCTAGTTAACCCCCATCTCCTACGCACCAGTGCGCGACTTCTGCATGAAAAGCAAATGACCTTGCCAAATCAAAAGAGCAGGCAGACATCGTCTGTGTGGTTGCATACTAATGCGAACATGCAGGGTGATATGTCTTACCGAGGCTGAGACTCTTTTGAGGCGCTAAATGCCCCACTGTGACGCCACCATATTCTGCAAGCCCTGGAAACAATAAATTGAAAGCCTTGACCTATAGTCAAGCGCCGGTTGGGCATCAATGAGCGGCAAGGCAGACTAAAGGGTCTTCCTTTTTCTGTCATGCATTCCCATATGCCTTACCCTGGAATACCTTGATGAGGCTCCCGGCAAATCCCCCAGAAAATACGACCATGCATATGGGCCCAAGTCGCATCCCCCAATAGTCCACGCAGCCGTCTCTTTTCAGTGTGTTCTTTGGGACTCTTACACACTTTGCGATCATTTCTGCTTGGCCTCCCTACGATTCAGAAGTGAGGAGCATGAGCATACTGTCCAAGATGACAAAACTCTCAGAAGCACCATTTAATCTTGCGCAAGATCTTAATGGACTTAATTTTGTAGAAGACTCAGAATCACAGCTCATAATTGGCCTAGATTTTGGCACCACGTTCAGCGGAATCGCGTACATCTTCACAGAGCAAAACAAGCCCGATCCCGAAGCAGTAACGGACTGGCCCGGTACACCAGGCCTTAAAGTACCAAAGACACCAACTCTCATAGACTATGACACGAAGGACCGGAAAGCATTCACCTGGGGATCGAAAGTTAATCCGACGAGCAAAGGAAAGCTTGAGGGCATCAAGTTACTCCTTGATCCAGACCAGCCAGTGCCTCTCTATGTACCAGCCTCGAACACAAAGAAGGAACTCGGAAAATTAGGAAAGCCCCCGCTTGATGTGGCCTCGGACTATCTAAGAGCTTTGTACAAGCATTCCTTGGGGTATATAAATGCGTCTTACCCGAAAGACTTTGTTGAGATGCAACAGAAGAAGTTCGTCTTAACAGTTCCAGCAGTATGGTCCGACAAAGCCAAAGATCTCACGTTAAAAGTATGCCTTGTTTACAGTCATTGACAATCTTTTGACTAATTCCCGGGCAGGCCGCGAAGAATGCTGGTATATATCCGGTCCAGCTTATCAAGGAGCCGGAAGCTGCTGCATTGTATACATTGCATCATCTCAAGGGCCGAGCTCTCTCGGTAAGTTAAATATTCTATGAATGCTACATCTTAAATAACAGTTGTAGGTGGGTGATGCTTTTGTGCTTTGTGATGCCGGCGGTGGCACGGTTGACTTGATCTCTTATGAGGTTGATAGTGTTGAACCGTTGGAGCTTAAAGAACTAGTACCAGGAACAGGTAAAGATATATCTTTCTATACAATGGTAAATGCTAAGACGATAAAATTAGGCGCCGTTGCCGGCTCCTTGATTCTGAACAAGAGATTCGAGGAAGCCGTAAAGAACATTGTTGGTGAAGAGGAGTTTCTAGAATTGAAGAAAACTGAGGGGTTCGCTGAGGCTGTCAAGACTTTTGATAGAGAAGTCAAGCCGGCCTTTTGCGGGGACAAAGACCAGACATGGAACGTTTCCTTTCCCATGGCAACATTGCAAGATGACCCTGCAAATAACATAATGGCAAACTGCCTACGTTTAAAGTAGTAAGTTTATCAAGATTATTCGAGTATATAAATGATTCGGAATGCTGATGAAGACATTGATATAAAGCGACACGGTCCACCAAATCTTTGAGCCTCTCATCACTGCCATCGTTCAACTTGTGCATGAGCAGGTTTCTAATGTTAGAATTAAGCGGATGGGCGCGAATCATCCTAAGGGAAAAGAAATTAAGGTACTGCAATCATGGAGCCTCCTACGTGTGTTTTTCTATTGTATGATAAGGATTAACGTCTTCAAACACAGGCCATATTTCTTGTAGGGGGATTTGGATCTAGCCAATACTTGAAGAAGCGTCTAGAGGAAGCTAATCACGACATCCAAGTCATTCAACCACCTGACGCGTACGTACTCCCACTTATATCCCTTAAAACACACTGTGTATTCATATACTAACAATTCCGGCTATAGATGGGGTGCAATTGTCAAGTAAGCCCAGTATATTTTCTGCTTTGGAGCATAATTAACGGCAACAGAGGTGCAGTACTGAGTCAGATGCCAAGAGAAGCCGTTGTCACCTCAACAAAATCTGTGAGACATTACGGTGTATCAGCAAATGCGGTGTACAAGGAGGCAGAGGACGCAGGGCAGCCCAAGATATGGGACAGATTTGAAAGTATTTATCGAGTCAGTAAGATGACCTGGTACATCAATTATGTAAGTTTGTTCTCCGTACCTCAATTCGCCATGAAAACTTACGCCGTTACCCACAGGACGACGACCTAGTCCGTGATCAGAGAGTGGAGTTCTCGTTTTATCGACAACTACCTACAGATTACAAGCCAAGCGACCTGATATTCACCGACGAACTCCTCGAATGTGCACAAATTGAGGCCGTCAAATATCCTATGGAAGGTGAGACGACCCTAAATTTGCTATGGAACTTCTTGGAAGCTAACTATTAATGTTACAGGTGTCACAAAGACCAATGTGGTGCTAACAGCGGACTTGAGGAACGTGCCTAGAGATGCGTTCGAACACAAGATCTCGCTCGACGGTGTTCCGTACCTTGTGATCTGGTACAAGCTTGTGATTAATACCAAAACTGCCCGAATGATATTTTCTATCGAGGTGAAAGGAAAGGAGTACAGCAGCGTTGAAGCAAAATATGATTGAGCATCAGAGGCGATTTTCGCCTTGACTTGTAACTAGAATACCTTGCCCTTGCGAGTTTCTCCTTATGCCCGGCGTTTGCATAATATCACCAATTCACTTTCGCTGCTAGTTACTGCATTACCCCTCTCTCCATCATGTAATCGCATTGGTTTCTATCTACCTAAGATCTTGAAAGCACTCTACAGTAGCATTTCAGAGTCCTGTTTTTGCTGTTTACTTGGCATCTAGCATCAACGTCAGTGTAAGGGTAGGCAGTGTGGAGCAGACGCAGTCAGCTGACACTACTGGAGCGGTAAGCTAGCATGCGTGGCGGTGGCGTGTGCCTGGCGAGCCTTAGGCATATAAGTGGTGTTGAGCGTATTCTACCCGAAGGGCAGAATACTTTGGTCTTTTGGCTCAGTGGTCGGAGAGCAAGCTCAACCTCCCGCATTACAGTCAGATTTTAGTTTGAGAATGCGCAGCACTAATAGATCACAAGAATTTGGCGTGTATCCCACCTATGACCCTTCGCACCAGTACGCGTGAAATCTGTTCGGTCGTGATCCTTTCTGCATGCATAGCCTGTGACTGTTGGAGGTGGCGGTGCATGCCGAGAATAGTAAGCGCCGGGCAGCAGCAAGGCTGACACAGACCTTGCCTGCAATTTTCCCCGACCACACCTTCTCTTTGGCCAGGAGTTTTTGGAATTCTCAAACCCCCAGGCCCTTCGCACGCGATACCACGAAGTTTATATCTTTCCACATTTCGACCAGCAATTGCTGCTAAATACTGCACCGGAAGACGCCATGTCGTATCGCGGGCTTGTTGGCCTCCCTAACCTCGATTATTCCACTTTAGCAGTGTCGCGCCGACACTCGCATAGCAAGCTTAATCGCCGTAGGAACAGCCAGCAGTCTGTAACGATATCAAATAGCACCGAGGCATCGAGATCAACTGACTATGAACTACCGCCATTCATTCGAATTCTAAACTTGTTACTGCTTCACACCCCACTTGAAAAAACTGGCTCCAACAACTTCATCACCAATGTCCAACTCCTCGATGCTGTCTCTCTCTCCGAGACATGCCCTATTCTTGGCACAGGGCGCCACTTCACCGTCTATGCCAGCCCTTTCGACTCGTCTGACCATGACTTCAAACCTATTGATGGTCGAGCCTTTAACAACGAAGTATATTGCATCAAGGCACCCAATTTCATCTCTGGTAGAACTACTACTCCAGGTCCCGCCAAGGATGCCTTCCGCAACGAGTACTATGACGCCGTGCTCCAGGAGCTAAGGGTTCTACTGCATCCGCATCTAAGAAGTCACGACAACATCATCAATCTTTTCGGTCTAGATTTCCAAGAAGACTACGACGATTGTACCACTGCGTGGCCGGTACTAGTAATGGAAAACGCCGAATACGGCACCCTCGACATCTTGCAGCAAGACATCCATCTCGACTCGGAACTAGCGCGAATCCTGCTTCTCGATGTCGCTCGGGGCATCGAGGCGTTGCATCAGTGCAACATCATCCACGGCGATGTCAAGTCTGAAAATGTCCTCATCTGCCGCCACAAGGCGCGCCCATACGTCGCGCGCCTTTCGGACTTTGGCCTTTCCGTGATTAACCCTGATGAGGGCAGGGAAGACCACCATTTACCAGGCGGGACCTTCCTCTGGAGGGCTCCCGAGTTTGAACGTGCTCTTTCCATCCAAGGCCTGCAGCAGACGGACGTATACTCGTTCGGCTTGACGGTGTGGCGGGTCCTGGTCAACGATCCAAACCCGTACAGCCTGATTCCTCTCGCAGCTCTTGGTTTGCAAAATAGCCCTGCATTGAGCGAAGTTGTCAACCGAGCGAAAGCACACCCCCGTTTTACTCAATTGGTGTTGCAGACTATGGAAACGAGTGGTTTTTCGCAGATCTATGCTCTCCGCATAATTGAATCAACGCTTGGGAGGGATCCGGCGAGTCGTGATCTGAGCAGCGCCATATCGGTCTTCGCGATGGGCAAGGCAAATATACCACATGAGTAAGTACAGAGAGAGAGCTACGAACTTTGGGTTGCATGTTAAAGACGACTGACATGAAGTGAAAATAGAAGAGTTGAGCCTAACGAAGCCTATTGGTCTATGGAAGAGCCATCTCTGGTTATGGGACAGGTATGTAGATTTTTTTCTATATACATCCTCTGTTTGTTTCCTACAAGCCATTTTACACTAGTGCTTCTGCAAGGCAAGGCCATAATTAATTGTTTCTCAACTCTTCAGCGCTCAGGACTCTCCTATTTCTAGTCGGGCTAAGAATGGGGTGTCAATAGTTAGAAGATGTCCTTCCAGAGCGTCTTATCCTGTTCGCGTTCAGGGCTTCAATCATCCGTTCCCTCGTCAGAGATTTGGAAAGCGAATTCAGTTCCACCGAGAAACTAATAGCACAGATAGCAGTATGGTTAGTCTTCCAATTCGCGGCCAGCTCACTGCTTCAGGTCGCCAAGAAAGGCGTCGACGAGTGCTGTCGCATGTTACTGCAGCTATGTGATTTGGAATCCATTCTCGGCCAAGCAATCGTAGTACGCTATCACGAGGTGTACGGCAAGGAGCCGGCCACGCTGGTGCCAGAGTGGCTGGAAGTGGCTGCGACGAATGGGTCCTATTATGCTATGGAGAGTCTCCACGAACGGTATCCTGAAAGATACCAGCAACTAATGGGTGGTCCCTTGGATTTTGAGGTCCGTTCAGCAGATCTTGAAGAAGAGGAGGCGGCTCTATTGAAATGCTGCCGCGAAGGAGACTATGCAGGATGCAAGGCTCTGCTTTGCACAGGAGTTTCAGCATTCCCTTCTCAAAAGGGTATGGTTTCTGCGTTGCACTGGCTGGTTTCGTTCCACGACGAAAGGCAAATCAATGATCTAGTAGAGCTACTTCTGGGACATGGTGCTGTTCTCGAAGCCTGGGAAGGAGAATATGATGATTTTGACTTCGGCAGGGTTCATGGAACACCATTGCACTGGGCGATCTGGCATCGTAACATTTCTGCGATTCGTGCATTGACGAGAGCAGATCATGGTCCAGATATAAAGCAAGTGAATCGAGCGTTATTGGTTGCGGCGGCCATGCACTTCTACGATGTGTTGGAGATTCTCAAAGATTGGATACTCAGTCTGAAAGACTTTGCACTCTCAGAGATCGACTGGCATACCCCTTTCCTGTTTGCTGTAGATCGGAGCGCAAACTGGCTACCAAAACTGCTTCGTCACGGTAGTGATAAACTATCGCGAGCTTTGGAGTGCACCATGGATATCATTTTGTCTTTTTACGAACCGCCCAAAGAGGATTTCAAATTTGCGTTTAGATCAAGCTTGGATCACAACAATCCAACTCTCCTACGATACCTGTACAAAAACTTAAATCTCGGCGAGCGAAGTGATATACTCTACTACATTGAATACGATCCTGTCACCACAGCTATATCTATGGGCTTTATAGACATTATTGAAGTCTTAATTGAGAAAGGGCTTATAAGTGCACACTCTGAACATAGCGTAGAAAAGTTTGGGCCTCTCCAATTGTGCTGCGTCATCCGGCAAAGTGATCCAGCCATCACCAGGCGACTCCTTGAAATCGGCTGCCCAGTTGATGGTGTGGGTACCACAAATGGAAACAGCTGGACTCCATTTTTCATCGCAGTGACTTTTGGAATGTACCACATTGCTGTGATACTCCTGGAACATGGTGCTAACAAAGATCATGTGTCGGGCTGGGCGGGAGGCTACACCGTTACAATGAATCTACTCCTAACCTGGCCGGACATTCCACTGTCTCGACTAAAGTTTCTCCTTGAAGAAGTCCCCCGTCTCGGATTTGGGCACGTCACTTTTTGGGGGTGGCCTGGCATCGGAGGGAATCTCATGTATGCACTTTCTCTGCAACCTTGGGCATCTTATACTGCAGGGTATCGCTTGGGGGAGACAGCAAAGTACATCTTAAGCCAGCTGGCTGATAAATCTTGCTTGAATATTATTGACAAAGTCGGCGCGACTGCATTAAGGATGGCATGTGCATGCTGCAACAAAGAGATCATCGAGGTGCTGATTGAGGCTGGTCAGGATGTCAATCTCGCAATGGGATACTCGCCTTTGAGAAATGCAAAATTGTGGCTAGCTACATGCCAGAAGCGTGAAAAAGTAGCATTGAAAGGCGCACCAGGGAGTGAAAGGCGGCTGGCGCGGATACTACGAATGCGAGCTGAGGAGACGGTTGCGCTTCTAGTGAGACATGGGGCTATTGATAGAAGCCGCCTAAAGGCATTCAGTAATACGTTTCGCTGTCTTGCTAGTGGCCAATGGCAAAGACCGAGTTTAGAGGTAATTCATCAAAACATTCTATTCTGCTGTTGTGGACATATTGTGCTAACGCAGGTTTCCTTTTACAGACGGTGCTAGAAATGTTCTCCCTCGCAATAGATCCTTCACCTGCAGTCAAAGATGGCAGTATCTCTCTACAACCCACGACCAAGGCAGAATTTCGGGTCCATCATGGCCAGAAAAGTGCCACTCAAAAGCTTTTGGGTAATCTGGGCCGCCGAATAGACAAAATTAGGGGACTAGACATGCCAAAAGCGACACCCCGATATCAACCGCACAATTGTCTCCCATGGCGTAGCGATAACTGCGTCTGTGTGTCCCATCCTGCCCATGTCGTTAACCACCCAGCCCCAACGATACGATCTCCCACTATACAATCGCTACCTTTTAGCCCCAGCACGTCAGACAACAGGAATCTAGTCAACGGAACTCCACATCCAATGCAATGGCAATCTGTAAATTCAGGTGCATCGTCAGCCTAAAACCTGCCCCCACAGCACCGCATGTCATACAAAAACATTTCCTCCCAAGTGCATCTTCAATGGGAAACCCGGTACCTGATGCAACCTATCGTGCTGCACAAAAGCGGCTCGTAGATCCAAGCGCATCAGCACCAACAACTGTAGAAGCAGTCATGGAAAGTATCCACCACATACTATTCCACTATTTTTGCGATGGTGGTAAACAAGCAGCCAATGAGAAGCAAAGGTGGGTTTATGTTGTTGGAATTTTAAAGAAAGAATTCGGGCATGCGTGATACTCAGTGCGCCGCATGCCAGCACGAGCATTGCGAGGAGTTTACAAGAATCGAGCGGGCGGTAGAGGGTTGTTTGCAAATCATGAATGTTCCTGGGCTGACTTTGGTTCCGGAGCTAGGTGATGACGGGCGAGAACTTATCATACACGTTTTGTCATAACAGGAAGATAAGTCTAGTAGGTATTGGTGACAGGCGTATACCCGTTCATTATTTTTTTATGACCACGGTCGATTTCTAATATAAACAAAACTTTAATGCGTGGATAACAGTGGCTTTAGAGATATTCCATAGAAGGTGAATTGTCAAGTTAGAGGTAGCAGTGGACTCCAAATGCAGTGAATCTTGACTAATGGATCATCCGGATAAATCCTATATTTGTGTACCCAGCGTTGACTATAAATTCTTGCTCGGAGATATTTATCTTCTTGCCCCGAACAATACAACTCCAAGCAACACGGTCAGACACCTGCAATATCAACTTGAATCAAGATCAGAAATATTTAAGCATATCTTGCCCCGACAATCGACCAAACTGTCATCAGTAAGCTATCGGTAACAACTCAAACCTGATACTAACGATTCAAAACTTTCATCAAAAGCTCTCCCTCTTATCAACGACTCCATCCCCCACTGAACATGTGCACCGACAAATATTTCTATTGGCGATGCTACTGCCCCAAGCACACAGTAGTAGCCTATGAGCTGTGTGAACACGCTCAACGCAACAAAAATCTTCTTGAAGCAGGAACAGTAACGAAGATAGACAACCTCTACAGCGAAAATCTGGTGAAGTGCAGGGATGCTCATAGAGATATAGAGGAAACGGATCAATATAACTCCTGCGAGATTTGCACGCGGCGATGGGGTGGGCGGCCCCCAAGTGGGAGGTGAGGAGGACGAAAAGAAAGGAGCTGGGTGCCGGCAAAAGAAGACGGAATTTGCATGATTTCCTATTGGCTTTAAAGTTGCAAATATCTTTCAGTGTGTCACAAGAATGCAAGCCCGTGATTTCCTTCCTAGCGGCGGCCGCTACAGGACCTGTGTTCCGAACCGTTGACGGTCGGTACTATTGGTCAACGGTATAGAGGGATGGATAGTCTAGACCGTCTATACTATCTATCCACGCGTTTGCTACTAACTTTCTAGGTAAGTATTGTAAACAATTCATACTTAATTACCTATACATCCTTAGTAATTGCTATGAAGCGCCAGTACATCATTATTAGAAAAATGAAACTCAATCTGTTCTCTTCTACCTTCTGTGCCTTAGGATTAGAGCCTGCACCCTTACAGGCTCACCTACGGATTCAATTGCCACTTGTTTGTGCTTTCGTTGCCGGACAGGCTTGTAGCCAAGCTCATCAACTAGTCGATCGACTCGTGGGCAGACAGGCTGGCCAGCAACTATCTCTAGATCCAATAGCTGGCGATCCAATAGTTGCTGATTGTGTGGCTCCTCGTCCATAAAATCGTCTACATTGTCAGCTAGCCTGCTTGAGAGCTTATTTGCTCGTTGAGTAGCTGCAATCCCACTACGGTTGTTAAGCTTTCGGATCGGCTATTTACTATTAGTTGAGGTTTAATCTATGAAGTAAAGCTCTTACCTTGTTAATCGTTAATTTGAGTTCCTTTGCTGAAACTTCAATAGAACGGAGCTCTCATCTAGTAAGTGCAGCGTTAGGTTGCCCAGCAGTATGAGTACCGGACAATTGGCCCACGAAGCAGATAAATATATACTGATTCCTTACACTTTTGGTGATCTAGTAGAGTAACCTCTTTGCTTGAGTCTATAATCGCCATTCCAATGGAATTGCTAGTGAAACATTAGATCCTTTAATATAAACTTTAACTTTTCCACCGGCTTTTTTGACCATCCAAGCTGCTGCCCGAGCATTGCTTTGCCTAATCGAACGTTCTAATTTTGCTAAGATGTATTTAGTAGCTTCTGTATCAGTCTCTTCGTACTCGTTACCGCTGTTAGGCTCCTTTAAGGCTTTCTTTAAGGCAATACATTCCTATACCCGTCAACAGCCCCGTTGTCAACATTTAACAATAACTTCGTAAGTTAGTAGCAGTTACTTGCCCATCTTGTACGTAATTACTAAAAGTGGCAGCGCTTAAAAGCGGGGTGCTGAAGCAACCCGAGGTCATGGGACTGTAACATTCACAACATGTTTGTCATTGATAGATGAAGAGTTCAGGGCTGCTGTTCTGCAATAACACTTAGAATTCGACTCCTGAATCATATTCTATCTCTGTCATTCTCCCCCACACCTCCCTTAACGAGCACCTCCAGAGTCTTGTGGTTTCCCTTTCTTCATTCACCCTCTCTTTTCCCAGATCTCCTTCCCTCTCTATGATTTTCCATAGGTACTGCGCATCCGGGATTCAAGCCCAAGAAAACCTTGCTCCGACAGCAGTCATAGATGCAAATGTAATTTTGTTGTAGAGAATAATACGTTGTCAGACTATGCTGCTTAACTTGCTTGATGCAGTAGCTAAGCGGCGGCAAGTTGCGGGGTGGTGGGAGAGGAAGATCTCGGCGGCAGTCTAGGAAAGCTCT
>Ga0335072_10014981_pt1 | contig 11011 bp, 6 predicted proteins | sample Lox_Sample_21_FD_206725 | JGI IMG/M metagenome (GOLD analysis project Ga0335072, IMG submission 206725) | Soil microbial communities from Loxahatchee National Wildlife Refuge, Florida, United States - Lox_Sample_2.1 | ecosystem: Environmental > Terrestrial > Soil > Wetlands | place: USA: Florida... | reverse complement strand
GACGATCTTCCTGATCCCGAGGTCTTTCGAGATTTCTGCGGCTGTACGGTCCCGCTCCGGAATAGCTGGGCCGACATTGACCAGGAACAACGCATCGACACCCTGAAGGGCCAGCTGCAGAGTGGCGGGCTGCGCCAGGTCCCCTTCGAAGATCTGGACGCTGTCGGCGAAGAGAGCGCGAGCTTTGTTCGTATCGCGCGCCAGCACGCGCGGGCGGATGTTGCGCTGCAGCAGAAGGCGGGTCACGCGCATGCCGACTTCTCCGGTCGCTCCTGTTATCAGACAATTCATGTTTCCTCACAGTGGGGAATTGGGCTGATTTCCCCTGTCTGAGAGTTTGCGTTACCGCGGGCGCGATTCGGCTCGCATTGCAGATTGAGGCGACGCAGCCCCCCATGGGGCTCTCCTGTCCTTTAGTTGAAAAAAAGCTCACATTTGTATTTACACTGAAGCGATGAGGCGAGATAGCAAGAAATCTTCGCTCCGGCGGCGCAGACCAGCCCAGACGCGAGCCCAGGTGACGGTCGAGGCCATACTGGATGCGGCCGTCAGGCTGCTCAAACGCGGGGGTTCTGCATGCATCACGACGAATCGCATGGCCGAAACTGCGGGGATCAGCATCGGCTCCGTCTATCAGTACTTCCCCAATAAGCACGCTGTCTTCGTGGCACTGCATGAGCGGCACATTCGCCATGTGGACGCGGCCATGCGGCGCAAGGTCGCTGAGTCCAGGCGTGCGCCTCTGCAGGGTCTGGTGCAGTCCCTTCTGGAAGGGATGATCGAGACGCATGCGGCCGATCCTCAGCTCGCGGAATTGCTGCAGTCGGAGGTCCCCCATCGGGCGGACGGCTCCGCAGCATTCTCCACTCGGTTGAGCGACATCTTTCTTGCCGCCCTGACTCCGCACCGCAAGGCCCTGAGCCGGGGAACGGATCTGCGCACTCGCGCTTTCATCACAGCCAATCTGATCGACTCTCTGGGGCATGCCATCGTGCTTTACCGACCACCGGGTCTTTCCCTCGAGGCCGCCAAGGAGGAAGCCGGCAAGGCGATTCTCGCCTACCTGTCAAGCTGACACAAAGTCGGAGAGAACCCTGGACAAGGTGAGGTCCATTGGCTCTGATACAAGGGCCCTTATGTTTTTGGTCTGGGGCGGGAATAAAAGCCGCGGATTATAGACAGCCGATTCAGGACACCCGCATGGAGAACTCCAGATCGCCCGCTAACGGAACCGACAAAATATCCAGGGCAATGCGTTCATCGCTCACACGGGAACGCTCATGGCGGCTCTGTTGACGATCTCTTCAACGTCTTCCACTCCTGGCTCTTCCACGTCCTTAGGGAAAACGCCGACGCCAAAAGGAAGGGCGGGAGCTCCGAAGACTTCCGCCCGAGCCCTGCTCAGACAGACCGGAGCGCGTGGGCTCCGGCCGGCGCTGAGGCTGCAGCTAGAAGGTGATCCGACCGCCGAACTCCATTTGACGCGGCGGGTTGGTCTGTGTATTCAGCACGCCCCAGGTTGAAGGAGTGCATAGGCACAGTGTCCCGTTGGCCGCATCGAGGAACTGTCGGTGGTTGAGGATGTTGGTCGCGATGAACGAGAATTCGAAGGTGGCTGATTCTGCGATCCGCATGTCCTTCTTGATCTGCCCATCCATATTCCAGTAGGGCATTCCGGTGATTGGTCCTTCCCCAGGGTTTTTCGTATCGATTCCCAGAATCGGGTTCCGCACCTGGCCATAGACCGCAGCCGGGTTGGCAAAGTAATTCACGGGAGTGGCAGAGGTGGCGGTTCCGATGCCGTTGCTGCCGGTGACTCCGAAGTGCGCCGAGTGTCCACCATGGTACGGCGTGGTGAACACGCATTGCTCGTTGTCGGCGTAGTTGGCGCCATCCCCGGCACCAAAAGCCTGGCCCTGGCTACCGGACGCAGGAATGCAGTTCAGCGGCGTTCCGGAGCCGGCAGTGAAGATGGGAGCCAATGCCCAGCCTCCCGCCGCGCGCCCCAGCAGCCCGTTCTGCCCCTTGAACCACGGCTCCTCCGCCACGATGTACGTGTTGTAGACGAACTTGTGATAGAAGTTCTGCAACCCGTACATCTTGCCCAGGTCGTAAGGATCGTTCGGCGTGTATGCGCTGGTGGCCTGGACATCGGCTCCGGTTCCCAGCGCCTTGCTCCAGGTAAAGTTATGCTGCATCGTCAGCCCGTGCCAGCCGCGCGTGCCAAAGCTGATGAAGCCGCCGTTGTAGTTCCCGTACCCGATGCTGGCGTTCTCGGCGATGCCGCTGGTCATCGTTCCACCCGACCCGTAGGTCGAGCCGGGAATGGGAGTGTTCATCATGGTGCGCGGGAAGTTAAACCCACCGTTATCCATGTCCGACCACAGGCTCCAGACCTGCTGCGTCTCCAGGTTGGCCAATTCTTTGTCCACGACCGCAGCCGTGCAGCTGGAATAGCCGTTGCAGTAATCGGACGCCTTCAGCGACGACTCAAAGAACGCCTGCGCCGGAGCTGAACTGATGTACGTGGTGTAAGCCGCGCTTCCCGCTGCGGGCACGTTCGCGCCGCAGGCCGCCGCGGAGGTCGCGCAGCCGAGGTACCGCTCGACGTTGGCATAAGCGGTCTGGAACTGCTGGCCGCCCTGCGACATCATGTACGGCACCGCATTGAGGTTGACCGGCTGATATTCGTGATGAATCAGCCGCCCGATGTAGCCCACTTCCAGCAGCGACTTCTGTCCCACCTGCCGCTGAATCGTCAGATCGAACGAGTCGATCACGTTCGGACGGAAGTGCGGATCCATTGCCTCGGCGGCAGCACCGGCGATCAGGTTATATCCGGGGTAGGCCGGCTGCGGCAGGGTCGGAGCAGCCGCCGGCAGCGGAGCGTTGTTGCCGTCCACACCGATGCGGAAGGCATTGGCTGCGGTCGGACTGCCTCCTCCGCAGGTGCCATTCATGAACGCCTGTTGGCACTGCACGGCCTGGATCAAACCGGTGCCCAGCAGCGGCACCAGCACCAGATCCACGCCGTTCAGGCGTCCGTAGATGCGCCCGTAGCCGCCGCGTACCACCGTCTCTTTCGAGAAGCTCGGGTTCCACGCCACGCCCACGCGCGGGCTGAACGATCCATAGAACGGATCGTAGGGATACTTATTCCCCGATCCCACGTTGTTCACCAGGGCAAATCCGAGTTCCGGGTTGTAGGCCTGGCCCTGTTCCGCCGCAACCTGCCGCTGTTTCAGATAGTCTTCTGTCACAATCGGCTCGTCGGCCGCGTCCACCAGAACCGTGGACTTGTTGTTCTTCTCCACCGGCGGCATTTCCAGCGTGTAGCCCAGACCATAAGTCAGTGTCAGGCTCGGCTTCATATGCCAGCTGTCGCTGAAGTACGCGTTGTAATAGTCGATGTTCATCTGATCGAAGGCGTGCGTCAGCGGCGGATTGAGAGTCAGGTTGGGGCCGCTGCGCGTATAGGCCACCTGCGCGTCGGTCACAACGCCCAGAGCCGCCGCCGCCATACGGGCCGTCGTTTCGCTGGAAGGGTATCCGCCCCCCAGATCGGACATGTTCACGCCGCCCGTTCCCTGCTGATCGCCCAGTTCATACGTCGGCGTGAAGTTAATGTGACCGCCATTGTCGCTGCGCTGATGGTAGTTGTAGTTGTGCTGGTATTGTCCGCCGAACTGGATCAGGTGGTTCCCCTTCAGCAATGACAGATTGTCACTCAGGAAGTTATCCTGCCCGTCCCAGAAGCGCGTGCGGATGCTTTGCGTGTTCACGTTAAACGGAGTCAGCGCATAGGTGGCGTTTTCCCCCGTCGGCTCCAGCGCTCCGCCCAGCCCGGCAATCTGCGGTGGCGCGTTGTTGTCGCCCCACTGCCAGTAGTTGCGCAGGAAGCTGTAGTGGAGGTCGTTGGTCAGGTTGGTGGTGATGCTGGTCGTCAGACCGGTGACGAAGTACCACGGCTGCTGCGGCCGATTGGCCAGTGCCGCCGGGACCCCCAGTTTGTCGCCCGGAAAGAACCCCCCGATATCGATTTGCTCATCAGCCAGCTGGTTCAGCTTGTAGTACCGGTAGCTGGCAAACCAGTTCCACTTCGAGTTGAAAGCGTGATCGACGCGGAACGCCAGGTCATTGCTGTTCAGCGGGATCGACATGTTCGCGAGGAACGCCACTGCGTTATAGCCGTCGCACACCGCGTTCGTAAGGTTTCCGCAAAGGGCCGCTCCGGGCGAACCGGAGATGGTCCCCTTCGGCTCGTACTTGCTCCACATCTGCGACACAACCGGATTCAGGCCGATGCCGCGCGGATCGATCGACTTCAGGTCGTAAGGAACCATAGCGCCGCTCGCATTCGCCGCATAGACGGTTCCCGCCATCAGGCTGGGGGACGGAACCGCCCGGCTGATCGTCTCCGACTGAGGGTAGCGGAAGCCTTCGTAGAACCCGAAGAAGTAAGTCCGTCCGCCCCAGAATGCGGGCAGGACAACCCCGCCCGCCTTCGCCCCGAACCGGTTGTAGTGATACTGGGTCAGCGGAACTCCATTCTGGTTGTTATCCCAGGTGTTCGCGTCGAAGCCGTTATCGAGGTAATACTCATACACGCCGCCGTGCCAGCGGTTGGTGCCGCGCGGCGTCACAAATTCCACCTGCGCACCCGCCGAGTTGTCGAAGTCCGCCGTCTGATTGGCGGTGTTGACCTTCACTTCCTCCACGCTGTCCTGCGGCGTCGGCATCACCCCCGTCGGGTCGTTAGCCCCGATAACGCCCGTTGGATCGCCCGCGAAGCTGGTGGTGTAGACCGCCATGCTCCCGTCCATATCGTTGGTGACCTGCCCGCCATCCAGCAGGAAGGTGCTCTGGTCGTTCACCGCTCCCGCCACGCTGCCCGTCGGATCGACGCCCGGCTGCATCGTCGTAAACGTGTTCACATCATGGTTCAGGCTCGGCAGCGAGCTGATCGCCTCCTGCGGTATCGTCTGCCCGACGGTCGAGTTCAGCGTCTGCAGTTCGGTTCCCAGCACCTGTACCTCCACCGTTTCTGCGCTGGCGCCCACTTTCATCGTCACGTTCATCGTCAGCTGCGTACTGATGCTCACCAGCAACCCCGCCGACTTCGCTGCCGAAAAGCCCGGCTTGGTCGCTGTCATCGTGTAGGTGCCCGGCGGCACGTTGGGAAAGATATATTTGCCCTCATCGTTGCTCACGCTGTACAGCGTGATGCCGGCGGCGGCATCCGTCAGCATGATCTTCGTGTCCGGTATCAGAGCGCCGCTGGGGTCGGTAATTTGTCCGACCACCGTGCCCGTATTTGTGGCCTGGCCATGTGCCCGCTGCAAAGCGGCGCTGATACACAGCGTTGCCACTACCAGAACCATGGTCCATCGTTGCCAGAATTGCGTCATGTAGTTCCTCCATGAGTTGCTCGTTGTGCATCCGTACAACTGTCGTGAGAGCCACGTGCGGCTCGGTTCGAGGAGAAAGAAACCCGACCATCAGGAGGCGGTCTGTTTCCTTCGGCTGGTTACAGGACCAGGACCAGCGAATAGGTCAAAAGCAACGGGTACAAGTCCTGGGGTCGGCGCGATTCCTGGGGACGGGTCATTTCAGTGGCAGAGCGGTGCTTGTGTCGCCCCGTTTGCGCCTTCCGTATGCAGATCAAGAGCAATCGGGGGCCCACAATAAGTGGGGCGAAGAGCCATATTGGAGTGATCAATGGGTGTATGGCAGGGATGAACGAAGGTGCACGCCGGAGTTATGGCGTTGCGGAGAAAATGATGTATCAATTGAAAGCTCGATGGCCGGAAACAAGCGTCGGCACAGGTCAATCCGGACGACGCGCCACCTTCGCAGCGCACGCTCTGGCGAGCGCGCTTCGGCTACTTATCGCATCTGCGACAGTTGATTGATCTGAACACCGGTCAGCAGCACTTCACTTGGCGTCCGGCACCTGCTCGTGCGACTCATCGTATGACATTCCAGTTATCCCTCAGGGAGCAGCCGGCGTTCCGTCTGACCAGTGATGCACCACGACCATAAAAACCGTCACGCGCGCCTCCGCATCGTGCACCGCGATCACCGGCGAGCCGTCCAGATTCGCCCCCCAGCTGTTCGGCACGTCGCCTGCAACGTAGAACATCAGGTGGGGGTGCCAGCTCTTCCCCACATCATTAAGGTACTGGTCCTTCGACATCATGTAGCACATCGCTCCGGGCGGGAGTGCCGGCACTTCCTCGCTGTCCAGAGCCGACGCGATTGCCTGCGCGATCTCCGCCTTCGATTTGCCCGCCAGCACCAGTTGCGTCTTCTGCAGATAGATCTGCGCAACGCTCCTCGCCGCCGCAGCATTGAAGCAGTTGGGAGAGCGAAGTTTGGGATTCCAGAATTCCTTACTATCTACGGCCTGTGCCCAGGATCGCTCCACATAGCACAGAAAGCCGTTCGTGCCCTGCGCAACAATCGAGTATCCGTCCCGACCCATTACCATAACAGTGGCGGCATTCGCAATCGACGCCGGTGCCGCGCTGCGAGCCAGCGCAATCTCCGCATCCTTCGGCATCAGGTACTCCTCCAGAGGGGCCATGGCCGGATACGGATCCTCCTGCGCTCTAGCCTGTTGGTTGGCTTCGGGCAGAATGCCCATAACCAGAAGTACGAAACCGAGGATGATGACGCTCTTTTGCATGCGGCTCTCCTGTGCCGGAACTTCCTGAACTGTGACGTGCATCCGGATGCCGTCCCATCGCTCAAGGATGTGAAATTCTCAGCGCCGGCATCAACAGAGAACCCTCATACCCGCGCAGCGATGCTGCTCGTAGATCTGCTCAACCATGCAATGAAGGCAATCGGTTGGCCAAGTGTGGACGGGATAAGAGCCCGCATTTCCGTGATAAACATTCGTAGATGAGGGACGAGTGCGATTCAGGTGCGCGGCCTATGGCGTCACGTAGAGGCATCTCCGCGAATCAGGAGCACAGGCGGCCGCACAACAGCGGATGCTCTATATGCCGTCGGCATCGGCCGAACCACAGGGCTGCAACAACAGACCTCGTCGCAGTACTAACCGTCGCTCGCGGTCTGCACCGTGGCTGAATCTCGGATGCGCCGGGACGCCGCTGCTATGGAAACGACACTCGCGTCGTACGATCGACCTTGACAGGCGGCGCGTCTACATACATACTGGTCGGTATGTTCGCGATTCGAACGAACCGAAGACGCGGAGCGCCGCGGCTGCGCAATCCTGAGTACACGCGGAACCGCCTCCTGCAGGCGGCCTTTCAGGAAGTCTTCAAACACGGCTTCCAAAGTGCCGGGATTGATGCCATTCTCGCCGCCACCAATGTTACTAAGGGAGCGCTTTACTACCATTTCGAAAACAAGGAAGCTCTGGGATATGCCGTTGTCGAAGAGATCGTCGCAAAACTCACGCGCGACCGCTGGCTGCTTCCCCTGCAACGCGGCAGAGACAAGGATCCTGTCGATACTCTGATCGGCATTGTGCGGGCTCTGCCACGCCGGCCAGGAGATATAAGACGTGGTTGTCCCCTCGTCAATCTGGCGCAGGAGATGTCTCAGCTCGATGAAGAATTCCGCAAGCGGCTGGAGAGAATATTTCATGCCTGGCAGAAGGGAATTGCCATGACCTTGCGGAGGGGCCAGTCCCAGGGGGTCGTTCATCGCGATCTGGTGCCGGAAGAAGCTGCTGGCTTTCTGGTCGCAATGATCGAAGGCTACGAAGTGCTCGCAAAGAATGCGCAGGATGCAAGGGTATGGGAGACGGGAACCAAAAATATCGTTGGCTGGCTCAATTCTCTTCGTGCTCCGTCCAGCCGCAAGCGGGTCTGATCGCAATGCCTGCACTGCCGGGTTCTCGCATGAGACCTGCCAACAGATCTGTATTCCGTTCGATGTCTTTTCGTGATGACGCTAAAGCATTTCAGATGAAGTCACAATGGGAGAACAACAATGACCATTAGCACCATGTCACCCAGGAGCCTGATCGCAACAGGACCCTGTGCGCTGGCGGGGGCAGTCACCTTGCCGGGACCGGGAGGTGCCAGCGCATCAGCAGTGGGCACTGGCCAAAGCCTGCAAATGAGAGATCGCGGGAGCCTGAGTGAATACGTGGCCAATACCTGCGTTGTCTCCGGTCATATTGCTGTACCGAATGAGAAGACGATCGGGATAACTTAAATCGATCAATCGTCCCTGGTGAAAGTCTCATGACTTCAGAAACCGCTGGATGCTGCAGATCGATCTGGTTCGGGAATTGCAACGTGGCTGGGTGCATTGAAACGGAGTGTGCTGTATGAGCGTCCCTTCATGGAAGATCCCCCTGCAGTCGGAAGGATCTCGCTGGTCAAGTTCGGGAACCAGGCTGTTCTCTGCGGCAGAGGCCAGACAGCCAAGACTGGTGGTTGGGTTCGATGCTGCGGCGGCGAAAGGAGTTTCCGGAACAGCGCCTCCGAAATACCTGAATCGGATGAGCATAAGAGAAGGCGACAGGATTGTTTTGATCTCAGTGCAGGATGTTGTATGGGTTCAGAGCCATGGAAACCTGCTCCGGCTGTATCTTCACCAAACGAACTATGAACATCGAATGACAATGAAGGAACTCTGCCAACAGCTTGATCCGGAAAATTTCGTTCGCGTGCACCGGAATGCCATTGTCAATCTCGACCACGTTGTGGAGTTCGAGCTTCCACGATGCGGCAACGCCGTTGTTCGCTTACGAAATGGAAAGATCCTGCCTATCAGCGGACCTGCCCGGGTGGCCCTGAGGCGTGGATTGTTAACCCGATCCTACAGTCCTATAGATGCCAATGAGTTCTGACGTCCGCCAGCAGCGTTTAAAGACAGTGCAGCGGGCATGGCTTTGCCAACCCACAGTGCCTGTGCCTGGGCGACCGCAAGACATGCAGGTCATTGGAAATCGCCGGTGGTGCGATCCTCCTCGCAAAGGCTCCGTGTGGCCGAGTCAACGAAATCCCGGAGCAGAGCGACCCGCTGCCGGAGAGCTCCAACTGCTGACGCGGCGGGCTCCCTTCGGTCGGCCTCCGACGGCCGTCCCCGCTGCGGCTGCTGACCAGCGATGAAGAGGATGTCTGCTTCTTTGTTCTCACGAGAACCGAAAGCGAAGTGTTCCCGCGCTGCCGGTGAGAGCAGCGGGTGGGGTTGGGGCGGCTCAGTCCTCGACGTTATAGGTGAGGTTCAGCGCCTCAAATCTGGCGGAGGATCGGGTCGCTTTCGCGCCGCGAAGTTACTGCGCAGCACAATGCCGCGGTATGCCGGAAAGGATATGAATCTGGGCGAGCCCACCGGTCAGCGCAACGTTTGCTTCAGCGAAATTTCCTGTGCAGATTCCCGCCGATTCGAATTGTGGGCTGGGCCGTCGCGGCGCCTCCTGCTCCCGAGGGTTTTCGGTATTCGTTTTGCGGCGGATGGTCGAGCGAGCCTGGCCTCGCTTTTTCTATAGCGATCCAGGGCTGCCTGCAGATGTTTGTACATGGTGATGCGAGCGCCATCGGGGTCGCGAGCCTCGATCCTCCGCATAATCTCGATATGCTCTTCGAGCGTAAGAGGCCTGGCATTGGGCAGCTGAAGGGTACGGTTGAGGGTCTTGGCCAGCTGACCGCGGACCATGGTGATGAGATCGAGCGCAAGCGAATTACCGGAAGCCGTGGCCATGGTCAGATGAAACTCGACGTCGAGCTCCAGGAAGCGCTTCTGATCGTCAAGAGCGGTCTTCATCCTTTCGATGACCGACTTCAGCTGGCGAATCTCATCCGGAGTGCTGTTCCGTGCCACGCTGGCGGCGGTTAATCCCTCCAGAGCGATACGCACCTCCATCAGATTCTCGATGTCATGCCGCTCGGTCGTCATGCGCCACTGCACCAATTTGCCCAGGAACTTTCCGTTGTCGAGGGCAACCGAGGTTCCTTCGCCCACGCGGGCGTGAAGAACACCGATGATGGAGAGGCAACGCAGGGCCTCGCGCAATGAGGAACGCCCAGTGCCGAAGCGAACGCACAACTCGCGTTCCGACGGCAGCCGCTGACCCGGCCGGAGATCGCCCTTCTCGATCAGACCCATGATCTGGTCCACAATCTCATCGCTCAGCGTGGTTCTGGTGACCGGGCGAATCTTCGATTCCGCAGCCTGCAATCGGACTAGCCGTTGGTTCATTGAATGTTCCCGCTCCATGCGAAGTGTGCCATATTTGTGTCGCCTCTTCTATAGATAAACGGAAGAACCGCGAATCATCTCTCTGCGTTCTTTGCCAGTTACTCAGGATAGTGCTGTCCCGGCCCGGTGATGAGCCAATTGTGCATGCAGTTAGTTCCCGGCGAGCCGGACGGCTGCCGGAACCTGTAAGAGAATCATTATCAGGAAGCCCATCAGCGTCGCGAGAAGAATACTGTGCAGCGCGACGCGGCGCAGAATTATTCCTTCCTTGCCATATATTCCGGCGGCTGTGGTTGCCACGACTGCGCTTTGAGGAGCGATCATCTTGCCCATGACGCCGCCGGCGGAGTTTGCCGCAGCCATGAAGACAGCAGGGAGGCCCAGTTGGATGGCGGTCAACTTCTGCAGGCTTCCGAAGAGGACATTGGACGAGGTATCCGAACCGGTAGTGGCGGTTCCGATCCAGCCGATGAGGGTGCCGAACATCGGATACAGCGGGCCGGTTCGGGCAAATGCGAGTCCAAGGACACCGTCGAGCCCGCAGAAGCGGGTGAGAAATGCGAAGGCCATGAGGGAGGCAATGGTGACGAAAGTGAATCGCATCTTCCAGAATGTTCCGCACAGCACGCAGAGGAAATCGGCAGCCGATATCCGCATAACAGCGGCAGCGACGAGGGCGGCGAAGAAGATGCCGGTACCGGTCGCCGAAAGCCAGTGGAAGGTGAAGACCGCACTCTCTGCCTGGGGCACTGGCACAACCGGCGGCATGCGAAAGACCACCTGATCGAGCCCGTTCACGCGAAAGGCGGGAGCGCTGATGGAA
>Ga0335072_10014980_pt1 | contig 11011 bp, 10 predicted proteins | sample Lox_Sample_21_FD_206725 | JGI IMG/M metagenome (GOLD analysis project Ga0335072, IMG submission 206725) | Soil microbial communities from Loxahatchee National Wildlife Refuge, Florida, United States - Lox_Sample_2.1 | ecosystem: Environmental > Terrestrial > Soil > Wetlands | place: USA... | reverse complement strand
GTGAATGGTGCGGCAGTGGTAGCACTCCTGGAAGTTCTCGTAGATCAGCTTCCAGTTCGCCGCCACGTCATACTCGGTCGTGGCCCCTACCGTCAGCTCTCCGAGCTGGTAGCGCTCGAACTTCTGGTAGTCGCCCAGCCGGGCTTCGATCTGCGGTCGCAGCTGGTCCTCCAGCGGCTCCGGCTGCTGGGCCAGGCTGACCCAGATCAGGCCTCCCCACACGCTGACGCGGGCCTGATGCAGCCGGTAGCGGCTGCGGTCGATGCCGTCCAGCGCCCGCCAGTTTGGGGCGGCGACGAGCTCGCCGTCCAGGCCGTAGGTCCAGGCGTGGTAGGGACAGCGGATCGTCTTGCCGACCTCTCCGCTGTCAGTCAGACAGAGCTGCGCGCCGCGATGCCGGCATACGTTCAGGAACCCCCGGATTGCCTGGTCTCGGCCGCGCACCAGCAGGACCGCCTCACGACCCACCCGGCGCCGGATGAACCGGCCCGGAGCAGGAATCTCCTCGGCTCGGCCGGCGTAATACCACTCTTGCTCGAATATCCGCTCGAACTCAGTCGCCAGGATGCCGGGATCGGTGTAGTAGGCGCCATCCAGCGTTGGTGCGATCACGGGGCCAGCGTAACCAGCCAGGCAGCCTTGGCCCATCGCACAGCAAGCGAAGGTTGCTGCTCAGGGACTTAGACATCTGTAGCATTCGCTTGACCGGGAGGGCGCGTGTACGAGCAGCAGCTACAGGTCATCGCCGAGCAGCTCGCGGATGCATTGCAACGGTCGGTGATCATCGACGATGCCGCGCTGCGGCCAGTGGCGGTCAGTGCGCAGACCGGACTGGTGGATGCCAGCCGGATCGAGGCGGTTCTGCTTCGGCGCACCAGCGCGCGGCACCGTCGGATGCTGACCGAGTATGGGATCTTCAAAGCGCGCGAGCCGGTCTCGATCCCGGCTGCCGAGCCTGGGAGCCTGCCCAGGTTGTGCCTGCCGCTGGTCGAACGCGACCAGCTGCTCGGCTTCCTGTGGCTGATCGACGAGCCGCCCCTGACCGCAGGGCAGATCCAGCGCGCTGAGGTCGCTGCTGCGCAGGCCTCGCGGCTGCTTCAGCAGCGGGCAGTCCGGGAGGCCGCGGAGTTCGGCCTCTTCACCGCGCTGGCCGATGCGCTGCTGGCGGCGGATGAGCGGGACCGCGTCTCGGCGGCCCGAGAGCTGACCGGCGACGCCGCGCTGACCGGCTCGCCTCCTTATGCCATTGCGCTGATCCGGTACCTGGCGGATTCGCCGGCTCAGAGTCGCGACGACCTGCTGCGGGTCGCTGGCGACGTGCGCCGTCGCGCTGCACCCGGCAGCTTCGTGCTGGCAACCCCAGGACAGGACGAGCTGGTGGCGATTACCACCCGGGACGCGCTAGGTCCGCTGCGCGATGCAGTCCGGGTTCTGCCCGGGCCGCGACTGGTCGTCGGCACCGCCGGCGCCGCTCTGACGCTCGAGGCGGTTCACGGCGAGCTCGGTAATGCGCGCTACGCGGCCGAGGTCGCTGCGGCCGTACCGGCGTTCGGCCGGGCCGCGGACTGGGGCGCGCTGGGCAGCTATGCCCTATTCCAGTACCTGCCGCGCGACCAGGCCACGCTGGAGCGGATCTGCCCGGGCATTACCGTGCTGCTGACCGAGAACACCGGGATGTATGAGGCCACGATCCGGGCCTATCTGGATCGCGGCGCCAACGCCCAGCAGACCGCAGCGCTGCTGCACATCCACCGGACCACCCTGTACTGGCGCCTGGCGCGGGTGAGTGAGCTGCTCCCGATCGACCTCAGCCAGGGCGATGACAGGCTGAAACTCCACCTGGCGCTCAAGCTCTCCGAACTGATCCGCGGCGACAGCAAGGCTTGACTCCCAAGCCTCGCCCCAGCCAGCCGGAACAGACCGGCCTCAGTCGAGCGGCGGGTGCACGGCCGGAGTGAGCAGAGCAGTCAGCTCTGTGACGTCGTCGAGAGTGTCGATGTCGAGGACGGCTTTCTCGATGGCGGTCTGGCGGTCGACAGCTATGACGCGGTGGGTCAGCTTGGCGTACTTGTCGCGGATCTCTGCGTTGGTAAGGCTCCGGTTGCCGGTGCCGCGCGGGTGCGCGACCTTGGCTGCGTGCGTGCTGCTGTCGTTGAAGGTCATGCGGACCTGGGTGGTGAGTTGCTCGTCGATGGGGAGGTTGTCGTAGGCCCGTTCGTGATGGGTCACCGTCTTGTCGATCAGGGCCCAGACGTCATCGCTGTTGATCCGATCCTGGGTGAACTGGTCGACGAGCACCTCACCATCGAGGAGGGCCACCGCGACGACGTAGGCGACGTTCATCTGAGCGCCGACCACCTGCAGCGGCCGCTCGGCTTTCCATCCGCCATGCGCGTAGGCGGCTTCGCCCATGTAGATGTCGATGCGCTGGATCTGGCTGACGTCGACCTTTTGCCGGAGCTCGAGCGCGGCATCGATCGCGGCGTGCAGCAATCCCATGGCGGAATAGGCCTTGACGGCGATTCGTTCGGTCTCCCAGAGCACACCGAGGCCCTTGTAGATGTCTTCGGCGTAGGTACGATGCCCCTCGCCGAAGACGGCCAACCATCCGCCGTACGGGCGCTCGAACACCCGCTTGATGCCGACGTAGCCCGATGCCGCGAGGGCGGCGGCGGTAAGGCCATTGCGCGAGGCGAAGCCGTGCTGCATCCGCTTGACCATCGATTCGTACATGGCTGACATAAGCCCGCAAGACTGAGTCGCTGCCATCCCGAAGGCGTCCTCAAACCCGGCGGCGTCCAGTCCATACAGCGTTCCCGCGGCAGCTGCTGCTGCAATGGGACCGAAGACGACGCCCGAATGCCACCCTCGGGAGAGCATGTCCAGTCCGCCGAGCGCCTGGCCGACCCGCGGGCCGGACTCGTACCCAAGAATGGCGCCGAGAAGAAGACGCTCGCCAGACACGCGACCCGCGTGCGGGGCGGCGGCGAGCATCGCAGGCAGGACCAGCGAGTTGCTGTGCAACGGGGCCAGCGGGTGGTAGTCGTCGAGCTCGAACCCCTGGATGAAGCTGGAGTTCAGCATGGCCGCGGAGGTGGCGCTGGTAGCCCGGCCATCCCAGCCGATCAGCGCGCACTCTCCGGCGTTGTCGAGCGCTGTTAGCCCCTCGACACCAAGGCGGGAAACGGGCAGCTGCGCGCCCACGAGGGCACAGGCAATGCCATCAAGTACCAGGTGCTTGGCGCGGTCGCGGACGGATGCAGGTACGTCGTCGAGAGTTATCTGAGCCAACCAGGTGGCGAGCCGGCCCGTCGGGCCGGCCGGATCCGTCGCGGGACGGGCTGGCTTTCCGGTAGTGCTGCGCGGCGTCATCTGCCGGCCTCGTACGGTGCGAGGAAGGGTTCCAGGCCTGCGAGCATGCCCTCGGGTGCCTCATCGGCCACGTAATGGCCGCAGCGCTCGAGCACTGCGGGGGTGACCGGCACCAGGCGTTGCGCCGTAGTACTCATCTCGGTTCCCCCCCGACAACCGGTCACAGAGACCTTTCCCACGACTGGTGGCGCTACACGCCGCGGAGGCCGGGAACACGGTTGGCGTAGATCTGGTGGCCGACTTGCGATGCTCCCTCAGCAGTTTCGGCAGCGCGCAACCGGGGTGGGGTATATGGCGTCGTATTTCATGGACAGCAACTATTGACTTTCCAAACCGGGGGACACGATGAAACCGTTCGCCTCTATCTCCGTCATTGCCGCCGCTTTGTTCGTTGTTGCTGGCTGCGGGTCAGCACAAGCTCAGTCTTCGCTAGCCGTCGGAACCGTGTTGCGAACGACGCCCGATACTGCCTATCCAGGTGCCTTCGTCGCGTCGACGTCCGGTGGCGATGGTGCCGCCTCGGGATTGGCAGTGTTCTCCTCCGCGAATGGCCGCCTCATACGGTGGCTGGTGAGAAGCAAGTCGCAGCCCATGCCGGTTGCCGTCAGCCCAGGCGGAGCGTGGGTTTATTACTACTACCCGGCAACATCGAAGCCCCAGTGCCCACCCGAGGGATTCGTGGAACCCCGCCTGTGGCGGGTGCGGGTAACCGGAGGGCGACCGGAGCGGGCTGACATACGAACCACTGACCTCGCTTTCAGCCCGGACGGCAAGATGATGGCCTACACGTCGGAACAGAACTGCGGACAGACTCTGCTGATCGTGGTGCGAGACCAGCAGACGGGAGCGACGCGGCGGATCATTGCGGCGCACAACGACCTGTCTGGGAATGGGGTTATCGCTTACGCCGAGCTCAGCTGGGCACCTGACGACGTGCATCTAGCGGTAGCCACGGAAGCCGCTGCCGCGATCAACACGCTGGTTGTGATCGACGCCCGGAGGGCGAAGGACATCACGCGGTCCCAGCCCATCCCGCCATGCGCCAGTCCGGCGGCACCGGCACAGGTCGGCTGCCTCAATCCCAGCTTCGACGTGCACGGCCGCCTGACCTTCCTGGACTGGCTGCAAGCGCCCAGCCGGTCGGGCGAATGGGCCGTCAGGTGGCGCAATGGCCACGCCACCCGGCTTCTCAAGCTCAACCGCGCTGCGGCGTTCTCCGCAGGCATCGCCGTAGACCGCACAGGCAACGCGATCCTGCTGGAAGGGTACGGTCACGACGATATCTGGCGCTGGTACAAGGGCTCACTAACGATCATCCGCCGGTCTAGTCGCCGACTCGGGCTCACCAACCCGCTTTGGCTGTTGCGCTAGCTCGCTATGCATCGAGCCGGAGGATCCGCTCGGCGTTGGCGTGCGCCACCTTGTCCTTGTCGGCGGGAGCGAGCGGTGCGGTACGCATGAACTCGACCGCTTTGCCGATCGGCTCGAACGGGTAGTCGATTGAGAACATTACGCCGTCGATGCCGATGGCCTGGATTGCAGCGATCAGCGCAGCGTGCGAGAACACGCCGGTCGTCGTGATGGCAATGCTGGTCCCGAAGTACTCCGACGGTCGTTTCTGGAGTGGTTGCTTCAGGTCCAGGTCGGCGTAGCGGGCGTCGAAGCGAGAGAGCTGGAAGGGCAGGAACTCGCCCATGTGCCCCAAGACGATGCGGACGCGGGGGAACCGGTCGAAGACCCCGCCGAAGATCAGTCGCATCGCGTGCGCGCCGGTCCTCGCGGCCCAGCTCCAGGTTGCGGTGTCCAGCTCCGGATAGCCGCGCAGCACGTTCCAGTCGTCCGCAGGTACCGCGCTCGGGTGGATGTACAGCGGGACATCGAGGTCCTGCAGGACTTCCCAGAACGGCACATATTGCGGCTCATCCAGGTAGTGGCCCAGGGTGTGATCGTTGACCAGGGCCCCGCACATGTGCAGCTCACTCACGGCCCGGCGCAGCTCGGCGGCTGCCTGCTCCGGATCCTGCAGGGGAACCGCGGCCAGTCCAGCGAACCGCCCTGGGTGGTCGCTGATGATGGCGGCGAGGTAGTCGTTCGCGGTCCGAGCGTCTGCCACCGCGATCTGCGGATCCGGTTGCATCTGGATGCCGGGGCTGGTCAGCGACAGCACCTGCATGTCGACGCCGTGCCGGTCCATCTCCGGGAGCCTGAACTCCGTGAAGTCAGCCAGTCGGCGTTGCCAGTCGGCGATTAGCTCGGACCTGACCGGCAGGTGGCTGAGCGGAGATCCATCCGTAGCCAGTTTGTCGTACCAGAATGCTTCCTCCAGGGCGATTAGCTTCACGGGTTCGTCATGCCCGCAGCGCTAAGCCGGAATCCGCCGAGCCGCGATCACAGGCGTCGGTTAACCTTGCTGCGGTAGCGGATGTTTTCGGTGGGTTTGTCTGGGCCCGCTGCGCAGCATGGCAAGCCAGTGAGGTGAAGTGGCCGGCAGCGGCGGGTATCCACCCGATGCAGGTACATAGATGGCCGGAAGCCGGCCGGTGCTGCGGCGGATGCGAGGTGGTCAGGTGGCTGCGGCTGGACAGGGCAAGGGAACGGCGATCGTAACCGGCGCCAGCCGTGGAATCGGCGCCGCCATCGCCAGACGCCTGGCCAGTGACGGCTACGCCCTGATCGTGAATTATGCCGCTGACGCCAGCGGCGCCGAGTCGGTGGTGTCGGCCATCAACGGCGCAGGCGGCAGAGCCGCGGCCGCGCAGGCCGACGTCGCATCGGAAGCGGATGTTGCGGAGATGTTCGACCGGGCTGCTGAGCAGATGGGGCCGGTCACCGCGCTGGTCAATAACGCCGGCGCGGTGGGCGACCTAGCCCGCATCGACGAGCAGCGCTCCGACACGCTAACGCGGCTCATGCGGGTCAACGTGGTGGGGCCCATGCTCTGCGCCAAGCACGCGGTCCGGGCGATGTCGACCGCGCGTGGCGGCAGGGGCGGATCGATCGTGACGATCGCGTCGGTCGCAGCGAAAGCCCCGGTCGGCTCGAGCGGGCTGGTCCCATACCAGGCAACCAAGGGCGCACTGGTGACATTCGCGCGCGGCCTGTCCAACGAGGTCGCATCCGAGGGCATCCGGTCTAACAGCGTCTCACCGGGCGTGATCGACACCGAACTGACACCTCCAGACCTGCGCGACGTCGGAAAGCGGGCCCCGCTAGGCCGGATCGGCCAACCCGACGAGATCGCAGCGACCGTGTCGTGGCTGGTATCGCCAGAGGCGTCGTTTATTACCGGCGCCGACATCACCGTTTCCGGCGGCCGCTGACACCGCGTTACCTGGCAGGCGTCGCCGTAATCACCGATTCGGCATGCTCGGCCAGTCTCAGGTGCGCCCGCAGCATCGGCAAGTACTGGGCAGCGTAAGCCTTCACTGCCGGGTTGCTGCCGGCGCTCTCTTCCTTCGTGAAGATGGCAATGGCTGCCTGGTGACCGCTGACGGAGGCCTTGGCGAAGGCGAGGTCCGCGTTCGTGCCCTTCTCGGACTCGATCCGGGTCACTGTGGATTGATTGTGGCCGCCAGGCGTCGTCGGCAGCGTCACATGCAAGCGCAAGGCCAGTTTCTTGAGGCTAGCTTGCGCTCCTATGTGGTCATGGGCGTAAGTCGCGCCGAGCCTCTTTGCCGTCGTAGTGGTCGCGTGTGCGTGCATGTACTTGCCGAGCGAAATCTCGGTCAGGTTGATCTGCGACGCCTGGTCCATGAACGTACGATCTTGGCTGGATACCGACTGAGAGCTGCGGCTAGCCGCAATGCCGACGTCAGGGGCCCTGGTGCTAGCACCGGCCGCTGCTGTCCCGGCCGTCGCCGAAATCCCCAAACTGGCTGTTACTAGGCCGAGGGTCAGCCCGGCGCTTGCTGCCATCCTGTGCAGGGTCATGGAAGCCTCCCCTGATACCACCAGTTGCCCGTGACGTGGTGCGATCTGTGGAGAACCATCACTCCCTCGGTACGCTACGCCTCGCCAACGGACGCCGCGGTGGCCAGCCCTGCCGACGCAGTCACCGATGCAGGCCCGGCCTCGCGGCGCGTGGTCAGGCAGGCCAGCGCTCCCGCGATCAGGATCGCCACCGGAACGGCGCGTGCCCAGTGCACACGATTGCGCGGCCATGCAGGGCGGACGCCAGCCCGCTCGCGAGCACAGCGCCCGCGACTGCTCCGCCTAGTGTGCCGCCGAGCTGGCGCGAGGTGTTCACGACGCCGGACGCAGCTCCCGCCTGGTGCTGCGGAGCCGCGTGTATCGCCATGGTGGCTGTGCGAGCGCCTCGTCAAGTTTGACAAGCAATATCAGAGTGATATCATATTAGTAGGTGATCGGGTAGCCGACACCGCAAGCCTCCAAAGGAGGCATCCCGATGAACGCACACAACGACAACACCACTCCGACAGGCCTGCGCGGGTGGTGGCTAACTCCCCCGCGATCCGGCCTGCAACGCCTGATCATCCCCTGGCAGTACCGCCACCTCCGTCCCTGGGCACGCGTGAGCATTGCCGCTGGCATCGTCTTGACCGGCCTTGGCGCCGTTACCCTCGTAGCGGGTTCCTTTACAACGGCGGCTGTCGGGTTTGGAATGGTGTTCCTGGCGGGGGCGGCGCTGAGCTTCGCGACGGCCGCCTGGTTCCTGGCCATCGACCGTTCCGCATCTGCCCGAACCTGAGCCCGGTCAGGCGACGCTATCGACCAGTCGCACCCTGGGGCATGGCGCGGAGCGTGCTCAGCTCGCGCCTCAGGAAACTCACCGATCAGCGCGTGCGGAACTGTCACGCATGCGGTGCTGCCGTGCCCGCACTGCAACACCGAAGTCAGCGCGGCTAACGCAGGCAGCGAGCCTGGGCCAGGCAGAAGGCGCGGCCAGTCAGCACCAGCTCGGGTCAGCGCCGACAGCTGACGCGCGGGTCCGCAGTTCTCGCTAACGTCACTCTGCCGGCAGGTCGGCTGGCCTGAGCCGGTACTCCTGCAGTCGAAGGCCGTGGTACTTCTCCGTTTCGCCGACCCACTCCATGCCGATCCGGCCTACCGTCGCCGCCGCGCGCGTATTCGCCGGGCGTACAAGGGCGATCACCTGTTCGATCCCCTGGCTGAAGGCCCAGCGCGCCAGAGCCAGTCCCGACTCGGTCGCGTAGCCCTGTCCCCACGCTTGCGGATGCAGCGCCCATCCGATCTCGAACTCCTCGTCGGGCGGCAACGGCAGCAGGCTTGCTCCGCCGACTATCTCGCCGTCCTGGCTGCGCTCGATCGCCCAGCGTCCGGCTGGCGACAGCAGGCGTGCGTCCTCGGCTCGCCACTGCGCCAGCAGCGCGCGCATGGCGTCGGGGTCCCGTACGCGATCCATGGCCGGGGCTAGCCAGCGTGCGACCTGCTCATCACCGTACGCAGCAAGCGCAGCGGGAGCGTCACCGGCTTCCCACTCACGCAGGACAAGACGCTCGGCTACCAGTCTCTGCGCCACATGGCTCACCCTAGCGCGCCCGGAGATCACAGCCGTTCCGGCATTGGCGCTTGCCACGCAGGTCGGTGTCATGCTGTGGCTCTTGGGTAGGTAAGTCAAAGCCCGACATGCGGCGGACGGCGCTGGTGCAAGCGCCTGTGGGGTGTGCGCAGCTAGCGGGCCCATTACCGCAATTGGATTCGACGGGCGCCCAGCCGTTGACCGTACCTTCGCGCAGTGGCCGTCCTCCCGGAACGCGTCAGCGCCCGGCGCGACGGGAAACCCTCGCTGCGGACTCGCCGCGCTTCTTCTCAGCGGGCCCAGCCAGGTTTTGCAAGAAGAGCAGGGGGCGGAAACATGACCGACAAGCGGCCGAACACGACCACGGACTCCGGTCTCCCCGTAGCCAGTGATGAGTACGCGCTGACGGCAGGCCCGGCAGGCCCCGTGTTGCTACAGGATTACTACCTGAACGAAAAGCTCGCGCACTTTGTCCGCGAGCGCGTTCCCGATCGCGTGTACCACGTCAAGGGCGGCGGAGCCTTCGGTTACTTCGAGGTGACGGCCGACGCCACGCAGTGGACCAAGGCTGCCTTCCTGAACAAGGTTGGCAAGCGCACACCAGTGCTCCTGCGCTTCTCAACGGTTGCCGGCGAGGAAGGCTATCCCGATACAGACCGCGATGTTCGCGGCTTCGCAGTCAAGTTCTATACCGAGGGAGGAAACTACGACCTCGTCGGCAACAACACGCCCGTCTTCTTTGTTCGCGATCCGATGAAATTCCCCGATTTCATTCATTCCCAGGAACGTATGCCGGACAGCGGCCTGCGAAGCAACAACATGCAGTGGGACTTCTGGACTCTTTCGCCGGAGTCGGCCCACCAGGTCACGGTCTTGATGAGCGACCGGGGAACGCCCCGGTCGTGGCGCCACATGCATGGCTTCAGCAGCAGCACTTACTTGTGGGAGAACGCCGCAGGGAAGAAGGTCTGGGTCAAGTACCACCTCAAGACCGAGCAAGGCATCCAGAACATGACTGACGGCGAGGCCAGGGCCATGCGAGCCGAGGACCTCGATTACCACCGGCGTGACCTGAGAGAAGCGATCGCCCGCCGGGACTACCCGGCCTGGCGGCTAGAAATGCAGATCATGCCGTTCGACGACGCCGCCAGCTACCGCTTCAACCCCTTCGACATAACCAAGGTCTGGCCGCACAAGGACTACCCGACAATCCCGGTTGGCCGGCTGGTGCTCAACCGCAATCCGGAGAACTTCTTCGCCCAGATCACGCAAGCGGCGTTCGAGGTGTCGAACATGGTCCCTGGAACCGGGCCCAGCCCGGACCGCATGGTGCTCGGACGAATGCTCGCCTACGGCGACTCCAATCGGTATCGCACCGGGCCGAACTACAACCAGCTGCCGGTCAACCGGCCGCTCAGTGAAGTGCATAACTACAACAAAGACGGTCCGATGCGCTTCAGCTACAACGACGCCCAGCCCGTGTACGCGCCGAACAGCTATGGCGGACCACACGCAGACCCGCAGCGCTACCACGACCCGAGCTGGCTCGTGGAGGCAGGCGAGATCATGCGCACGGCCTACGTTGCGCACAAGGATGACAATGACTTCATCCAGCCCGGAGCGCTCTACCGCGAGGTCATGTCGCCAGCCGACCGCGATCACCTGGCCGACAACATCGTTTGGCACCTGAGCCAGGGGGTTGAGCGCCACATCCAGGAGCGCGCGGTCAAGGACTACTGGACGAAAGTCGACTCCGATCTCGGCACCCGCATAGCCCATGACCTGGGAATTTTGGCTAAGACGCGATAAGGAACCCGCGAAACGCATGGCCCTCGCCGCAGCACGGCCGATTCGCTAGCATCCTCGGGTGAGCGAGGACATTGCCAGCTTCAGCCTTGACCTGTTCTCCCTCGCCGGGCGCAACGCTCTCGTCACTGGCGGCAACACCGGCCTGGGGAGAGCCTTCTCCGTGGCGCTGGCCAAGGCCGGCGCGGACGTGTTCGCCGTCGGCCTGGCCGAAGACGACGGGACCACCCGCAGGCTAGTCGAACAGGCCGGGCGGCGGATGGAGTTCATGACGGCCGACATCACGCAACCGGGCGTTCCACTCGCAATCGTCCACCGCTGCGTGGATACCCT
>Ga0335072_10014979_pt1 | contig 11012 bp, 5 predicted proteins | sample Lox_Sample_21_FD_206725 | JGI IMG/M metagenome (GOLD analysis project Ga0335072, IMG submission 206725) | Soil microbial communities from Loxahatchee National Wildlife Refuge, Florida, United States - Lox_Sample_2.1 | ecosystem: Environmental > Terrestrial > Soil > Wetlands | place: USA: Florida... | reverse complement strand
CAACTCTCCGCTAAAGCCCCCGCCTCAGAATGCCAGCAAGGAGCAAAACACTCCGGGTTCTTCCAGTGGACGGAAGACATCAATATCTCATGGCCAAGGTGGCGCTAGCAATTTCGGGATGACTTCTCCAACGTCTACTCGTCCTAGCACACGTCGCAGGGATACTAGTGACTCTGTTCCGTACTCTTCACTGGCCTCTCCTGGAGGAACTGGCCGATTCAATCGAGAGGAAACATCTCCATTCTTAAGCCGCAAACCAACAGATGCCAAGGATAGCTTGTATGGCACGCCTGGGTCCGAAGATCGTCCAGAGGAAGGCACTGGGGGTAATGCAACATCGAAGATGGCTTTGCCATTCGGAGGATTGGTACGCAGTAATACTGGAGGAAATGCTCTCAGTAACGGCCCTACTTCACCATGGGGCACTATACCTGCAAATACAACACTATCACCTATGGGCAATTTTGGCAGTTTTGCAATGCCTGGTCAGCAGTCCACGTTGGGAGAGAAAAGACCGGGTTTTGGGACAACAAGAGGTGAAAGTAGATTGGTTTCCCTTATGCCGCGGGAAAGCTCTGAGGATCTAATGTCTAAATCTGGGGAAGCAAGCAAGGGACAAGAGAGTGCGCGACCGTGGAGATCGCGACCTCGCACTGATACAGACCCATTTGGCGAAGAGAGTGGGGGTCTAGAAGAGAGCCAGGATATGGCTTCACTACTTAGTCAACAGCGCAGGGCTCCAGGTCTCGATACTCCAAATCGTCATATATCCAGCGACTTAGGCATGTCTGATATGCCGGGATTTCGAGACCCTACGCAACGCCGTGATGAAACTCAACAAACCCCCCAGGGCCATCATGGGGCTGGTCATGAACAGTTTAGTCCTACAGACACCAACCCATATGGTAGTCCAGCAACCGGTGAAAGAGATGAGACGGATCATGCCAATGCTGATAGTGAAAATATGCAGCAAATGAAGGCACATGCATTGGGCAGCATTCCAGAAAGTGGCCCAAATCAATATGGGACCTTACCTCGTGGATTCGCTCCGGGGACATTTGATGGCAGTGACCGCAGCCAAAACTCGAGCGCCGGGGCCTCAAAGCCCTTTTCCTCTCTGGGTGGGCTTTCCGGGCTTGGTGGATGGCCAACGACTTCCAATCCGGTAGGGACACCAGATCGTGAACGGCCAAATTTTCAAGGTGCGTTCGGTAACACGATATTTGGCCCCATGAGTGACATGCAATCGCCCAGTCTTGGAAATCTGGGCGGAGCGTTTGGTAGTGGATCCTCCGGCAATCACTCGGGCTCAAATACCATCGGCCGTGGCAGTAAACTGGGCTCGCTCTTCCCTGCCGCTATGCAGGCTCAAATGCAAGGCACCGAGAATGAGACTCCCGGAGATAACGGTGACCACAGACAGAACAGTAGCTTCGGTGCTATTGGCAGAAATGCTATTGGTAGTAACTCTAGAGATACAGACAGCCCGATGCGATCTAGTAGAGGTGTCTTCGATGATCTACTCCAAGCTTCAGAATCGCGAGGCCAAGGATCCATCTCCTCTGCCGAATTGTCGCAAACCTTAACTTCATCGGCACCACACACGGTTCCATCATATGCTCCAGCGCCTACATCTGCACCGAACTATCAGCCTTCGCAAGGCTCGTCAGACTCCACGTCGGGTTCATTACCCCCAACCCAACAGCGGACTATGGTAATGCCTGATCGCATGAGGTGGGTATATCTGGATCCGCAAGGTCAAGTTCAGGGACCCTGGTCTGGTCTTGAAATGCATGATTGGTATAAGGCCTCCTTCTTCACGGCAGATCTGTCAGTCAAAAAGGTTGAAGATGCGGAGTTTGAGCCTTTGGGACAATTGATCCGGCGCATTGGCAATTCTCGTGAGCCATTCCTCGTACCACAGATTGGTGTACCGCATGGTCCAGCCACAACCCAAGCTGGGGCTCCCTTTGCACCAACGGCATCGGCTTCAGGTGCGGGGTTGTCACAGCAGGGCTCTGTCCAACCGCCGTTTGCTGGTGCCTTCCCCAGTTTTGGTACCACTTTAACCGCCGAACAGCAAAACAACCTTGAGAGGCGAAAACAAGAAGAGCAGTATCTAATGGCCCGGCAGCGAGAATTTCTTGCACAACAACAAGTCACCATGAAGCAATTGCAGATGCAAGGAGCAATACCGTCCGCCTTGCACCATCACTCCAGTGCCCACAGCCTCCAAAGTCAGCCTAGCTTCGGAAGTATTACATCTCCGATCGGCATACAACCTCAAGCGCAGCTCCCAGGAGCTCAAGGTTTCTTCGAAGGAGTCTCCAGACAAGCTAGCGGTCCCGGACCAATGGCTATGCCACAGGATTTCCTACGTGAGGAGGAGCTGGCACGCTTGAGCATACAAGATCGTCAGCAGGCTTATGTGCCTGGCATACCAGGGACCCATATACAACAGACACAGCAGCTGCCATCTATGCTACAGCAGCAGCCAGATTTGCAACGAGATGCCGCTAGAATGGAGCAAATTCGCCAAAATGACCCGCAGGTTTTCAAAGCGCGACTACGCGAATTCGAGCAACTCCGGGCTCAACATGATCTGGAACAAAGTATGCATTCGTCTACGGCCATCTCGAGTGACCCTGTTGGCCAGCAACAGCAGCATTCCGTCACTCAATCCTTCCGGGAGAAGATGGATTCCCAGGCGGAGGAGAAGTCTGAGGATCCCGAACCAGAGGTCCTCTCTCTTACGGAGCAAGTCCAGAAAGCAGCATCCGCTAAACAGACGCCGGCTACCCAGCCTGAGTCGCCGTGGGGCAAAGTAGCTGCTGGTCTTCCAATGCCATTTCCGCCTCCACAGTCTGCAACACCTCTTCCAGCTCCTACGGCACTACGAGGTCGATCAAATCTGCCTGAAGCATTAAATCTGGGTTCTAGATCCCGTTCGGAAACACCAGATATGCCTGGCGCCACGCCTTCGGTTGCACCATGGGCCAAAGAGCAAGCCGAGACACCGAAAGGTCCTTCTCTGAAAGAAATCCAGGAAGCTGAAGCCAAGAAGGCTGCCAAGGTTGAGGAAGCTGCAGCCGCTGCGCGCCGGGCTCTGCTTGAACAAGAGATGCGAAATCAGCCAGTGACTCAAGCGCCTGGTCTGCCTACAAGCTCAACTTGGGGTAGTAGCGCCTCTCCGGTAACCTCAGCCAATGCTCCATCTGCTTGGGCAAAACCTGCCACCAAAACACAAGCTTCCACGACTGCTAGTGCCACTAATAAAAAGACACTCGCGGATATACAGAAGGAGGAAGAGCTTCGAAAGCAGAAGCTTGCAGCTGCTAGTGCAGCCACTGTAATGCCCGGACAGTCAAATATCTCAGGTGGAAAGCGCTATGCTGATCTTGCCGGCAAGCCTACGAACGGCCCTGGCCCCTCAGCTGGTGCTGCCTGGTCTACAGTTGGCGCTGGTGGAAAGATCAAAACTCCAACTGGTCCTTCGGTCAATACGCCTTCGACAACTATGCGCTCCGCAACCATTACCTCTGTGCCAGCGGTTGCCTCTACAAAGGCAGCCAGACCTGTTGCTGCGACCACACGGAGCATGACTGGGAACGGATCTGCAGGACAAACTGGAATCACAGCCGCGAATCAGGAGTTCACTAAATGGGCCAAGAATGAGCTCTCCAGAGGCTTGAACTCAGGTATTAATGGTAAGTGATAACAATTGTTCTTTGAGGTTGATTCTAACACCTAGATAGTGGACGATTTCGTCCGTATGCTTGCTGATTTCCCTGCTGAGGCCGGCGTTATTGCTGATAGCGTATACGCCAACTCACAATTAATGGATGGTCGTCGTTTTGCTGAGGAGTTTCTTCGACGAAAGAAGCTTGCTGACAAAGGTGTTATCGAAAGTGCCCCTAGTGCTAGCTTTTCTACTGCTGGTGACTCAAAAGGCTCCGGAGGCTGGAGCGAAGTCGCGAAGAAGGGTCCGCCTAAGGAAGAACCAACTGCTGGATTCAAGGTTGTGCCGAACAAGAAGAAAGGAAGGAAATAAATGTGTATTACTACGATCTTGTACCACTAGCTGTCATGGCTTGGAATTGCGTACCGCATGAATGGGACGGTTACCAGCGAGCATTGCTGCATTTGTTGAATTATCAGCTGTATATGTACTACATGAAACGAAGTAACGTATCAGCGTCGTGTAACAATATAAGGTATCTACTCTTTATAGGTCTGACTCTTGTAATGTGCCGACAGTCCATGATTTTTGTTGCTGAAAATTAATGACACAATTCCAGAACTGCCAAAAGATTGATCGAAAGGATGAAAATGCAATCAGATATAGTTCTATACCTGTGATTACCATGAAAAGGATGCGACACCTATGAGTTATAGGATGTAGATGGATTTGCTATTTAACTAATATTCGCTTACGTTAGCAGAAAATCTTCGACATCAGAAGAAATTCGCCTTTCCAGCTCAAGAAAGATTTCATCAACAGGAGAGCACTATGTCTAGATTTGGAGCTGCCCTCGCAAGTCAAGGGTTTGATGCCATATTGAATGATCTTGGACAGCTGAAAAGGTTTGAAGAACTCTCAGACGTGGTCAATGCATATTTGAACGGTGACTATCGCACAATTTTGCAAAGCTCTCGCGCACAAAAGCTGTTCAACCAATATCTAGGGAAACTGTCCATGGAAGATGACAGGAACTTTTCTAAGGTACCATGGAGCTATGGAGAGTCAGATTATAGGAGCAACGCTCATGCTTTTCTGACTGGTTTGGCTGCCTTCAGCGCGTTTTTACAAGCAAACGTCACCGGGCCTCCTCTCTCTGCGCAGTCTCTTCTTTTCGACCAAAGAACTGAACTCGCGGAGATAATCTCCACCAGAAAGAGATGTCTCAAGAATCTGGATGCGGATGGTCTCTCCGTCTACCAGCATATCCCACATGTTGAACTCTTCAGTCTTGCACGAGCAATCTTTACAGAATATTTTCCTCGGGTGGCGAAAGGCCAAGATTATGATTCAAAGTGGATGCGCATCCGGGTTAACGCCTACCACCAGCGTCTACTTTCTTCTGGGACCTCAAACGCTCGGTGGAGTGATTCAGCTATATCCTTGGAAACCCAGATCGAAGCAGATCTATTTGCGCTGGAGGCTGAAATTCTGGATCCAAAATCGATATACTCGACTGAAACAAAGGTACAATTTCTACTGGAAAAGGCTCAGATTTTCATTATGCAAGGTCTTGATGTCAAAGCGAGAGATAGCTTGAAGGCGGCAAGGACCGCTTCTCAATTTAGCTATGCTTTATCAGGTGCTTTGGGAAAGAGGACTAAGTTTCAGCAAAAGGACACCTCACAATTGGTTGTCTTTGCCAAAAGCAACGATAATACGGGCACTGCAGCTAACTTCTCTGGAGCTATTGATTCCAATGGGCCATCTTCAACTTCTCCTAGTGTCCTAACGGCAAGGGATCCAACCCGGAAAGGTCCGATAGCCTTGGATCTTAATGATGACACGCTATTAGAGTCTATTGAATTCTCAAAGTCGGAAAAAGAGAAGCTTGAAAGCTCGGCTCTTCCACCAGATTTGGCACATTTGAAACCAGAAGAGCAGCCTCAGCTGAATCCCTTGGATCAAATCATCCTACTTACAGAAGCTACAATCAAAGACACCTTGTTACCCCTAGACAAGCTTAACAGTGAGGAAATCCTGCCCTACGCAGTCCGAGTACTAGATGATAAGCCGACGAATTGGCAAATCTATACTCAAGCATTGTTAGTGAGAAGCCGGATTGAATCGCACCATTCAAGGACTCAAGAACGCAGTGTACTCCAACTGCAGGTGATTGTGGATCAGATCATAGCGGAAACAGAGGAAGACACAGCGACTGGAGAAAGTCACGGAGCACCTCAGATCCAGATCACCCAGTTCTTACCACGGGCGAAGCTTTCAGAATCCGCCTCCGTTACCGAACGTCTTAGATATATCTACCAGCTTAACACCCCCACACGGTGGGAGATTGAGACTGAACTGGCGTATGCGTGGAGTAGCGCCGGGAGCCTCGTAAGTGCTCTTGAAATCTTCAAGAGACTACAGCTATGGGCAGAGGTCGCCCTCTGTTATCACTCCATTGGCCAGGAAGACAAGGCCCGGCAGATTGTGCGGCGGCAGTTGTATTTCTCATCCAAAGGTCCAGAGATGGATCATTTCACAGTTGATGCAGAAGAAATTATCACAGAGAAATGGGATGGCGAGATAAGGAGCCCATCGCCGCCTCATGCTCCACGTCTATGGTGTATTCTTGGTGATCTAGATCAAGACCCTGAATGCTGGCTACGAGCGTGGGATATTTCCAAGTCCCGTTATGCAAGAGCACAGCGCACACTGGGTGAGTACTACACTCGACAGGGCGACTTAGCAAGAGCAAGAGAAGCGTACATGAAGGCTACAGTTGTGAATCGGCAAAACGGCGAAACATGGGGTCGACTTGGAGATATTGATCTTCGTGTAGGGAACTGGGATGGTGCTATCATTTCCTTCCAGCAAAGCATAATGATTGATGATACCGATGCAAAGACGTATAGTAATCTAGGCTCGGCGCTACTTTCCAAGTATACCGAACTTATGGAACTTCGAAAGGTGGGTACAGAGCCTCTGAAGTCTGCGTCTCCAGATGAGGCGGCCGTGAAAAATGAGAACGTAGATGATAAGGAGCTATTAACGAATGTCATGAATGTCACGAACGAAAGACTGAAACCGGAAGATATCCTAAGACAGGCACTCATAGCCTACAAACGCGGCGCATCAATAGCCCACTCCAACTGGCAAATATGGGATAACGTAATTACGATAGCCGGCCGAATGTCTCCTCCCTCATTCCCCGACGTCGTCCTTGCCCTGCGAGCCATCATCCGGATCCGAGGGCCAACAGTGGGCGAGAATGCCATTGACATCGATGTCTTGCGCGGCCTTATCGGTGAAGTCATCTCGGCGGAGCGCATTGGCGGGCGGCCGGAGGATGCAAAAGTCTACAGCCCGCCTAGAGGCACACTCGCGAGAGCCGTCATCGACATGGTTGACAATGAAATCGTGCCCCTCGTCACAACGCGCTCGATAGTGTGGTCTCTAGACGAGAAACTAAAGCTCTATTGCCGGGACTATGCCGGGGCGCTCGCATGCGCGGAGAAGGCGTGGCGGATAGCTACTGCGGGGAATGGGTGGTTGGAGGACGAAGAAAAATGGAGGATTGCAGCTAGTACGACAGATGCGCTTGTGAGTGCCTTTGAGAATTATGGACCGCAGGAAGCGGTAAATGGAGACGGTGAGGTGGAGAGGGGGTGGATGGGGAAGGCGAGGAGTGCAATTAGGGGGATATTGGGGAAGGCGAAGGATATCTGGGAGGGGACTGATGAATTTGAGATGTTGAAGGGAAGGTTGGAGGAGTTGAAGAGCGCATAGCATTTAATTGGCCATGTCAGAGCAAGTTCACATCATTAGCACGACGCTCCTGGGTTGGAAAGCGTGATGTAGAAAGAAGTAAAAAGCATTCTTCGTCGCTAGAGAACTAACTACCCTCTTGCTGAAGATGGCGACGATCAGAACCACAAGCAGCAGCAACTGATTTCTGTTCTGCAACTTGAGCTTCGTTGGCAGTTTTACAAGGATGATAATTATCAACGGGAGTTGTAGACTACAAGATGTCTTTCTTCAGTAGAACGGATGGTTTCAAAGATCATCCTAGGTCGTTCAAAACTGAGAACGATATCTGTTGGCTTTCATTTGGCTTCTTTGCATCTTCAGGCTCCAACTCCACTCGAATGGCGGCGTTGAAGGCCGAATGAGCGATTTCATTTGGATTTTAACTAGATGACGACAGGAAAATAAAGTAACGACAAGATCACGGTACTCAGCAGATCGCGGGTAACAGACCGATCGAGCTTCGAGTCCTATGCTATGAGCTCATCGAGTATGAGATGAGCTTCAGTTCTGTATAACTCGAGACGAGGGCAGCTTTCAGCTTTCATTGAGGGTTTGGCTTGTAGGGGCCAGGAAACTATGTCAGCTCGAAGTTCAGAGCCATCAATTTTGTGCTTGTAAAATTTAACTTTTATTTGTTAATTCTATGAATGAGTGCAACGCGTATTTGCTACGCTTAATAGAAGCCTAATACCCTCCATTATTACCTTTTAAAACTTATGACAAAATACAGTTAATTTCCCTTTAAACCGCACAGATATGTATAAATCCCGTCGCAACCTTCTATTCATTAATCATTCTTACCGTCCATCGGTCTTTCTGTTCCCGATGAGAACATTTATAGAGCAGCCATGACAGCCAATATCGCCCCGATAGCGCCAAAAATGGGGCCTGCAGTAGCCGCGGCACCGTTATGGGAAGCAGTAGCTGGGCCAGTAGAGGTGGGAGAGCCGGTGGAGATAGAGCCATTACTGGAGACAACAGATGTGACCATAGTAGTATTGTTGCCGTTGGATGAAATCGTGGCGACAGAGGACGCAACAGGCGCAGTGGTTGTAGCACTCTTAACTGAGGAGATCACACCATTTCCAGCACCTTCAGAAGGTGAAAGGCCTCCTGACTGAGTAGTAGTAGTCGCCGAGGCTACGACTGCTGTTGAACCTGAAGGCGAGGTCGAGGGCGAAGCGCCAGCCTGAGATGAGGATGTCGATGAAGGTGTGGTGCTTGAAGAAGCAGTGGCAGCAGGGCAGGTAAGATTGAACAGTGGCGTAGTGCTTAATGTTGTGCCAACAATCCCGAAGCTGGGATTTGGCGTTGTTGGGTAAGCATCCTGAAGAGTGTACCAGTAGGTGTTGATTTTACCAAAAAGCATGCCACAACCAACCTCATCCCAGTATGTCTGTGCATTTGCCAAGCTAGGGACAGCAGCACCAGATGTTGAACCGCTGACAGGGTAACCAGTCTCGGTAACCCAGACGTCCTTGCCCTGAGCAACAGCGACCGTGGCCTGGTATGCGCTTTGGAATAATGAGGCACTTTGATCAATACTATTAGGCATTGTGTTCTGGAAGTAAGGGTATGCGTCCATTCCAATAAAGTCGCAAGCGCTGATAACGTCACTGTTTGAACCATTCACCCAGGCAGTCCATGTGTCGACATGGCCAATTGGGATACCGCTTAAGCCAGTGCCAGCGACAGCAGATCTGATCTGGCTGATGTAGTTGAGAAGTGTAGACGGATCCGCTCCAGGAGCAGCACCAGGAGATGTAAGCCCGATTGGGGATATACGGTAAAGATCCTCGCTACCAACGGAGAGACCTATCACGAGGCTTGTGAATTCAGTGCCGTATTGACTAATAGCAGCTTGGAGTGCAGCAATCTCGTTGGTGATCTGACTCTGACCAGCAGATGCCCAGACTCCCAGCAAAAGAGATGTCTTGGTATTTATCGCGGCTTGAATAGCAGCTACGGGACTGTTGGTTGTGCCACCTTGCTGCAAGACTGTTAGCAATGTTCTGAGAGATTAAGAATCAAATTAGCATACAATCATAGTGTAGATACGAGCACTCGTGAAGCCGGAAGTGCCGACGAGGTTCTGAGCCGTCTTGAACTCATTTTCGAAATCTGTCTCGCTCTTAATGGAGCCATCGGTCTGGGTGGAGCCATAATTGAAGCCCTGGTAGACGGCGAAAGTGGAGGAAACGGAAGCCGCGAGGGCGAGGAGAAGTGAAGAACGCATTTTGGAAGCTGACTAAAAGCGAGTGTGTCAAGGAGAATTGCTAAAGTGGATTTATTAAAGAGAAGAAAGAAGATATAACGATGGTCGAAGTTTTGTTGATGGAGAGAATAAAGAAGGAAGAGAATGAAAGACAGACGGGGACGCGTGTGAATATACCGCTGGCGAATTCTTCGGTTCCTTGTTGAGCTCGTAATTTCTTGCCATCATACCAGAAATAGCCCTAGCGCCTCAAAATCTCCACACAGGTGACGCCATTGCCCTCGTACCTGCATTACTAACGGCAATAAAGATCTGACTGTACAGAAAGCTACAATTCCCTATTAGATTTATAACTCCCATCGTTTGAATATAATATATTTTTAGAGGGTTGCTGATTGACAGACTTGCATTCTTGCCGCTTTTCCTGTGAAGATAATCCAAAAGCTATGCATCGGAATGAGGTGACGACTTTGGCGCCCTATTCCCGGCTCAGGAAGCACGTGCATGCGATGGTGAACAACCGACAACATGGATCAATTACCCAACGTTCTGTTTGGCTTTCTAATGTGTTTTGCTGCTACATTTGTTTCCGCTCATGCATATACCAAGTAGCCTGTAATTGTGGGGAATCTAGAAAGATTTTCAGGAGGAGAAACACGACGCGTTTGAGCAATCGTTTCTTCACGTGATTTGCCACCTCCTCCAGGTTACCTGCCCCTCGTTTTCTACCAATATTTCTACAGCTGCTACTTCATATGATTGTTCGAGTATAAGTGGACTTAGGTTATTTAGGTTGCTTTCGTGGATTAGTAACGTCAGAAGTACGAAATGTGTACCAAATACATGCCCGCATATGCCTAGGTCAGCTATATTTTCTTGTCGACCAGTAAACACGCCGATGCGTCCTTCAACTCCCGTTCATTCTGTCAAGGGTAGAAGGCGTAAAACTTTATGCTTCCATTTAATTGAAACTCATCAGAGCTACTGGACCATTTGAGATTGGCCGATATTGAGAAGACTTGGCACATCGCGAGTAATGTGAATGCAAACCAGCTGATGGACCAGCGTCCTAGAGACTCCTTCACAGAAGCCACCTTGGAGTAACTAATCTGTATATCAAATGAATTTCGGCTTCAAAATAAAAAGAATGTAATGAAGGAAGAGCTGAATAGACACACAACGTACACGTACATCGTAAACTCTACAGTGCTTCGCAAACAATAGGTGGTCGTTCTAGCGGTAGGAGGGATATCAATCAGATGTAGATTCTACCCCGTTTATAGCTCTATCCGCCGAACGTCTACTGAT
>Ga0335072_10014977_pt1 | contig 11012 bp, 11 predicted proteins | sample Lox_Sample_21_FD_206725 | JGI IMG/M metagenome (GOLD analysis project Ga0335072, IMG submission 206725) | Soil microbial communities from Loxahatchee National Wildlife Refuge, Florida, United States - Lox_Sample_2.1 | ecosystem: Environmental > Terrestrial > Soil > Wetlands | place: USA... | reverse complement strand
TAATATGTGGCGAGAACGGCACTCAAGCGATAGCCCAACGTTTGACCGCTGGAAGGAGCGGGGCGGTACCACTTTACTTAACAATGCACAGACAGACTTGCAATAAGCTTAAATAAAAGATCCACATATCACCTACCTACACTTGACTTAGTACCGAAGAATGGCTGGTAGTTAAGTTGAGAACCGATGGGTCTACCGTTTGCGACATTATATGCGTGCGGTCGGGCAGGGTAAAAGGCGGTACCCACTGCCCAATGCACCTCATGTCGTAGTACTGTAAGTGCGAGACTAGTTGCTAAAGGTATTTCTAAACATGCTGCCTTACCAGGATACCACCGCGCCACCTGATACATTTGTGACTGCGTATCAAGAATCGTACCCTCAGAAGCTATATTCTTAGCCCAATGTGCATTTAGCCAGTCTAGTACTCTAGCAGACCTCTCGCGGCGTAAATGTCTAAGGATGATTGAAGCCGAGAGTGCACCAGTACATAGTAAGCCCTGCCCTAGAGTAAGCCCCTCCTTCTCCTTACCTCCCCACGCAACAACAACATCATCTTCTATCTGGTAAGACCTCGAGGTCGCTGGCTTATGAGCCATATCAATAGTATGTGGAGTGGTGGAGGCTCGGAGAAGGTCGTGTTCAAGACCGAACGCAATACACTGTTGCATGTCTCGCTTAAGAACCTCTTCACCTATGGCAGGATACATGCGTTGGGCATGAGCAATGGCTCTCGTCACATTTCCTTTACATGCATTGAGTACCTGTAATAAGACACCGGCAGTAGGGGTCGTAGACGTGTATGTACCGCGCGCATCGTGCAAGAATACGAGGCTACCGTCGTCCGCGGAAGCAGCGTATACATACTCCTGAACTACATAGTGAGTCGCCGTATATACTTCAGCGCCACTAGCAAGCATCGAGTGCAATGCCGTAGATTCTTGTGGTATTACCTTCGGCAGTAGATGTTCAGGTAGACCATGCACGTACGATTCATTTGCAAGCCACGCATTGAAGCTAGGCAGGGAGAGTCTTCGCGTCGCCCTACGTTCCCATGCCGTGATAATTACAGGCGTATTAACTAAGTTGGCAAGTGCCAACCGAGACAAGCTCGCAACAAGACGTATACCTGACTCTTCTTGCCGCATACCGCTGTATAGCTCTGCGTCATATGCACCTTTGGTTTGTCGGTCATGTACCTGTGGCGGAACCATTCCTACAAGTGCGTCACGTATTAACCCTTTAAAGCGTCGGGGACTGGCCCTTTTTTCCGCCGACGCAAGACGACACGCGAGAAGGACTTTATGATCAAAGATGGGTGCGTCGAGCCGGATGCCAAAGTCGCGAGCACGCTCTCGCTGACGGTGAACGCTACGAGCTTCTGTCTGCGTCATGTGACGCGCCACATAATCACCAGCCGTCATGTGCTCTGGTAGGCTAGCGTCTCGAGCCTTTTCCCTAACTAGTGCCGCAAGACGCAAGCGAGCGTCCTCCGTTAACCAACCAAAAGCAGATTCCTGACCAGGAAGCCATGTAGGTTTAGGAGCATCTGCAGTACCAAAGCGTTCAAGCCGTTGTGCAAGATTCTCAAGAGCTGATGCAAGATCGCTTTTAGCATTGCGTAGTGCCCTAGCCCAAAGGCTCCACGGTGGCACTGAGTAAAGACGCGCATACGCAACACCATCTCGATAAAGTTGTGATACGCCACGCAAATTTACTAGGTCTCGAAGATAATCAGGGCTAACGTTAAATTGGTTATCACCACCCAAACCCGTCAGATGCAATTCACTACCTAGCTCATGTAGATAACCAAAACGTTTAGTGTCGCGTATTCCAGGCTTTAGCAGCCCTGGGTCCGGCTCATCACGTCTTGGAAGTTGTGCCACTCCCGTATATGGTAGTAGGTTACTCGTATCAAGCTCATGTAGACATATTCTCGGATCTAGTGCGGCCAATCCTCTGGCATGCTTTAGGTCCCCAGCCGACATACCTGGAGTATCGTTATACATGATAACCGTATCCAGTACGTCGGAAGATGCCATATGGCGTAATGCCATGAATACGCCAGAAGAAGAGTCGTAGCCACCGCTGAGATCACTAGTTATTCTTAGTCCACTAAGAACACGACATAGCAGAGCTTCATCGTAATTGTCACGTAGTAATGCTACAGCATCTTCATAAGTCGCATCTGGGTTCGGCACAAGCGGCTGGTATGTATCGATACTATAACGACCACTCGTTGTTGCCGTTAATCGTTGCCCGCCCTCGAGTAAGCCAACCCCTTCCCAGTGCGACCGACCTGACGTCACACCAGGGACAAAGGGGCAGACTATACTAGCCAACAGTGTCAGCTGATCAATGGTCGCATTAGTTTGCTGCGCAAGTCTCTCTGACGAGGTACTCACTATCTGTTGACCACCGACGTCAGCGTGGTAGACGGGTGCGACCCCAGCGTAATCTGCCAATGCTGTCATACCATCGGAATGCATAACAATAGCAGAGTACTGACCAGGCATGGTTGTTAGCTGAGATAGATCACCAGATCGTAGCGCCTTGTCAACTGTCGTCTGTATAACATCTTCTGAGGCAAAACAATACCCTAATAAAGCAACCCGACCACCATAGTGCGATATCGCCGTCCTCAGTTCTCCCGGGAACCATTCACCACCTATCCTCACTCTTGGGTCATCATCCCAGAGAAGCGCACTGTCGGTATTAATATCAACAGCCTCCGTTGATATTTCTACGGAGGCTGAAGCGCTAGCTTGCAACCATGGGCTCTCTCCAGATACCACAGGCTCGTATTGTAAACGCTAGACTACATAAGCGCTAGGGTCCGGTGTATGATAGCCTTCACCATCACCATCAGAATCTTGGGCAGACCCATTTTGAGTCATACCAACAACATTGCCTAGGCCCGCGACACCGACTTCTCCATAAGAAGCTACATGGTCCGCAAGAACAACGACCGGAACAGGTTCCGCATCGACTTCGTATCCAACACTACCTAAAGCTTCACCCATATCTAACCCTCCCCTTAAATTGTTTATTAACTAAGGTTAATGTTTGTGGTTATAATTGTCAATAAGGCTACTCGCAAACTAAGTTTCCTGCAGGCCTCTGCTTGTGAAACTAGCCTAATTCGGAACAGCTTGGCGTTGTTTTACCAGGCGCCCCTTTATCTTGATTTTCTATATAAAACGACTCCTCGGTCGGAGGCTGCCGTGGGATTAGGATTAGTGATCGGATCATAGGGTATGGGGAAATAGGGTGGATTATACGAATATAAGAACATGGGAGAGTGCAATGCGTACCGATAGTAACCGTTTAGCACACAAAGACTAACGTTATACCCTAAAGTCCTAAGGCGTTATGAAGCTCTTGTTCTATATCGATTTCAACCCCGTCAATAATAGGAGGACGGGTACCACATTCTTTATGTATAATGTCAAGGATTACTTCAGGAGGCTTTGTTCGTACTGTCTGGCCTTCTCGCTCTTTTTGGTAGTTTCTTCGAGAGCTGACATCAAACCGTAACGCATGCAGTACGTCACAGTATTTAACGAGATGCGTTAAACCCCATACGATGGCCTGTTCACGAGGAAGGTGGTCGTAAGCTTCTGGAACAGCAGAGTGATGGTATAGCGCAACTAGTGCCGCCGTGCTCAACACTGGACGTTTCACGGAATCTACAAAGTCTTGCTGGTAGCCCAGAAGTCGCATATAACCTGCAAAACAATGCTCTCGACGTACCCACAGGCGTGTTTCATGACCAAAATCACCGGCATAGCTAAGCTTTTCCTGGACATCAGGTCCATACTTACCACAGTCGTGCGTACCGCCACACACAGAAGCCACAACAGCGTAGCTTTCGTTGGCGCCGTCTATATCAAATGTATGAGATCGTAGAGCAGGAGGCAACATCTGAGCCGCCAACTGACCGACGCCAAGCTCATGCTGAAATGTAGCAGGGTCAGTATCGATATTTGTCAGCACTAACCCTTCCGCATAGTACATTAAGCTGCGGAAAGTTTCATTTACGCCAAGTTCATTGCTAACCCCCCCGTAGTCGTGAGATACAGATTCGCTGCCATAAAATTGTTCCGACATAACTATGTTATCTCATCCCTACCTGAGTAGGATACCGGACGGCTTAGGGTAGCGACAGCTTGGGATGCTAAGAAGTTGTGTAGAGCCGCAACAAACCTCGGTTGAACAATATCTACTTATTGGCATAATAGTGACACTCTATCAACTTTGGGGTATCATGACAAGGCCTAGAAATATCGATACCTATTGCAGCACATCTAAGCAGTTATCTGGTTGTGCCAATATCCTGCCGAGGAAAAGCATTGTTGTTTCCAGTGAAATTCTGACCTACAACTTTGTACTCCCAACTATGCCGGCAAAACGGTTCCCATGAGTCGGACGACCTTGTCACCAACCACTACGTGAGTACTCGCAGATACTACGTATCTAGAGCAGGCAAAAGCTGCCAGCCTATTCTTAACATCACCGTTAAGGTAAGGGTTCCTGCGATAAATGTTAGAATAGTAATAGAATTCTAATCTTCAATTGACTATTAGTTGAGGGAGGGGGTGACTCTCAATTCCTACTCCAGAAGGTATTCCTTCGATAGCAACCGGCACTCTATACGAGAACATTGCAGGTACTGCACAACAGTACCTATATAGACAGGATAGGATTGGTGCTACCCACCGCTCTTTACAAGCTGCTATTGCAGCCCGACGGGGGCATCTCAGAGAACGAGAAGGAGCAGATAGAGACTTTGCACGGGTAGTCGATATCGGTCTGGAACGAGAAGCTTCGATGTCGGCTTTAGCGAGAGTTATAGGTGATGCATTAGTACACAAACTATCAGAGCGTAAGGTCGGCCGTTCCGGTCTAGCATCAGTGCTATTCGCAGACACCGATTCCTCGGGTTCGTATAACAATTTCTTGAACGGTCCCAGCCAGCTGCTAGACGAGGCAGCTACCACCGTAATAAGCGATCTGCAGGGCGTACAGCATCCCTACCGTGCGCTTTATGAACTTCAGTGTGAAACGGATAATCGCCTGGTTGCTGCTAGCGAACGCGCTATCGGTAGCGAGAGAAGACACGGAACACAGTTCAGTACTAGCATTGACACTCCTCGGATATTAAAAATCGGCTTCTCAGGGAACTATAAAGACTTCATTGCCAGTCTCCTGATTATGTACGGCGTTGCGGTACAAGCCGGAGGTAACCAGCTACCTGAAGCGACGGAACTGGATACCGCTTCAGCGCATGAGAGTCCATACTGGGTTGCTCTGCTGACACAGAACAGGCATGCGTTTTTCGGTAGACTATTCTTTGGGCAGAACTATTACGGACGCTTTCTTGATGAAGTAGCACGTGACCATAAGATTCCTTCATGGATTACATTCTGGTCAGAAGGAATTAACAAATATACTAGTGGACAGGACAGACCATTTGAAGGCTGTACCACCGAGGCTCCACTTCTCTATGCAAAGCCGAGCAGGTTAGTGTCTCTGGTGCGGAAAAATCCCGGTCGCTGCGCTGGGCAGATACCCCTACTGTCGGCTGACCAAAGAAGCAATGATGCTGCCGTGGCATTGTCTAGAGATACGAACGGAATAGTAGGTATAGAGAGTAATGGTAGGTTTAGTGCAGGCGGGCTGCTTGTTGGCATTGGACGAGCGGCAGCAGTCAGTACACTTTTTGGGAGTGAGGAATGTAGAGACGCCCTGCTAGAAGCAAGGCTATACTGTGACACTACGGGCGCAGTCTAAACACGTAAGAGAGTCTTACAGACTTGTCAAAAGAGGCATCAGTTCGAGCCTTCCCCGAGCTTTCGCGCAGGGAGCTGCCATTGATCTAAACTATGGATTTGAGATGGTAGCTATAAACTTGCGAAGCTCTGCGGGGCAGCATCATCTCCCGCTCCGAGCAAGGATCTAAAGGCAAGCGGGCAGGAATAAACCTACCAGTGTCACCAGAAATTACCGATAAACCCTCCATTACAGTAGCCCCTATGAGCCCGGCCAAGGGCAGCATAGACTCATAGTCTGTGATTGGAGAAACGGCTACATCAATGTTTGGTCTACGGACACTGTGCTGCAATCTTCCATCTAAGTAATTCTTATACAGACTTCGCGCTGTCCGCGAATATTCTCTCAAGGCGCCATCTTTCTTGCCATGTAATGTAGCAAGGGCATTGACAAGATCCATTACTCTCGCCCTATCTAGCACTTCTGGCTTGTTGGCCATTAATCGTGAGGTCGTTGACGGAGACACGCCTATCATATCGGCAAGCTCTCCATAGCTGATATTCAAACCTTCAACTTCTTCGTGCAACCAGCGTATAAGCTCCGGCTTGTCGTTCAACGAATCAAGCATTGCCTCAGCAGCCCCAGGAACTCCGAGTACCGCATCAAGTGACATGACAGCGAGGTCACTACCCTCATCTTGAGCTTGACTATGGTCATCGAGCGCGTTTACAAGATGTCGTTTTTCGGCACCTCTAAGGCTAATCGTCCCAGCATATGAAAGTTGGATAGCTTCTGCGACAGTAGCCTCTCCGATACTAAGTCCAACCGACAGCTCCTCATGGCTGCCGGCGGGTTCACAAGCCTGAGCAAAAGTATAGATTTCCTCAACTTTACTATACCCTTGCTCTGCGGCGCTTAAACCAGCCTATACTGACATAATGGTGTAATTTTATCAATTTAATTGTTAAATTACTAAGGTAGGATAGTACTACCTAAACCGGTCTATCTTAAATTAGACTGGCGTGTCTGCAGACCCAAAGCTAACAAGAGCAGCCGTGCCAATACTTGTCTTTAGAAGAAGATCCCATCCCTCATGTGCACTCTTCCAGGGGCCATGCTCGGCAAGGTCATAGCGGCCTATATTAACCAACATCTCGAGCCAACTCGATCTTTGTTCCGGATCATGTGGCTTTCCCATATCGGAATCATGAACGTCTTCAGCAAATGCAGTGCTGCCTGTTAAGTACGCAGTCCTGACCGTAGGAGGAACATCGGTGGCGACAGCGAGCGCAATCTTGGTTCGGTCGTTATAGAATCTGTCTGTGGCATATAGCAATTTTCCTCTTTCAGGGTCCTGAGGATCACTAATGTGATCCAGCCAACCTCTAGCAATTGCCTGGTTCTTATGATTAGTAACTGCAAATCGACTGGCCCCACTCATGTTAATAATGTCTGCTTGAGTGTAGTCGTAAGGCCTAACTGCCGCTATTGTCATAATTAAATTCGATAAAGACCAGGGACGATAGACTAACGCATGATCAGCTTCTATAACTGGCCGAGATGTCCTTTCTCTCGTACCCGCAACGTCCTGCCGACGAGCATTCATAGTTAATTATTATAACATAATCAATACATTACAAAAGGCTGTGAGAATTCGTACAGTTTTAGCATGGTATACCAAGCATAATCGGGTACAATAAATTGCATGAGGGGTGTGGAGTGTCCAAAATAGTCTTAAGTCTTCCGCGACTGGCTATATACAGTCTAGTTGCTGTTGGAGTTATTATTTGTAGTACTAGTCTGAGTGGCGCGAGACAACCGAGCAAACAAATTACCGTACAGACAACCTCGAGCCATATCACCACTACTGTAGCAACGGCACAACCATCGGTGTCAATAAACCCGACTACGGCCCAATCTACACCCATTCCACCACCGCCGCGTGCGCCAAAACCAACCACCCAAGTAACCACCACAAGCATACCGCGCAGCATTACGCCGGCGCCAGTTGTTACACCCTCGACTAGTGCAAACGTCAGTGGGCTTGCACCCGTAAACCCTACCTCAGTAGCTTCGACACCAAACCCAAGTCCAAGTACCACCCCTACGACCAGCAGCGGTAGCTCGAGCGCTACCACAGGCACTACTCAGCCGATGACTACAAGTTATGTTTCGACTAACTGGTCAGGGTATATGGCAACCACCGGCAACTATACCGCCATCACAGGATCATGGACTGTCCCTCACGCCACAGGCATTACAGGTAAGACTTCTGATGATTCAGCATGGATAGGTATCGGAGGAGTGACGGCAGCCGACCTTATACAGGTTGGCACCGAGGATAGCGTGTCAGCAAGCGGTAGGGAAAAGTCAGTGGCCTTTTACGAGTTATTGCCTCAGACTGCTCACACTATCTCTACGCTGTCGATTTCGGCAGGTGATAGCATGAGTGCTTCGCTTTCTGAGACTACAGCTAACCAATGGAAGATTAGCATCACTGATACAACCACTGGCGGATCGTTCGTAACAACAGTCAGCTACACATCATCTCACTCGTCTGCGGAATGGATAGAGGAAGACCCGAGTAGCGCAGGCGGCTTGATCCCCTTTGACACCTTTACGCCTATACTGTTTACAAACGCCACAACGACTAGCAGCACAACCAGTGACACGATCCTGAGCAGTAATGCTCAGCCCGTCACGCTCATATCCGGCACAACACACAATACTCTCGCTACTCCATCTGGAATCGGATCAGACGGACAAAGTTTTACGATCACTCGGGACTAGGTGGCGCTATCGCCGTTTCAGGCGTTGGAGCTGGTTGCCCTAATAGTGCAACCAGCTCCAAGTAGTTAGTAGAGACTTCGCCCTGCTCATAGTCTGGAATCAGTACTCCAGATGCATCATCCCAATTTATATCAGCCTGCCTATCAGGGAGTAGCGGACCCATCTGCATAATCCTCACAGGATGGGCAAATCCCTTATCATCAATCAGTCGACGTAAACCTCTTTCCGCAAGCGTCCCACTATGGGGATTGAGCATGAGACCGTGAATTGATTGTGCAGTCATGCCAATACCCAACTCGCCTAAAACCCTTCGCACCGAATTACGTTGTTCGTTATCAAACTTCACACTTTCACCGAAGACGACAGGCCTCCATCCGCCCTTACAGATTTCTTCGCTTAAGCGGACCGGCCCCAGACGAAGCCAGGAAGTCGCTACGCTTATCTGACCTAGTATAGCTTGAGTCGTTTGCCAGCTAACATACTCAAGACGTGCGCGTTGGTCGATAGTAACACCTGCACCAAACTTTTCTGGTACGGGGTAAGAAACCCGTCATGTAAAAGCGTGACTGCTCGATTAAGATTAGATGTCTTCGCCATTCGTCAAATTGCGTATCCCAAAGTACTGTAAGCTTTGGGCTTAAGCTTGCGTGCGTCGCAGACGGCGGATTGTTCGCATAACCTGGCGTTTCGCTAGATATCGGTTACGAAAGGCAAACGATTCACGCATTGGCCCGATGCTACTGGCCTCAGCCGGTTCAGACGGCAAAATGAGGTATTGCACAAAACTTTCGTTGGCCAACGGGTTTTTGTGTTTGCTACCGAAACTTATGTTACGCATAGCTCCTCCTCTTTACCTCTTACACCTCGAAGTATGGACAGGATAGCGACGGAACGCTGTGATATTTATCAAGACTGAGTTGTGTTTTTTGCTACACTAGTTGACGACTTCGCACCTTAAGTAACGCGATGACACCGGGCAACAACGGTAGCCAGTATGTCATGAGGCGAAATAGTAAGACCACAGCACCAGCAGTAGCATCTGTAACACCGTATACTACCAGCCCCGTAAATAGGCCGGCTTCTGTACCGACCAACCCACCTGGAGTCGGTGTTGCGGTACCGACAAGCGTACCAAAAGAGAAAACAGCAAAAAGCTGCAATATACTCAGCGTGATCCCAAGCGAGTGAGCAACGCAGAATAGTACAAGTGTATACACCGACGTAAGACACGCCGCGAGCCCCAAAGCTTTCAAAAGACTCGACCTGTGCAGTCTACGTAAACTAATACGTAGGTTGTCAGCTAGGCGCCAGAGTGGTCGTCGGATTCTTGGAACTAGCAAGATCACACATGCAACCACGATCAATGCCACAACCCATACTGGTGACACACGTAACTGGTGTCGTGACAACAGTGTACGGACCACACTCGGCCGCACAACGAACATCACTACCAGCAGTAATACATTTGCCACAATGCCCAATGCGTTATTAGCCGAGACGACTGCAGTGGCTTCCTCTGGCGAATGGCCCTGCCGATACAGGTACACACCATTTAACCCCAACCCGCCCAGCCCGGCTGGTAGCAATCGGTTCACAAATGCACCAGCAAGCTCAACGAGGAGCGTCTGCATGTAGCGCAAGCGGTGCAGGGAAAGTACGCCGTAGATTGCGGCTGCGATACAGAAGGTCAGTGTCATCAGCAAGAACGCGACTGTTAGCCAGATGGGACTGCTGCCACGTACGGCATGGAGACTAGCAGTTAAGGTACTTCGGTGCAGAGCTAGTATCCCAACCCCGATCACCACCAAGATGCCTGTGAGCATAGTTCGCCAAACAAGCGCTCGTTTCCGGTCCAGTGTTCGTTTTGGCATAGTACTATATGCAGTATACGGCAAACATCCGCAAACTTAAGCTGATACACAGCAGCTGCTCTGTATAATCCGGCTTTAGTAGTAACATAGGCAGGAACGATACACTATGAATCCAGTCAGTAGAGGAATCCGTAACGCTTTCCGGAATGGCGTACGGACCGGGTCAATCGTGGTCATCTTAGGCTTAAGCATTGGCCTCAGTCTCACGATGCTCGTTGCCCAGCGAGCAGTAGAAAATAAAATTGCTAGTGTTAAAAGTAGTATTGGCAATACTATCACTATTTCACCCGCTGGATTTACAGCCGGAAGTGATGCCAATAATGCGCTTACAACAACTGAATTGACTAAAGCACAGCAAGTATCACACGTCACCGACGTGACAGAGATACTAACTGACCGCCAGTCGACTACCGGGTCAACTTCCCCTAGCTTTGGGCGCTTTGGTGGCGACAGCAGCACGACCGCCCCAACCACAACCAGTCTAACGTCACCAATTACCATTAATATAAATAGTAACGGCGGGGGCGGAAAGTTCTTTATTAGCGGCGGGGGCGGTGCCAGCTTGCCGAGCAACTTCAG
>Ga0335072_10014976_pt1 | contig 11013 bp, 9 predicted proteins | sample Lox_Sample_21_FD_206725 | JGI IMG/M metagenome (GOLD analysis project Ga0335072, IMG submission 206725) | Soil microbial communities from Loxahatchee National Wildlife Refuge, Florida, United States - Lox_Sample_2.1 | ecosystem: Environmental > Terrestrial > Soil > Wetlands | place: USA: Florida... | reverse complement strand
CGGCCGGCGAGGTTGGCTTCCTGTTCGCCAACATCAAGACGGTTTCCGACGCCAAGATCGGCGACACCATCACCGGCGTGGAGAATCCGGCGACGGAGCCGCTGCCGGGCTTTGAAGAAATCAAGCCGATGGTGTTCGCGGGGCTGTATCCGGTGGAATCGCACGAACATGGCCGGCTGCGGGAGGCGCTGGAGAAGCTGCGGCTGAATGACAGCGCGTTCAATTTCGAGCCGGAGAATTCGGTGGCGCTGGGCTTCGGCTTCCGCTGCGGTTTTCTGGGCCTGCTGCACCTGGAGATCGTGCAGGAGCGGCTGGAGCGCGAATTCGAGATCGACCTGATCACCACCGCGCCGGGCGTGCGCTACAAGGTGACCAAGCTGGCCGGTGAAGTGATCGAGGTAGATAATCCGACCAAGTTTCCGAATCCGGCCGAGATTCAACAGATCGAAGAACCGATCATCGACGCGACCGTCATCACGCGCGAGGAATATGTCGGCGAGATCCTGAAGCTGCTGGAAGAAAAGCGCGGGACGCAGAAAAAGTTCGAATACATTGGCACGGGCCGCGTGCTGCTGCTGTACGAGCTGCCGCTGAACGAGATCGTGCTCGATTTCTACGACCGGTTGAAGTCGGCATCGCGCGGTTACGCGTCGCTCGATTATCATTTTTCGGGCTATCGCGTGTCGCCGATGGTGCGGCTGGACGTGCTGGTGGCGGGCGACCCGGTGGACGCACTGTCGATCATCGTGCACAAGGACTTCGCTTACGACCGTGGCAAGACGTTAATCGAGCGGTTGCGCAAGCTAATTCCGCGGCAGATGTTCGAGGTGGCGCTGCAGGCGGCGATCGGGAACAAAGTGGTGGCGCGCGAGAACATCCCGGCGATGCGCAAGAACGTTCTGGCCAAGTGCTACGGCGGCGACATCACGCGCAAGCGCAAACTGCTGGAGAAGCAGAAGGAAGGCAAGAAGCGGATGAAGCGCGTGGGCCGCGTGGAGATTCCGCAGGAGGCGTTCCTGGCGGTGCTGAAGGTGGGCGGGGAGAACGAGTGACCGCAATCGCCAGCTCCCGGCTAAGGTAACATACTCATTATACGAGTCTTAGCTAAGGGATTCGCCCATGTATGGTAGTATGGCTGTATGGCGAGCCAGAAAATGACTTTCAGCCTGCCTCAGGAGTTGGCTTCCAGGTTTGCGAAAAGAGTTCCTGCGCGGGAGCGCTCGCGTTACGTCGCCGAAGCAATCGCCGCCAAGCTCAGTGAGCGGGAAAAGCGGTTGATTCGCGCTTGCGAAATCGCGAATGCGGATCCAGGAGTCAGAGAAATCGAAGAGGAGTTCGATGCGCTGACCGATGAAATCACCGAGCCCTGGGAAGACGCCGAAACGCGGTGAGGTGTGGTGGGTGAATCTGGATCCGACCGTTGGTTCAGAGATCAGGAAAACGCGGCCTTGCGTGATACTGACGAGCGATGTGCTAAACGCCCGGCGACAGACAGTCGTCGTAGTGCCTTTGTCGACTTCGGCTAGGATTGCTCCACCGGTTACGGTTCATGTGAAGTTTGGCAACCGCGCCGCGGTCGCCGTGATTGACCAGGTACGCGCGGTATCTCGCCTGCGAATGCTACGCCACATCGACTCCCTGAGTGCGGCACATCTGGAAGGGATTGAGAACGCCCTCCAAGAGATTCTCGAACTGGCCTAAAGGCACTACACTCCAAGCCATGAAACGCTTGGGTCGCGTGGAGATTCTCCTACCATGGCCGGCGGATAAGAATAAGCCGGTGGTCCGCCGTGACAGATCCGGCCAGCAAGCCCAAAGGGAAATTCCGGTTAAAATAGTTCGATCGGAGGAGAGAGTCGAATGAACCAGACGATTTCCTGGGCCTTGGCCGGCCTTCTTGCGCTGGCGGGGTCACAAACGATGGATGCGCAGCTCGCGCCGTCACCGCAACTCGCCAATGTGGCGCCCGCGGATACGAAAGGGCCGGGCATCATCGCGCTCGGTTCGCCCATCGTCTGGCACCCGACCAACGCGCCCGATACGTTTTCGGCGAGTGTGACCTTCAGTTCGACGCCGGCGACAGTAGACAGCGGTAAGGTGTCCATCTGGCAACAGCAGGTCCCGACCGGTGCGAACGGCGAATGGGATGTCTTCTACATGAAAACGACCAACGGCGGGCCGCTGGCGGGGAACACCTCGGCGGATTGGAACATTACTCTCGACTACACTCTCACCGCGCCGGTGTTCTTCGACCAGGTCGTGCAGCAATGGCTGGTAAATGGCACGGTGGTAGGTCCGCTTACCAACGGGATCGGCACCATCTGTTGCGCTGCGAGCTCGAACCCAATTCTCCCGGGATGGTCCTATTACAACTCAGGCTTCAGCGGCGCCCTTCCTGCCGGCGTTCAAACCAACTGGCAGCAGATCTACGTGGATCCTTACAGCTACGTCCAGTCCGGCGGCATCAATCCGAACACCGCGAACGAGTTCTTTTTTGCGCTGCACTTCACGCTTCAAGGCGCGGCTCCAGCCATCACCAACGTCATCAGCGCCAGTCAGTTCGGTGCATTTCCCACCATCGCGCCCGGATCCTGGATCGAAATCTACGGATCGAACCTGTCTGAAATTACACAAACCTGGGCCAGCAGCAATTTCAGTGGCGTCAACAACGCATTCGCGCCGACCGGATTAGGGGGCACGACCGCGACTGTGGGCGGCCAGGCGGCGTTTACCTATTATGTAAGCCCTACCCAGATCGACGTTCAGGCGCCGGGGGGCGTCCCGACCGGCTCGCAACCAGTGGTCGTGACGACCGAAGCCGGCTCCAGCGCGCCCTACAATGTCACCGTGAATGCTACCCAACCGGGGCTGCTCGCTCCTTCCAGTTTTGACATTAGCGGGACCCAGTATGTGGTCGCGCTCGCATCCGACGGCACCACATACATCCTGCCGCCGGGCTCCATTTCCGGCGTCACCTCGAAACGCGCGAGCCCGGGTGACACGATCACCCTGTATGGCATCGGCTTCGGGCAGGTGAATGAAGGCATTCCACCGGGCGAAATTGCCTCCGGGCTCACCACCCTGGCCGCACCCCTGACTGTATCCATCGGCGGAACGTCCGTGACGCCCTCTTATGCGGGACTGGCTCCGGACTATGTCGGACTCTACCAGATCAATGTCGTGGTGCCGAGTATCGCCGCCAGCGATCAGGTGCCCGTGACCTTCACGCTGGGCAGCGCCAACAGCACGCAAAAGCTTTATATCGCGGTCGGAAACTAGCGCTGCCGGGATTCATTGGCAGTACACTCCAAGTAGGAGCGCCTATGCCCTACCAACACATCCTCCGGTCCACGGAAGGCTCGCTCGGCATCATCACGCTGAACCGGCCGGAACGCCGTAACCCGCTGTCGCTCGAAACGATGCAGGAGCTGATTGGCTGCCTGGATGAGTTCGCCGGCGATTCCAGCGTCCGCGCCGTGATCCTGGCCGCCAACGGCAAGGCTTTTTGCGCCGGTCACGATATGAGCGAGATGATCGGCCGGACGGTGGCCGACTACCGGCGCCTGTTCGACGTGTGCACGGTGCTGATGACGAAGATCCAGTCCATTCCGCAGCCGGTGATCGCGCAAGTGCAAGGTATCGCGACCGCCGCCGGGTGCCAGCTCGTCGCGACCTGTGATCTGGCCATCGCGAGCGAACACGCAGCCTTCGCCACGCCGGGGGTCAAGATCGGCCTGTTCTGCACGACGCCGATGGTTGCCTTAAGCCGAGCCGTGGGACGCAAACGCGCGATGGAGATGCTGCTCACCGGGAAGCTGGTGGATGCCGTCACCGCGGCCGAATGGGGTTTGGTCAATCGCGTGGTCGCCGCCGAGCAGCTGGAGCCGGAAGCGCGCAAGCTCGCGTGCCAGATCGCCGAGGCCAGCAGCTTCACGGTCGCGCTCGGCAAGCAGGCCTACTACGCGCAGATCGATTTGGACCAGCCCAAGGCCTACGCCTACGCCAAGGAGGTCATGACCATGAACTCGCTCGCCGCCGACGCGCAGGAGGGTATGTCGGCGTTCCTGGAAAAACGCGTAGCCTGTTGGAGCGGCAAGTGAACCGAGCGCGCCGTCGCGAAATCGTCGGTCCGGCAAGCTTTTGACGCTCCTTAGCCGTTGACGCTATAGCGTTTTCAATCGTTTAACAAAGGTGCTCCGAATGCCTTGTTGCACGGCATGAGCATTAATTCACTTTCCCCCCTCTCGAACGGCTACCTTCAATCTCTGCTTGCCTCGCAGTTGACCAACACGAATTCGACGAGCAGCGCCAACACCGTGAATACGAACTCCACAGCGCTACTCGCCCAACAGGACAACAATACTCTGTCGCCGTTTGCACAGATATTGAGCACGCTGCAGCAGCTACAGCAATCCAACCCGGCCGAATATCAGCAGATCACCGGCGAGATTGCCACCAACCTGCAAGGCGCCGCTCAGACCGCCACCTCCGACGGCAACACGCAAGCCGCAGCCAACCTGACGCAGCTCTCCACGGACTTCCAGAATGCGTCTCAAAATGGCCAGCTTCCAAGCGTCCAGGACCTGGCCAAGGCTATCGGCGGCGGCCATCATCATTTTGGCGGCCATCACCACCATGTCTCGTCCTCGTCGTCCTCTACCGACCCGGATAACGACACCGGCACAACCACGAACGGGACGCCCGGCATCGCCACACCGTCGAGCGGCAGCTCCTCCGGGATCAGTCAGCTTCTGGATAGCCTTACCGCAACTTCGAACACGAACGATTCGGTGAATGCGCAGCAGATCATTATCAACGCGCTGACAAACGCCGGAATTACCTTGAGTTGAAACGCTACCTCAGCCGGTAGAGGATGCTGAAGCGAGTACGCGCCACCTCGTGATAGTTGGACAACCAGCCCCGCAGGTCGGGGTAGTTGGTAATAGCCAGCGCCGGATTGAGCGGCCCGAGGCCGTCCACGATCCACGTAGGGTGCGTGGCGATGAGTGCGTGCCGGTTGCGCGCGGCCCAGTCGGGCGCGGATGCATTGGAGCTGGTCAGATGCCGGTCCGCCAGCACGCCGGTAAGCGGCTGTGAGTCCAGAAACCCGCTGCCGGCTTGCATTCGCGTATAAGCGAAAATGTCGGGCCGGTAGCCCCACACCAGCAGCGTGCCGTCGCTGGTAATCCGGCTCGCGGCCTCCTTGCTGTCCTGATTGAGGGCCAGATCGCTCCATTGCGTTTGGCGGCCACGCAACAGGTCGTTGGCGAGTGTGAAGTAACGCGGCCCAAAGCGGGCGAACGGGATGAGTAAGAGCAGCCAGACGGCGGCGCGCCAGCGGCCCAGCAACGTGTAGCCGCGCGCAGCCAGCAGGGCCATTACCGGCAGCAGTTGAAAATAGTAGCGGGGAAAGAAACGCCATCCTGCCGCGGCGGCGGCGAACGACAACAGCAGCCAACCGGCCATGCGCCAGGGCTTCTCCTTCCAGAAGGCCCAGGCAGCGGCAAGGACCAGGGCGCTTTGGAAGCCCGCCCAGTCCAGCGTGCGGACCAAGCCGGTGGAGAGCGCAAAGGTCTGTTCGGAATAGATCGCGCCCCAGCGCCAGACCTCATCGACGTAGGGCCGCCCAAACCAGGCCAACAGCGCCAGATTCGGAATGGCGAAGCCCAGCAATAACCACCCCGCGCCCCTTCCAGCCCAAAGCGCGCACGCCGCCAGCACGAAGAACGCCTTCGAGTTGACCAACAGCGCGATGCCCGCCGCCAGCCCGCTCCAGAACGGACGCCCGCGCCAGGCGAGGAACACCGCGACGAGGTGCGGCAGCACCATCAAAAGGTCCGGCGCCATGGCCATCACCGCGGATGGAATGCCGAAGGTTAGGAAAAAGCCAAGGAACAGCGCGGCGGCCACGCCCTCGCGCGGCCCCCACAGGTCGCTTCCGAATCGCCAGATCGCCAGGCAGCAAAGAAAGACGAAAATCGCGCCCGCAATGCGCAGAGCTACGCCGATGCGCGCATCCCAGAGAAGATAGACGAACGCCTCGAGCGGCGGCTTGTCGAACCAGAAGCCGCGATAGAGAGGCAATCCGTGCAAAAGCTGGATGGCGGCCGCCGTCGGATACGCCTCTTCCACCCAGACGATGGCGGAGTGGGTGAGGCGCGTGGCCAGCAGCCCGAGAGCCAGCATCGCGAGCACGAGCTTGTCGCGGCGGATTGCGCTGGGAATCACCTATTGAATATAACTAGTGGCTGGTGATTGGTGGCTAGTGATTTGTGGTTGGAAGCGTCGCCGGTAGACTCGGGAAAGCGGCTGGACGCCTTTCTGCACGAACGGATGGGTCAGTTCAGCCGCTCCCGGTTGCAGAGTTGGATCGAACAAGGGCGTGTCCTGGTCAACGGCTCGCCGGAAAAGCGCTCCTACCAGATCAAAGGCGCCGAGCGCATCCACGTCGAGCCGGGCGAACTCGCGCCGTTGCGCGCCACACCCGAGGAGCTGCCGCTCGAGGTCCTTTATGAGGACGCCGGCGTCATCGCCATCAATAAGCCGGCGGGCATGGTGGTGCATGCCGGAGCGGGGCGTCATGCGGGAACCCTGGTCAATGCCCTGCTCCACCGGTTCGGCAAACTCTCGACCGTCGGCGGTGACTTGCGGCCCGGAATCGTGCACCGTCTGGATCGCTTCACCAGCGGTGTGATCCTGGTGGCGCGGACCGACGCCGCCCACCGCAATCTGGCCGATCAGTTTTCCAGCCGGCGGGTGGAAAAGGTCTACCTGGCCCTGGTGCACGGCCGGGTCAAACTGGATCAAGCGACGGTCACTAAGCCCATCACGCGCGATCCCCACCGCCGCACCCGCATGACCGCGCGCCTGGAACACGGCCGGCAAGCCATCACCACGTACCGGGTGCTCGAGCGCTTTGACAAGTTCACCTTCCTGGAGGTGAAAATCGGCACGGGCCGCACGCACCAGATCCGCGTGCATCTGGCCAGCGTCGGCCATCCCGTGGTGGGCGATCCGCTGTACGGCGCGCCCGCCAGCGCTTTGGCCCGCTACTTCCTGCACGCCCACCGGATTACATTTACCAGCCCGGCCTCCGGCGAACCTATTACGGTCACCTCCCCGCTGCCGCTGGATCTCCAGCGGTGCCTCGACCACCTCACCGGCCACCAGCCACCGGCCACCATCCCCTCGCTATAATGAAGTCACCCTCCATGAATACGCTGTGCCGGGCGGTCCTTGTCGTCGCCCTTTCGTTCGCGCTTCTGGGCCAAAACCAGAACGCCAAAGTTGCGCCCGCTGATACGCAGGACAAGACGCGCATCACCCTGGACGTCTCGCGCGTCAACATGCTGTATACGGTTTCCGACAAGAAGGGCCGTTTTGTCACCGACCTCACCAAGAACGATTTTGAGGTCTTCGAAGGCAAGAAGCCGCAGTCCATCCTGGAATTCACGGCGGAATCGGACTTGCCGCTGCGCCTGGCCATCCTGATCGACACCAGCAACAGCATTCGGGAGCGGTTCCACTTCCAGCAGGAAGCCGCCACGGCTTTCGTGGACGACACCGTGCGCCCGCGCCAGGACAAGGCCCTGATCGTCAGCTTCGACACCTCGGCCGAACTGGTGGCCGACCTCACCGACGACGTCGACGAGTTGGAAAAGGCCATCGAGAGCCTGCGGCCCGGCGGCGGCACGTCGCTGTACGATGCCATCTTCTTCGCCTGCCGCGACAAGCTGATGCAGGATCAGCCGCTCTATAAATTCCGGCGTGCGATGGTGATTCTGAGCGATGGCGAAGACAACCAGAGCCGCTACACGCGCGATCAGGCGCTGGAGATGGCGCAAAAGGCCGACGTCACCATCTACACCATCTCGACGAATATCACCCGCATCGAGACCGAGGGCGACAAGGTGCTGCGCTACTTTGCCGAGGAGACCGGCGGCCAGTCGTTCTTCCCCTTCAAGGCCAGCGACCTGAACCAGTCCTTCGAAAACATCGCCAACGAGTTGCGGCACCAGTACAACATCTTCTATCGGCCCGATCCGTTGAGGACCGACGGCTTGTACCATACGGTGAACATCCGCGTGAAGGGCCACAAAGACCTGATCGTGCGCGCGCGCAAGGGCTACTACGCACCGAAACTCTAGTACAATAGAGATTCCTCCCCCAAGACATTTTCGAAGGATCACGTTTTATGGATGAAAAGGAACGCACCCGCACTTTAGGACTTACGCTCGGCCAGATCGAGAAGCAATTCGGAAAAGGCTCCATCGTGCGGTTGGGGTCGAAAGAAGCGATCGTGCCGGTGTCGGCGATTTCCTCCGGCTCGATTTCGTTGGACTACGCTCTCGGGGTCGGCGGTTTCCCGCGCGGGCGCATCGTGGAGATTTTCGGGCCGGAATCGTCGGGCAAGACCACGGTCGCGCTGCAGGTGGTGGCCGAAGCGCAGAAGGCCGGCGGCATGGCCGCGTTCATCGACGTCGAGCACGCGCTCGACCCGATCTACGCGCGCAAGCTGGGCGTGGACGTGGACAACTTGCTGGTCTCGCAGCCGGACTACGCCGAGCAGGCGCTGGAGATCACCAATGCGCTGATCGCTTCCGGCTCCATCGATGTGCTGGTAGTCGACTCGGTGGCGGCGCTGGTTCCCAAGGCCGAACTGGACGGCGAAATGGGCGACAGCCACATGGGCGTGCAGGCGCGGCTGATGTCGCAGGCCATGCGCAAGCTCACCGGCAACGTCTCGAAGTCGAATACCTGCCTGATCTTCATCAACCAGATCCGCGAGAAGATCGGCGTGATGTTCGGCAATCCCGAAACCACCACAGGAGGCCGCGCCCTGAAATTCTATTCCTCGGTGCGCGCCGATATCCGCCGCATCGCCGCCATTAAGGAAGGCGAAGTGGTAACAGGCAACCGAACCAAGGTTAAGATCGTGAAGAACAAGGTGGCGCCGCCGTTCCGCGAGGCCGAGTTCGACATCATCTATGGCGAAGGCATCTCGCGCGAAGGCGATTTGATCGACCTGGGCGTGGCGCAGAACATCATCGAGAAAAGCGGCTCGTGGTACAGCTACAATGGCGAGCGCATCGGGCAAGGGCGGGAGAACGCGCGGTCATTCCTGAAGGATAATCCCGACATCCGGCAGAAGGTGGACGTTGAGCTGCGCAAGGCGCTGGGGCTGGTCCGCAAGGAAGCCGAGCCTGCCGCCGCGCCGGTGGAAGCCGCAAAGCCGGTGGGCGCTAGCGCCGCGCGGTCACGCTAGCGCGGCCTTCATGTAATCGAAGCATCGGCGCACTTCCACGACGGTATCCAGCCCGGGCTGGTTGTATTCGTACTCGATCATCGCCGGGATCGGGTATTGCTTCGTCTTCAGCACCTGCAGCACGCCCTTGATGTTCGTGTCGCCCTCGCCAAACGGCGTGTTGGCGCCGTGGTTCTTCTTGCGATCTTTGATGTGCAGCGTCACGATCCGCTCGTGATGCTCCTCCAGGAAGCTGACCGGATCGAAGCCGGCGGCCGTAAAATGCCCGATGTCCAGATTGATGCCGGCGTACTTCGATCGCCCTTCGAGCGCTTTCTTCCAATCGTCGGGCGTCGAAAACTCGTTGGGCTTCATGCTGTCGTGATTGTGATAGCCCACGTACGTTTCATACTTTTGTGCGTACTTATCCACGCGCCCCGCGATGTCCACATTGGCTGACGACGTAATGCGCTTGGTGCCGAGCGCCCGCGCCATCACGAAGCCCTGCTCGATCTGCTCGTCGGTGAACTCGTCGCGGAAGCCGTAGGTGAAGGCGTAAATCACGATGCCCGCGTCATCGAATTTCTTGCGCACGGCCCGGAGATCATCCAGCGGCGGGTGCGTCCGCCAGGCCTCCAGCTTTTGACCATCCCGCGGTTCGATCTGCACTTCCCACAGCTCGGCGTATCCCAGGCCGATCTCCTGCATGGCGTGAATGCAGTCGTCCAAGGTCGGCAGTTCGCGAAAGCTGTAGGTCTGGGCGCCGATCATGACGCCGTCGATCTTCGAATTGATCCTGGCGAAGGCGGGCACGGCGGCTGCCACGAACGGAGCGCCGATAGCGGCCTTGGCGAAATCCCTGCGGGAGATCTTCATGTGCTCGATGATATCAAGGGCCGAGAACCACGGTGCGATGACGCCAGGGACTCCGCGATGGCTTCGGCAATCTTCTTGCCGTGGAAGCGCCCGTTTTCGATGAAAATTTCGTTGGTGTGCATGCCGGCGACGATCACTCCGGCCAGAAAAATCCCCGGCCGGTCGCTTTCCAGCGTGTCGGGATTGGTGCGCGGCTTCTGCGTCTCGCCTTCCAGGCGGATGCCGATCGACTCCAGAAACTCCAGGTCCGGCCGGTAGCCGGTCATGGCGAAAACAAAATCATTCTTCAACGTGAGTCGGCCCTCCGGCGTCTCCACCTCCACCGACTGCGGTTTGATCTCGACGATCCGCGACTTGAAATATGCCTGAATCTCGGCATTCTTGATGCGATTCTCGATGTTCGGCTTGATCCAATACTTCACGCGGTCGGAAATCCGGTCGCCGCGGTGAATCAACGTGACGCGCGCGCCGGTCCAATACAGCTCCAGCGCCGCGATGGCCGCCGAATTCTTCGCACCCACCACGATCACATCATGGTTGTAATAGGGATGCGGCTCCTTGTAGTAATGAATCACCTTGTCCAGGTTCTCGCCAGGCACACCCAACAAGTTCGGGACATCGTAGTAACCGGTGGCCAGCACGATCTTGCGCGCGCCGTATTCCGACTTGCTGGTTTTCACGCGGAAGTCGCCATCATCGCCTTCGATCGTGAGCACGCGCTCGTACTGATGGATGCTGAGCTGATAGTATTCGGCGACGCGCCGATAATACTTCAGCGCCTCCGTCCGGCCCGGCTTCTCGTTGAGCGACGTCATGGGCAGGCCGCCGATTTCCAGCAGCTCCGGTGTGGTGAAAAACACCATGTGCGTGGGATAGTTGTACAGCGAATTCCC
>Ga0335072_10014975_pt1 | contig 11014 bp, 8 predicted proteins | sample Lox_Sample_21_FD_206725 | JGI IMG/M metagenome (GOLD analysis project Ga0335072, IMG submission 206725) | Soil microbial communities from Loxahatchee National Wildlife Refuge, Florida, United States - Lox_Sample_2.1 | ecosystem: Environmental > Terrestrial > Soil > Wetlands | place: USA: Florida... | reverse complement strand
TGCCTGAGAAACGGAATTGCAATGTTGCCCGCGGCCACGGATTCACCCTGGAGGGCGTCGCAGTCGACAAAGGCAGCATCGCCGAAAGCTGCAAGCGAATCTGACGAACCTTTCTGAGCGAGCCCGTGCTCTTCCAGTGTGCTTGTAAGAGCCAGTTCGAATTGCATCATGGCGCGCAATTGCGATTTCGGCGAAAAAATATCGCGCATCCCTTTTGTGATGAAGATCGCGTCGCTGAGGTTTTGTGGCATGATTCCGAAGGCTCCGTTACCAGGCAAAGAAGACGGTCTCATCAGCGCCTTGCAACACGATGTTCCACTCAAAGGCATCACTGCGGCCAGAAATGCGCTGAGCGATGAGTGTTGGGCGGCGCTCTGAATCAACGCTGAGCAAAATCGGGTCCGCATCGTTCGTTGGCTCGTGCCCGAAGTAGACTCTTGTGACAAGATTGCGGAGCAGCCCGCGGCAGAATACCAGAACGAGCAAATGCGGCGCCTGACGGCCACCGCCTGGATAGGGCCCAGATTCCGGCTTTTGAAGTGAAACACAATAGCGGCCATCATCGCCGGTGCGGATGCGATAAAACCCGCCGGGGAATCCATCTTGATGAGCAGCAGACTGCGAGGTCCAGAACTCCAGCAGAGCATCCCGAACAGGATTGCCGGTGGAATCGAGAACGCGGCCGGAGATCTCCACTGTGCCTGGCGCGGCTGCGGCGACGTTCGGCACGCGGTTTGCCATGTAATCGAGGCCGATGGTGAAGAACGGGCCGACGGTCTGCGAACCAGAGGGGATGAATTGAGGATTCTCTTTCATTTGGATTCAGTCTCGAAGGGCGTGTCGTTGTGGCCCCGCAATACAACGTCGAATGCGAAGGCGAGGGCATAGTTGGCTTCAGCACGATCCATGTCGAGCCGCGAAACCAGGCGCTGCCGGGCAGCTGCGTCGGGAATGCTGTTGAAGATGGGGTCCAGGGCTTGAAGAGGATCGCCCGGAAAGTACATCTGCGTAACCAGGCGCGAGAGAATACCGGCGCCGAAGAGCGAGAAGTGAATGTGTTTGGGGCGCCAGGCATTGTAATGATTGCCCCAGGGATACGCGCCCGGAAGGATGGTCTTGAACCAGTAGCAACCGTCATCGTCGGTGAGCGTTCGGCCCGCGCCACTGAAGTTGGGGTCGAGCGGCGCGGGGTGATTATCGACCTTGTGCCGGTAACGACCGGCGGCATTGGCCTGCCAGATTTCAACGAGCGCGTTGCGAGCCGGTCGGCCGTCCTCGTCAAGAACCCGGCCATGGACGAAAATGCGTTCGCCAAGCGGCTCGCCGGCGTGCTGCACGGTCAGGTCATTGTCGTTCTTGCGAATGAATGTGCGGTCGAAGACGGGACCAGTTTTTTCCGTCAGCGTCTCGGGTAGGATCACGAGAGGCATTCGCGGAGAACGCGCCACCGAAGCGGCGTACGGCGGATAGTGGTATTCGGGTTGCGTGCCGGGAGCTGCGGGTTCGACAACGGCCGTATGCATCCTGGGAATCTCCTTATACCTTCTCAAAAGCCATGGCGATTCCTTGTCCCACACCGATGCACATAGTGGCAAGGGCCAGTTTACCGCCGCACCTTTCAAGTTGATGAACCGCGGTAAGCACAAGCCGCGCTCCACTCATGCCAAGCGGATGACCTAACGCAATGGCTCCCCCATTTGGATTCACCTGCTCAGCATCGTCGGGAAGCCCAAGCTGGTGCAGGCAGGCAATCGTCTGGCTGGCGAAGGCTTCGTTGAGTTCGATTGTGTCGAAACCGGCGATGGGCGCATTGAGCCGGGCGAGGAGCTTCTTCGTGGCCGGCACCGGGCCGATTCCCATAACGCGAGGGGCAACTCCCGCCGCGGCAGCGCCGAGGACGCGGGCACGGGGGTGAAGTCCATGGCGCGCGACCGCGGATTCAGAGGCAACCACCATGGCTACGGCGCCGTCATTGATTCCTGAAGCGTTGCCGGCCGTGATGGTGCCGCGGTCGAAGAGAGGATCGAGCGACGCAAGTTTTTCGAGCGTTGTGTCCGGGCGGGGGTGTTCGTCGCGCGAGACAAGAAAAGTCTCTTTCTCGGTTGAGACACAAACCGGCACGATTTCTTCCGCGAAAAAGCCGTTTTCGATGGCGCGTGCGAAGCGCTGCTGGCTGCGGAAGGCGAAGGCGTCCTGCGCCTGACGATCAATGGAAAAGTCGCGAGCGACAATTTCCCCGGTCTCAGGCATCGAGTCGAGCCCAAATTGCTTGCGCAGGATTGGGTTCGGAAATCGCCAGCCAATGGTCGTATCGTAAGTCTCTGCGGAGCGTTGGAACGCGGTTTCGGCTTTGGCCACGACGAAGGGAGCGCGAGACATGGATTCCACGCCACCTGCGATAGTGAACTCCGCTTCGCCGCTAACGACGGCGCGCGCTGCGGTGGCGACAGCATCCATGCCCGATCCGCAGAGGCGATTCACGGTGACCCCCGAGATTGTTTCACTCAGCCCGGCGAGCAGCAAAGCCATGCGCGCCACATTTCGATTGTCTTCGCCGGACTGGTTGGCGCAGCCCAGAATGACGTCATCCAGTGCGCTCCAGTCAGGCTGGGGATTGCGGCGGACGAGCTCGCGTATCGGCGCGGACGCAAGATCATCGGCGCGAACTGCAGAAAGCGCGCCGGCATAGCGGCCGATGGGCGTTCGAATGGCTTCGCAGATAAAAGCGGCCCTCATGCTGCCTCTCCCTCGGCATGGGCCGCGGCGGTGCGGGCCTTGAGCGCACGAAGCACTTCGAGTTCATGAGCGTTAGGAGGCGCGGTCTCTTCGCATGCCGATGCAAACCTGACGGCCCATCCGGTGTTGGCAGAGATCGTTTCGCGCGTAACCCCCGGATGAATGTGCGAGACGGTGAGCTCGCGAGTGTTGCGGTCGGGGCGAAGGATGCAAAGATCGGTAATCACGGCAACCGGGCCCTTCCCGGGCAGGCCGGCTTTCTGTCTCTCGTCGCCGCCGTTCAGGAATCCGGCGCTGGTGATGAAGTCGAGCCTTTCAACGAATGTTCGCTTCGATTGCGAGACCACGATCAACACTTCGCGAGCTGAGGAGCTGATTTCGGGCGCGCCGCCTGCGCCGGGAAGACGGACCTTTGGATTGTGATACGAGCCAATGACCGTGGTGTTGATGTTGCCGAACCTGTCCAGTTGCGCAGCGCCTAGAAATCCCACGTCAATACGGCCGGCTTGAAGCCAGTAGCGGAATATCTCGGGCGTGGAAACCACGGTGTCGGCGGTTTCTGCAAGGATGCCGTCGCCGATGGAAAGCGGAAGCACGGGAGGCCTCGCGCCGATTGGCCCGGACTCATAGACCAGCACTGCTTCAGGCGCATGCGTGAGCCGCGCCAGGTTGGCGGCCGTCGAGGGCAAGCCGATGCCAACAAAACAGACTGCGCCGTCAGGCAGCATGCGGGCGGCAGCGACGGTCATCATCTCTTCATTCGAGAAGGCTGCGGTCATTGCGCCGCCGCCTTGTCTTGCGACTTGGATAGCAAGGCCAGGAAATCGCTGAAATCATCTGTTTCGTAGATGAATCGCTCAAGCCATTGCGTGAAGGATGTTCGATTGCGCGAGATCGCATCCCACGCGCGATAAAAACGATTATCCCGTTCGTAATAGCCGTGCGCGTAAGAGGGGGTCGCGCCGTGCGGCACTACACAGACCGCGCCCACCACCCAGGACGGCAAAACGCACGCGTTGGGCGGCGCCTGGAGCGTATTGACCCTCTCCTCAACCGTGACGATGACGCGTTTTGCCGCGAGTGCGGCCTCCTTCTGGACGCCAAGGATTCCCCAAAGGAGGACGTTGCCTTTGAAGTCGGCTCTTTGCGCATGAATCACTGTGACGTCAGGCCTGACCGCGGGAACAGCCGCAAGCCTCTCGCCGGTGAAGGGACACTCGATGGTGCGAATGCGGGGATTGACGTTGGGCAAATCGCTGCCCGCATACCCGCGAAAGACGGCGAATGGCAGGTTTGAAGCGCCGGCGACGTAGGCGTTGGCAAGATCGCAGTGGCTGCGCTCATCGATCTCGAGCCCGGCCGGCCATCCGTTTTCAACTGCATCGCGGAAACGGTGGAGCGAGCCAACGCCGGGGTTACCGCCCCAGGAGAATGTGAGCCGCGCGGCGCAGCCTGCGCCGATCAGCTGATCGTAGATCAGGTCGGGAGTCATGCGTACAAGCGAAAGATTACGTCGCTTTTGGCGGATGATTTCATGGCCGGCTGCGAATGGAATGAGATGCGTAAAGCCTTCCAGTGCGACACAGTCGCCGTCGCGCACCAAGGCTGAAACTGCATCTTTCAATTTCATCCATTCCGCCACGGTTCCTCCACAAAGGTGGATGAATTATCCTGCACGGGGACAGAATTGTACAAGTTGTGCGATAATCGGCTGTTTTGAGATGGACGAAATGAAGGATCGTTTGCCCTCCACGCAAAGGTACACTCCACCCTCCCGGGAAGGGATTGCGCAAGCCGCGGGCCCTGACTTCATGCTTTCGCTGGCGCGAGGTTTGCGAGTGATCGAGAGTTTTGAAGGCATTCGCGATGGGCGGACCATCGTGGAACTGAGCAGAACAACCGGCTTGTCGCGCGCGGCAATCCGTCGCATCCTGATCACTTTGGAAATCCTCGGCTACGTGGGCCGAACGCGCCAGGTGTACCGGCTTCGTACGCAGGTTTTGCGGCTGGGATTCTCGTTCCTTTCCTCCTCATCGGTGGTCGAGGCGGCTCAGCCTGTGCTGGAACGGATCACCGAGCAGATTCATGAGTCCTCATCGATGAGTATGCTTGACGGCGATCAGATTGTGTATGTCGCGCGATGTTCCGCCAGCCGCGTCATGGCGGCCGGACTTTCGGTTGGCAGTCGGCTGCCGGCATATTGCACGTCGATGGGCCGCGTGTTATTGGCCGCGCTCGGTCCCTCGGAATTGGATGCATATTTCGAGAATCTGAAACCAAAGGCCTTCACAAAGAAGACAATCACGAGTATTCCCAGGCTGAAAAAGACGATTCTCAGAGTGCGTCGCGAGGGATTTGCCGTGGTGGATGAAGAGCTGGAGGCCGGGCTGCGCTCGATCGCCGTGCCCGTCGCGACAAGGAGCAATCGGTTCGTAGCAGCCATCAATGTCGGGACCCACACTTCACGAATTGGTTACGAAGAGCTGATTAAGCGATGTTTGCCGGTGTTGCAAGCAGGAGCGCGGGAGCTCTCCGCCGTTTTGCTGTAACGGTCTTGCCAGCAAGAGAATTCCAAAGAGAATCGAGGAAATGAACCATGCCGAATGCATTTCGCGCTGACCATGTCGGAAGTTTGCTGAGACCTGCGGAGCTCTTGAATGCAAGGGCGGAAAATCGTTCGACCGAGAAGGTGCGCGCTCTCGAAGACAAACACATTCTTCGCGTCCTTGAGAAGCAGAAAGAATTGGGGCTCGACGTTCTTACCGATGGCGAAATGCGCCGCAGCAATTTCATGAGCGATTTCAACGACGCTGTGGAAGGATTCGATTCCGGCGCTTCGATCGCGCGCAAGTGGACGGAAGTTGAAGAGAAACCCGAGCGGCAGACCGCGGTAAGCCAAGTCAGCGGCATCGTGGTGGCCCCGCTCAAGCAGCGCAATCCGTTAACCGGGCATGAGCTTCCGTTTCTGCTCAACTGTGCCCCGGGACCGTTCAAGCTGACCTTCCCAAGCGCCACCCAGTTTCCTGCGATCTCATTCAAATACGGAGTGACGGATGCAATCTATCGCGATCCTTACGCACTGCTCGATGCCGTCGCTGGCATCATGGCTGACGATCTGAGGACCGTTGCCGGCAGCGGCGTTTCATACATCCAGATTGATGCGCCGCGCTACAGCTATTATCTCGATCCTAAGTGGACGGAATGGCTCAGGCAGGAGCTGCGCGTCGATCCGGCTGCGATGCTGACCGCATCGCTCAAAGCTGACAATGCCTGTTTTGCAGCAGCTCGGCAGCCGGGCGTGACCGTGGCGATCCACCTTTGCCGCGGCAACAATCGCAGCCACTGGTATGCCGAAGGCGGGTACGACGCGATTGCCGAGCGATTCTTTCATGAACTGCTTGTCGACCGGTTCCTGCTCGAGTTCGACGATGAACGGGCGGGAACCTTTGAGCCGCTGCGATTTGTGCCCAAGGATAAGATGGTGGTTTTGGGTCTCATCAGCAGCAAGAGGGCGGCGCTCGAGGATAAAGCTATGATCCTGCGGCGCATCGATGAGGCATCGCGCTATGTGCCGCTGGAGCAGTTGGCGATCAGCCCGCAGTGCGGGTTTGCGTCCACGGCAGAGGGGAATCTGCTGAGCGAGAACGACCAGTGGGCAAAGCTTAGCCTGGTTGCCAAAGTTGCCAACGAAGTTTGGGGGCGGTGACGGGCGATCGCGCCGGCGATTTACCAGATCGAACTGGCCACGACATGCGGAGGGCCGGGCTGCCCGTCAATCACGTTCGTGCTTAGAAGCAACTCCAGGTTTTTCCCCTGCCAGCCATGCGGCGCCGCACGCATGAATTCGGTAAGGTACTTTGGATCGGTGACAAAATCGCCGGCAGCGAGCGTACCGGGAGGCGTCAAGCCTGCGATGATGATCGTCGGCTGCTTCGTCTCTGCATCAAATACTCGCGCCACGATCGCCAGGTCGTGGGTAATGTTCGCTCCGCTGTTGGCCCTGTACAAACCCATCTTTACGCCTGGGTTCTTCTGATCTGAAACCCACCAGTCCGTAGTTTGTCCGTCATCGTTGAACTGGTACCGCATCGATCGCATCAGGTGCATCGTCCAGTCGTTGTTCAGGGCCCCGATCAGCACGACGGGACCTTTTTGCAAATCGTCGTAACTGGTGCTTCCCTCCGGCAGCACGGTAAAGTTCTTCTTCTCGTACCGCAACACCCCGGCGATATTGGCAGTGGTGATGGAGTCGTCCAGAACCGCGACCGGCATCTGGATCGGGTAGACTCCTGCAGGCCCAATCGCCATGGTGGGCGCGCCGGGGTTGCGGGAAGCATTGGGATCGAGCAGCACGTTCGTGGCCCGCAATTGCCCGAGGCAAATCAGAGCGCTGTTCGGCGAATGCACCACGGGTGCCCAAAAAATATCAAGTGGACTTTTTGCCGCGGCCGCGCTCCACGCCCAGACCGCTGCGATGGTTAGCAAGATGAAGCCAAAAGATGCCAGCAAAGAAATCCGGCGCGCCTCCCGCCGCCAATGGGCAGAAGACGTCGCCGGGGCCGCCCCAGCCTCTGCCTCGGCCGCTCCGGTCGGTGCTTCCTCATGAAGGTGCAAGGCCCCGTCTCTGGTCGCTCCCGTTCCAGGGAGTGAAAACACCGGTGCGTAAGACCCAGTTGGCACCTCGATGCGCACTTGACCCTGGTTCGCTGGCTCGTAATAGTATTGCGCAAGCTTCTTGCGAATCTCGCTGATGGCGACCCGGACTACAGGATCGGCATTCGTGTCATAGGCCGGGTCGCGTTTGAAGACTTGAATGCCTATGCTTCGCTCCTTGAGCGATTCCGCATTTCCTTTGATCGACTCTTCTACTACGTAGCTCAGCAGCATCTGGCAGCGCGGGTTCGTGTGAAATCGCGGACTGGCAAGGAGCCGTTGCAACTGTTCCCTGGCTTCTCCAGGAGTAGGCCGGCGATTCGGCGAGTGGACGCCACCGGGAGCAGCGCCCTGATTGTGGGACGCATCGGATTGCACTTCTCGCAAAGTCTGCGCTGCCCCCATCGCGTCCTCCTGCGTGACACCTGCTTCCGCTGTTACGCAGACGTATATTACCCCCCATTTCCAGTGACTGTCCACCTTCCATAAGGCATTGGATCATGTCCGCAATGGAGCTATAAGGCACCGCATGTATCTCTGAAAACGAGGGAAGCCATCGAGAAATTGAAGGTTGTGTGTGAGCGCTGCGGGCCAATTCTCAGGGGGCCGGTGCTCATGATACGACGCTAAATCGCTGTACTAAATCTATGAATGCGCGCGTAAAGTACTCGAAAGAACCCGAAAGTCCTTGCCGCTCTCCATCTGCAATTGAAGAATCCTGTCGGTGCGAAGTCATCGACCTGTGCGTACCGGTGGGTGCTGCACGTTCGGCGCCGGCCTGATCATTCCTGGGTGCGGCGTGCCTGGCATGCGCTTGCCTCGCTCCCGACATTCGCGCCCAGCGCATGTCACTCGTGGCCTGCCCAGAAACTGCGTCGCTCCCGACCCGCGAACGCGCGGCTTCGATGCAGCGTTCCCATTGCATCGCGGTGGTCGGCCGTTTGCGCGGGCGCCGTACCTCTGCACAAATATTTCGGCGAACCGATCATTTCGATCGAAACATTCGATTGTACAAATGAACAGGCAAGGCATTAGAGTTCCGTGCGGTAAGCGCAAGAAGTGTGGAGATGGCGCTGAGGCTTCTCAGTCAAGCCAGGCTTCTCCCAATTGCGGCAAAGAGCCTGGCGTGCAATTTAGAGGCGTATGTAAACCACCACAAACAATGTGACCGTTTTCGAGGAGGCAGGAAATGTCGATTACTCGCATGGGAGCGTTGAGACGAACTCTCTTCTGGCTGCTGCTGTCAGTTTGCCTGGCATCTGCTGCCGTCGCAAGAGCTCAGGTTACCACTGGCGACATTCTGGGCACGGTGACCGATAGCAGCGGTTCCGCAGTGGTCGCGGCGAACGTGGTCGTGGAGAATTTGGGCACCCACGTCCTGAGAACTACCCAGACCAGTGGCAAAGGCGATTACGCAGTTACCTTGTTGGATCCCGGCCTCTATTCCGTCAAGGTCTTGGCGCCTGGGTTCAAGACATACACCGTATCTTCGATACAGCTTTCAGCCGGCGACCGCACTCGCGTCGACGCGAGGCTCTCGGTAGGCCAGGTTTCTGAAACGGTCACGGTCGAGTCCCAGGCTTCGGCACTGCAGACTGACAGCTCGGTCGTCTCAGACACGATCAGTGAGAAGCAGACCCAGGACCTGCCCTTGAACGGCCGCAACTTTATCCAGTTGGTCCAGCTTACGCCCGGTGTCAATGAGGGTAATCAGGGCGGCCTGGTCAGCGGAGCCGAGCTCGATGATCACCGTCAAAGCGCGGAGATGTCGATTAACGGCCAGTCCGACGTCCTTAACAATGAGTTGATCGACGGTGCCGACAATAACGAACGACTCATTGGATCGGTCGGCGTGCATCCATCGGTCGAGTCCATCGCCGAGATGCAGGTGCAGACCAACGATTATTCAGCTGACGTGAGCCGTACCGGCGGCGGCGTGATCAACATCATTACGAAGTCGGGAACCAACGCGTTTCACGGTTCGGTCTTCGAATATCTGCGCAACGACCTTTTCGACACTTACACCTACGACTTCGGAAGCAAGCTTCCCAAGAACGAATACCGCTGGAATCAGTTTGGCGGCAGCCTCTCGGGGCCGATCAAGAAAGACAAGACCTTCTTCTTTGCCGACTACGAAGGCTATCGCAACGTGCAGGGAAGCTCGCCGGCGGTTAGCCAGGTCCCGAGCGATTACGAGGAGGCCAACCCAGGTGACTTCAGCGATGCGCCTTGTTCCGCAGCCTACTACTGGAACTGCGCCACCTTTGGGCCGGCGCCGCTTGATGTGGCGGGGACCGCGTACTACGGGTTGTATCCGAAGCAGAATGGTTCTTATACTACCGCCGCCGGCGCCACCGTTTATACCTATACCGGAATCGCCAAGGACTTGCAGAACAGCAATGACGTCGATGCCCGCGTCGACCACCACTTCAACGCGAACAACTCGATGTGGGGCCGCTACATCCTTAATCGCGTTTTTAGCATCTCCCCGGGGACATTCCCCGATGCAAAGCTCGGTTCGACCGGCATTACCGTCAACCCCAACATCGACTCCTATAACTCACTGGACTTCGACTATAACGGGATGTTGAATTACGTCCACATTTTCACACCCAATCTGGTTCTCGAACTCAAGGCCGGCTATTCGTTTAACCACAACGACAGCTACGGCCAGAATACTGGCAAGAATCCCAACACTGCACTCGGCCAGGCGAACATCGATACACCTCTCGACAACGGCACCGCACTGCAGGGGATCCTCATCGCCGATACCGGGAGCACCTTCGGCGATATGGTCTTCGAACCGCTCGTGGACCACGACAATACCTTCCAGTATCTGGGATCGGTCACCTACACCCATGGCCCTCACACCTTCAAATTCGGCTCAAGCCTCATTCGCCGGCAGTTGACCAGCGTGCAAAGCGCGATCGCAGGAGGGTTCCCGCTCTTCTTGACCTGGCCCGACCTGTTACAGGGGGAGTACCCCACGATGGTCCTTCCACGCGCCCAGGAGTTGGATGCTCCTCACCTGCGCCTCTGGGAGGCCGGCTTTTACGGCGAGGATGACTGGCACGTGAACCGACATCTCACTTTGAACCTCGGCCTGCGCTACGACGTGTACACGCCATTCACCGAGATCGAGAACCGAATCTCCACCTGGGATCCGGTTTCGGAATCGCTCCTCGTGGCGGGTGCGGATGGCGTCTCGAAAAACGCGGGCATCCAGACCGACTTCCGCGACGGTATCGAGCCCAGATTCGGTTTCGATTTCATGCTGCCCCGGAATACTGTGGTGCGCGGCGGCTTCGGCTTCAGTTCCGATCCATCGAACAACACCTCATCGGCCAACTTGAAGAACATCCCCTTCGTGAGCTCGGTCAACTGCTCTTTCTTTGCCTGCGGCCTATACGCCGTCGGCCTGCCGCCCATTGTGGCGGGCTCCCTCAACACTCCGGGTGTCACGCTCGATGCTGTTGCGCCGCAATTTCGCACCAGCTACTTCGAGCAATATAACCTGACGCTGCAAAAGGAGATCAGCGGCAATGTTGCCACGTTGAGCTATGTCGGTGTCCTGCAGAGACGCGGTCCAACCGATTTCCCCGACATCAATGAGCCCGGCGCGAAC
>Ga0335072_10014974_pt1 | contig 11014 bp, 9 predicted proteins | sample Lox_Sample_21_FD_206725 | JGI IMG/M metagenome (GOLD analysis project Ga0335072, IMG submission 206725) | Soil microbial communities from Loxahatchee National Wildlife Refuge, Florida, United States - Lox_Sample_2.1 | ecosystem: Environmental > Terrestrial > Soil > Wetlands | place: USA: Florida... | reverse complement strand
GGCCGCGTGGCTGCTGCACCTCGTCGCGGCGGTGCCGAAGCTTGCTGGCGCAGCCATGCCTCCGTCCGCGATCGCGCGCGCGTCCGAGCTCGCGCGCGCGCCGGATGCCGACTGCGCACAAGCGGTGAAGACCATAGAGGCGGTCATCAATCACGACGTCAAGGCGGTCGAGTACTACGTGCGCCAACAGCTCGCTGCCGCGGGGGCGAGCGAGGCCTCTCTCGAGCTCGTGCATTTCGGCTGCACCTCGGAGGACATCAACAATCTGAGCTACGCGCGGCTCCTCGGCGAGGCGCGCGTGCGCATGCTCGGCACGCTCGGGGAGCGCACGGCGGAGCTCGCCGTCCTCGCCCACCGCGAGGCGGACATGCCGATGCTCGCGCGCACACACGGTCAACCGGCAAGCCCGACGACGCTGGGCAAGGAAGTCGCCAACTTCGTTGCGCGGCTGCGGCGCGCGGAGCGGCGCTGGCGCTCCGTGGAGATTCTCGGCAAGTGGAACGGCGCGGTGGGCAACTTCAACGCCCACCATGCGGCTCTGCCGGGTGTCGACTGGCCCGCGGTGAGCCGCGGCTTCATCGAGTCCCTCGGCCTCGTATGCAACGTCTACACGACACAGATCGAGCCGCACGACTGGATCGCCGAGTACTGCGACGCCATCGCCGCGACCAATGTCGTGCTCCTCGATCTCTGCCGCGACTTCTGGGGCTACATCTCCCTGGGATATCTCAAGCAGCGCGCGGCCGCGGCCGAGGTGGGCTCCTCGACCATGCCGCACAAAGTCAACCCCATCGACTTCGAGAATGCCGAGGGCAATCTCGGCATTGCCAACGCGCTGCTGCGCCACTTCGCGGACAAGCTGCCGATCTCCCGCTGGCAGCGCGATCTCACCGACTCCACCGTGCTGCGCAATCTCGGGGTCGCACTCGGCCATACACTCGTTGCATGGCGCGCGCTCGGACGCGGCCTGGGTAAAGTCAATGCGGACGCCGCGACCCTCGCGGCTGATCTGGAGGGAGCGTCGGAGGTACTTGCCGAAGCGGTGCAGACCGTTCTGCGCGCAGCGGGAATACCGGGTGGATACGAGCGCCTCAAAGAGCACACGCGCGGCCGCGTCATCGATGAGCGTGCGCTGGCGGAGCTGATCGATACGCTGCCGCTACCAGCGGAAGAAAAGCGTCGTTTAAAGGCGCTGCGCCCGATGGACTACACCGGCCTTGCCGGCCATCTGGCCCGCGCAATATGACAAATATTGCAGGAAAACTGAGAACCACAGCTCGGTTTTAACTCATTAAGGCCAGCTAAGCACCTGAATTCGTGATGGATTCGACAAGTAGTGGGTAAGCACCCTCACTAAGATCGCCAGGCCTGCTCAGGTGGCAGGCGAAGACGGCAGGCGCCGCTCGTGGCTGAATACGGGGAACTCGAACATAAAGGCGCGCTGGCACAACTGGCCAACGCGCGTTACTCGCCGGAATCGAACACCGGCAAGAGCGGCGTACGCCGCGGCATGGAAATGCTCACGGTGCTCACCACCCTGGCGGAAGTACGCAGCGCGGTATGCCAGGTCGCCGGCTCGGCGCAACGCCTCATCTCCATCTACACCCCCGACCTCGAGCCCGATCTCTACGACCAGACGGGCTTTCTGGAAGTGATCAAGCACTTCGTGCTCGCACGCAGCTTCGCCAAGGTCCGCGTGCTGCTCGCGGAGCCGACACGCGTCATGCGTGACAGCAATCGTTTCGTCGCCATGGGACGGCGGCTCTCGAGCTGCATCGACATCCGCTACGTCGCCGCGGAAGCCCGCCAGCGCGCCTCGGCCTATCTCATCGCCGACGACCGCGCCATTGTCTACCGGATGCGCGCTGATACCTGGGACGGTGTCGCGGACATCAACAACCCGCCGGTCGCACGGCTGTATCTGCAGGAATTCGACCAGATCTGGGATGCCAGCGCACCCGAGCACGGGCTGCGCGCGGTTCGCCGGGGGTAGAAACCAGCCGGGCCAGCGGGTGACGGCGGCGCCACCAGGGATGGTCAGTCGCGGGGCTATAATTCCGTCCATGCCCCACCCCGAGATCACCGTTGCGGCCGTAACTGAGACAGACGGTCGCTTTCTCGTCGTCGAAGAGCGCATCAACCGCCGCCTGGTCATCAATCAGCCCGCCGGACATGTCGAGCCTGGCGAGACGCTGCTCGAGGCCGTCGTCCGCGAGGTCCGCGAGGAAACCGCATGGCTCTTCACCGCCAGGGAGCTGGTCGGTGTGTACCTCTGGCGCAGCCCGGACACGGGCAGGATGACGAAGCGCTTTACGTTCGCCGGCGCGGTTGCAGATCACCGCCCGGATCAAGCGCTGGATGACGGCATCATTGGCACGCATTGGCTGACGCAAGCCGAGCTCAAAGGGCGCGAGCCCCAGCTGCGCAGTCCTCTTGTGTTGCGCTGCATCGAAGACTACCTGGCCGGACGCCGTCAGCCGCTCGGCGCGGCGGCGGCTCTCGACCTCGGCTCCGCGCGCCAATTCGCCGCGGTCCCGGTCTGATATCGACCATGAGCAACCGCGTCATTGTCGGACTCTCCGGCGGCGTCGATTCCGCCGTGGCCGCCCTCCTTCTCAAGCAGCAAGGCTGGGAAGTCCACGGCCTCTTCATGAGCAACTGGGAAGAGGACGACGACGGCTATTGCACCGCCGCTCAGGATTTCCAGGATGCGCGCGCGGTGGCTCGGGAGCTCGCCATGCCGCTGCATCGGGCGAGCTTCGCGGCCGAGTATCGCGAGCGTGTCTTTCGGCATTTTCTGGCGGAGCATCGCGCCGGCCGCACGCCCAATCCCGACGTGCTGTGCAACCGCGAGATCAAGTTTGGCGTCGCGCTGCGTCATGCACGGCGGCTGGGCGCAACGGCATTCGCCACCGGGCACTATGCCCGCATCCTGCAGGGGCCCGCCGGCGCCGAGCTGCACAAGGCGCGCGATGCCGCCAAGGACCAGAGCTACTTCCTTCACGCCGTCGATATCGGGCAACTCGCCGGGACGCTGATGCCCATCGGGGAGCTCGAGAAGGGAGCCGTGCGCGAGCGTGCGCGGCAGGCGGGACTGCCCGTGTTCGACAAGCCCGACAGCACCGGCATCTGCTTCGTCGGCGAGCGTCCGTTTCGCGAGTTTCTCGGCCGCTTCCTCGCCAACCGGCCGGGTCCGATCGAGTCGGCCGACGGCGAGCGGCTGGGCGAGCACCAGGGGCTTGCCTTCTACACCCTCGGGCAGCGCGAGGGACTGCAGATCGGCGGCCGCCCGGGCCGCGCCGAGCTGCCCTGGTTCGTCGCGCGCAAGGATGCGGCCCGTAACGCCCTGATCGTCGTGCAGGGCCATGATCATCCGCTCCTCTTGAGCGCGGCCCTCACCACAGGTCCCATGCATTGGCTGGGCGAGCCACGCGGCGGCCCGTTCCCCTGCACGGTGAAGGTGCGTTACCGCCAGGCCGACCAGGCGGCCCTGCTCGAGCCGGCCGCCGACGGCGGCGCGCGGATTGCGTTCGAGGTACCGCAACGCGCGGTCACACCGGGGCAGTACGCGGTCGTCTACGAAGGCGACCGGTGCCTCGGCGGCGCCGTGATCGAAAGCGTCGAGCCGGTCGCGAGACCTTATATAATCCGCGCCGCTCTTGATACGGAGAGATTCCCCTCATGACAAACAGCTTCCAAGCGCGCTCGAGCCTCGCGGTCGGCAATAGCACGTACGAGATCTGGAGCCTGGCGGCCCTGCCGCGGGAGAAGGTGGCGCGGCTGCCCTACTCGCTCAAGGTGCTGCTCGAGAACCTGCTGCGCTTCGAAGACGGCGTCAACGTAACTCGCAAGGACATCGAGGCGCTTCTTGCCTGGGATCCGGCGGCAGCACCTTCCTACGAGATCGCATTCACGCCATCGCGTGTCATTCTGCAGGACTTCACCGGCGTACCCTGCGTGGTCGACCTCGCGGCCATGCGCGATGCCATCGTGCGCCTGGGAGGCGACGCGGAGCGCGTCAACCCGCTCGCCCCCGCCGAGCTGGTGATCGATCACTCGGTTCAGGTCGATGAGTACGGCAGTGCCGGCGCGCTCGCTGCCAACACGCGGATCGAGTTCTCGCGCAACCTCGAGCGCTACGCCTTCCTGCGCTGGGGACAGTCCGCGTTCCGCAACTTCGCCGTCGTGCCCCCGAGCACGGGCATCGTGCACCAGGTGAATCTCGAGTATCTGGGCCGCGTCATCTTCGACGCCGAAAAGGACGGTAAGCGTAGCGCCTATCCTGACACGCTGGTCGGCACCGACTCGCACACGACCATGATCAATGGCCTCGGCGTCCTCGGCTGGGGTGTGGGCGGTATCGAGGCCGAGGCGGCCATGCTCGGGCAGCCGGTCACCATGTTGATCCCGCAGGTCATCGGCTTCCGTCTCACCGGGCGTCTGAAGCCCGGGGCCACCGCGACCGATCTCGTGCTCACCGTGACGGAGATGCTGCGCAAGAAGGGCGTGGTCGACAAGTTCGTGGAGTACTTCGGCGACGGCCTCGCCGGACTCCCGCTCGCCGACCGCGCCACCATCGGCAACATGGCGCCCGAATACGGCAGCACCTGCGGCATTTTCCCCATCGACGAGGAGACCATCCGATATCTGGAGCTCTCCGGACGCTCCCGGGAGCGCATCGACCTCGTCACCGCGTACGCCCAGCATCAGGGTCTCTGGCGCAACCAGGGGGAGAAGCCCGCGCAGTACACGGACATTCTCGAGCTCGACCTGGGCACCGTGGAGCCCAGCCTCGCCGGTCCGCGCCGCCCGCAGGACCGCGTGCCGCTCAAATCCGCCAAGAGCACCTACGAGAGCAATGCGAAGAAGGCGGCCGAAGAGCGCGCCGCGCGCAATGCCACCGCCCATGCCAACGGCCAGGGCACGGCGCAAGTGAAGCTCGACGGCTCGAGCTTCGAGCTCAAAGACGGCGCGGTGCTGATCGCCGCCATCACGAGCTGCACCAACACCTCGAACCCCTCGGTCATGTTGGGAGCGGGCCTCCTCGCGCGCAAGGCGCGGCAGCGCGGCCTGAAGGCCAAGCCGTGGGTGAAGACCAGCCTCGCCCCCGGCTCGCGCGTCGTCACCGACTACTTCAAGCGTGCGGGGGTGCTGGATGATCTTGCCGCGGTGGGTTTCGACCTCGTGGGCTACGGCTGCACCACCTGCATCGGCAACTCAGGTCCCCTCAAGCCCGAGATCTCCGCCGGTGTGAAGGCCGGCGACATCACGGCCTGCTCGGTGCTCTCCGGCAACCGCAACTTCGAGGGCCGGGTGCATCCGGAGGTGCGGATGAATTTCCTCGCCTCGCCGCCGCTCGTCGTGGCCTATGCCCTCGCCGGGACGCTCGACCTCGACCTCACGACGGAGCCCCTCGGCACGGGAGCCGACGGCAAGCCCGTCTACCTCAAGGAAGTCTGGCCGAGCGACCAGGAAGTGCAGGAGCTGCTCACGCGCTCGATCGACTCGAAGATGTTCCAGCAGAGCTACGCCAGCGTGTTCACGGGAGATGAGCACTGGAGCGGCATCAAGGTGCCGGCCGGCAAGCTCTACACCTGGGATGCGAAGTCGACGTACGTCAAGAACCCACCCTACTTCGAGGGTATGAGCCCCACGCCTCCGGCGCTCAGCGACATCCACGGCGCCAGGGCGCTCGCCGTACTCGGCGACTCCGTGACCACCGATCACATCTCGCCGGCGGGGGACATCGCGAAGTCGAGCCCCGCGGCGCGCTATCTCGTCGAGCAGGGCGTCAAGCCCGCCGATTTCAACTCCTACGGCGCGCGCCGCGGCAATCACGAAGTGATGATGCGCGGCACGTTCGCCAACATCCGGCTGCGCAATCAGCTGGTGCCCGGCGTCGAGGGCGGCATCACCGTCCATCTGCCGAGCGGCGAGCAGACTTCGATCTACGACGCCGCCATGCGCTACAAGCAGGAGCGCACCCCGCTCGTCATCCTCGCGGGACGCGAGTATGGCACCGGCTCCTCGCGCGACTGGGCGGCCAAGGGAACGATGCTGCTCGGCGTACGCGCCGTCATCGCCGAGAGCTTCGAGCGCATCCACCGCTCGAATCTCATCGGCATGGGCGTCGCGCCGCTGCAATTCCAGCCGGGAGAGACCGCGAAGTCCCTCGGACTCACCGGCCGCGAGGTGTTCGAGATCACCGGGCTGGCCAGCGGTGATGCCAAGCTGGTCACCGTGAAGGCAACTCCGGCGGACGGCGGCAAGCTGATCACCTTCACGGCGCGTGTCAGGATCGATACGCCCAAGGAGCGTGAGTACTACCGTCACGGCGGCATCCTGCAGTACGTGTTGCGGCAGCTCGCCGGCTCCGGCCGCGCAGCCTGACCGGATCAGGAGCGATCGAAGAGCGCCCGCTGAGCCTGGCTCATGCGTCTCGCGGTGTTCGACCTCGACGGGACGATCACGAGGCATGACACGCTCGCACCGTACGCGCTCGGGTTTGCCGTACGGAAGAGGCCCTGGCGCTTGCCTGCACTGCTGCTGCTCCTGCCGGCGGTGCTCGGCCACGCGCTCGGCCTGGTGGATCGCGGCGGGCTCAAGTCAGCCTTCATCCGCGCCACGCTGGGCGGTTGCCGGCGCAAGGATCTCGAGCGCTGGACCGCGACGTTCGTGGACCGCCTCGAGGCACAGAGCCTCTTCCTGCAGGCCGTGCAGGCGATCCAGGCGCACGCTCGCGCCGGCGATCATCTCGTCCTCCTCAGCGCGAGCACCGATCTCTACGTGCCGGCCATCGGGCAGGCGCTCGGATTCCACGAGATCATCTGCACCGGAGTGCGCTGGGACGGTGAGCGCCTGATCGGCACGCTGACGACCCCCAACCGACGAGGCGAAGAGAAGGCGCGCTGTGTGGCTGCTCTGCTGGCACGCCATCCAGGTGCATCGTCAGCGGCCTACGGCAACGCCGCAAGTGACATCGCACACCTGAAACTCGTCGAGCACGGCGTGCTGGTGAACGGCTCGGCGGCTGCACGGCGCGTGGCTGAGCGCGCAGGAATCACTTGCACCGAGTGGCGGTGAGCGGGGTCGACGCGAGTCGATGGACGACTCGCTACATCGAAGTGCGGATCTGCCAGAGCTCCGGAAAGAATTTGAGCTCGAGCGCCTTGGCGAGATAGGACACACCGCCGGTGCCGCCGGTGCCCGGCTTGTAGCCGATGATGCGCTCCACGGTCTTCAGGTGATGGAAGCGCCAGAGCTGGAACTTGTGATCGAGGTCGACCAGCCTCTCGGCCAGCTCGTAGAGATCCCAGTCCTTTTCCGCGTTGTGATAGACGCCGAGCCACGCACCCGCCACCTGTTTGCTTGCGCGGTAGGGCTCGCTGAAATCCCGTGTCAGGTAGTCCTCCGGGATGCCGTAGCCGCGGCGGCTGAGAAGGCGCAGTGCCTCGTCGTAGAGTGAAGGCGAGTCGAGGGCACGCTGCAGCGCCTCATGGGCCTTCGGATCGCGCTTGTGCACCTCCAGCATCTCGGCGTGCTTGTTGCCGAGCAGGAACTCGAGCATGCGGTACTGGAACGACTGAAAGCCCGAGGAACGCCCGAGGGCGTTGCGAAACGCCGAATATTCAAAAGGGGTCAGGGTCGAGAGAACCTCCCAGGTGGAGATGAGCTGCGCCTGCACCCGCGAGATGCGCGCCAGCATCTTGAAGGAGGGGTCGAGATCATCGCGCCGCACGCATTCGAGCACGCCTCCGAGCTCGTGCAGCATCAGGCGCATCCACAGCTCCGAAGCCTGGTGCACGACGATGAAGAGCATCTCGTCGTGCTCGAACGAGAGCGGTTTCTGCGCATCGAGCACCTTCTCGAGGTGCAGGTAATCGCCATAGGAGAGCGAGGAGCCGAGATCCCAGTGGATGCTCTCGCCGCTCAAGTCGCGACGCTCGGACTTGTCGTAGCGCTTCGTGCTCATGGCGCCTCGTCAGCGAAGACCCAGTCCGGTACGCACCGCCAGCCATCGAGCAGCTCCCTGTCGAGGCTGCGGTAGTCGGGGCAGTGACGCGCCACGCAGTGCCAGAAGCGGCGCGAGTGATTCATGTGCAGGGTGTGGGCGAGCTCGTGGATCATGAGATAGCGCACCACCGCCGGCCGCTGAAAGAGCAGGCAACAGTTGAGACTGATCGTGCCGCGCGTCGAGCAGCTTCCCCAGCGCGTGCGTTGACGGCGGATGAGCACGCGATCGTAGCTGAAGCCGAGCTCGCGCGCGCACTGCGCCAGCAGCGGCCCCAGCACCAGCCGCGCACGCTCCATCACCCAACGGCGCAGCACCTGCCGCGCCGACTGGCCGTTGCCGACGGCGCCCGCCAGAGCGAGCAGACCCGATGCCGAGGAGGCGATCCGTGCCCTGCCGGCCCCGCCCGAGAGATGAACCCGCCAGGTCTCCGCGCACGCCGGCAATTCGATCTGCGGCGGCGGGAAAGGAACCGGCGGGCCGGCCCGGCGCCGCGCCTCCTCGCGCTTGCGCTCGATCCACGAGCGATGTCTCTCGAGAAAGCGCTCCACCGCGCGCGTCGAGGTCCTGAAGGGCACTACGACCTCCACCCGGCCCGTGTGAAAGACGCGCACGGTCAAGCGCCGCGCTCGCAGGCTCTCGCGTACGCTCCACCCTTCGGCGGCGTCCTTGTCGGACCATAACGGCAACTGGGACGTTACCATATTGGAAATCTTGCACCGTGGCGGCAGAATCCCTGGCCACCCCATAATACCAGTCGACGGCGCGGCGTATGCGGCGCGTCCGGCCAGGAGATGCCGTTGCCCGAGAGCGCACCGATCCTCGAAGTCCACAATCTAGTCAAACAGTATCCCTCCGTGTCCGCCGTGGACGGCGTCTCCTTCGCCGTGCCGGAGGGCACCTGTTTCGGGCTCCTGGGACCCAACGGCGCGGGCAAGACGACCACCATCGAGATCATGGAGGGAATCCTGCCGCCGACCTCCGGCGAGGTGCGCTACCGGGGCGAGCGCCTCGGGGCGCGTTTTCGCGAGCAGGCCGGCATCCTCTTCCAGAAGACCGCGCTGCAGGATTTCCTCACCGTCCGCCAGAGCGTCGCGCTCTTTCGCGGCCTCTACGAGCGCGGCCTGGATGTCGATGAGGTTCTCGCCGCGTGCGCGCTCGAGAAGCTCGCGAAGCGCGACAATCGCAAGCTCTCCGGCGGTCAGCAGCAGCGCCTGCTGCTCGCGATCGCGCTGGTGAACGACCCCAAGGTGCTCTTCCTCGACGAGCCGACCACCGGCCTCGACCCGCAGGCGCGGCGCAATTTCTGGGAGCTGGTGGAATCGATCAAGGCGCGGCGCAAGACCATCATCCTCACGACCCACTACATGGAGGAGGCGCAGCTCCTCTGTGACGAGATCGCCATCATGGACGGCGGCCGCATCATCGCGCAGGGCGCGCCACAAAAGCTGCTGCGCGAGCACTTCGCGGAGGTGTTGCTCGAGCTGCCGCGGCAGGAGTTTCCGGAGGCGGCGCGGCGACTGCCGCTCAAGCTGATCGACGCCAGCGACCGCATCGAGATCAGCACTGACGACCTCGACGGCACGCTGCGGACCCTGATGGAGGCGCACGTGCCGCTGCAGAATCTGCGGATCCGCCCCGCCAATCTCGAAGACCTCTTCCTCGACCTCACGGGCAAGGACTTGCGGACATGATCAGGCGACTGCTTGCCGTCTGGCATGCGCGCAACCTCGAGTTCGTGCGCGACCGCCCGACGCTACTATTCACGCTCCTGCTGCCCGTGGGCGTCGTGATCGGCATGGGATTCATCTTCGGCGGGCCGCCGCGGCCGCTCTTCAAAGTGGGCGTGCTGGGCACGGACGTCTCGGCCCACGCGAATCCTTTCCGCGCGGAGCGCTACACCCAGTTCGTGGCGGTCGAGGATGAAGCCACCGGCCTCTCCGAAGTCACTCACCAGGAGATCGATCTGCTCGTCGACTTCGATGGCGGCGTGCGCTACTGGGTCAACACCGACTCTCCCAAGGGCTACATCGTGGAGAAGCTGCTCATTGCCGCGGACCCCGGGGCCCGGCGCCAGCCCGTCACGGGCCAGGCGATCCCCTACATCAACTGGCTGTTCCCGGGAATCCTGGGGATGAACATGATGTTCAGCTGCCTCTTCGGCGTGGGTTACGTCGTGCTGCGATACCGCAAGAGCGGGTTCCTCAAGCGCCTGCACGCCACGCCGCTCTCGGCGTTCGAGTTTCTCACGGCCCAGGTACTCTCGCGCCTGAGCCTCATCCTCTTCGTCACCGTGGTCCTCTACGCCGGGATCGGCGCCATCATCCACTTCCACAGCGCCGGGAGCGTCGCCCTCCTCCTCCTCATCGCCGTGATCGGATCGCTGTCGATGATCGCGCTCGGTCTCACCATCGCCGCGCGATTCGCCAGCGAAGAGCTGGTCGGCGGCCTGCTGAATCTCCTCACCTGGCCGATGATGCTGCTCTCCGGCGTCTGGTTCTCGATCGAGGGCTCGCCCCGCTGGGTGCAGTGGGTGGCCGACATCTTCCCACTGACTCAGGTCATCCAGGCGGCGCGCGCCGTGATGCTCGACGGCGCCGGCTTCCAGCGGATCACACCCAACCTGATATATCTCGCCGCGACGACGCTGGTCTTCCTGGCGTTCGGCGCCTGGTCATTCCGATGGAGATTAGATTGAGCCAACCGATGCGCTTCTGCAGCGATAATGCCGCTTCCGTCTCTGCGGAGATTCTGGAGGCTATCTCGGCCGCCAACCGCGACCACGCAGTCGCCTACGGCGATGATCCCTGGACGCAGCGTCTGGACGGGGTGCTCGGGGAGCTCTTCGGGACGGAGGTGCGAGCGTTCGTCGTGACCACGGGAACCGCGGCCAACTCTCTGGCGCTCGCGACAGTGACGCCGCGCTATGGCGCGATCTATTGCCATCCGGAAGCCCACATCGCTGTCGATGAATGTGCCGCTCCCGGTTTTTTCACCGGCGGC
>Ga0335072_10014972_pt1 | contig 11016 bp, 8 predicted proteins | sample Lox_Sample_21_FD_206725 | JGI IMG/M metagenome (GOLD analysis project Ga0335072, IMG submission 206725) | Soil microbial communities from Loxahatchee National Wildlife Refuge, Florida, United States - Lox_Sample_2.1 | ecosystem: Environmental > Terrestrial > Soil > Wetlands | place: USA: Florida... | reverse complement strand
GGCTACAAGGTCGTGGTGACCGGAGAGGGCGCCGACGAAGTGCTGGCCGGCTACGACCTGTTCCGCGAGGCCCGGGTGCGCCTGTTCTGGTCCCGCGACCCGGCATCGGTTAAGCGCGCCCGCGCCGCGGAGTTGCTCTACCTGTGGATGGCCCGGTCCCCGGGCCGGACGCCGGCCTTCGCCCGCAGCTTCTTCGGCCGCCACCTTGACCCGGCCGATCCGGCTCTCTCCCACCGGCCGCGATGGGACTCCACGTCAGTGATCAAGAGCATGCTCACAGCGCAGACGCAGGACCGGATCGTCGGCGGCGCCGCGGACGCCGCCGAGGACGTCGTGGCGGCCATGCCTCCTGGCTGCGAGGACTGGGATCCGCTGAGCCGCGCCCAGTGGCTGGAGATGGTGACGCTGCTGCCCGGCTACATTCTTGCCTCGCAGGGCGACCGGATGCTCATGGCCAACTCCGTGGAGGGACGCTTCCCGTTCCTCGACGCCGATGTCGTCGACTTCGCCTGCGGGTTGCCGGCCCGGCACAAGCTGTTCGGCCTGGAGGAGAAGTACCTGCTCAAACGGGCCTTTGCCGATCTCGTGCCGGACGACGTGCGGTACCGCCCCAAGCAGCCCTACCGGGCCCCGGATGCGGCGAGCTTCTTCGCGGCCGGCAGTCCGGCGTGGTTCGGCGAGGTCATGTCGGAGCGGGCCGTCCACGCGGCCGGGATCTTCGAGCCGTCGGTGGTGGCCGGCTTGCTGGCGAAGTGCCGCCGGACCGGCGGGGAGAACATGAGTAACACCGACAACATGCGCGTACTCGCGGTCGTGTCCACGCAGCTCACGCATGAGACCTTCATCACCGGCGGCGGGCGCGGCGGGACCGAGCGGGCCCTCCCCGATCCAGCTGTCGCCGTCGATCTTGTTACTGCCGACAGGAGTGTGCCATGACCACCTGGATACGCCCGTTCGGATCTGCCAGCCTGCTGATCGACCCGGAAATCGAGACCGCGAAGATCACCGAACGCCTGACCGGCTACCTGGCCCGGTCAAGGCGGCGGGGGGTCGTCGTCGCCCTGTCCGGCGGGATCGACTCCAGCACGGTGGCGGCCGTGTCCGTGGCCGCCCTCGGCCAGGGGCGGGTGTTCGGGTTGCATATGCCGGAGCGGGAGTCGTCACCGGAGACCGTCATGCTGAGCCGCTCGCTGGCCGACTCGCTGGGGATCGACTCCACGCTCGAGGAGATCTCGCCCCTGCTGGAGGCGGCCGGGTGTTACCAGCGCCGTGACGACGCTATCCGCCAGGTGTGCCCGGACTACGGCCCGGGCTACAAGTCGAAGATCGTGCTGCCCAGCGTGATCGACTCCGACAGCTTCCGCCTGTACTCCGTCGTGGTCATGGCCCCCGATGGCAGCCAGGCGAAGTACCGGCTCACCCCGGAGTCCTACCTGGGGATCGTCGCCGCGACCAACTTCAAGCAGCGCGTGCGCAAGATGCTCGAGTACTACCACGCGGACAGGCTCAACTATGCCGTCGCGGGGACCCCTAACCGGCTCGAGTACGACCAGGGCTTCTTCGTCAAGCTCGGAGACGGCTCGGCGGACGTGAAGCCGATTGCCCACCTGTACAAGTCGCAGGTGTACGCGCTGGCGGAGTACCTGGGCGTACCGGAGGAGATCCGGTCCCGTCCGCCGACCACGGACACCTACTCCCTGCCGCAATCACAGGAGGAGTTCTACTTCTCGCTCCCGTACGACCTCATGGACCTGTGCCTGTTCGGCAAGAACAACGGCGTTCCCGTCGAGACCGTCGCCGATACCGCTGGCCTGACGGTTCAGCAGGTGAACCGGGTCTTCCGCGACATCGACCAGAAGCGCAACACGACGCAGTACCTGCACCTCGGCTCGGAACTGGCCGGTGACATCCCGGAGATCTCGCACGCTTTCCAGCCCAGCCCAGGGCGGTAGCCTCTGGCAGAGCCGACAGCGTTTATATCCGCGAGGGATTCGGGCGCGACTTGCGGTGCCGCCCGCGTTGGCGGCCCGGCCAGGGCCAGACGTCGGCCGGCACCTGGTCAGACTCTCGCAGGGCCGCGCGGAACTGCCACCAGCTGACGAGCAGACCAAGCCACGCCGCGACAACGGCGCCGCGCATTGTCCCGACGGTCCCTCCCATTGCCGCGCCGACCAGGGAGAAGACGAGATAAGCGACCGATACAACGATCATCGACCGCAGGCTGCGCCGCGCGGCGCCCAGGGCGTGCAGGCCGGCGAAGGAGCCCACGCCAGCGATCTGGGCGGTCACGAACAGCGCCTGCAGCAGCACCAGCGGATATGTGTGCCGCCAGACCGGACCCAGGACCGCCGCCCCGAGCCCTTTCGGCAGCGCGACCAGCACCACGGCCCCCCAGGCGAGCGCCGCCGCCGTCAGGGCTGCGCTGAGCACGAGGCAGAACAGCGGCAAGCGCAGCGGCGAACTGCGCAGGATTCGCGCTGCCTCGGGTATGGCCACCATCGACATCCCGAGCCACAAGATTGTCAGGGGGCCCATCAAGGTATTGGCTGCCTGCACGTAGCCGAGAGCAGCCAGTCCCAGGATCAGGCCGATGCCGTAGGTACGCAGCTGGGACACCACACTCCAGGTGGTGCCCTCCGCGAAGTAGCGCGCCCCGAGGTCGCGATGCCGCGACAGCCAGGTCCAGGCGCGGGCCAGCGTGGGGGCGACCCCGGCCTGGAAGGGCCCGGCGGCCGCAGCGACAGTCGCTGACCCGCCCCACGCCAGAACGAACCAGAACACGTCCGCATGTCCGCTGCTGCGGACCAGCACCAGGGCGGGCAGAAGCGTCAGCGCCCAGATCGTGTCGTTGAGGAAGGCCGGCTTGCCGTTACCGAGCGCGAAGAACGAGTATCGCCAGCTGTCCTGCAGCAGCAGTCCGGGCAGGGTCAGTCCAAGCGCGAGGAAGGCGCCCTTCGCAGAACCGTGGATTACCACGGCCGCGGCGAGCACACCGGCACCGGTGGTCAGGCCCACGGCGGCCGCTGTCCCGGTGCAGCGCGCGACGGCACGCCGCCACGTCCGGAGGTCCGTGCCGCTGACCCTGACCAGCAGCGGATCGGTGGCGAGGCCGCGCGACGCGGTAAGGGCGAACGTATAGGTCACGTAGGCGAGGCTGAACGCCCCGAACTGCACCGCCCCCAGCTCGCGGACCACATAGATGCTCACCGCGAAGTTGGTCAGGCTGGATACCGCCTGGTCAGCGACACCCCAGCCGAGACGCCGGACGGCCTGGCCGGGCAGTCGCCAGAGGGCCACCATCCGTGACCACGACAGGCGGAACCCGGGCTCAGCGCTGGTCTCGCTTACCATCTGCCGGAGCAGGCCGACGGGCAGTAGCTCGGGGAGCCGGCCTGCGGGCGCACGAACCGCGAGGAGGTGGCGACATGGCCGTTGAGGCCGTGCCCGGGGGCAGGCATGCACGAACGTCCCGCCACTAGGTCTCCCATCGCCACTCCCCGGACCTTGGAGCGCCTCTCTGCCAACACCGCCCTTGCTTATTAAAAGACCCGCGACAGCCCGGCCCTGATACAACCCCGGCGGTGATCTGTTCATCAACATGACGTTCCCAAATGCGCGGAGCGCCCATATTGTAACGATCAGGTCACCACAGAGTGGCTGATCAGTAATCAAGCCGGACCGGACGGGGGTCTTATCAATGGCTCTATGCGCTGAAAACGTTGAGTTGCGCAATAGCATCGCTCGGCAATCGGAGTGACGGCACCGGGGGGAATGAGATGGGACGCTCGAATTTTGGCCGTGACGACGCGACCGCGCCACGGTGGTCCCGGCGGGCGATGCTTGCGGGCGGAGCGGCCGGCGCGCTCGGGGCGATAGCTATCGAGGAGCTGGCGAACACGCCGCCGGCCCAGGCGCAGGCGTCGCTGACCGGCGGCGTGTTCACCAGCGGCGTCGCCCCCGCTGTCGTCGCGCTCAGCCAGTCCGGCGGGTCCGTCGCGATCAACGCCTCGCAAGGCAACGTCTTCACGCTTACCCTGACCGCCCCCGGGTGGACGATCGCCAACCCGACCAAGCCGCTCGGCGACGGCCAGGTCATCAAGATCAGGCTCAGCCAGGACTCCACCGGCGGACGGACCGTCTCCTGGGGCAGCGCTTACAACTGGGGCTCCGTGCTCGGCACCGCCAACAGCGCGCCCACGCTGAGCGTCTCAGCCAAGGGAACCGACATCCTCAGCTTCGAGTACGTCGCCGCCCTGTCCCAGTGGTGCTACCTCGGCGCAGCGTTCCCGCAGGACTACGGCGGCATGCCGCCCTCCGCGATCATCTCGGTGGTCCAGTCCGCCTACTTCCCTGGCGACGTCCAGGGCAACTTCGACAATAACGTCACCGAGGGCAACAGCATCGTCCTGATCCCCGCGCTTTACGGCAACGCGAGCGGGTCTTTCTCGACGACGAACCCGCAGTTCGGCAGCTTGGGTAATTCCGTCCCCGGTTCCCAGCTGGCTGCGAACACCGGACCGTTTGAGGACGGAGCTTCCGTTTACACCGCGGTCTGGCTGCTGCCGAACGTGCCCGGGGGTGCCACATTCGTCCGCCTGGACTTTTCCTACCCGGACCCCGGTGGCCCGCATGGCACGGTTGCCTATGAGATAGCCGGACTTGGCGCGGCACCGCAGCTCGACCCGGCCGGTGGCGTTGCGGTAGCGACAGGTTCCAGCGCCCCGGTCAACTCGGGTGCCTGTCCGGCGATCACGCAGTCACCAGAGATAATCTTCGGGTTCGGCCACATCTACAGCGTCAACCTGTCCGCCCCATCCTCGGCGTGGACCGCGGCGATCGGTGGCAGCGACCCGGACTTCTGGACCGGGTACCAGATCGTCAACGCCTCGGGCGGGACTTACGACTGGGCGCAGGCCGGCACCGGGACCGCCTCCTGGGGTGCGGGCGTCGCCGCGATCTGCCCGCAGCCCGCCTCGTGATCACTCGGCAGGATCACAGCGGCTTGCTGCGGTAAGTGCTTCCGGCGTCTTGGCCGAACGGGCCGGTGCAGTACCCACTCGAGCGCTCGCCGCGCGAACTGCACTTGTCGCCGCCCGCTACGCTGCCGGTCCAGGCCGCCCAGCTGACCGGGTTGTCGCCGTTGCCCTGACTCCAGGCATAGAAGGTCGAGGGCCCATTGTAGGCGTTATCCGACCATGAATCATGCTGGAAGAACGTGAGCTGGGTGGGAATGATCCAGCCAGGCTTGCTGCCAGGGGGCGAACCGTACAGGCTAAAGATGCCGCCGCCGCCGCAAGCGGGCCAGTCACCGTGGTTGCAATACGGGATAGCCGCCGGGTTGAAGTCAATGACATTGTGGGTGATGCTGACGTTCTCGGTCTTCCAGAGGCAGCCATTCCACCAATCCTCTGCGGGAGATCCAGTTGCGTTACCGGCATAGGCGGCCGCCGTGCTGACGGCGGCTTTGGCGAGATTGGCCTTGCAGCCGGCGATTGTAAACGGGCCCGATGGGCCACCATCCACCAGGGTGCACGCAGAGTCGAACCCGTCCGAGCAGTAACGGTCAGCACTCTGCCAGAGAACAATGCTCCCGCTGTTGTCGATAATGGTATTATCCCGGATAAGCGATCGGGTGGGATATGACCGCTGACCAGGACACAGGTCCTTCGGGCACCCCGGCACGCCACCAAAGGTCGTGTCGCTTCCGCTTTCGCTTATGTAGATCGCCGGGGTTGGGGCTTCGGGGTTACCCAGGCCGGCAATCCAGCCGTTGTCCGCAATGTAGTTGTGCGTCAGCGCGAAGTTATAAGATATTTCTTCTATGATCGCCGGGCCGTCATTATTGGTGATCGTATTGCCGGTGACAGTGGTATTCGCGTTATCAGTGTCGGCCCAGACGCCAGGACCCCAGTTATTATGAATATAGTTGTTGCTTATAGTTACTCCATCTGTCTGCCAGAGCTTGAAGCCCCCCTGATCCCCGTCCGGCACGACTCCGTGACATTCAGGGTTCCGGTACCCTGGGCGCACCGGATTGTGCCTTGACCACCCGATCGCCGGGTTTTTCACCAGCCCCTCGAAGTCGCATGTGTCATTGTGGCTGATCTCATTACCTTCAACACTGATATTGTACGGGCCGCCGGTGAGCGGGTCCGCTCCCCAGGAGTCGGTCCTTATGGCGGTAAAGCCGTACTGGCCGTTCAGGGTCAGGCAGTTGTCTCTCAGGACGTTGCCAGTGCCGAGGACCACTCCGGCCCCCGGTGCATTGAGGGTAATAGTGTTGTACTGGACCGTCCAGCCCGTGTTGGAGTCCTGGTTTATTGCACCGGCGTTCCCGTCTGGCTGGTACTTCTCGATCGTCAGGTACTCGATTGTCACCCCCGGCTGGTCTCGATCGGAGGAATTTGAGTCGATGGCCCAGTGCGCCCCGGAGTAATCACCACTGAGCACCGTTGACAGGCCACGGGAGAAACCGCCGACAAAGGCGTCACCCGTATCGGCCATCAAGCTGCCGATATGTTTCCCTGGCAGCAGGTAATAGACGGTGTAAGCGCGAAGCTCGTAGGCGGGATAGCTATGGACGCCCACCGGGAGGGCCACCCCAGCCTTATCCTCCGGAAAATCTGTGCCCGGAGCGCCATAGGTCGGCAGCCCCGCAGCGCCACTCGGGTAACTGCCCGCAGCGCCATGGTAGTGGTATGGCGAGTTCAGAATCTGGCGGCCGCAGACTCCTCTCGCGGCCTTTACGGCCCGGCCAGCCAGCGAATTCGTCTCTGACGGGCCGAGGTCCGTTGCCGTGCAGCCAGCCGAAAGAAGACAGGCGATCACGCAGCACACTGCAGCGTGACGATTCACTTTGCCGGCCAAAGGCGATCAGCCCCAGATGTCGCGGAGGACATTGAGCACGATGCGTGATCCGAGGCGGTCCAGTTTTACCGGCAGTTCCCGCATGTGCGCCAGGCTCTCGCGCACCGCGTGCTGCCGCTCCATCGGGCAGATGACGAGCAGGAAGCCACCACCCCCGGCGCCGGTCAGCTTGGCGCCCGACGCACCAGCGCCGAGCGCCACCTCGACCGCCTGGTCAACCTGGGCGTTCGACACCCGGGAGGCCAGCTTCTTCTTGGCCTCCCAGCTTTCCCGTATCGCGGGACCGATCGCGTCCACGTCGCCTCCGCGAAGCCGCTCAACGGCGAACCCCGCGAGGTCACGCAGCAGGTCGAGCTGGGGGCGGATGGCGGCCACGTTCGCGTTCTGCTCGGCCAGGATGGGGTCCGCGCTCCGGGTGATGCCGGTGTAAAAGAGCATGATCTGGTGCTGGAGGGCGCGCCGCTCGGCGGACGGGAGCGCCACCTCGTCAGCTACTACCTCATCGCCGGGCCCGAAGCGGATGTCGCGGATCCCGCCCAGCGCGGCAATGTACTGGTCTTGCTTGCCGATGGGCTTTCCGCAGCGGTCAATCTCGATGGTGCACGCCCGCTCAGCCAGCTCTTCCGGCGACATCTGCTGTCCGCGGTAAGCAAACAACGCGTGCAGCAACCCGACGGTCACGGCTGACGAAGAGCCAAGGCCGGAACCCGCGGACGGGATGTCGGCCAGCGTGGTGATCTCGACTCCGCTCGTCACACCGGTCATCCGCATGGCTTCCCGGACCAGCTCGTGCTCAAGGTCGCCGACCCGCCGGACGATCTCCTTCTTGGAGTAGTTGACGTAGATGTCGTCGTCGAAGCGCTGCTTCACGATCACGTAGACGTACTTGTCGAGTGCGCAGTTAAGGACCCGGCCGCCACTGTGCCGGTAGTAGCTGGGCAGGTCGGTCCCCCCGCCCAGCAGGCCGATGCGCAACGGTGTCTGAGTAATGATCATCGCGCGGCCCAGGCGGGCCACTCCTCCCTGGCTCGCCGGTACGCGTCGGGTGTGCCGATGTCGCGGAAGTACCCCTCGACCAGCACCGCCCGGGCCCGGCCCACCAACCGCGGCATCAGGTCATAGCCGATGTCCTGGGGGAGCCGGTCATCGATCTCGTCAATCACGCCGGGGCCGAAGGCATACATGCCGGCGTTCGTCAGGTCGCAGACCGGTTCGCTCGGCTTCTCCACGAAGCCGATGACCCGGCCGCCGGCGTCGAGTTCAACGACCCCACCGGCCGAGGGGTTCTCCGAGTGGAACACCGCCAGGGTCGCCGCAGCCCCCCGTTCTCGATGAGCTTCGATGAGCGAGCGCAGCTCGAAATCGGTGAGGTTGTCGGCATAGCAGGCGAGGAAGAACTCTTCCTCCTCGACCCACTGCCGGTTGGCCAGGAGCGTGCCGGCGCTGCCCAGCAGTTCCGGCTCGAAGAACGTGCGGACGCGCGGCGGCCCGGTGCGCCCAGCGAGATGCAGCCGTACCACGCCCGGCAGGTGATGCAGGTTGACGAGCACCTCATCCACGCCCGCCCGGTCGAAGGCATCGAGCCACCTATCCAGCAGAGCCCGGCCGCCCACCTCCAGCAGGCATTTCGGCTTGGCATCCGTCAGCGGCCGCAGGCGGCTGCCAACTCCGGCCGCGAGGAGGAACGCCTTCACGGCTCCGACCTCCGGACGACACCGAGCGCCCGCATGCGCGCATTCGCCTCGGCCAGCACACCGTCGAGACCGTCCATGCCCTGGAGCCAGGCCGCGTACGCCGCAACCGACTCGGCCGGCGTGTGTTGCGGCGTCCAGCCGAGGCCCTGCAAGGCGCTGATGTCCGACAGGATGTGACGGGTGTCGCCGAACCGGTATTCCCCGGTCACCACGGCCGGCTGACTGGAACCGTACTGGCTCATCACAATGTCGGCGAATTCCCTGGTCGTAACGGCCTTGCCGCCGCCGACGTTGAATACGCGCCCGATCGCGCGGTCGTCTTCCAGCACGAGCACATTGGCGTCTACGACATCGTCGATGTTCACGTAGTCGCGGACCGCCCCACCGTCCTCGTAGAGCGTCGGCGCCACGCCCTCCAGGTAGCTCAAGCAGAAGATGCGGCACGCACCGGAGTAGGCGTTGTAAACCGATTGCCGCGGCCCCTGCACGATGCTGTAGCGCAGGGCGACGGTCGGGACGCCGTACCGGCGGCCGAGGCTGATGGCGACCATCTCCTCGCCGAGCTTCGATATGCCGTAGGCGTTCTGCGGATTCGAGACGCGCTCGGGCGTGGCCTGCATCTCCAGCGGTCCGCCGCATTCCGGACATCGGATATCCCATTGACCGGCAGCCAGGATGTCCTGGGAGCGCATGCCCGGCAGCTGCTCGCCGTCGACCGGGCAACGGTAGAGGCCTTCGCCCATGGCCGCCTGCGAGGACGCCACCACCACGCGCGCCAGGTCGAGGCGCCTGTCCGCGATGATCTCGTAGATGAGAGCCGTCGAGACCACGTTCACGTCGGAGAACCGCGAGAAGTCGGGCAGATAGTCCTGGTAGGCGGCGAGGTGATAGACCGCGTCGACGCGGCTGAGAAGGTTGCCGACCAGGTCGCGATTGCGGGTGTCGCCCTGGTAAAAGTCGACCTCCGGACTCAGGTGCCTGGGCCGTCCGTTGCGGTGCACCGGCTGGGTCAGGGCGTCCAGCACGACGACGTCGTGCCCGAGCGCAAGGAGCCGGTCGCAGGTATGCGATCCGATGAACCCCGCGCCCCCGGTAATCAGGATCCTCATGGCTGTCGATGCCTCCGGCCCCCGCTCTGGCCGGCTGGCGGCGCCTTCGGTTCGTCCGGCACCATGTGGACCCACAAATGCCAGCCCATGATGCTTCCGCCGGGCAGCCGGTGCACGGGCAGCGGTGGCGCATGCATGAAGCGCTTGTACGCGCGCGTGACCCGGAAGGACGGAAAGTCCCGCTGCACTCGCCTCCGGTCGTACACCAGTGCGTACGGGTTGGCCGGCCCGTCGGTGTTGTGGTGAATGAACTCATCGAGCCGCAGGTAACGGGCCAGCCCGATCCTCCGGGCGTTGTCCAGGTGCGCGGCCAGCATCCCGTGGCCGGGAGCAGCACTCAGGCGCCCGGCCTTGGTGAGCGGGAAGGCCGCAAGCACCGCGGCGCGGCGGGCCACGCCAATAGATAGCAGGTAGTTCAAGGACCAGCGGGCGTACAACATGATGACCAGCTCCCCGCTCGGGCGCAGGACCCTGTGGATCTCCTCCTGGGCCTGCTTGATGTTGGGCACGTGGTGCAGGACGCCATGGCTGAACGCCATGTCAAAGGTGTCGTCGGCAAACGGCAGGTCGAGAACGCTGCCCTGCCTGAGCTCGGTGTACGGGAGCTTCCTCAGCGTCAGCCGGGTCCGGACCCTGTCCACGGACTCCGCGGTCAGGTCGACCCCGGACCACCGGGCGCCGCGACGTATCAAACGCTCCGAATCAGACCCCTGGCCCAGTCCAATCTCGAGCACGTGTTTGCCAGCAACGTCCAGGGCATCGATGCAGGCCGGCAAGTGCCGTTCGGTCTGGTACCGGAAATGATCGTAATCGGTGAAGAACTTGTCGTAATCGCCGTGAAAACGCTCGTGCAGGCCACCGACCTGGGCATCGCCACAGGCGTGCCGTTGCCAGAAACTCTGGACACTTTGCTCGTCCATCAACGATGCCTCCGGCGCTCGGAGACCTCGCGATACACGTCGAGAGTGGAGGCGGCCGTCGCCCCCCACGTGAACTGGCTGGCGCGCGTGAGCCCGGCGTCACGCAGGCGATCCCGGCCCGGCGCAGCCGCCTCGGCGATGGCGCTGGCGATGGACGCCGGATCCTTGGGGTCGGCCAGCACCGCGGCTCCGCCCGCGGTTTCGGGCATCGCGCTGGTGTCGGAGGTCACGACTGGGCAGCCGCAGGCCATGGCCTCGAGGATCGGGAGCCCGAACGTCTCATTGAACGACGGGTACACGAAGACGTCGGCTGCCTGGTAGAAGTGGGCCGTCTCCTCCAGCGCAACCCCGCCGACAAAGATCACATCGGCCGAGATGCCCAGGTCAGCGGCGAGCGAGTGCAGTCGGGCGGCGTACCTGTCGTCG